>Ga0209231_1000442_pt1 | contig 23463 bp, 16 predicted proteins | sample Deesub45470m_DNA_FD_188086 | JGI IMG/M metagenome (GOLD analysis project Ga0209231, IMG submission 188086) | Deep subsurface microbial communities from North Pacific Ocean - 450_OLKR46/470m Metagenome (SPAdes) (version 2) | ecosystem: Environmental > Terrestrial > Deep subsurface > Unclassified ... | reverse complement strand
GGCGCGGAGGCGACCGGCGCCGAAGAGCACCCGGGCGGCGCGAACGCGGGCCAGGGAGCGGCGGGCGGTGCGGCTGCCGGAGAGGATCCGCTCGGCAAGGGACGGCTCGAGGCCCAGCGCCTCGAGAGCCGGGTTGCGAATGAAATTGCCGGGGTAGCCGTCGACCCGCTCGGTATTGACGATGTCGCCACAGCCGGCGGCGACCACCGCCTCCTTGTAGGTCGGGGTCACCTCCGCCTCGCGGCTGGCAATGAAGCGCGTCCCCATGTAGGCCGCCGCCGCTCCCAGACAGAGAGCCGCGGCGAGACCGGCGCCGTCGACGATCCCCCCGGCGGCCACCACCGGCAGGGGGAAATGACGGGCAAGAAGGGGGATGAGGGCAAAAGGCGTCAGGGTCCCGGCATGGCCGCCGGCGCCGTAACTCACCGCCACCAGACCGTCGGCCCCGAGGTCCGCCACCTTGCGGGCATGGTCGAGCCCCACGACGTCGCAGTAGACGCGGGAGTTTCCCTGATGAGCGAGGCGAATCGCCTCCCCGGGGTGCCCCAGGGACGTGATGATCAGGGGAATTTCTTCCTCCAGGGCCAGCTCGAGGTGGCGGTAGCGATCACGGTTGCTCTTCTGCATGATGATGTTGATGGCATAGGGGGCCCGGCTCTCCGACCTGATCTGGCGGATCGCTTCGCGGATTCGCGCCAGAGGGCGATAGTTGAGGGCGGGGAAGGCTCCCATCCCTCCGGCATTGCCGGCGCTGATCACCAGTGATGCCGAACTCACCAGAAACATCGGAGCGCAAATAATGGGGTAGCGAAGGCCGAACTGGCGGGTGAAGGGAGTGTCCACCGGCGGTGGAAAAGCAGCGGCATTGGGCATCGGCAAAGCCTCCGGGATAGACTGCGGGCCTGGCGAAAAAGTTTTCCACCAGGGTTTCCTATTTCAAGTCTCGGCCATCCTCCTCTCTTGTCAAGCCGGAGGGTTCCGGCCGACCGACGGCGGATATTCTTCCCTGGGAAAATGCCCCTTGACAATGAATTGAAGCTTGTTGTATATAATCAACTCGTTTCGACCGGGTCCCTTCACCGGAAGAACGAGAAAAGCATTCCCTGGTAGCTCAGTCGGTAGAGCAGGTGGCTGTTAACCACCCTGTCGCTGGTTCGAATCCGGCCCGGGGAGCCAGAAAAAACAAGGGCTTACGAGGCAACTCGTAAGCCCTTTTTCTTTTTAGGCTTCTGTTTTTAAGTTCAGGTGCCAAGATAGGTGCCAAGTTTTATTTTTCAACTTCTTGAGGCGCCAAAAGGAAGGGGGCTGGTTCTGTTGACCAGAAGGATTTGCGGGAATCATGTCAGGGCAAGCTGAGGTGCTCGGGGGCGGAAAGCTCGCTACCAGCCGGACGAGAGCGAACTTGTGGTGCCCGACAAGCTTGGTTACCTGCCCTTCTCCAAAAGCAGGGGGCGTTTCTGTTTCACCTAATTTCAAAAATCTATGAAAAAACCTCGCTACTAATCACCACCTATCAAACCTTCAGCGAATGTCCTCAGATCTTCGGGGGTGGCAGTTTGACCTTGTTCCTTAAATCCTTAGGTGGACCAAGATTGTAATATAAGGCAACAAATAAGAACGGCCCTGCCTGGCTTTCAGGCGGGGCCGTTTTATGTGTTGGAAGTGGTGACTTTCGAGACGCAGAGGCCTACGAAATCAGGGGCGATTCACTGTTGCTCTGTCCGCCAAGCTGCTTCAATTGCCAGCACTGCAAGAGTTGGCCCGAAACGGTCGTTCGGTGTGTGGCGTTCCAGGCCGGGTGACGCTGACACCGAGACAGTGCAGATTTTTGGAAGTCGCTAATCAGCGTCTATAGAGATTCACCCTTATATCGTCAGAGAAGAAACTACTCTCACTCCATGACGAAATAATGTTTCTTGAATCAAGCCATCTGACCAAAATCTGATTCTCGGGAGTGTTTTTCAGTCTCGGCGTATTGTACCCAGTTTTTATTTCGGAAAATGGTTCCGGTAGCTTGGCCAAGACATGACGCACTTCGTCATCCGCCATAAGAGAGTGATATTTGTTTAGAAGTGAAATTTGCGTTGCTATAGGCGTAGAATGAATTATCAGGGATTGTGCAATACTCCCATTGAGGTTGGAAATGTTGGCGTCGGTGTTGTTAATAATTGTGCCGACAAGTGCTGATCTTTCGGGAAGGCCTGCGAGCGCTCCTAGGTCCATCAATTCGACTATCCTGAGCTTGGCTACATTATCAATTTCAGACCGAAGAAGTTCCTCTCGGAAGTCATCGTCGAGTGCAAAGTTGTCTGGATCCTCCAGATATGTGTCGATGTTGGCCGCGACGAATCGTACCTGCAAATCCCAGTTGTCAGCGAGCGCGTCAAGACTTTCCTTAGTGAATGTAATTTTTCCTTCATCTATCAGAATTCGAAGCTTGGCTGGTCCGAATCCTTCCGGTAGTGTTCGGAACGGCTTCGGCAGGGCGTGCACATATTCTCTATAGGCGGCATCAGACAAGGAGCCCGCCTTGAAGAGAAATAGACGCAACTGCTGTGAATCCGGGTCGCTCGGTATGGGATGTTCTAGGATAGCCGCACGGACATCATCTCGATCAAGGTACTCAACCAGGCTCTCAGCCTCGAACCCTTCACCTTCCATAAATGCAAGACAGTTTATCCAGGTTGGTTCAATTACATTTAGCTTGAACAGCATTGCGTGCAATTTGTCAGGCGCAGCTTCTAGAGTTGGCAGCAGGGTTGTCTGCCGTTCAAGAAATTTCCAAAGATCATCTTGATCAAGCGTATCGTGACGAACCACGGCGAGAATAGCAGGCGCATCCTCCTTTGAATTCCCTTGAAGCTCCAAAAGGATATCATGTAGGTAGCGGTCGAAATCGCGTTCGACTCGCTTTATCAAGGTTGCGTTATTCATCGAACGTATGGCCGTGAAGTTCCTCTCACGTAGTGGCTCGAGATCGTTCTCTCCCAAAATCGCTTGGTAGACGTATTCCAGGTTCGAGATCGTGAGTTCGAAAAGCCCCTCCTCGAACATGAAGCGTACAATTTCAGAGTGTTCTTTGATTGCAGCCAGATCTTTGATCTCAAAATCGAGACATGCAAGGCGTTCCGGTTCTAGTTCGGGTGAATTCACCAGAATCTCTGGAAGGTTCGCCGAAACAAATTCCGGTAACTCATCAAAATCCCTTGCTAGCGTTTTGAGCGAGGTTTTGGGTAGGTTCGAGACCAGTTGGGTGACGTGGGAGATATTGTTAGGGCTGGCAATGATAGTTGGGACTAGATTTTTCCATGCGTTGACTAGCCCCGAAATAAGTCCTACAACCTCACGACCGCTGGCGTAATAGGCATCGAAAAAGTCCTCGCAGCTCTCGAATTCGGACGAGAGAAACTCGAAAAGCTTCTGAGTTTGGTCGAGGTAACTGCTCCGGTCACTCAGGAGGCTATCGACAAGCTTAACGTTTAAGACATAGCTTTGCCGGAAGTCTTCATCTCGCATCGCTGCGATGACCTCTTTTGGATTGTCGATCGGAAAACCCGGCTCAGGCGTGACGAATGCCCTTATCTGAATCAGAAACTTATTGTCATTGGGCGACAAACGGCCTGAGTGAAAGAGTGACGTGTATTGGTAATAGGTATCGTCGAGATGGCCTTCCAGAATCAGAAAACGGGCAAGCTCTCCGCTTTCCCCGAAGTCCTCGAAAAGGTCTTGAACGCGGTCAGTGTTCAAACGCAACAGCTCGTTGAGCTTAGTGGTGCGAAGCGATGCGATCTTTGATCTTAGTTCGTGTATTCGGCGCAAGCTCTTGTTCTTATTGTCAGCCGCCTTGTTTTCGATCTCCGCTTTGCGTTGCTGGTAGGATTTCTGAGGATCTACCTCGCCTTGCAATTTGGAAACATCGACCTGCTGTTGTTGATTATTGACGTTGCGACAGAATAGACCCGGAGCCCCAATCAGTTGCTCGAACGCATCGTGGCTGACCAGCTGGGGAAGTGTTATCCATGTAGCCTGATCAGACCTAACACTGATAACATTAACTGGAAGCTTCTCAATCAGAGCCATAGCGTAGATTTGCCGCAACTCTCTCAGGTCCGAAGGCGTCTGTCGCTCGGCGGCTTCAAGACGCTTTTCGAGTTCCGCGATCTCGGCCCTATACTTGTCCTCACCATACCCAATGAGCTCGCCTTGTAGGTTCAATATTTCGGCGAGAGTACCCGCGCCGCGGTGCAGCCGCTCAAAGTCCCTTGGATAGACATTTTTATAGATCAGGATCGCGAGAAGCTTGTTAGCGTCGAGCAGATTCTCTCCATCAGTTTCCAAATTAGCCACATAAACGGCGTATTCATTAAAGATGTTCTGAATCAGCCTCAGGTCGTTCAGGTATCGTGAGACCTCTCTCAGAAACTGCCGATCAAGGCGCTCGTCGAGATCAAGTCTCTTTCCCTGCTCCAATATCATGTCGATCGAATTCGATGTGTTGATAATCGGTATGACGGGTATGATGAATTCAAAGAATTTGGTTCGATCGGTGTTGACAAACATGTCGTCGCGCAGAGCATAGAGGAATCTGATGGTGCGTTTCACACCTGCGTTCTCGTTCACGAGGCTATTAATTTCACGCAGTGTGACGAAAATCTCAGCATTGTTAAATCGGTCAAGGTCCTCAATGATTACAAGATCGTAAGCGGTTGATTGGAAGAAGTAGACTATTTCATCCAGATGACGGTTCAGTATGGACGCTTGGTCATCAGATGCAGGCTTTATCTCAACGTCTTTCAGCGAGATGCTCTTGAGTGATAGACCGAAGCTCACGACATAAAAGTGATGCAGTGTCACCCAGAGGAATGTTACCGCGAGCACGAAAGCCCCCAGGCTGAACCAATTGCTGAGCGCAAACGGAACGAAAAAGGAGCCGCTGATGATTTCTTCACGCTGATGAAATACGTACCAAAGCGCGAGAATCCCAAGCATTATGTAAAGAGATTTGAAAATCGACCAAACACCGGGCGACTGAATTCTTTTGAACCGCGATAGCGGAAGCTTGTTTGCGTCAGCACCATACAGCATCTGCTGTAGGATGCTTCTCTCAATCTCTTGACGGCTCACCTTCTCGCTCCCCGAATCGGCCTCGGGAACGAACGCAGCGAGAGAAATATGAAGCGCAGACCGCCGATACTTCTTCAAGAAGGTTTGGATGATGCTGCTCTTTCCCGACCCATAGGGACCCGTTACGGCAATGTTGTAGACCTTCGGATTATTCGTCGCATACTGAATCGCTTCGGAATATACGCCAGCCTTGTCTGCCTCATCAGTTGGAGCGAGGTCCACATACTTCGATTGCACGTCGGCGGAGCGGTCTTTGCTTTCCAGCCAAGACACGATGCTATAGAGGCTATTGGCAAGCCAGCGTGCTAGTGAAGTGATGGTCTTTATCATACGGCAACCTAACCTTCAAGAAACGACAATTCACGAAAGACTGACTTAAAAAGTAGGGACACTTCCCGTATTTCTATTTCAAGACATTCAAACACAGGCCAATGTACCGGCAGGGTTTGTGGATTATCAAAAGCGGAGTGTCCTCGATACAAGGGTCGATTCAATTTGACTTCGATCGATCAGTTCAGAGCGCAAATAGCCATCTGCGGGGCTACAGATGGCCTTAAGACATGATCATCCCCCCAATGCCAAGAATTCTAAGAAAATACGACAGCCCCAATTTACCCCAGCCTCAATGGAAGGTCAAAGCTTTGATGGCGTCCTGGATTGATTTGAGATCTCATTGGGCAGTTTGTAGGCCATTCCAACATATCCTGACTTATCAGAAAAAGCCCAGCCGGATCACCAGGTGGGCCTTTGATGTTCTATATCTCGTGAGTTTTTATGCTGTTTTTCCAGAGGTTAACTGTCGTTCAAGACCATCCTTGGGAATGCTTGCAAAGCGCTGTTTTTGAAGATACGTACCGATGCCCCTTGTTAGACTTCTCCTATTCCTCAAATGTGTTCTCGGAAACCCAAGCAGTCACTTGGTCTTCGTAGGTTGCGAAGAAGTCTCCCTTGGGTGGAGACTCTTTATTTAGCAGGAGAAGTATTATTGAGGCGATCTTGTCGGCCTCAGAGATACTCCGGACAAGCCCAAGAATATGCTTAATATGTTCGTCTAGTTCTGCCTCATCCAGTTCGGAGACATCCATTGCCACGCTGTGGGCAATCTCGTTCCGTGCATCCACGGCCGTCCTGAACATGGGGGCCACATCGCTTGGAAGGACACCACGTTCAGCCAATAAGTGAACATGCTGGTCAAGGGTCTTCCTCCAAAGTTTATCTATACCTTTTTGAAACGTGGGGTCTTCAATTACTGATGAACCATACTGGGCGCTCGACTGGCGCATAAGGAGAAAGCCTTCAATAGCGCGGCAATTCATCTCCAGATGTTGAGCGGTGAAAAGCGCCCGCCCGAGGACTGAGAAGTAGTGCAGCGACCCAAGGTCGAGGGGAAATAATGGATGGAATGGGATGTCTGTCATTTCTCTTCTCTTGTCTCCAACTAGCCTGTAACAAAACAAATGACAGGCTAAAATCACGATCTGGATAAGCTATCCCAGTGCCGTAAATATGATGAAATCTGGGGAATTGACAGGCGCTGCCATTTCAGGGTGGCAGTCAATACTTTTTGTCGTTTTTAATTGCAACAACAAAACCTTCGGTTGTTTTCGTTAAGGCAAATCTGCCAGCCTCGAAATGATAAATTACGATCGACGTTGGCAGATAGGTACCGAAACGGGTCCGTGCTCTTAAATGTTCCAACCGAGCCTTAACCGTTCGTTCTTGCTCTTGTAAACCACCAACTGTCCTTCACGAATCATCGCCGCAACTCGCGCCTCGACCTTTCTCTGGAAAATCTTTCTCGGCTCGCCACGCGTCTTGAGGTGGCAACTGCGGAGCAAGATCGTCGTCAGAGCAGAACGGACGCAAGAGTAATTGGGGCGCGACTTTATGGCCTCGATAATCAGATGAGATAGTTCAGCCGGCTTTAGACGGAGGGCCTCCTGGATGTTTAGCGGACTGCCTTCAATCACCGCACCAGCATCTTCCTCATTCTGTTTGTCTAAGGCATCGTCAAAATAATTGCTCTCGGTGTCATCGCAAGCGTCGTAGGACTCCGCCGACTCGGACACTCGAGACTCCGCTTTTTCCTTGAAGCTCTCGTCAGCGGCCTTGTGGGCATCCTGGGATTGGGTCTTGTCCGCAGGAAAGATGCCGCGGACTTCGAGCATCGACCAGAGGGACTCCAGCGCTTTTCCTGGGTTTGCCCTATAGGAGCTTTCCCTGACGCGGAAGAAGACCCAATGGCAACGTTCCAGCATGCGCTGGCGCCTCATGTCGGCCTCGAATTCGTCCCTCCCATGCCAACGATCCCCATCACACTCGATAGCGAGCTGCGCGCATCCTCCCTGAACGACCAAATCGATGCGCTTGCCGGCGAACTCAAATTGTGGAACGACCGTGTAGCCACGGCTTGCGATGTCGAGAGCTACATCGACCTCGAACCAGCTATCGAAAGGTGCTGGCGGAGCTTCACGCCAGCGTTCTGCGACATAAGCCTCGCGGCGCAGCTCGTCAATGTCGATGCCGGCGATCTCCTTAATCGACGTGTCGAGAAAATGCGACAGGAGCTTCAATCGCATGCAATCCTTGCTCAGGTCGTTGGTGGAGACCGAATGGAACAGCCACATCTGCTCTTTTGCCCTGCTGGCGGCGACGTTGAAACGGCGACGATCCTTCTCTTGGACGAGAGCACCGATGCGCCCTTCACCTCGGGCAGCAACCATGCTCAGGAAGATGACGTCGCGCTCGTCCCCCTGGAAGCTGTATGGATTTCCGCACAAAATCTGCCGCTCCTGCATCTTCTCGGCCCCGATGGTCTTGAGGAGCATCCCTTCGATCAGCTTCGCCTGCGCCTCACCTTGAAGCACGATTACGCCCATGCTCATCCCTTCATAGTGTAGGTCACCACAGCAGTCAATAATCTGCTGAACGAGGGCCTCCGCCTCTGAGCGGTTGATGATGACCTGCCCTACACCCTCCCGATAGCCGTCTACAACATGGGTGTGCTTTAGCGGCTCCAGACGGTTTGGAGGACACTGTTTCAGAGGAATGAGGGGATCTGACAGGTAGCAGAGTTCGTTGCTGAAGCGGATGATTTCCGGAGCGCAACGGAAATGTTCACGAAGAGTGATACGGTTCCCGAAACGAATCCGCCCATGGGCGAAGAGGCTGTTCTCGATGTCGAACGAGTCACGGTGCGTGAATTCGCCAAGGTGGGTACGCATTAGGTTCGACACGTGCGTCCGGTCGGTGCCGACCACCTCGGGGCTGATCTGGTTCTCGTCCCCAACGACGATGATCTTCTCGGCAAGATAAAGGAGCGGAAGCGCCTCGTAGCCGCATTGTGAGGCTTCGTCGACGATGATAACATTGAAGCTTGCTGGATGAGCTTCGACAGTCTCAAAAACCCGGTGCAACGGCATGATCCAAGCCGGAACGGCCTCCTTACAGGAATTGAGGTGACGTTGGGCGTCCTTGCGATGCCGGTGAGCATGCTTTCCGGTTCCCTTACCGAGACGCCGCATAGCCTGTTGCCATGTTTCTAGATGTTCTTGATGCGATCGTTGCATCCGTTCGAAGCAATGTTCCCACGACTTAAGCGCTGCGAGGTCGCCTATCGTCCGCATTGCCTCAGCCTCAAACCTCCTTGCGTTCCTCTCGATATGCGAACCATCCTGATTCTCGTAATGCTCTAGCCACGCCGAAGCACGGCGCCATGCCCATGCCTTGGGAAGCTTCACAATACGAGTGATAATCGCCTTATCGTCGACGCGAGACGAGAGCGTTGCTGAAAACCGCGGTGCCTTTTCCGAGAGCCGCGCCAGGTAGTCCTGCTTGCGCTGGATTCCCCCGGATCGCAAGGAAAGACCACGCAGACGTTCGACAACCTTATGGTACCCATCCACGTTCCGTTCCCGGAAAGCGTTAAGCAACTCACTACAAAGCGGATGGGCGTTCTCACGGGAGGCAAGGGCCGAAACCACCCCCTCTTCTTTCCGAATGGAGTCAGACACTACCCGGAGTTTGTTCTGCACCAGAACGTCATGACAGGTCTGCGACAACCTAAACAGCGAATCGCTGTCGGCGAACTGAGGCGGCGCCAACCCAACAATTTTGATAACAGCTGCCTGCACCTCTCCCCGGAGGTCGTAGAGGCTGAGAACGTGATTAAGCGCCTCGGTCAACTCGTCTACATGCGCAACTTGCAAAGTGAAGTTCGTAGTACCCGGAGCCTGCTCCTTGCCTTCCCAGTACGACCAAATATCACGAAGACCGAGACGAATCCGTAGATAGTGCAGCAGGTTTTTCAGGGACGTCGAATCAAGGCACTCCCGTCCATCGATGCGAACCTGCTTTACAAGGTCGCCATGCCTCTTGACAATCGGATGCTCAAGCATTCCGAAACGCTTCAGACCGCCGCCGGATAAGAAATGTTCGAGAATAGCATGTGCATCGTTTCGAAGACGACGCAGGTCTATGCCTTCTGGAACGTCGACCTCCAACCCTTGAACCTGACCAAGGATGGGCCGAACGTCTTTCATGCGTTCTTCTGTGAGCCGGAGAAGCTCCTTCCATGGCGTGTCGAGATCTTGCAATACATTCTTAATTGCCGATAAAATCCAATCCATTGGACGACGGCGTACACCCTCAATCTCCGAGACTATTCGTCCGACGGCCTCTTTGAGCCCAACGATGTCTTCATTGCGCGCCCTGGCGATGGCCTGACGGTCGGGAGACGCAAGGTGCCCGGCTCCGACAGCGAGATCCCGGGACAAATCCTCGTGCTCATGCCACAGCTCGCCGAGTTGATCAATCGCCGGCACATCTCTGTCGACATCCGGGAAAAACTGCGTCAGTTCCGCCTCGATCGCCGTATCGAAGGCTTCAAGCAACCGTGAAAGTTCCCCGAGCTCTTCTTCGGATAGCGGAAGGGCATTATCTTTACCGACGTTGTCGTCCAGCCATCCGAACTGGTCGGATTCGTCGCGCAAACGGATGGCAATTGCAGCCGCCGTCCCTTGATATGCGCCATCAGCCACGACATGGACAAAGGTCTCTTTTTCCCGGAGGGCTATAAATTCGTTTTCCGCCTCAGCCATATTCTTTCGGGCACCCTGGAGCTTACCCTCCAAGGTCTCCATCGTGCGCTTCGACCCAATATCGTCCCGGCTGTTGACCTTTGTCAGGATGCCGTTCACGCTCCGCTCAAGTGATGCCCGTTCATCCGACCCGCTCCCGAGCATGCTGATACACAGAGGGCGGATGGCCTCGGGAATCTTGTCGTTCAATACCTCCAGCGCACGGGGAGATTTCGAAGTGACGAGAACCCTCTGCCCTGTGGCCAGGAGATGACAGATCAGGTTCGCGATCGTCTGCGACTTACCGGTCCCCGGAGGCCCTTGGACGAGAACGCCTGCTTGGGCGTTATGCTTGTGTATTATTTGCCTCTGCTGGTCGTTCGCCGGTAGAGGGAAGTAGATCTGCCCCGGAGGAACGACATCCCCTTCGATTACCACGCGCTCGCAGACCCCCTCGCTTGGGTCGGACATTTCGCAGAGGTCAAGGAACTGACTCGGAACGTCCCCACCGGCCTCGACTTGACGTTTCATGTCGGCCAGAACCTGCATCAAGCCCTTCATCGAACGCTTCCGTAAAATCAGTGCCGGTGCGAACTCCACCAATGGAATCTCAGAGGGATTCGCTCCGCTACGAGCCTCAGCATCTTTTATATAAACACCACGGCCTTGGCTTTCCAAAGAATTGGCTACCGCCGAGAGCACCGAGTCGCAGACCGTCCTGTCCCAGAAGTTGTCGCGAAGCAATCGTCCCGTTTCGACGATGGAGCCTGCATTCGCCGGATAACTTTCGGCCTCCAGCATATCGAATTCGAGATCCGCCTGGTCACCATCGGCGTGCGCACGGACGACAAAACGCCCAATCGCCGCCTCAAACTCTAGGGACGCCTTTGCCGTCAAAAGATGGCGACGAACGATCCGCCCGTTTGGCTGGCGCCAGTTGAGTAGCCCAAGGCACATGACCAACTCGAACTGCTCACCGAGGCGACGCTGTTCCTGATAGATGCCATGCAGAGCCCCAAAGACTTTTTGAACCACAAGAAACTTCCTGTAGTCGGCCGACCACGAAAGCCACTTCTGATCAATATAGTTGCCCCACGCTTCCTGGACGGGTAGATGGTCAATGAGCTTCTGCTCCTCGATGAGTTCCTCATCCTCACCTGTGTCAGAGTTGGGTACCATCCGCGTTGTTGTGATTATAGACTTGAGGGCAGGACGGACGTCCAGTATTCGGAGAGCCTCTTTATCAATCCATCCCTCACACTGTTTTGGGGTCACCGGTAGCGGAGGTTCAGGGTACTTACGTACCTCCAGCCAGACATCGTCAGGCACATTTTCATCACACCCCCACGAACGGGAGAAACAGTGGTTGCCCTCTTTCGGCACATCGGAAATCCAGAGAACACTCTGATAGGAGGACAGGTCCCGGACAGTGACCGTCGTCACCTTGGCAAGATCCGAAAGGTAATCGATAAGTTTCAAAATCTTGGCGTTCAGCCCTGAATACATGGTCGGCCTACCAGGCTCTGGCCCTGAAGGGACCGGCTGTTCACGAGGAAGAGGGGTACCCTCTGGGCAGGAAGGATCAACAACGTCATTATCTACCTCATCGGTGTCTTCTGCGGAATGCGAATCCTCTGTCGTTTCAAAGGGAACGGAGGTTTCTTGTCCAGGCACAAGATTTCTTTGGAGAGGAGGGCGGACAGGATCGAAATTGAGTGATTGTTGAGCTGTCTTAGAACCGTCACTGAGTGTTTTATTTCCCCCGAGCTTGACCAGGGCCTCGGTTACCCTTTTCTGGAGAGCTATCGCCTTCGGCGCATTCCGGTTTCCTGCCACCAACTCATGGAGAATTGCCTGGAGGGTAGAAACATTCCTCGGATTCACCTCAAACATGGTGGACAATTCCAAAGCAGACTTTGAAAAGAACGGCCTCTTTGTCATACGCCCCCCCCTGCTTTCAGACGGTTGTCTTCACAACCCAACAACGAAAAAAATCAATATGGCAATAGTCTTTTTGGATCCCTACCTGCAAACTAGAATCTCTCGACCTTTTCTGCATTCCGGCGCGCACCCCACTGGTGACGGGTTGTCCTTATGAGCATGGCGTAAGCTACCCAAAAAGCGGAACAAAATCAAAAACAAATAATGCCGACCAGCATACGCAGGTAAAAGCGGTTTAAGACTCTTCGCCCTGAGGTTTTGGACAAAAACCCAATCAACCCTCCTGCAAATTCATGAAAAATTAAAAGAAAATCAATCTATTCCTGGCGCTACCGTAGGTCAACTTTTTCGGCTGTTCAAAAATTCGTCTCGGATGGTTCTGCAGGGATGGAGAATACGGAATGCCAACGTTCTTACATTTCCTGCAAAACAAGAACGTCCGCCCTAGTGCCAAGGTAGAACGTTTATATTCCTGACATCAATGGTCCCCTAAGACACGGCGATGTCATGGATTCAATTCTAAATGTCCTGCACAATAAGAGGGTCGTTTTTTACCAATATAACCCTACGTCCCCTACCTGCACAGAACCTCTATGTTTGCGACCCCGGAGATACCTGGTTTAAACTTAAGGCCATATAAGGTCGCTGTCTCATGAGCATGGATAAAAAATTTATCATTATTTAATGGCGAAACTCTATTCCCTTTTATCGTTGTTATTATTATATCACTAGACAAAATAGCTCTATCTTCATCCGTTGTATTTTTTATTTGAATTTTCATATATGAGGCTTTTTTGTATTTTTTTCCGCCGACAATAACACCGCTACCATAAGCGATATTTCCAACACGAATAGTAGTATTCGTTGATTCCATAGTACTAGTTGCAAATTCATGCTGAATATCATAATTAACCATTGGACAATATGCATATGACAAGCCACTGTTTCGCGGCGAATTTTCTTCCTTTTTTATTGCCTGTTCGACTACAGGATCGACGATAGCTTTAATTTTTCTGTAGTCCCATGGGAACACTCCACTATCTGAACTCCAAACTCCACGTTTATTTTTTTTTGCGTTTTTTTCACTATCTTTGTACAAATCGTTGTCTTGCTTAGAATTTAATACATATCCGTCACTTCTCGACTTATTTATATCGTAATATGCCAAACCTTCGAACAAAAGGCTTGCAGACAGATCTCTATAGGCCCCATTTTTTGCATGATACAGGATCTTACACTTGACAATTTGACTTTGCTCATTTATTTCTAGCTTGAGGTCGTATGTCCCTTCTTGGACAATATCACTTACAAACTTTTTTGCATCTTCATAAAAAGGCTGCCCGACCTCTGGAGCATCCACTCCCAGGACACCCACATACAACATATTGCCACCTTGTTCTATTAAAAGGGTATCACCATCAACAACCTCGACAACACCAATAACCTCGGCGTAACCATTCGCAATCAAAAAAAGCGAAAGCAACGACAACAGCAAAACACGAACTAACATTTATCCACCCCACAAGAAAAGTTGTCAAAAAGACAAATGGTCAATTGTTAAACATTGGTGCACTAGTTTTTCCCTTCAGAACCAAGTAAGGGATACATTTTGACCTTGGTCCAATCTCAGAGTTTAATCCTCGTAATAGTGCCCTCATGGTCATCACCCTATTTATTATGACCCGCCACTGCAATTGAATCCGCCGACCAACCCCAATAGAACCAAACCTCGTCACATTACCCCCACCTCCACATCGAGTCAATTTCTCTAATCTCATCCGCCCCCAATACCACCGTAATCACGCGCCGAGTCGGTGCAATGCCCCACCATAAAAAATTGCAACCCCTACCCTTGAAGCATCTTGAGCAATTCTTTTGAATCCTCCGCCAGTGGACCATATTTTTTCTCTAAGTGCTTGAGGACAGACGCTAATAGGGCATCCAAATCTTCATCAGATAGCCTCCTTAGCCATGAGGTATAAGCCGGCGAGGAGAAAGGTGGCGCGGCAGCATGCACCGCCCCACCTCTTCGGAGTTGCCAATTACGATAACTGCATTGGTCACTGATGGGCGGGGGGGGGCCGATTTTTGCTGCGATTTTGCCCAACTCAGCAAGCCATAGTTTTTGTGCTATGTCCGGGTTTTGTTCCAGACTCAACATCCTGCGCTTCAATGATACGCTCATTTCACCCCTCTCTTAAGTGTCGTCTCCAGGGCGACCACTCGCTCTTCGATTTCAGATGATTCGACGATTCGTGCCAGCACGGAAAGCATATTGGCCAATCTGGAAGCATCTGGGATGTCTACCTCTCCATTGCGGGCCTCGCTATAGAGTCGTCCAAGCTCCGTCCTGATGTGCGAGGTCCTGGTCAGTACAATTTTCCGACGTTCGGGCCGTGAGGGGCGGGGGTTGTCTGGTTTCTTGTGTTTTGTCAGTTGCTTATCGCTCATTTTGCATGCCTCCAAAGCAGGATGTCCGTTCGATATTCTGTCAGCGCCACCAGCAGCCCCTCTCGATCCAATGATACGTAACGATCATCTATCTGATTTTCCATCTTTTGGAGGTGTTGTCGTTCCTCTGAGGACAGCTTTGATCGCCAGCCGGTCCACGGGCGTCCTTTCCGGTCAATCTCCCGCAGTGTTTCGCCGATGAGTTGGTAAAGCTCCGCCTCCAGGGTTTTACTAATTGGTTCTATTTTTCCGCGTAACCGGACAAAGAGGATGTCTTCGATTTCAATTATCTGACCTGCGAGAATGACTCCACGAGCGGTTGTCAGATCTTCAACAACTCGCGCCCTCACAAAAGCACCCCTTGCAAATCCTGTTCGGTCAGAACCGTGACATTATCCGCAACAACGCCACAACCCGTTTGGGAAGCGGTTTTGAATGTGTTGCTTTGGGATTCTGTGCCGCAACCCGTAGAGTCTTCCGCAACACTCAAGGCCCCATGGAGCGGGGTTTGTGTCGTTGTTGCGGATTTTTCTGGGGGAGCGAGATATCGCGCGAACGCTTCCTCCAATTGCTCCCGCAGATATCCCTTCGGTGTACCGGAACCGATGCGCACCGTCCGGCTGTGGATGTCATACTCCTTGAGGCGAGACGATACTTGACGGGGGGAGATGGAGCGCCCCCGATTGTAGGTCGCCCACGGTTTTTCCTCATCGGAACATAGTCCCTTAATCAGGTCGGCCGTGCTGATTCGGTTCAAATCTTTTTCGTCGAACATCTCCTGTATATCCATTAAAAGCTCGGTACCAACGGTTTGTAGTGCGCTGTCGGAGCTGGAGAGTTTCAACGCCGCCTGCTTAGCCAATTCTGGCCACTCTCCTCCGGCCACCCCTGCAATGGCAAGGAGCGGCTCCCAATTGTCCTGTGCCCGGTCATTCAATTGGACGGGGAGATTTGGTCGCGCAACCCTGACCGTTTCCCTGAAATCGTTAGCGAATCGTGCCAACCTTGATGACAGTGTCTCGAACAGCTCCGGCTCGGCATGACGTAGGCGTTCGGCATTTTCGTGGGGAAGCTTACGCCGGAGTTCAAGCGTTATCGAGCGGTCCATGATTGTATCCGCCATGTGTCCGATCCCGGCCAGGGCTTTGGCCCCCCAAACAGTGAACCGGGTCGGGGTTAAATTCTCACCGACCACCCTTATGATATATGCGCTGTCGCGGGTGTGGCCGCAATTCAACAGACCACGCAGTTCTTCGTTGTCCCGCATAAAGGCATCGGCTTCATCGACTAGTAAAGTCGGTTTCCATGCATCGACTGCCCGAAAGAGCGCCGCCGGTGTAATGTTGCTGGCCATCAAGGGCCGGCAAACCAACTTGCCGATCAGAAAGAGGAGCTGAGATTTGCCACATCGCTTTTCCGGCGCAGTGATGACCGCAAGCGGAGCCACCTGGACCACGTCAATCAACCATGTCATCGCAACCCAAAGAGCCACGGCGCAAGCAGTTTCTGGGCAGCAGATAATGAATCGGCCAACGGTGGCAGCAATGTCACCCAAAAGGTCGGCCGGATTTACAGGGTGGGGCCATGGATTAATGTCATCAAAATCCATCCCCTTACTCTGTGTTTCTTCCTTTCGAGCAGCGCTCACCAGCTTGTCCAATGTCGGCGGCCGGATACCGAGCGCTTCGGCCTCGCTAGTTCTTTTCAGGTCATAGTCAATCAAGGAGAGTTCCGCCAGTCTCTTCAAGGTGGTGAGGCGGGAATTTTCCCGAGTGACTAGGTCGGCATGATCATCGCCAGGAAGAGGCGTTGTCAGGGGATCAATCATGTCCACCTCCCTGCTGCATCAGCACTGCCAACCGATTCAATTCATCACGAAGCTGTCTGATCGCTGACAATGCAGCGCCGTGGTTAATATCTTCGCCACCACAACGATCCCAAAGGTAGACGATTAGGAACCCACTTGCTGCGTCTCGTAGGGGTGAAAGGATCTCGCGGGTCAAGCTCTTGAAGGATTTCATCCGCAACCTCCTGTCACTCGGCGCACTTCATGGAACAATCGACGCCGCGCAGCGAACGCCCTTTTTGCATTGACGGTCACAGAACCGGTCGAGTAGGAGAGAATCAGTGCCCGAATGTCACTGTCGTTGCGAAAATGGAAGGTTGCATGCTTGGACGCCAGATCCCTAAAGACGGACGGTTGTCGTCCTGTTTTGGCTTCAATAAATGCAGACAGATCTAGATCAGTTGTTTCGAAAAATTCGTATGTCATCGCAAAGCCTCCTTATTTTGATCTGGCGCGGAGCCAATCGGAAAAAGGCTGAGTTGGGTAGCAAACATGCCCAGCAACAACAACCTTTTCTGAGGGCCCCAAGTTAAGGCAGTCTAAATTGGCCAGGTACTTTGGGCTAATCGCACCTCCGGTAAAATCCCCTACTTTCCGTCGAGCCACCAGAGCCGACGGCCAACGTTCTACCATTTCTTGAAATACATCTTTCATAAGGACCTCACTGTTAAAGGATGGCAGGGCGTCCCCTACCTTTAGCGTTACGTGAGGCCAATTAAACAGTCGTCCCACTAGTGGGACTGTCAAGGGGACATTTTATGAAATAAAAAAGGGCTGGAAAATCCAGCCCTTAGGGTAATATCTTTATGGTTTGTCCTGTTTCTATTTTGATTTGCCGCGCAAACGCCTCCCCTTTTTTCTATATGACTCAAAGTGCAATTCTATCTCACCCGAGAATAATTTCCCCAATGCATGGTCTGTTAATTCAAACTTTGCCATATCAATTTCTCTCGCGATTTCTATGTCATGTTTTCCCAATGCTCGACCAGCTGATACCATCTGTTTGGGTGACAATTGATCATAAAGGCTCTCCCATTCATCGGGACTCAACTGCATGTTCATCCCACTGCGTTGCAAAAAATCTCTCAAATCTTTAAGAACACAAGGAAAAGCAAGAACCGGCAATTTATGATCGTGACCGGCAAACGGGTGTTCCTGAAAAGATCCCATATCCTCCAACAAACGATTGTGTGCATTTTTGTCAATTGAATCATCTAACTCATTTTTGGTGATTTGCTGAGGCAGGACCGAATAATGCTCTTCATAAAAAGCTTCATCGACCCAAATACCATCTAATTTAACAACATAACCGAAAAATGAATTCTTATCTCTAACCCTACAAATTCTAACAAAATCATTTCTATCATATCTTTTCAAAAAAATCGTCATGTCCAGGCCCTCAATTGGTAATTATCAATGGTATATTGGAAAGATCAATTTTTGATATTCATTTAAGGTTGACGTCTCAAACAAACCAATACTTCTTCTATGAAATAATATTCCGAATAATAGCTTGATAAAATCCTATCTCAGCAGGGCTGCCACACATTTTAGCCATTTGAAATTAAATATTTCATCCTCCTTAATATAGACAAAGTTTGGCGATTCACACTTTTTTATGATCAAAGATGCTCACAACATTCTCCCCAACCGAAGCCAGGCTGGCGCTCAATTTCGCCACTGCCTCGCGCTGTGCATTCGCAGTCGTGTGAGTGTACCGGGTTGTCATGATCAGGGTCTTGTGCCCCAACAGATCGCCAACGAGCCTTATATTCGCCCCCTGTTCAACCAGCCAGGAAGCATAGGTATGCCGCAAAGTGTGAAAAACAACCATGTCCCTCCGGTCCGTTATCCCCTTGTTAAACCCCAACTCCACCACCACACGGGCATAGGTGACAGGTAATTGCTGGAATGGGCCACCCTTGGAATTCACAAAAACATGACGGCCCGGGGTTCGGTCCATCGCTCTGGAGCGCAAGAGGGCAAGCACCTGGTCGGTCAAGTAGACTATCCGGGATTCCCCGTTTTTGGTATCTACCAGCAGCAATTCCCCTTTGTTTAAATTTACCCGGTTCCAAGTTAGATTGAAGATCTCCCCTGCTCTCATACCACAATGCAGGGCCAGCAAGGCAATGTCGTGAACATCCCGGGAAGACTTTTTAAGACGTGCCAGAAGGAGCGCCGCCTCTTCACGTGTCAGGAACCGTTGGCGCTTGTTTTCTACCTTCGGTTTTTTGAATTGGCGCGTTGCCCCAGGCCAGGAACCGTAAGCGAGTGGAGGTTTAACGGCGGTGGCCATGTTCCAGAGTTGGCGAATAACGGCGAAGGCATATTGTTGCGTCTTTGCAGACATCGGCCTCGCCGGATTACGTACCAACTGAGGGCTTTTATTTGTTATTCCAGCCACTCTGTCCCTCGGATGAGGCAAAGCATCACCGCGTTTGCCAACAGCCATATTGCGCTTAATTTCGTTCAAATGTTCGATGCTAACCTGATCAAAGGGCAGAAGACCGATCACCGGGGCAATCCAATGTCGAAACAGGCGCTCTTCAGTACCCCATGTGTCAGGCTTCTTGTCGTGCTTAGCCTGTGGAAGGTAGAGAACTTCGAAAAATTCGGAAACGGTTGTATTCCGCCGGCGTTCCGCTGCCGCCTCCACCTCGGCTTCAACCAGCGCAGCCTTCTTGGCGTCATCTTCCGCCTGCCGGTTGCCCGCCCCAATTTCGCGCTCATCGGAAAGGGACGTGGGACGGACTCCGCTCTTCGCATTCGCCCTAAACTCAGCAAGCTTCTTTTCAGCGTCAACCTCGGTCAGCCCTTCGGAGGTCCAACCGAACGTTTCTGTCCTGGTGGTTCCGGCGATAGTGTACCGTAGGACTAGTTGGCGGTCCTTTCGTACCCCATGTTTTCGAGTCTCATGCTCTTTATAGAAAACTCCCTTACGGCCGGTCGGCTTAAGTCCATCTCTAAGTGACATGGTTCCTCTTTGGGTGCCAAGATAGGTGCCAAGATTTCCGTGGAAGCTCAAGGCAAAACAGGGATGCCCCAGGAAGGACTATACGTCGAAACTCCTTGAATTACAATAGGGCTTGGGATGTTTGGGGATGAGTTGGGCTAAGGAAATGTCTGGCTGTTAACCACCCTGTCGCTGGTTCGAATCCGGCCCGGGGAGCCAGAAAGATCGAGGGCTCGCAACCAACGTTGCGAGCCCTTTTTCTTTTGGCGGCTCCGGGGCCGGGGCCGATGATCCCCGGCTTCCCCGCCCCCAGGGACCGGTCACCGACGCTCCTTGCTCGAGAATATGAGCGTGGCGAGGACCCCTAAGGCAAAACCGATCACCGTTGTGGTCAGAAGGAGCACCCAGCGCGAGAGGGTGAAGGACCAGAAAAGGATCCGCGTCTCCACCGGCTGGCTGTTCTGCAAAAGGACGAACATGACCAGCAAAATCAAGGTTGTGGCGATACCCATTTTGGCTTTGACCATTCTTTCCTCCCCGAGGCCGACCTTCCGTCTTCGCCCTTTTGATCCTCAGTAATGCAGGTACTCCGGTTCAATTTTCCCGTCCTTTGCTCCCTTGTCAAGAAAGAGGGCAGGAACCCCTGTCCCTGCCAGGCGCAGCCATGCTATAGTTCCGCCCTCCTCCAACCATCGATCCCAGAGGTTTCCGACCATGGCCCAGCCCTGGAAAATCATTGAAAGCGTTCCCACCGACGAGGGGATTCTCGAGCTGCGCCAGCGCGGCGCCAAGGATTTCCTCATCACCGTCGACTCCCTGGTCCTGATGAACAGCATGGCCAACCGCTCCGAAATCGTCCTCGGAGAACTCGGCTGCCGCCACCTGAAGGACCATCCGGCTCCCCGGGTGCTGGTCGGCGGACTCGGGATGGGCTGCACGCTGCGGGCGGTCCTCGATTGTCTCCCTGCCGCCGCCGAGGTGGTGGTGGCCGAACTCAACCCGGTGGTGGTCGCCTGGTGCCGCGGCCCCCTCGCCCCTCTCACCGCCGGCGCCGTCGATGATCCGCGCGTCACCGTGGAGATCGGCGATGTCGCCGCCCTGGTCCGCCGCACCGCTTTCGACCCCTCCCTGCCTCGCTTCGACGCCGTGGTCTTCGACCTCTACAAGGGGCCGCATTTCCGCACCGACAAACGGGACGACCCCCTCTACGGCAGCCGCGCCATCACCCGGGTGGGCGCCGCCCTCAAACCCGGGGGGGTCTTCACCATCTGGGGGGAGAACTACGATGAGGGGTTCGACAAGCGCCTCAAGGACGCCGGATTTTCCACCAGCAGCCAGCGCCCGGGGCGCGGCGGCTACCGGCACGTGGTCTTTGTCGCCAGCTTGGCGAAGAGCGGGGGGAGCCCCGGCAAACCCTCGGGGCGATAAGGGGATCAGGGACAGAAGGGAGCGGCCAGGTCGTTCCCTTCCCCCTTTAATAATCGACCACAAAAAAGGACAGGCTCTCCGAGGGAGAACCTGTCCTTTTTTTAACTGCCGACCACCAGGGGCCCGCGGCGCGGTCCCGAGCCCGGCCGCAAGAGACCTCCGTCCGTCTCAACGCTGACCGGCGACGGCCGATCCGGAACGGGGGGACTGCATGTCGCCGAGAACCGATTGGGCCTCGAGTACGTAGGGATCCTCGGTCAGTTCGTCGATCCAGGCATCGGCCGAGTCGGCAGTGCCCTCATCCTTGTCACCCCCCGACGAAACGGCGCCATGGGGAGAGACGAGCCCTTTGTCCTCGGACTCGAGGCGGCGGGCCTCCTCGCGTTCGCGGCGCAGGTCGTCGATCTGCAGGGACTGCTGACTCTGGTCCATGCGCTCCTTGGCGACCCGGGCCTCCTCGCGAATGGTGGAAAATTCCTTGTCGCCGGCCACCCGGGCGGCGCTGCCGGCGCGCAGCTCCTCGATGGTCGTCCCGATCTTCGGCCAGCGGCTGTAGTTCGTCCCCTCGACCTTGTCCCAGGGGAGTGAGTAGTCGATGTACTGCTCGCCGCTCTTGAGGTGCTTGAGGCGGTCGGGGAGGACGATGTCGGGGACGACGCCGCGGTACTGAGTCGAGTCGCCGCTGACCCGGTAGAATTTCTGGATCGTTACCTTGAGGGCGCCGAGGGGTTTGTATTTGTCCATGTTGCGGAAGGGGACCATCCGGTCGAGATCGATGACCGCCTGCACCGTCCCCTTGCCGTGGGTATGATCGCCGCCGAGGACGAGGGCCCGGCCGTAGTCCTGCAGGGCTCCGGCGAGGATCTCCGAGGCCGAGGCGCTGAACTGGTTGACGAGGACGACCAGCGGTCCCGAATAGGAGATGGAGGGGTCCTCGTCGGCGAGCACTTTCATCTCGCCGTAGCTGCTGCGCACCTGGACCACCGGCCCTTCCTTGATGAAGAGCCCGGCGATGGAGACGGCGTCGGTGAGGGCGCCGCCGCCGTTGTTGCGCAGATCGACGATCAGGCCGTCGATCTTCTCGGCGGCGAGTTTTTCCAGTTCGCGGCGCATGTCGTCGGTGGAGTTGCGGCCGGTGCCCCCGTGGCCGCTGTCCTGGAAATCCCGATAGAAGGAGGGGATCCGGATGTAACCGAGGGTCCTTTTCCCCCGGGGGTCGGTGAGGGTCGTCGACTTGACGAAGGTCTCGTCGATCTGCACCACGTCGCGGATGATGGGAATCACCAGGCGGGTGCCGTCGGGCTTCTTCACCGTGAGCCGGACTTCCGAATCCTTGGGGCCGCGGATCAGGGTGACGGCGTCGCGCAGCCGGGTATCGGTGACATCCACCGGCTCTTCGGTCCCTTGCGCGACCTGGAGGATCAGGTCTTCGGCGTGGAGCTGTCCCTGGCGGGCGGCGGCGCTGCCGGGGATGACCCGGACCACCTTGATGTAGCCGTCCTCCTCCTGCAGGGTGGCGCCGATCCCTTCCAGCGACCCCTTCATGCTGATGTCGAAGTCTTCCTTCTCCGTCGGCGGCAGGTAATTGGTGTGCGGATCATAGGCGCGGGTGACGGCGTTGAAGTAGCGATCGACGTGGTCCTGCTCCGTCTCCCTCTCCAGCCGGTCGAAGAATTCGAGCTGATTCTTCAGAACCTTTTCTTTGGCCTTTTTCCGCAGTTCGGCAACGCTCGGCGCCTTTTCACCCTCCTTGGCGGCCTCGTCCTCCTGCAGGCTGAGAAACCGATTGATGAACTGGTACTTGAGGGTCTTGCGCCAGCGCTCCTTGAGCTCGGCGTCATTGGCGCAGAAGTCGATCTTCTCCGGGTCGGTTTCAAGGGTCTCGGCCCTGTTAAAGTCGAAATCGCCGGCCAATAACTCTTCGACCAGGGTGCGGACCACGGCGATGCGCCGGGCCATGATTTCGGCGCCGACGCCCGGGAGCTCGATCGTCCCCTTGCTGATTTCATCGTCGATTTTTTTCGCGTATCCCTGCAGACGGACCACGTCCTTCTGCAGCAGAAATCGCTTCTGCCCGTCGAGCTGTTTGAGATAGAGGCCGAAGGCCGCCTGCGACAGATCGTCGTCGAGAGCCTTGTGGCTGTAGTGGTGCCGGGTGAGCTGCTCCTTGAGGACGTAGCCGAGAAGCTTGGCGCGGCTGGCGTCGAAGGACTCCGGGGTCGCAAGACCGCTGGCGGCGCCGACACAGAGGAGGAGAGCAAGCAAAAGGGCGGGAAGCCACAGGGATTTCAGGCGGAACGGTTTCAGTCGAAACAGGGACATGGCGGCTGTCGTCGGGGCGACGGGGAGGCTAAATCCCCCGGGCGCACCCGCGCTCTCCTTCGGTTGGGGAGCGCCGGAATGGCGCAACGAGTTGAAATATACCACAATCGGAACATTGCAGGCAATACGCCCCTGCCTGAACCGGGCTTCTCCGGACAGCAGTGGCGAATCCGGCAGAGGGCGCAGCGGAATTGATCCGTCGTTCAGTCGACGGGAAACCGGCCGGCGAAGGCGACATCGACCAGGGGCCGGCGGCCGTTGGGAGCCTCGCTTGCGGCTACATCGGCGGGAAGGAGGGCAGGATCGTCGCGGTGGCC
>Ga0209231_1000441_pt1 | contig 23477 bp, 21 predicted proteins | sample Deesub45470m_DNA_FD_188086 | JGI IMG/M metagenome (GOLD analysis project Ga0209231, IMG submission 188086) | Deep subsurface microbial communities from North Pacific Ocean - 450_OLKR46/470m Metagenome (SPAdes) (version 2) | ecosystem: Environmental > Terrestrial > Deep subsurface > Unclassified ... | reverse complement strand
GTTTTCTGGCGCGACAAGAGACTGTTGGGTTGAACGCCTGGTCGATACCGATTGTTGTTTTGAGCCGTTGCTTGAGCCGCAAGAGGTGCTGCGTCACCCGCAAGTGCTGCACCGGCAGTTGGCGGCGACGGCGACCGCGGCCCTGCCGACTGACATCCTGCTTCCGGTCCATGTTGACGGTCAGTCACCGCGCCCGCGCCAGTCGCTGTGCGAGGTAACGGTGGCCGAGATTATCAACCGCTGGCAGTTGAATCCCAGAACCTGAAGGAGTAATCCTGATGTCGAATCTGCCCTTGTTGTCCGATGCGACTCTTGATGTGGCCGACCGGATCGCTGTGTTGTCCTTCGATCGTGATGACGTGCGCAATGCCCTGACCGGTACGGCTCTGGTTGATGATATAGTTCGGGCGCTGACCTGGGCCAACGCCAATCCCAAGCTCTCAGTGCTGATTCTCACTGGCAACGGTTCGGCCTTTTCAGCCGGTGGTAACGTTAAAGAAATGCAGTCGAGATCCGGGCTGTTCGCCGGTTCGGCTCTGGAAATTCAGGACAGTTATCGGCGCGGTATCCAGCGCATGACTCTGGCCATGGACCAGTGCGAGCTGCCGCTGATTGCTGCAGTCAACGGCCCGGCCATCGGCGCCGGTTTCGACCTTGCCTGTATGTGCGATCTGCGCATCGGTTCGCGTCTTGCTGTTTGCGGTGAGACCTTCATTAATCTCGGCATTATCCCCGGCGATGGCGGCGCCTGGTATCTGCAACGACTGCTCGGCTACCAGCGGGCGGCCGAGCTGACTTTCAGCGGGCGCTTGCTGCCGGCGGACGAGGCTCTGGCTCTGGGGCTTTTCCTCGAGGTCACCGAACCCGACCTTTTGCTGACACGGGCCCGGGAGCTCGCCGGTCAGATTGCGGCTAAGCCACCGCTGGCGGTACGCATGACCAAACGTCTGTTACGTCTGGCGCGTGAACACGATCTGGCCGAAACCCTCAAAGTGTCTGCCGCCTTTCAAGGGATGCTGCATCAAACCGAAGACCATCTTGAAGCGATCAACGCCTTTCTCGACAAGCGTCCAGGCAGTTACCGCGGTTGCTGAACTGCCGCTGCGCTGCCTTCTCTTCCCGCTGACCTTATTGTAAACATCAGGAATAAAGTGTCACCAAAGCAACACTGGTGACAACGCCGGAGCGGTTCAGCTCCGGCGTGTCGTTGCTTATTGCCAATTCTGTCTGATCTGTATCGGGTAATGATGGGCGTTTGGACGGAAAATAAACTAAATTGCAGATTAGATGGCTTTCAAAATAGCGTTTGGTATCTTCTTTGCTCTAGGTAGAGGAGAAGAACAGCAAACGTCACGGCGCTGATTACGAATGGGACAGGTTATGGAGTATACACGCGAAATCTACTGGAATGTTGGTCACGGCATCGGGACGCTGCTCCCCATGTACCTGCTGCTGCTGGTGGCCCTCGGGCTGCTGGTGTTTGGTTATTGGCAGCGGGTCAAGGTTTATCGTCTCGGTAAAGTACTCAAACGCACCGATGCTCTGCCGGGGCGGATCGTCGCGGCGCTGACCCAGGCGTTGTCCCAGGCCAAGGTCATGCGGGTCGCCGGCGCCGGTACGGCGCATGGGCTTTTTTTCTGGGGTTTTTTTCTGTTGTTTATCGGCACCTGCCTGATCGTGCTGCAGGCTGATTTTACCGATCCGCTGTTTGGAATCCAGTTTCTGCGTGGGCGCTTTTATCTGCTCTTCTCCCTGGTGCTGGATCTGGCCGGAGCGGTGGCGATTGTCATGCTGCTCGGTCTGCTGGTCCGTCGTTATCTGCTGCGGCCGGACGGACTGGAGACCCGGCGTGAAGATGCCCTGATTCATGCCTTGCTGCTGGTCATTTTGATCACCGGTTTTGTCATTGAAGGGGCGCGGATGGCGGTCACCGAGCTCGGCACCGATCTCGCCCCCTGGTCGCCGGTTGGCCTGCTCTTCGCCAAGGCGCTCAGTGGTCTCGGCGAGGCTGGGCTGCGCGCACTGCACAGTAGCCTGTGGTGGCTGCATCTGTTGCTGGCCCTTGCTTTTATCGCTTTGCTCCCATGGACCAAGCTGCGCCACATTTTTAACGTCAGTGCCAACTATCTCCTGGCCGATCGCGGGCCGAAAGGCAATCTGACCACCCTCGATCTGGAGGCAGAAGGGGTGGAGAGTTTCGGCGCCGCCAAGCTGGCTGATCTGACCTGGAAGGATGTTTTCGACAGCGACGCCTGCACTTTGTGCATGCGCTGTCAGGATCGCTGCCCGGCCTATGCGACACAGAAACCGCTGTCGCCGATGAAGGTGATCAACCAGCTGCAGGAGATTGCCTTTGGCACCCCGGATGCGGTCCTGGCCGAAACCATCGGCAAGGACGCACTGTGGAGTTGCACCACCTGTCGCGCCTGCCAGGAGATCTGTCCGGCGGCCATCGAGCATGTCCCCAAGTTCGTCGACATGCGGCGCAATCTGGTGCTGATGGAAGGGGAGTTCCCCGGTGAAGAGGTGATGACGGCGGTGAACGACACCGAAGTCAACGGTAATCCCCTCGGGATGGCCTTTGCCGCCCGTGGCGACTGGGCGGAGGGGCTCGGGGTGAAAACCCTGGCTGAGGACCCGGAGGTTGACCTGCTCTATTTCGTCGGCTGTTACGCCTCGTTTGACCAGCGCAATATCAAAATCGCCAAAAGCTTTATCCGCCTCTGCCAGGCGGCCGGGCTCAAGGTCGGGATCCTCGGCAAGCAGGAGAAGTGTTGCGGCGAACCGGTCCGCAAGCTCGGCAACGAATATCTCTATCAGACCCTGGCGCAAGAAAATATTGAGCTGATCCAAAGTTATGCTGTCAAGCGCATCGTCACCAGCTGCCCGCACTGTTTCCACACCCTGAGCAAGGATTACGTTGATCTTGGCCTTTCGCTGCCGGTTGAGCACTACACGGTGTTTCTTGATCGTCTGCTGGCCGCAGGCGACCTGCAGCTCGGATCCGAGACCTTTTCCTGCACCTATCATGACAGTTGCTATCTCGGTCGTTACAACGACATCTACGACGCGCCGCGCCGATTGCTGGCGGCCGCCGGCGGCAACATTGCCGAGATGGACAAAAGCCGCAGCGACAGTTTCTGTTGCGGCGCCGGTGGCGGGCGCATCCTGGCCGAGGAGAAGCTCGGCACCCGGATCAGTGAAAGCCGTGCCGGTATGGCAGCGGCGACCGGTGCGCCGTTGCTGGTCTCCAACTGTCCATTTTGTCTGACCATGTTTGAAGATGGCGTCAAGGGAGCCGGTTTTGAGGACTCTCTGCAGCCGAAAGATATTGCCGAGATTCTGGCGGAGCGTCTGCCTACCCGGGTAGGAACCGGTCCGGACGCAACTGTCGGACAACCAAACTGCAAGGAGGTTTCAGCATGAAGATACTGGTCTGTGTCAAACAGGTGCCGGACATGGAGTCGCGGTTCAAACTTAACGCCGCCGGCAGCTGGTACAGCGAGCAGGATCTTGCCTGGCGGATGAATGAATATGACGAGTTTGCAGTTGAGCAGGCGTTGCAGCTGCGTGAGCAACTCGGTGATGGCGAAGTCGTGGTGCTCTCCATCGGCCCGGATCGGGTCAAGGAGGCGATGAAGAAAGCGCTGGCTATGGGCGCCGATCGTGGCGTGCACATCCAGGACGACGCCAGTTTTGACAAGGACCCGCTGCAGATCGCCTCGATGATTGCCGCCTACGCCGCCGATCAGGGGTTTGATCTGATCTTCACCGGCATGCAGTCGCAGGATCGGGGCTCGGCCCAGGTCGGCGTGCTGCTCGCCGGACTGCTCGGTCTGCCGGCGGTGACGACCATCGTCGCCTTCGCCTACGCAGATGGGGCCGTCACCGTCCGCCGCGAACTGGAGGGAGGACAAAAAGCCGTGGTTAAACTCACGACGCCGGCTCTGCTCACCTGTCAGCTCGGCCTGAATACGCCGCGTTACCCGACCTTGCCCAACATCATGAAAGCGAAGAAGAAGGAGATCCTTGCCCTGACGGTGGCCGATCTGCTCAAAGCTGCTGCCGTGACCAAGACCGTTGCCACGGTTTTCCCGGAGAAGAAGGGGGGCGGATTGGTGCTCGAGGGCGATGTCGGTGATCTGGCCGACAAGCTGCTGGCAATACTCAAGGAAAAGACCACGGTCTTCAAATAGGAGGCGACCATGAAAGCTTTACTCGTAGCAGAATCCCGTCAAGGCAAACTGCTCGGCGGCAGTTATGAAACCCTGGCTTTTGCCCGGCAGCAAGGCGCTGAAGCCGCCATGTTTCTGGTCGGCAGCAACGCTGATCTGCCGCAGTTTGATGGCCGCCTCTACCTGGCCGATGTGGCCGAAGCCGGCGAATACAATCCGGAAGAGCACCTGCGTCTGTTGCTCGACGTTGTCGGCCGCGAGACCCCGCAAATGATTGTCTTTTGTCATTCGTCCTACGGTTGGGATCTCGCTCCGCGTCTGGCGCTGGCGCTCAAGGCCGGCCAGATCTCTGAAGTCGTCGGCAGCAAGGATGGTGGCCTGCTGGTGCCGGCCTGCAATTCCAAGCTGCGCCGGGTTGTCGCCGCGGTCGGGGCGACGACGGTGGTCACCCTGCAGTCAGGCGCCTTCAACCCCGCCGGACCGCCATCCGGAACCCCAACGGTGGAGAAACTGGCGGTACAAAAGGCATCCAAGGTTGAGTTTATCGGTTATGAAGAGGCGGAAAAAGGCGGCGTTGATCTGGGCAAGGCGAAGGTTATCGTCAGTGCCGGTCGCGGTATCGGCAAGCCGGAAAACCTGGCGCTGGTTGAAGCACTGGCCAAGGCTCTCGGCGGAGAATATGGGGCCAGTCGGCCGGTGGTTGATGCCGGCTGGGCCGAGCACAATCGGCAGGTTGGTAGCACCGGCCAGACCGTAACCCCGAAACTCTACATCGCCTGTGGTATTTCCGGTGCGGTACAGCATCTGGCCGGCATGAAGAAATCAGAGTTTATCGTTGCCATCAACACCGACCGTGACGCGCCGATCAGCGAGGTTGCCGATGTGTTGCTGGTCGCCGATCTTAAACAGTTTCTGCCGGCATTAACGGCTCGTCTGGCCGGTTAACCAACTTTAGATCAGGGAGAACAATCATGCAGGACGTATTCGTCATTGAAGCCTGTCGCACCCCGTTTGGCAGTTTTGCCGGTGTGCTTTCCGATGTCCCCGCACCGCGTCTGGCGGCCTCTGCCGTGACCGGGTTATTGCAAAAAACCGGACTGGCCGGGGAGCAGGTCGATCAGTTCATCGCCGGTCAGGTCCTGTCCGGTGGTGTCGGTCAAGCCCCGGCCCGGCAGGCGATGCGTTTTGCCGGACTGCCCGATACGGTGCCGGCGCTGACCATCAACAAGGTCTGCGGCAGCGGGCTGAAAGCGGTGATGCTCGGCGCCGATGCCATCCGTCTCGGCGACTCCGACATCGTCATCGCCGGCGGCATGGAGAGCATGTCGTTGGCCCCTTACGCCCTGCCGACCCTGCGCACCGGTCAGCGTATGGGACATGCCCAGGCCCTTGATCTGATGGTCTACGATGGCCTGACCGATCCCTACAGCGGCCGGCACATGGTCGAAGTTGCCGAAGAGCGCGTCTCTGCCCACCAGCTCAGTCGTGAGGATCAGGACGCCTTTGCCATCCGCTCCTATCAGCGCGCCCAGAGCGCCCAGAAGGAGGGGCGTTTTATGGCCGAGATCGTTCCGGTGGTCAAACCCGGTCGCAAGGGCGACGTAACGGTGAGCGAGGACGAAGAGCCGCTGCGGGTCGATTTTGATCGTGTCGCCAGTCTGCGTCCGGTGTTCAAAAAGGATGGCAGTATCACCGCCGCCAACGCGTCAACCATTAATGACGGTGCTGCCTTTCTGCTTCTGGCCAGTGCGGCGGCGGTGGCGAAGCACGGTCTCAAGCCGAAAGCGCGCATCATCGGGCTGTCGACCCATAGCCTGCATCCCGACCTTTATCCGGATGCTCCGGTCGGTGCCATTGAGAAGGCCTGTGCGCATGCCGGGTTGCGGGTGCAGGAGATCGGCCTGTTTGAAATCAACGAGGCGTTTGCCGCCGTGACCATGATCGCCATCAGGGAACTCGGCCTCGACGAAGAGCGGGTCAACGTCAATGGCGGCGCCTGCGCCATTGGTCATCCCATTGGTGCCAGTGGCGCCCGGTTGGCAACAACTCTGATTCACGAAATGGCCCGCCGTGGCGAGCGTTATGGTCTCGCGACGCTCTGCATCGGTGGCGGCGAAGCGGTTGCCGTGGTTTTTGAACGGGTCTGATCCCGCCTTGAATCGGTTATCGAACAACGAAGGAGAAATTATGGCAATCCGCAAAATCATGGTGGTCGGTGCCGGCCAGATGGGGGGCGGTATCGCCCAGGTGGCGGCGCAGTCCGGTTTTGAGGTCGTCCTGAATGACCTCAAGCCCGAGTATGTTGAGAAGGGCCTTGCGTTTATGACCAAACTCCTCGACCGCGGCATTGAAAAAGGGAAGCTGACTGCCGAGCAGAAGAGTGCAACGCTGGGGCGCATCGTCCCCTCAACCTCTCTGGCTGATGCCGCCGGCGTCGATTTCGTTGTCGAAGCGGCGAGTGAGAACCTGGCGATCAAGACCCAGATCTTTCGCGCCCTTGATGCGGCGGCAGCGCCTGGTGTCATTCTGGCCAGCAATACCTCGTCGCTGCCGATTACCGAGATTGCCGCCGTCACCAACCGGCCGGAGAGCGTCATCGGTATGCACTTCATGAATCCGGTGCCGGTGATGACCCTGGTCGAGGTGATTCGCGGCATTGCCACCACTGATGCGGTCTACAACGCGGTTGAAGGTCTGGCCAGGGCCATGGGCAAGACGCCGGTGGAGGTTAACGACTACCCCGGGTTTATTTCCAACCGGGTGCTGATGCCGATGATCAATGAAGCGATCTATTGCGTTTTTGAAGGGGTTGCCTCAGTCGAGTCGGTTGATCAGGTGATGAAGCTGGGGATGAACCACCCCATGGGGCCGCTGACTCTGGCCGACTTCATCGGTCTCGATACCTGTCTGGCGATCATGGAAGTGCTCTACGAAGGATTTGCCGACAGCAAATATCGGCCCTGCCCACTGCTGCGCAAGATGGTCAAAGCCGGCTGGCTTGGCAAGAAGAGTGGCAAGGGATTTTACAACTACTAATACAGGAGGTTAGCCTATGACGTTTAATAATCTTCTTCTAGAAATCGAGGCAGGGATTGCCGTGGTTACGGTGAATCGCCCGGCCGCGCTGAATGCTTTGAATCTTGAGCTGCTCGATGAACTGGCCGCAGTCTTTACTGCGCTGAAAACCCGCAGCGATGTGGCCTGTGTCATCCTCACCGGCAGCGGCGCCAAGGCGTTTGTTGCCGGCGCCGACATTGCCGCCATGCAGCCCTTGAACGCCGTGGCGGCCAGCCACTTTGCCCGCCGTGGTCATGCGATGCTCAACATTATTGAGACCTTGCCCAAGCCGGTGATTGCAGCGGTGAACGGTTTTGCCCTCGGTGGTGGCTGCGAACTGGCCATGGCCTGCGATATTCGTCTGGCGGCGGAGAACGCCCGTTTCGGCCAGCCTGAGGTCAATCTCGGTGTGATCCCCGGTTTCGGCGGCACCCTGCGTTTGAGCCGATTGATCGGTAAGGGCCGCGCCAAGGAACTGATTTTCACCGGCGACATGATCGATGCTCAGGAAGCCTGGCGCATCGGTCTGGTCAATAAGGTGGTTCCGGCCGATGCGCTGCTGCCTGAGGCGCGCAAGATGGCGGCGAAGATTGCCGGCAAGGGGCCGGTGGCGGTGCGTTTCGCCAAGGAGGCAATCGACAACGGTCTGGAGATGGATCAGGACCGCGCCGGGCGCTTCGAATCTGACCTGTTCGGACTCTGTTTCGCCACCGCCGATCAGAAAGAGGGGATGCAGGCGTTTCTCGACAAGCGGCCGGCTCTGTTTAAAGGGGAATAAAGCGGTCTATAACCCAAACAAAAGTTAGCCAGCAAGTCACCAAGACGCGAAGAAAGGCAAAGATGTGATTGACGCTGCAGACGATAAAGACGCAGAGAAAAGATGTCTTTCGGCAGGTCATGAAACCAATCAATATTGGAATTGAATAATGGTTTTCACCGCGCCTCCGCGTGAATACGGTTTTCTTGGTGTCTTGGTGTCTTTGTGGCAACGTTTTTCAGTGGTTATAGATCAGTTATTAAAGGGGCTTTTAACTTGTCCTTCTTTCGTGCCCTTCGTGGTGCGCAGCCTTTTCAATAGCTTTACAAAGGACCGACATCGTGAATCTTGACCTGACCGATGAGCAGAATCTGATCCGCGACACCGCCCGTGAATTCGCCGTTGCCGAACTGGAAACGGTCGCCGCCGCCCTCGATCGTGGTGAGCAGCTGCCGGTCTTTTTCGCCAACCTGAAAAAACTGGCTGAGCTTGGCTTCATGGGCCTGAACGTGCGCAGCGAGTACGGTGGCACCGAGGCCGGAGTAGTCGCCTTCAGCGTCGCCTTGACCGAACTGGCCCGGGCCTGCGCATCGACCGCGGTGACGGTGTCGGTCAACAACATGGTCTGCGAAGTGATTCAGGAAGTTGGTACGCAGGCGCAGCGGCAAGCCTATATCCCCCGCATCTGCTCCGGTGAACATCTGGCCGGGGCCTTTGCCCTGACCGAGCCCGGTGCCGGCTCCGATCCGTCGGCGATGACGACCAGCGCGGTGCGTGATGGTGACGGCTGGGTCCTCAACGGCAGCAAAATCTTCATTACCAGCGCCCCTTACGCTGGAGTCTTTGTCGTCTGGGCGGTGACTGATCGCACAGCGCCAAAAGGGAAGGGGGTCAGTTGCTTTCTGGTCCCTGCTGGTACACCCGGTTGCCTGGTCGGGCGCGCCGAAGAGAAGATGGGGCAGCATGCCTCGTCCACCAATGAGCTGTTGTTCCAGAACTGTCATATCCCGGGCGACGCCCTTTTAGGCCAACTCAACGAAGGTTTTCGGGTGGCGGTCAGTGAACTGGCCGGGGGGCGTATCGGCATCGGTTCTCTCGCCCTTGGGATCGGTCAGGCGGCGCTGGACAGTGCGATCCGTTACGCTCTGGAGCGCAAACAGTTTGGCCAGCGTCTGAGTGATTTTCAGGCGATTCAATGGAAGATCGCCGATTGTTCAACCGAGCTTGAGGCGGCGCGCCTGCTGTTGATGCAGGCGGCGTATCGCAAGGAGCAGGGGAAGAGTTATTCGAAAGAGGCGTCGATGGCCAAACTGTTTGCCAGCGAGGCCGCCAACCGGGCCTGTTACGAAGCGTTACAAATTTTTGGCGGGTACGGGTACACCACAGAGTTTCCGGTTGAGCGTTACAGCCGCGATGCGCGGATTACGACGATTTACGAGGGGACCAGTGAAATCCAGCGGCTGATCATCGCCCGCGAAATTTTACGCGGTGTTTCCTGACGTTTGTCTTGAAAATGTTCACTCAATCTCTAAGGAGGCCGACATGTATTTTCAGTTGACGGAGGAACAGAGCCTGATCCGTGCCACGGTGCGCAGTTTTGCCGAGAACGAACTTGCTGACTCGGCGGCCGAACGGGATGAATCCGAACGCTTCGATCGCCCCCTGATGTTCGACAAGGTCGCCGAACTCGGCATGGCCGGCATTGTTTTTCCGGAAGAGTATGGCGGCGCTGGCGCCGATTACATCAGTTACGCCATCGCCGTTGAGGAACTTTCCCGGGTCTGCGCATCGACCGGGGTGACCCTGTCGGCGCATCTGTCTCTCGGCGCCAACCCGGTCTGGCTGTTTGGTAATGAAGAGCAAAAACAGACGTTCCTGCGGCCGATGGCCGAAGGGGCCAAACTGGGTGCCTTTGCCCTGACCGAGCCGACCGCCGGTTCCGATGCCGGCGGCACCAAGACTTTCGCCGTGCGCGATGGCGACGATTGGGTCATCAACGGCAGCAAGATTTTCACCACCAACGGCGGCGATGCCGATACCTATATCGTCTTTGCCCGCACCGACCGCAACGCTGAGAAACACCACGGCATCAGCGCCTTCATTGTCGAAAAAGGGACCCCCGGTTTCGATTTTGGCAAGAAGGAGAAGAAGATGGGGATCCGTTCGTCGCCGACCTGTGAACTGGTCTTTACCAACTGTCGCATTCCGGCAAGTCAGCTTCTCGGCAAGGAAGGCGAAGGGTTTAAAATCGCCATGAAAACCCTCGACGGTGGCCGCATCGGCATTGCTGCCCAGGCCCTCGGTATTGCCCAGGGAGCGTATGAGGCGGCGGTCAACTATGCCCGCGAGCGTAAGCAGTTCGATCAGCCGATCGCCGGTTTTCAGGCGGTACAGTTCATGCTCGCTGACATGGCGCTGCGCATCGAGGCGTCGCGTCTGCTGGTCTACCAGTCGGCCTGGCGGGCCAGCGCCGGCCTACCCTACGGCAAGGAATCGGCTATGGCCAAACTGAGCGCTTCGGAGACCGCCATGTGGGTGACGACCAAGGCGGTGCAGGTGCATGGAGGCTATGGCTACACCCGCGATTTTCCGGTCGAGCGCATGATGCGTGACGCCAAGATTACCGAAATTTACGAGGGGACCAGCGAGGTGCAGCGTATTGTCATCGGTACGGCGGTCACCCGGGGTTGATTGTTCAGCAAAAGTCACGACTCACAGTAATCCGGAAAGGGTAAACAGCGATGAAACAGAATCTGGATGAAGGACTTGTCCTGTTGCAGCAGTTAAGCAAGGAAGAGTTGATTGCGATTATTGTCGATGACGCTAAAAACTGGCTGGCTCATGACGGGCTCTGGTTCCAGGCTATCGAACAGAAGTTCGGTATTGAAACCGCCATCGAGCTTGATACGGATGCCTGGGAAAAGTTTACCGTTGTCGAAGCAACGCGCATCATGGCCCGGCTCGGTCTCAAGCCGGGCGGCGGTATTCCGGCCCTGATCGAATGCTTCAAGCATCGGCTTTATGCCCGGCTGAATTTGCAGGAGGCGGTGGAGGTCAGTGATCGCCGTGTCGTGTTTCGTATGGTCGATTGCCGGGTGCAGTCGGCGCGCAAACGCAAGGGATTGCCAGACTTCCCCTGCAAATCGGTCGGTCTGGTTGAATATGCCGGGTTTGCCCGTGCCATCGATCCACGCATCAGCACGCGCTGTATCGCTTGTCCCCCCGATGCTCATCCGGACAGCTACTGGTGTGCCTGGGAGTTTACCCTGGATGGCTGATGACGGTCACCCCCTGTTCCGGTTGGTGGCACCGGCGTTGCCTTTGTTTACACCGAAGCGGTTTTTTCGATGGGGTCGAGCCGGTGACGGAATAAATAGCTGTGCAATCACAGTAAGTTAGCCTGGTTGCCCGCAGAGTTTACGGCATACGGCAGGCTTGGTATCCCCCTTGCAATTCAAGTTTGTGCATCAGTTTGCTGTAATAGTAACTTCAGGCATGGAGTGAGATGATGGAAGCCTATCCGAGTTTGAATTTTCTGTTGGGTGAGGAGGTCGATCTGCTGCGCGAGACGGTCCGCGCGTTTGCAGCGGCCGAGATCGCGCCGCTGGCGGCGGAGATTGACCAGCAGGACAAATTCCCCATGGACCTCTGGCGCAAGATGGGTGATCTCGGTCTGCTCGGCATCACCATCGACGAAAGTTATGGCGGCGCCAATATGGGCTATCTCGAACATGTCATTGCCGTCGAGGAGCTCAGCCGGGCATCGGCTTCAGTCGGGCTCGCTTACGGCGCCCATTCCAATCTCTGCGTCAACCAGATTCATCGCAACGGTACTGCCGAACAGAAACAGCGCTACCTGCCGAAACTGGTCAGCGGCGAGCATGTCGGCGCCCTGGCCATGAGTGAATCCGGTTCCGGTTCCGATGTGGTCAGTATGCGCTTGCGGGCCGACAAAAAGGGTGATTGCTACGTCTTGAACGGTAACAAGATGTGGATTACCAACGGTCCGGATGCCTCGACCCTGGTGGTTTACGCCAAGACCGATATGGACGCCGGTCCGCATGGCATTACCGCTTTTATCGTCGAGAAGGGGTTTGCCGGTTTTAGCACCGCCCAGAAACTCGACAAACTCGGCATGCGCGGCTGCAGCACCTGCGAGCTGGTGTTCGACAACTGCGAGGTGCCGGAAGAGAACGTACTGGGTGCCGTCGGCCAGGGGGTCAAGGTGTTGATGAGTGGCCTTGACTACGAACGGCTGGTGCTGGCCGGTGGCCCGCTGGGGATTATGGCGGCCTGCATGGACGTGGTGCTCCCCTATATCCACCAGCGCAAGCAATTCGGGCACGCCATCGGCGAGTTTCAACTGATGCAGGGGAAGTTGGCCGATATGTACACCACTCTCAATGCCTGTCGCGCCTACGTCTATACCGTAGCCAAAGCGATCGGTGGCGGTGGCTCGGTGCGCAAGGACGCTGCCGGCGCTATTCTTTACGCCGCCGAGCGGGCGACCTGGATGGCGCTGGAGGCGATCCAGTGCCTTGGCGGCAACGGCTACATCAACGAATATCCGACCGGCCGTCTGCTGCGCGACGCCAAGCTGTATGAAATTGGCGCCGGAACCAGCGAAATCCGGCGCATGCTTATTGGCCGCGAACTGTTTCAGCAGACGATCTGAAGCGATTGTCAGGATGACCATGACCAGTAGCAGTGCAGAACACACATTCAAGTTCTCGGTGGCAGGCGAGGAGTTGCAGGTGCAAACCCTGCAGCCGCAGGCGCTGCGGTCGCCGTCCGGGCCGACGCTGGTGCTGTTGCACGAGGCGCTTGGCAGTATAAACCAGTGGCGCGATTTTCCCCGGGTTCTGGCCGACGCCTGCGGGCTTCCGGTTATGGTTTATGATCGCTGCGGTTTTGGTGGTTCCCAGGCGTTACCGGCACCACGCGGTCTTGATTACCTTGAACATGAATTGGCCAGCCTTGACGCCTTGCTCAGTGCTTGTCGCATCGACCGACCGCTGTTGTTCGGCCACAGTGATGGCGCCACCCTGGCCCTGCTGTATGCGGCTGCCTATCCGGCGCGGCCGATCGGTGTCATCAGTGAAGCGGCGCATCTGTTTGTCGAAGAGGAAACTCTGACCGGCATCCGGGCGATGGTGCGGCGTTGGCAGTCGACCGATCTGTGTCAACGCTTGACCCGCTATCATGGCGCCAAGACCGAAACGGTCTTTGCCGCCTGGGCCGAAACCTGGCTCGATCCGGCGTTCCGCAGCTGGAACGTTGAGGCGCAGATGGCCAACATCCGCTGTCCGGTGCTGGCGATGCAAGGCGAGGACGACGAATTCGGCACCGTCCGGCAACTCCAGGCCATCCGTTCCGGCGTCGGCGCCTTGTGCCGCAGCCGGATGCTGCCGGAGTGTGGTCATAATCCGCACCGCGAGGCCAGGGCTGCAGTGCTTGCGGAAGTCATCGCCTTTATCGACGACCTGCTGACTGCCGGCAGAACGGCACCGCAGGGTCCGCGGACCAAGAGGTGACGATGACGATGCGCAATCCCGATTATCAACAGGCGACGACGGCGATCTTCAGTGCGGCGCCATTTATCAGCGATCTGGGGATTGAGCCGCTCACCATCACTCCGGGCCGGGTCGAGGCGCGGCTGCTGATTCTGCCCCGGCACCTGCAGCAGGATGGTTTTATCCACGCCGGGGTGCAGGCCACTCTGGCCGACCACACGGCCGGTGCCGCAGCCTTTACGGTCATTGGCGCCGACCAGCTGGTTCTGACCAGCGGCTTCAGCATCAATCTTTTGTTGGCGGCGCGCGGTAGTGAACTGCGTGCGTGCGCCGAGGTGGTCAAGGCCGGGGCCCGGCTGGTTATCGCCGAAACCAGTGTCTACGCCATCAGCGGCGATGACGAGAAACTGGTGGCCAGGGCCATGGTCACCCTGGCGGTGTTGCCGCGCTCCGGCTAACGGCCGATTAAGCAAGCGATCAACCAGCGACAGCGAAACGAAAAGGGGCAGAGGGAGCCCGATTGTCATGACGGTTCTGAACAGTTCGATCCAAATCCAGTCCGAGGAGTTTCAGGCTAATGCGGCGGCTATGGCCGGGCAGACCCGCGACCTTGAGGCGCAGGTCGCCCTGATCAAGGCCGGTGGCGGTGACAAGGCCTGCGCCAAACATGTCAGTCGCAACAAGCTGCTGCCGCGGGAGCGGATCCGGCAACTGATCGATGTCGGCTCGCCGTTTCTGGAACTGTCGCAGTTCGCCGCTTACAACATGTACGGCGGCTCCATCCCTGCTGCCGGCCTGATCACCGGTATCGGCCGGGTCATGGGTCAGGAGTGCATGATCGTGGTCAATGATGCCACGGTCAAGGGTGGCACCTATTTCCCGATCACGGTCAAAAAACATCTGCGCGCCCAGGAGATTGCGGCAGAGAACCATCTGCCCTGTATCTACCTGGTCGATTCCGGCGGGGCCAATCTCCCCGAGCAGGACCAGGTTTTTCCCGATCGTGAACATTTCGGTCGCATCTTTTACAATCAGGCGACCCTGTCGGCGCGGAACATCCCGCAGATCGCCGTCGTCATGGGCTCGTGTACCGCCGGTGGTGCCTACGTTCCGGCCATGGCCGATGAAAGCATCATCGTCAAGGGGAACGGCACCATCTTTCTCGGCGGGCCACCGCTGGTCAAGGCAGCAACCGGCGAAGTGGTGACGGCCGAGGATCTCGGCGGTGCCGAGGTGCATTGCCGCACCTCCGGCGTCACTGATCACTATGCCGAAAACGATCCGCACGCCCTGGCCATCACCCGGCGTATCGTCGGCCACCTCAACCGGCGCAAACCCGGCGGCCTGGTTCTGCGTCCGCCGCAGGAGCCGCTGTACGATCCGGCCGAGATCGACGGCATCATACCGGTCGATACCCGTAAGCCTTACGACGTGCGTGAAGTCATCGCCCGTCTGGTCGATGGCAGCGAATTTGATGAGTACAAGAAGCTGTTCGGCACGACGCTGGTCTGTGGTTTTGCCCACATCTGGGGCTATCCGGTGGGGATTGTCGCCAATAACGGCATCCTCTTTTCCGAGTCGGCCCTCAAAGGGACCCACTTCATCGAGCTCTGCTGTCAGCGCGGTATCCCGCTGGTCTTTCTGCAGAACATCACCGGATTTATGGTCGGCAGCAAGTACGAGGCCGGCGGTATCGCCAAAGATGGCGCCAAGATGGTGACCGCCGTCGCCTGTGCCGCCGTCCCCAAGTTCACTGTTTTGATCGGTGGCAGTTTCGGTGCCGGTAACTACGGCATGTGCGGTCGCGCCTTTGGCCCGCGCCTGCTCTTTATGTGGCCCAATGCCCGCATCTCGGTCATGGGCGGTGAGCAGGCAGCGAGCGTCCTCGCCCAGGTCAAGCGCGATGCCCTCGAGGCGGCTGGTGATAGCTGGAGCCCGGAGGACGAGACTGCGTTCAAGGAGCCGATCCGTCAGCAGTACGAGACCCAGGGCCATCCGTATTACGCCAGCGCCCGGCTCTGGGACGACGGCATCATCAAGCCGTCCGATACCCGCATGGTCCTTGGCCTGGGGCTTGCCGCCGCGCAGAACGCCCCGCAGACAAAAACCGACTTCGGCATTTTCAGGATGTGACCTATGAGCAATGCAGCCCTCCTCAGTGAAACCGACGAGCATGGCCGGGCCACCATCACCCTCAATCGCCCGGATCTGCACAACGCCTTTGATGACACCCTGATCAGTTCCCTGACCCTGGAGCTGAAACGGCTTGATCGTGACGACACAGTGCGGGTCGTGCTGCTGGCGGCGCGCGGTAAAAGCTTCTCCTCCGGCGCCGACCTCAACTGGATGCGGCGCATGGCCGACTACTCCTTCGACGAAAATCTCGCCGATGCCATGGATCTGGCCGAACTGATGAAGACCTTGTCCAACCTGTCGAAACCGACCATCGCCCTGGTGCAGGGGGCGGCCATCGGCGGCGGCGTCGGCCTGGTCGCCTGCTGCGATATCGCCATCGCCACCGATAATGTCACTTTCTGTCTGTCCGAGGTCAAGCTCGGCCTGATCCCGGCGGTCATCTCCCCCTATGTGGCAGCGGCCATCGGCCCGCGGGCGACGCGCCGTTATTTTATCACCGCCGAGCGTTTTGATGCACGTGAGGCGCACCGGCTCGGTCTGGTTCACGAGGTGGTTCCTGCTGAAGAGCTGCTGGCCAAGGCGGAGGCGCTCAGTTTACTGCTGCTGCAGAACAGTCCGCAGGCGATGGCTTCGGTCAAGGAGTTGGTGGCCGAAGTCTCACTGAGTTTTCTCGATGATGACCTGATTGCCGATACGGCGGAGCGCATCGCCGAGGCGCGGGCCTCCGCTGAAGGGCGTGAAGGGCTCTCCGCTTTTCTGGAGAAGCGCAAACCAAACTGGGTGCGGGGATGATGCCATGATTAATAAAATTCTGATTGCCAACCGCGGTGAGATTGCCTGCCGCATCATCCGCAGCGCGCGGCGCCTCGGTATTGCGACAGTGGCGGTCTACTCCAGCGCCGATCGCGGTGCGATGCATGTGCATATGGCCGACGAAGCCTACCTCATCGGTCCGGCAGCGGCCAGCAGCAGTTATCTGGATCATCAGCGTATTTTGCAAGTGACCCTGGACAGTGGCGCGCAGGCGATTCATCCCGGTTATGGCTTCCTGTCTGAAAACGCCGGGTTTGCTACCGCCTGTCTCGATGCCGGACTGATCTTTATCGGTCCGCCGGTGGCAGCGATAAAGGCCATGGGGTCAAAAAGTGCCGCCAAACAGATTATGAGTGCGGCCGGCATCCCTCTGGTCCCCGGCTATCACGAAGCCGATCAGGCGCCGGAGCGTTTACGTCTGGCGGCGGAAACGATCGGCTACCCGGTGCTGATCAAGGCCAGTGCCGGCGGTGGCGGCAAAGGGATGCGGGTGGTCTCTGATCCGAAGGATTTCAATGATGCCCTGCAGGGGGCGAAACGGGAAGCAGCGGCGGCCTTCGGTGACGACCGGGTGCTGCTGGAAAAATACCTGCAGCGACCGCGTCACGTCGAGATTCAGGTTTTTGCTGACAGCCTGGGCAATACCATTCATCTGTTCGAGCGCGACTGCTCGATCCAGCGCCGGCATCAAAAAGTGCTCGAAGAGGCACCGGCCCCCGGTCTCGATCCCGTTACCCGGGAGAAGATGGGGGCAGCAGCCGTTGCGGCAGCGCAAGCCATTGGTTACGTCGGCGCCGGTACGGTCGAGTTTCTCCTTGATCAGGATGGTTCGTTTTACTTCATGGAGATGAATACCCGGTTGCAGGTTGAACATCCGGTGACGGAGATGATTACCGGTCAGGATCTGGTCGAGTGGCAGTTGCGGGTCGCCTCCGGTGAGCCTCTGCCTTGTCGCCAGGAGGAGCTGGTCATGAGCGGTCACGCCATCGAGGCGCGGATCTATGCCGAAGATCCAGCGAAAAACTTTCTCCCCTCCATCGGTCTGCTGCGTCACCTGCGCCAACCGGCCGCCAGTGCGCATGTGCGGGTCGACAGCGGCGTGCGCCAGGGGGATGAAGTCAGCATGCACTACGATCCGATGATCGCCAAGCTGATCGTTTGGGATCAGGACCGCAGCCGGGCGATCCGCCGCCTGCAACAGGCGCTGGCCGAGTTCCAGGTTTATGGCGTGACGGCCAATGTCGGATTTCTGGCTGCTGTTGCTGCCCATCCGGCTTTTGCCGCCGCCGATATCGACACCTCGTTTATCGACTGTCATGCTGCCGACCTGTTCCCTGAGCCGGGCAAGGCCTCCGATCGTGTCTTGGCTCTGGCCTGCCTTGATGTGCTGTTACGGCGCGGTGCCGAAGCCGCCGCCAGCGCAGCGGTCTCGGCCGATCCCGGTTCACCCTGGCATCGGACCGATGGCTGGCGGCTGAATTCCGACAATCACCATGGTCTGGTTTTTTTTGATGGTGGCGAACGGGTGACGGTGACCGCCCATTATCGACCGGACGGTTTTCTGCTGGAACTGCCGCATGGACAGTTGCTGGTCTGTGGCAGCATCGATGATAACGGTGATCTGTGTGCCGATCTTGGCGGCGTCCGCAGTCGGGCGACTGTCCTGCGCCGGGGCCTGGAGTTGACGGTCATCAGTGGCGGCCACAGCCATATCCTGCTGCTGGAGGATTCAGGCGCCCAGTCGACTGAGCAGGAAGGGGGCGGCGGGCGCCTGACCGCACCGATGCCGGGCAAGATTGTCGCCCTGCTGGTCAGCGCCGGTCAACAGGTTGAACGGGGTGACGCGCTGGTCATTCTGGAAGCGATGAAGATGGAACACACTATTACCGCTCCGGCGGCGGGCAAGGTGGTGAGTTTGCCGTTCAAGGTCGGCGACATTGTCAACGACGGCGTCGATCTACTGGTGTTCGAGGTGCTGGAGGAGGTGGAATGAACCTGCCGCGCCGGGTCAAGATGGTAGAGGTCGGTCCCCGTGACGGGCTGCAGAACGAGGTGTCGGTCATCCCTCCTGCGGTCAAGATCGATTTCATCGACCGGCTCAGTGCCACCGGGTTGACAGCGATCGAGGCGGCCAGTTTTGTCGCCCCGCAGGCTGTGCCGCAGATGGCCGATGGGGCCGCGGTGCTCGCCGGTATCAAGCGTCGTCCCGGCGTTGTCTATTCAGCCCTGGTGCCGAATCGAAGGGGATTGGAGGCGGCCATGGTCGCCGGTGTCGAAGAGGTCGCCCTGTTTGCCGCCGCCTCGGAGAGCTTTTCACAGCACAACATCAACTGCTCCATTGATGGCAGTTTCGTGCGTTTTGCCGAGGTCGCTCCACTTGCACTTGCCCGCGGGGTGCGCCTGCGTGGCTACGTCTCCTGTGTTGCCGGTTGTCCCTATGAAGGGGCGATTACACCGGAGAAGGTTGCCGAAGTGACCCGTCGACTGTTCGACCTCGGCTGCTACGAGATATCCCTTGGCGATACCATCGGCGTCGGCACTCCCCGCCAGATTGAGCAGTTGATTCAATTGGTGGCGACCCAGGTGCCACTTGAGCGACTGGCCGTCCATTTTCATGATACCTACGGTCAGGCTCTGGCCAATATCCTTGCCGCCCTGCAGGCAGGGATTGCTGTTGTCGACAGCTCTGTCGCCGGTCTCGGTGGCTGTCCTTATGCACCGGGTGCATCGGGCAATGTGGCGAGTGAGGATGTCCTGTATCTGCTGAATGGTCTGGGCATTGACACCGGTGTCGATCAAGACCTGCTGATTGCTGCCGGTCATTTTATCTGCGAGTATCTTCACCGGCCGACCGGATCGAAGGTCGCCCGGGCTCTGGCCGGACGTTGTGTGGCGGTGTGACACGTCGGTGATCATCTGTAAAGTGGCGACCGTGCTGGTCGGGTGAGACGATTGGTGGAGAATTTGCCCGCCGCCTGTGGCGACGGCAAAGGAGAGTGAGAATGAAAATAAAAGATATCCTGGTCCATCTGGATCAGTCGGCAGCCTGTAAGGGCAGAGTCGAAACGGCGATTCTTCTGGCTCGGCAACATGACGCCTGTCTGCGTGGGGTCTATATTTACACGGCACCGGGGATGAAAAATCCGGCCAAAGACCTGGAGCAGGTCAAGATGGCCTTCTCCCAGCAGGTCAAAGATGCCGGCGTCGCTTCGGCCTGGCTCGCTGTCGATATCGGCTTTAACAAGATCAATCTGGTGGAGATGCTCAGCTACCAATCGTGTTTCACCGATCTGCTGGTGGTCACTCATCCCCTGGTCGGTGGCATGGAGAAGGCCGCGCCGCAAGCGCGGCTGGCCCGTTTACTGCTCGGTGCCGGTTGCCCGGTGCTGGTCGTTCCGGCAGACACGACTGTGAGCAAGCTCGGTGAGCGGATCATGGTTGCCTGGAAAGCGGGACCGAAGGCATCACGTGCCATTCGTGACGCCGGGCCACTGCTTGCCGAGGCAAAATATGTCCACCTGGTCTCGGTGGGCAAGCGTCCGGAATTCGCCGACGAAGTCGGTCGCCTGAACGACTACCTTTCCTGTCACCAGTTGACGGCGAATATCGAACAGATTCCAAAAAGTCACATGACTGTTGGTGATACACTCCTCAATCTGGCCGTCGACCAATCGATTGATCTGCTGGTTGTCGGGGTGCATATCACGACCAGGCGCGGTCAATTTGAGCTCGGTGAAGTCGGTAATTGTCTGCTCAGGCAGCTGAATGTGCCGATGCTGCTGACCAGTTGATCTGAGTTTTGTCATCTGCGGTCGTCGTCCTTTGGTTATGGGGGTAACAGCAACTTTTCTCAGACAATTTTGACGCACAGGCGCACAGGCGCAGGGAAAACCCCAAGTATTTTTGATTACAATATTTTTTTGGTTTCATAACCTGCTTAGGGCCGTTTTTCTCTGCGTCTCTGCGCCTCTGCGTCAATCGTGACCTGGTGGCCAACATTTGTTTTGATTATAGAGTCCGAAGTTTTATTTGCGTTCAGTAGATCCTTTCGTCTGGAAAATTTGTTTCTCCCTGTCAATCAAGCCTATTCCCTTCTAACTTCACCAGACCTCAAGCGCATAGTTGCCCGTTTTCCCTCCCTTGTGCTACCCTTGCCGAACTTTTCATCTGTTATGGAGAATAAGCTTCGTGCCGAAAGAGCGTCTCGATAAATTACTGGTCAATCGCGGCCTGGCCGCCTCGTGCGAACGGGCGCGCGCGTTGATTTTTGCCGGTCGGGTCCTGGTGGCGGAGACGGTCATCGACAAAGCTGGTTCTCAGGTGGCGGATAGCGCAGATATCCGTTTGCGTGGCGACGATATCCCGTTTGTTTCTCGCGGCGGTCTCAAACTGGCTAAAGCACTGGAAGTCTTTGCGATCGACGTTACCGGAGTGGTCGCCATCGACGTCGGGGCTTCGACTGGTGGCTTTACCGATTGCCTGTTGCAAAACGGTGCACATAAAGTCTATGCGGTGGATGTCGGCTATGGGCAGCTCGATTGGCGTTTACGTAGCGACGAGCGGGTCATTAATCTGGAGCGGACCAATATTCGCCACCTTGGCCCCGAATCCTTGTCGGAGCCGCCGACTCTGGCGGTTATCGATGCATCCTTTATCTCGCTGGAGAAGGTTTTGCCGCCGACTCTGAATCTTTTGACGGCTGAGGCGGTGATCATCGCCTTGATTAAACCGCAGTTCGAGGTCGAAAAAGGGTCCATCGGGAAGGGGGGGGTGGTGCGGGACAAGACGCAACACGCTCACGTCGTGGAACGCATTCAAGCCTTTGCCATGGCTTTGGGTTGCAGGGTTCTGGGCGTAACCGAGAGCCCGATAACCGGACCCAAGGGGAATCGGGAGTTTCTGATCGCCTTACAGCGGGAGCTAAAGTCATGAGCAAGGTCTATTTTCTTGGTGCCGGCCCTGGTGCCCCGGATCTTCTGACGCTGCGCGCTGTCCGGATACTGGAGAGCTGTAAACTGGTTTACGCTCCGCAGCCGTTTGAAGTCACCTTTTCTGCGCATCTGCAGGGGAAATCTGTTCGCATCCCCTTCGACTTCTATTTTGCCGACCTCATCAGCCAGATTGAATTGCAGCTTAAAGTTAGTAGCGTCGCTTTTTTGGTCCCGGGCGATTTAACCTTTTATTCACCTTTTCAGGCGTTGGTTGACGCTTTGGGCGACCGTGCTGTTGTCGTGCCCGGAGTCGGCACTGCCAATGCGGCGGCCGCTTTTCTCAAGCGTACGTTCGACCTGCCGGATGTCTGCAATCGGGCAATTATTGCTTCGCCCCGTACCCTGGGGGCGGATGGGGCCTTGTCCCTGCGCCATCTGGCGGCACCGGGGGTGACCCTGCTGATTTATATGAACAACCTGCCTTTGCCGGAGTTGGTCGATCAGTTGCGTGCCGGTTATGGTGAATGTGTGCCGATTGCCTTGCTGCATCGCCTCGGACTGCCGGGGGAAGAAGTCGTGATCGGAAGCCTCGACACGATAGTCGGACAGGTTGGCGACCGTGATTTTTTCAATCTGACGACTGCCGACCGGCGACCGGCCCTGACGCTGGTGGTGGCCGGCAAGACGCTGGCGGCAACGGTCGATGGCACCTGGTGGGATTATCGGCGTGATCACATCTGGCGTTTTCGCAGCGGAGATGGCGAATGAATGTGATCTCGCCGGTCGATCATGTTGCCGAAGCCGGAGAACTGCTGGTGGCAGGAGCCGATGAACTGTATGGTGGTTATGTTCCGACGGCCTGGGGGGCGCGTTTTGGCCCGCTTGCTTCGATTAATCAGCGCACTTTTGCCGGGGCGCAGATTGAGTCGTTTGCTGATTTGCAAGCGATCATTGTGCAGACTCATGTTCATGGCGCCCGCTTCAGTTTGACCTTGAACGCACCGTATTATACCGATGCCCAAATCCCTTTGCTGATTGATTATGTCGAAGAGGCCTGCGCTGCCGGTATCGATGGCGTTATTCTGGCTGACCTCGGCCTTCTGCGCCAACTGCGTCATCGTTTCCCGCGCCTGGAGATGCATGCCAGCACCCTGGCCCATCTGGTCAACAGCTCGGCGGTCGCCGTCTACCGTGATGCCGGCATCGACCGGGTGGTTCTGCCGCGCCATTTACCCTTGGCAGAGATGGCTTCGATTGTCGCGGCGTCGCCCGGTGTGCAGTTTGATGCCTTTTTACTGATAGGCAATTGTCCGAACTGTGAAGGGCTGTGTACGTTTCATCATTCCAGTCCGGACCGTATCTGGCCCTGTGAAATCCCTTATACGATCGATCCTCTAGCGGCCATGTCACCGGTTGTTGCGCGGGCTATGCAACGGCAGGGCTCCTGGTCCAAAACCAACCGACGGCATGGTTGTGGCCTTTGTGCCATCCCCTTTTTGCGCGAAGCCGGAATCAGTGGCTTAAAGCTGGTCGGTCGCGGAGCACCGGCGGCGGAGAAGGTGCGCAATATTCTGTTGTCCCGGGAGTTTATCAACTTGGCTGATACGGAATCCGATTTTGATAATTATCAAAAAAAGGCGTTGGCGGCTCATCTGGTGCGTTTCGGCCGCGACTGTTCACCAAATGTCTGTTATTATCCCGAAATCTGCCCCAAAGGGACCGACGTAGGATGAGTCTTTCGCCAGCGTGGAGGTTTTATGACTGACAGCTGCCTGTTTTGCAAAATTGCCGCCGGCGAGATCCCGGCAAAAATGGTTTATGCTGATGATCGTCTGGTGGTGTTTGAGGATATCCAGCCGCAGGCGCCGAACCATTACCTGATTATCCCGCGCAAGCATATCCGTACGGTACTCGATCTGACGACTGCCGATAATGAACTGATCGGCCATATTTATCAGGTTGCCGGTAAAGTGGCCCACGATCTCGGTTTTGCCGAAGATGGATTTCGCATCGTTACCAACTGTAACGAGGCGGGCGGTCAGGTGGTCTGGCACCTCCATTTTCATCTTCTCGGCGGGCGCGATATGACTTGGCC
>Ga0209231_1000440_pt1 | contig 23491 bp, 28 predicted proteins | sample Deesub45470m_DNA_FD_188086 | JGI IMG/M metagenome (GOLD analysis project Ga0209231, IMG submission 188086) | Deep subsurface microbial communities from North Pacific Ocean - 450_OLKR46/470m Metagenome (SPAdes) (version 2) | ecosystem: Environmental > Terrestrial > Deep subsurface > Unclassified ... | reverse complement strand
GTACGACCGACGCCGGCACACTCAAACAAGCCAAGGCAACCGCCGGTGCTGACTATCGCCTGATCGGCCGCATCAACTCGCTGGATGCGCGCAGCGCACAGAGCGGCACGGTGGAACGCTACACCCAGATCACCTTCGAACTGATCGATCTGGAGACCTCACTCAGCATCTGGTCCAACCTGTACGAGTTCAAGAAGGGCGGCCAGGACGATGCGGTCTATCGCTGATCCTTCAGCGACGACCCGCTTCGTTCCCCACGCGCTGGCGTGCGCACTCTGGCTGACCCTGTCCGGCTGCGCTTCGACGGGACTCGATAGCGAGCCGGTCCAGCCTGGACGCATCGAACAACTGCTGGAGCCGAAGGCGGAAGTACCGGCCGCATTGCGCCCTTTCGTGCTGCGCGACCAGGAACAGGGCCGGCGTGACCGTGTACTGAACGAAGCCATGGGCGGACTGGCCGCACTGGAACTGTCTCAACCGGAAACGGCACAGCGCCTGCTGTCCGATGCGCAGGCACTGATAGAGACCATCTATGCGCACGATCCGGCAGCCAACCGCGCGCGCAGCAACTTCGTGCCGGAGGCCAACAAGGATTTCAAGGGCGACCCTTATGAACGCGCCATGGTCGGCTACTACCTCGCCCTCGCCGATTTCTCCGATGCCGATCTGGACAACGCGCGCGCCGACCTGCGCTTCGCCGAGATACAGGACACCATGTCCGCGTCAGAGACCTTCCAGAGCGATATGGTGATCATGCCGTTCATACGCGGCTGGCTATACAACTGCTCGGGGCGTAGCGCACAGGCGAAGGACGAATTCGCCGCCGTGAAAAAAGCGAAACCGGGTATCAAGACACCCGCCGCCACCGACAACGTGTTGCTGATCGCCGAGGTCGGCCGGGCACCGGGCAAGGTCGCCACCGGACGCCATCAGGAAGAACTGCGCTACGCGCGGCGCGACGACGGCACGATACGCGGCGTCACCTACACACAAGGCGCGCAACTGCTGGTGGGGCAACAGATCGAGGACGTGTACTGGCAAGCCTCCACACGCGGCGGGCGCGCGGTGGACAAGATACTGGCGGGCAAGGCTTCGTTCCGCAATACCGCCGAAGGCATCGCGACCGGCGCTGCCGTGTTCGCGCACATCTCTTCCGATCTGGCGCGCAATGCAGCACGACGCAGAGACAGTGACGATGCCAACCAATACGCCGGACTGGCACTGCTCGGCATACTGGTCAGCATCGGCAGCGACGTCGTCGCCGCCTCCACCCATCCTGAAGCCGATACGCGCACCTGGTCCAGTCTGCCCGACCGCATCTATGTGGCGACCACGCAAGCGGACGTGATTGCCGAGCAGCTGCCGTGGTCATTGGGTTTCCATGATGCAAAGGGCGCACTGCAAAGTGCGGTGGAGATGAAGACCTTCCGTTCCGGTGCCTGCATGCTGGTGTGGGGCAGGCAGTATCCGGGCAGTTATCCCTCCAGCTGGACGGACAGCTCACTGCGACACGAAGCAGCGGTGCATGAGACCTGCAAAGGGGATTGCAGTGCGATCGCCGAACAGGCGACGCTCGATGCCAGGAATTTCAATACTTCGCTCGCCCCACTCGCCGCGCCAGACGTGGTTCCCGACAATGTTGATACTGGCGTCACTTTCAGGCGCAGAATATTCCTCACCAACCCGAACTGACCGGACAACCCACCTTACCCACAGGAGAACATCATGCTGAAAAAGACACTTTCCATCCTGCTATTGAGTTTTATGGCCGCCTGCCAGTCCTTGCCCGATGCCACCATCATCATGATCGACGAAGACCATCTGGAAGATGTGGTCGAAGTGAACGGCGTGCAATCCGGACGCACCGCCACCGGGACCCTGCGCGTGTGGGGCGAGTTGAAGAACCTCACCGACCAGCGCGTGCTGATCGAAGTGCGCGCCGCATTCCGTGGCGACGACGGGCGCGTGGTGGAGAAGGCCGGCGGCTGGACGCGCGTGTTCATCGACCGCGACTCCATCCAGGACTTCGAGCTGCTGTCCACGGTGAAGGAGTCGGAAGAGTTCCTGCTGGAAGTGCGCGAAGGAAAACAGTAAGGAGCGGGCTCAGGCGAGCCAGATGAAAGTGCCCATGCGGCCTGTCAAACCGTCGCGGCGGTAAGAGAAGAAACAGTCCGGCTCGCCGTAGGTACAGCGCCCGCCACCGTGGATGGACGTGATACCGAGTGCGCTCAGACGCTGGTGCGCCAGCAGATAGAGATCGGCCAGATACTTGCCCGATCCACCCTGCGGAACGAAGGCTTCCTTGGCTTGCGCATGCTGCGCGATGAAAGCCTCGCGCACTTCCGCGCCGACTTCGAAGTGTTTCTGGCTGATGGCCGGGCCCAGCCAGGCCAGCAACTTGTGCGGTGCGACATCCATCGCTTTCACCGTCGCTTCGATCACCCCGTCGCACAGACTGCGCCATCCCGCATGCACCGCAGCGACCACTGTGCCGTCCTGATCGCACAGCAGTACCGGCAGACAATCCGCTGTCATCACCACGCACACAGAACCACGATGTCGCGCGATGCTGGCATCGGCCTCCACCCGGCATGCGGCCGCATCGGCATTCGCCACTTCGGTGCCGTGCACCTGTTCCAGCCATACCGGTTCGGTGGGCAGCAACGCGGATAGTGACTGGCGGTTGTGATTCACCCGCAGCGGGTCATCGCCCACATGCAGACCGAGGTTCATCGAATCGTAAGGAGCCTGACTGACGCCGCCGGTGCGGGTGGTCTGCATCGCCCTGACGTTGGCCGGTGCCGGCCAGTCGGGCGCGATAAAGGGATCACACGACTTCATCGCTCGCCTCTTCGATCGCCTCCAGCAACGCATCCATGTCGTCCGGCAGCGGCGTATCGAACTCCATGCGCTTGCCGGTCGTTGGATGGTCCAGCGCCAGTTTCCAGGCATGCAAGGCCTGGCGCGGGAAGTGGATCAGGATCTCCTGCAAGGCCGGCACGCATTTCTGCACCCCCTTGATGTAAAGCGTATCGCCCACCAGCGGATGGTCGAGGTATGACATGTGTACACGGATCTGATGGGTGCGCCCGGTCTCCAGCTTGCAACGCACCAGCGTGCAACTGTGGAAACGTTGCTCGACATGGACATGGGTGATCGCTTCCTTGCCGCTCTCGGTCACCGCCATCTTCACGCGCTGCGTGGGATGACGACCGATAGGCACGTTCACCGTGTAATCGCGGTCCACCTCGCCCCACACCAGCGCCAGGTATTCGCGTTTCACGCTGCGCGCCTGCATCTGCCGCACCAGTGCGGTCTGCGCCACCACCGTCTTCGCCACCACCATCAGGCCGCTGGTGTCCTTGTCCAGACGATGCACGATGCCCGCGCGCGGCACTTCGTTCAGCTCGGGCGCATGGAACAGCAGACCGTTCAGCAGCGTGCCCTGCCAGTTGCCGCTGCCGGGATGCACCACCAGCCCCACCGGCTTGTTGATGATGAGGATCGCGTCGTCTTCGTAGAGGATGTCCAGCGGAATGTCTTCCGGCTCGGCCACCATCTCTGAAGGGTGTACCTGCGGCAAGACGGTCAGCTTCTCGTTGCCCCACACCTTCTGTTTGGGCGTGGCTGTCTTGCCGTTGATCGACACCAGCCCCTGCCCTATCCAGTCTTGCAGGCGGCTGCGCGAGTATTCAGGGAGCAATTTGACCAGGATCTGGTCCAGACGCAGTCCACCGAGCTCGGTCGGCACTTTGAACTCAAGCGGGTCGGCGCTATCGTCGTCTTTGCTATAATCGGGTAATTCTTCTTCGGGTTCTATCATGCGTCATAGTTTAGCTGTTTTCCTCCTGCTCACGTTAGCTGCTTGCAGTTCACTCCCCGAAGCGGACAACGTCGACCAGAAACTGACTGCGGACGAACTGTATGCACAGGCCAAGACCGAGATACAGGACGAAAGCTACGAGCGCGCCGTCAAGCTGCTGGAGCGCCTGCAATCGCGCTACCCCTACGGCCGCTATGCGCAACAGGCACAACTGGACATCGCCTACGCCTATTACAAACAGGGCGAACCGGCTCCCGCACTGTCCACACTGGACCGCTTCATCAAACAATTCCCCAAGAGCGACGCGCTGGACTACGTGCTCTACCTGAAAGGCCTGATCAACTTCGACGAGAACCTGAACAGCTACTTCAGTACCCTGTTCCAGCAAGACCCCGCCGAACGCGACCCGGTCGCCCTGCGCGCCTCGTTCGACGCATTCAAGGAACTGGTCACGCTTTATCCGGCCAGCCGTTATGCCGAAGACGCGCGCCAGCGTATGCAATACCTGCTGGTCACGCTGGCCAAACACGAGATCGCCATCTCCAGCTACTACCTGCGTCGCGGTGCCTACATCGCCGCACTCAACCGCGCACAGGGTGTACTGGTCGACTACCCGGAGACCATGCAGACGCGCGACGCGCTGCAGATAATGGTGCAGGCCTATACCCGACTCGGCATGAACGACCTCAGCCAAGACACGCAACGCGTACTCGACAGCAACATCGCCAAGGACGGCATCAAGCCATCGCGCACCTTCTTCAAGGAGAGCGAGACGCCATGGTGGAAGTTCTGGGAACTCTAAGATGAGATTCTGCGCAGACTGCGGTGCCCCCGTCGAACTGCGCACTCCGCAGGACGATAATCGCGAGCGTTTCGTCTGCACATCCTGCGACATCATCCACTACCAGAATCCCAAGATCATCGTCGGTGCCATCCCCGAATGGAAAGATGGCCGCATCCTTCTCTGCCTGCGCGCCATCGAACCGCGTCACGGCTTATGGACACTGCCTGCGGGATTCATGGAGAACGGCGAGACCGTCACCCAAGGTGCCGCACGCGAGACGCTGGAAGAAGCCAACGCCCGCGTCGACATCCACGAACTGCTCGGCCTGTACAACCTGCCCTACATCAACCAGGTGCAGATGCTGTTCCGCGCCACCCTGCTCGACCTCGACTTCTCGCCCGGTGTGGAAAGTCTGGATGTGAAGTTGTTCAAGGAAGAAGACATCCCCTGGGATCAACTCGCGTTCCGTCCGGTACGCTATGCGCTGGAACATTATTTTGCCGACCGCAAGCGTGGCGAATTCAAACTGCATAGCGGTGACCTTGCGCCACCCGTACCCAAAGCCTGAAAGTGCTTGGCTTAGAAGGCCCACGAGGGCATCTCGAAAAATTCAAATTCCGTCATTCCGGCGAAGGCCGGAATCCAGTGCTTTTATTAAATATGCCGTTTTGTCAGTGCGTTGCACTGTTTGCTTTATTAACTGGACACCGGCATTCGCCGGTGTGACGACTAATTAGAGATGCCCACGAATCTGAATTTATTTACAAACCATGAACACCCCAGCACATATTGATACACCCCCTGACAGAGCGCCTGTCGGCTGGATGTTGATATTCATCGCATGGCTGATCGCCACCGCATCCACGCTGGGCGCGCTGTTCCTCGGCGAAGTGATGGGCTACACGCCGTGTTTGCTCTGCTGGTATCAGCGCATCGCCATGTTCCCCTTGGTATTGGTACTGGCTGCCGGATTATTCCCTTTTGATCCGCGTGTCGTGCGCTACGCGCTACCTCTGGCTTTGGCGGGACTCGGGCTTGCCCTGTTCCATCTGGCACTCATCGCCGGCTGGATACCGGAAAGCATCAAGCCCTGCCAGCAAGGCGTGCCGTGTTCCGACGTGGTTGTCATGTGGTTTGGTTTTGTGACCATCCCCTTGTTGTCTGTGCTGGCCTTCGCGGCCATCGTCGCCCTGCTCCTGATCACCCATATCAAAGGTTCCAAATGAAACAGAAAACCCTATTCATCGCATCCGCCATCGTTCTGTTGCTAGCCTTTGTCGCCGCTGCCGTGTTCTATTCGGGGCAAAAGGAAGAAGCTGCCAGACAACTCGCCGAAACCCATCGCGCCGCACTGACCCGCATGCATTCGCCCACGATGGGCAATCCCGATGCGCCGGTCGTCATCGTCGAATTCTTCGACCCTGCCTGCGAGACCTGCGGCGCCTTCTACCCCAGAGTCAAAAAACTCATGGCAGCACATCCGGACAAGATACGACTCGTGCTGCGCTACGCACCGTTCCACAATGGCTCGGACAAAGTGGTCGCCGTACTGGAAGCGGCACGCAAGCAGGGCAAGTTCTGGCCAGCGCTGGAAGCGCTGTTTGCATCCCAGCGCGACTGGACAGCCAACCACACCGCACAAGTCGGCAAGGTGTGGAAACATCTGGATGGTTTGGGATTGAATATGGAGCAGATGGCTTTCGACATCACCGCCCCGGAGATAGAAAAACTGATCGCGCAGGACCTTGAGGATGCGCGCACCCTGAACGTGACCATGACCCCTGAATATTTCGTGAACGGCAAACCGTTGCCGAGTTTTGGCTTCGAGCAACTGACCGAACTGGTGGATGAGGCGCTAGCTGAAGCCAAGCACTAGAGACTGCGATTCACGCCCGCGCAACGCGGGCGATATCGGGCACGACAATGCTTCTCGTGCCTGTCGCATCAGTTTGACCGGTACAACACCCGCAATATGCCCATCGCCCATTCAAGCTGCTGAAACTGCGCAAGCTCGCCCCCGCGATCAGGATGGCATTGCATGGCAAGGCGGCGGTATTGCTGCCTGATCTCGGGATAGCTGGTGGGATGCGCGAGTTCCATCACAGCCAAGGCCTTATCGCGTTGCGCGTCACCGGCGAATCTTTTCCAGAAGCCATCGAGCAGACGCAACACCTCCTGCTCATCGGTATTGGTGAAGTTATCCAGATCAAGGTAGTAAGCGGCGAGCGGATCATGCAGCGCCGGATGGTCGGATGGATCGTTGCGATAAGGGATCAGCTTGATGCCGAGGCAATGAATCTCCAGGTCGCTGCGCTGTGCCGCGCGCAGTTTATCGCGCAGCAGATACAGGCAATGGAACAGCAGGAAGTGGCGCTTAAATAGCCCGAGTGGGCTTTTGAAATATTCATCATCGAACAAACTGACATCGCGCCCGGCCAGTTTTTTCAGCAGCGCATATTCGGTGAGCCCCGCCGGGTGCGCATCAAGTATCTCGGCGAGGACGGACTGGATCCCTTCAATGACGACATGCATAGGGCAGCGGAGTCGATCTCTTTTCAGTCATACACTGCGATTCAAAAAGAGAGTCGACTCGGCACCTTTTTTCATTAGCACTCACTCAACGTACCCACTTCCGATCGCCGAGAGCGGCAGGCTCAGCTCCAGTTCCGGTACCTGTTTGGCTATCCATGCGATGAAGGTGTTGCTGTTGGGGCCGGGGAAGACGGTGTAAGTATCCTTCCATGGGTATGCTTGTGCGGCCCTGTCCACTTCCGAGATCAGTGTATCGACGCCCGCACCGCGATATTGCTTGATGATTCTGGGCCGCTCCCCGAACCAGTAGCGATCAGGGAGGTCCGGCGCGACCTGCATCACCGGCTGACCATTGCGAGCGCGCCAGCCGACCACATCGTAGACCGTGTACGTTCTCTCCCCGCTACGCTTGGCGGCGATCCAGGTATGGATGGCGAACCAGCCGCGCCAGCCCCATGCGTCCGCGCCGAACACGATCAGCACCGCCTCTTCCGTGGTTGCGGGGTCGGGCGCGATGCCGGCCGAAGCGCGACTGGCTGTGCGCCAATCGTTATTGGCACACCCACCGAGCAACAGCGCACCCAGCAGGGTGATGACCGATAGTGCTCCGCATTTTTTCACTCGATACACACTCGCCTGCTACTTCCCGCCACTCATCGCAGCGGTAAAGCGTTGCTCAAGTACTGGCTGCTTCTCATACTCATCCAGCGCGGGCGTCATCTCGTCCGCCAGCAGCTCCAGCCGCTTGTCGAAGGACGGGTGGGTCTTGAACATGAGCGCGAGGTTGGAGTCGCTGGGGTTGATGGATTGCAGGGTCTGCAGCACGGCGGGCAGACCATAGGGGTCGTAACCGGCGCGGGCGGCGAGTACAACACCCATGCGGTCGGACTCGAACTCGTCCTGTTTATCCAGGCCGCGCGCATAGATCTCCGTACCGGCGCTGACCAGTTTGCTCAGCCGCGGGTCGCCGCCTTTGGATTGGATAGCTTCGTTCGCGAATTCGCTTAACAGTTCGGAGCGCGCGCCTTTCTTCAAGGCCAGCAGATGATGTTTGCGCAGCACATGCGAGATCTCGTGCGCCAGCACGCCGGCCAGTTCGGCTTCGCTGTTCATGCGCGCCAACAGCCCCTTGGTGATGAACACATAGCCGCCCGGGGCGGCGAAGGCATTGATGTCCGGATCGTCCAGCACGCCGAACTGCCAGGGAATGTCGGGGCGTTCGGTCTGCAGCGCGATCCAGCGGCCGACGCGGTTCACGTAGCGTTGCACCTCCGGATTATCGAGCAGCGGCGCGGCACCCAGCAGGTTGCTGGCGATGCCGCTGCCCAGCTCGATCTCCTGAGGTTCGCTCACATCCTCGTTGGCTTTCTTGATCTTCTGCACCGTCTTGACGGCTTTCTCCAGATCGAAGTTGCCGAAGTCGAACGCCTGCGCCGGAACGGACAGGCTCAATACCAACATCAGTATGCTCGCTCTCATCGCTCACCTCCCGGCAGATAGTCGACCTGCTGCGCTTTCAGTTTGCCCGCCATGGCGAAACGTTTCGCCTCGGCCTTGGTGGCGGCATATTCCTGCGCGTCTTCCAGCGCCTGCGGGTTTGGCTTGGCATGCTTCAGGTCTTCTTCCGACAAACCGCGCACGCCGGTGGTGACAGTGCTGCCGCCGCGTCCGGTCTGCGCCACATTGAACAATGAACGCAGGCCGTTGTCGGCACGGCGCTGCGTGGTGCCGCGCACCAGTTGCAGGCTGAGCATCTTCACCCAGCCGCTGGTCTGGCCGCTCTTCACTTGCGTCCACGAGGCGCGACGCTGCAGCACTTGCACCTTGCTGCGCTCGGGCAGGGTCAGCAAGGTCTGCGCGTCACTGTAGGGCTTGGCCTTGAGTTCGGTGCTGCGCAGGGTGATGGCCTCCTCCGCTGCGCAGGCACTGCCGACGAACAGCAGCGCCGCGATGAATGGGATGCAACGTCTCATGCCGCTTCTCCTTTTCTCGATGGGGCGAACAACTCCACTTCCTGCTCGCGCCCTTTCACTTTGAATGATCCGAACGACTGGAACTCGAATGCGTCGCCGCAGGCCTCCATGGTCTCGCGCGACACGAGGATGCGCGACACGCCCTTGGTCAATCCTTCGATGCGACTGCCCAGGTTCACCGTGTCGCCGATGGCGGTGTATTCACGACGTTGCTCACTGCCGATGAGGCCGACCACGGCGGGGCCGCTGTGGATGCCGATTCCCACATCGAAAGTCGCATCCTCTTCGCCCAGCTCCTTCTTGAATCTCTGCAACACTTCGCCCATCTCCAGCGCTGCTTCCACCGCGTGACGCGCGTGGTCGGGATCGTCCAGCGGCGCCCCCCAGAAGGCCATGATGCAGTCACCGATGAACTTGTCGAGCGAGCCACCGTGACGGAACACCACCTCGACCTGCAAACTGAAATAACGATTGAGCAGCTCCACCACCTGCGCCGGCGTGCGTTTCTCGGACAAGGTGGTGAAGCCGCGGATGTCTGAGAACAGGATGGTGATCTGGCGACTCTCACCTTGACGGCTCAGACCACCGTGCGCCACCAGTTCCTGCACCACATGCGGATTGACGAAGCGGCTGAACAACTGCACCGCCTGTTCGCGCGATCTGCGTTCGCGCAGATAGGCGCGCAAGGCGAAGGCGACATAGGCCAGCCAGGCCAACAGCAACGGTGACAGCACCGGCAGCAACATCAGGTTGCCGACCGCAAAGTATTCCGCCAGCAACAGCAACACGGTGACGAGCAGCATGCCCTGCCCCACTTTCAGCGCGTTCATGCCGCGCATGAACGCGATGCTCAACACACCTATCAACAACAGCGCGAGGCCACTCGGAAAGCCTTCGTCGGCACGGCGCATGGCGCGTCCGTTCTTCAGGTTGTCGATGGCCGTGGCCAGCATCTCTACGCCGGGATAGAGACTGGCTAACGGCGTCACGCGCACATCGTGCATGCCGGTGGCAGCGGTGCCGATGATGACGATCTTGTCCTTCAACTCGTCCGCCGGGCGCTGCCGCTTCTCGCGCTGAAGGTCGGTGTACAGGTCGGCATAGGAGATATGTTTGAACGTGCCCGGCTTGCCGCGCCAGGCGAGGATCATATCGGCCTGTTGCGGCACGTCGTAGCCCATGTCCTGCGCAACGCGGGCCGGCAGCGAGGGGATGCGCCAGCCATAGGCTTCGCTGTAGAGCTGGTAACGGCGACCGACACCGTCGGCATCTTCCTCGAAGTTGATGGTGCCGACGCGCCAGTGTTCAGGGTCCAGCGCCAGCGGCGGCAACACGGCGAGCTTGGCCTTGTCGTCTGCCTCATCGCCGCGTTGCAGACCGAGCAGTGGTGCGATGTCGCTGACCGGCGCACCCTGTGCATCCATCGCCGCATCGCGCCGCACCATGGGGAAGTAGATATTGCTCAGGCCCTGCAGCGATTGGTTGAACGCGGCATCGCTGTCGGGACGGTATTCATCGCGCTCGCTGAACAGGATGTCGAACACGATTGCTTTTGGCTGCTGTGCGGCGATGCCCTGCACCAGTTCGCCGTGGATGGCACGCGGCCAGGGCCAGCGCCCGGCGTCGTTCTCCATCTGCGCCAGGCTGGTATCGTCGATGTCGACGATGACAATGTCGGGATCGGGCGTCAGCGACGCTGCCTGCATACGCACGAAGGCGTCCGACAACCGGTTCTCCAGCGGCGACAGCGCATGCAGGAACAACAGTTCCAGCACCGCGAGCACCATGAACGCCAGCCCGATGTGCTGGGCGCTTCGACGGTCTGCGTTAATGGATTTGCTGTGCATGGCTTTATTCTGCCTGATTGCGCATGAAATCAGCGACTTTCCGAAAGGCGTCCTTAAGCTCCTTGCGCAGCGCCTCGTCCTCCACCACATCGTCCAGCGCCTGCGTCATGCACATCATCCACTGGTCGCGCTCGGTATCGCCGACCGCGAACGGCATATGACGCTGGCGCAAACGCGGATGGCCGAACTTTTCCACATACAACTGCGGCCCGCCCATCCAGCCGGAGAGGAACATGAACAGTTTGTCTTCCGCGCTCTTCAAGCTGATGTGGTGCATCTTGCGGATGCGGTGTGCCTCCGGCAGCTCGTCCATCAGATGATAGAAACGCTGCACCAGTTGGCGCACCTTGGCTTCGCCGCCGATGCGCCGGTAATGATCGTTCTGGGGTTCTGTCGCTTGCATGTTCACTCCGTAAAATTCTTTTAGTCCACGAACGACACGAAAAGAACTAAATGCTATGGCCGCAGATTCCGTTCGTGATTTTCGTGTGTTTCATGGACCATCGCTTCTAAATAACGAACCTTCCGCTCAACTCTTGCAGCCCGAGCATCTCCAGCATCTCGCTCAATCTTTGCGCCGCCTTCTGGCGCGGCAGATCCTTGTAGCTGGCGACGATGAGCTCGTTCTTCATCGAATGCTCCCAGCCCACCAATTCAGTCACCGTCACCTGATAACCGTGCGCTTCCAGTTGCAGGCAGCGCAGCACGTTGGTGGCGTGGCTGCCGAACTCGCGTGTGTGGATGGGGTGCCGCCACAGTTCGGTCAGCGTGTTCTTCAACGCCGCGCCTTTATTCTTGCGCAATACCGCCGCCACCTCTGCCTGACAGCATGGCACCAGCACGATGTGCCTGGCCTGCTTCGCCAGCGCGAACTTGATGGCGTCGTCGGTCGCGGTGTTGCAGGCGTGCAGCGCGGTCACCACATCCACCTGCGCGGGTAGCTGATCCGAAGTGATGGAATCCGCCACTGACAGGTTGAGGAAGGACATGCCGCCGAAGCCGAGTTGCTGAGCCAGTTCACGCGAATGGGTCACCAGCTCCTCGCGCGTCTCGATACCGTAGATATGCGAGGCATCTTTCAGTACCTTGAAGAACAGGTCATACAGGATGAAGCCCAGATACGACTTGCCCGCACCGTGGTCGACCAGCGTCAATGCATCACGCTCGTTCTTCACCTCCTGCAACAAGGGGTCGATGAATTGATACAAGTGATACACCTGCTTCAGCTTGCGGCGGGAATCCTGGTTCATCTTGCCGTCGCGCGTGAGGATGTGCAGCGCCTTCAGCAGCTCGATAGATTGACCTTGCCGTATCTCTGGGTAGCTAATATCTGTTTTGTTTGATTTTTTCATTTCATGTAACGCTCAACTACAAGCATCACCTTTTCAAGGTATCTGCCGAATATTCAGCCAATGTCTGATTCATCAGGCTCAGCCAGGGGCACATCGCCTGACCACCCGCAGCTCTCCCTCCGGTCGGAACAGACCACTGGCGTGCGATCTCCAGCATCAGTGACTTGAACTGCCAAGTCACTTCATCCAGAAGCAAGGCGTAATCCTTCATGCATTCCGGATCGTCCTCGAACATCTGGATCAAACTCTCCGGGTCACGCGGATCGAACCCGGCCTCGAACAATCCCAGCCGCAGTTCTTCCAGCCGCGCCTGAGCGAAGTCCTGCGCCTGTGGATTACACGGCACACTGTCATTCTGATAGAAGTCGTTGAAGAGTTTCGAGACGAGTTGCACCTGCTTGTTTAGTCGCTCAAAGGACACTTCATCATGCACTCCTTCTGACGAAGCCCTGAAAATATTCAAGAATCCGATCAAACCCTGCCCATACTTCCTCGAATTCAACTTGAGCATCACATCCAACTTCTTCCACGGTATTGCCTGCTCGTCAGAATCGAATGCTTTGGCCGCCAGTTCGGCGATTGCCAGAATCTGCCCGTTCCGACTGATCTTGTCTCCACGCAGCCCTCTGGGGTATCCGCTGCCGTCCATCCGCTCATGATGCTCCAGCACGGCATTGCTGACCGAGCGCGGTAACTCCGGGAACTCATTGAGCATCAGATATGCTGTCAGGGGATGCGCATATAGATGTTTGCGCTCTGCCGGAGTCATCTCGTGGTGAGGCTCCAAAAGCGCGGGATCGATATGCAACAGGCCGATGTCATGGAACAGCGCAGCGATACCTGCCGACTTTACTTCTGACGCATTCAGCCCATCACAGCGAGCCAGATAAGTACTGACGGCCATGAGCAACAGGCTATGCTCATAGATACGAGGGAACTTCTCTTTCGCAACGGTCAGTTTGAACGCCAGCGCGGACGGGATCTTGAAATCTCCGAGGATCTGCCTATACGAATCCCCCTTGCGCATCTCGTTGCTCAGCGCTTTCATCCGGGAATTTCTCTCCATCAATGTCTCTAGGTCGGACATTACCCCCGCCATAGACAACATGTCATCCGCAGCCAATGCCCTATCCAGCGCAGGCAATAACTTATGCTGAACCAGTTTTTCATAGAGGGAACTGGTAACCAGTATCCCGGCCGCGACGAGCTTGATGCCCGTCTGCGAATAGATATCACAAGTACTGACGATCCTCCGCTCATCACCCAATTCCGTGACGGCGCGCAAATAATGCTTATCAACAACCTGATTTTTCTCCTCCAGCAACGTCAATATGTGCCTCCAAATAAGTATTTTGTACTTTTCATTCAACCACGAGCTTTACAATCGCTTCATCACTGACAAAGACCTGTCGCCCACAATTTTCCATTCTCCATCAGCTCCGTGATGCGCCCGTCGTTCTGTCTCATGTTCACCGTTGCCACGACTTGGCTGCCATCTTCCAGCCTGATCGTGACCAGGTTGCCGGCCACCTGATATTGGCCGCGTGTTCCGCCACTGTTGCCATAGGCCATCCCGGCATTGCCGCTATATGAGGATTCGTTGCTGTACAGTGCATTACCTTGCCCGTCGAATTCGATCGAGGACGTACGACTGTAGCTGCTTCCGCTGTAACTGCTGGAAGAACCGGACCACTGACACAGCCGTCCACGCAATTGGGCATTACCTCTCTGGGCGCGGTTTCGATCTTCTTTCTGCCGACCCGCTGTCGACACACGCTTGCAACTTATCCGGTCGCCCTCCGGGAACGTCACTTTCAAGCGATCGCCTTTCAGGGTGTAGCGGTAGGCTTCTTCGCCCCACTCGCCCTGCACCATGATCGCATCGCCCTGCAATCGGTAGCGGTTCATCTCGCCGTCATAGATCAGGCTGTCCGCACTCCGAAACGCAAGCGAAGTCGTGCCGTCATCCCCCTGACATGTCCATTCCCCCAGCAACCCGTTCTTTGCCGCAGCCAAAGCTGGTGTTGAAAACACCAGATATGCGAACGAACCCAATAAGATCAGCCTTTTCATTGTTGGCCCCCGTTTGAAGCAGGTGTCACTACACTACCGCTGCGCCCCATCCTTGGCAATGGTGATAACGCATCCAGGATATCCGCTGGCAAAGGCGGTAATTTTCTGCACATCTGCGCGGCGATGATCTCGGCCGCGATACCCGCTGTGAGCAAGCCGCGCGTGCCGTGTGCCAGACTGCAATACAAGCCTAGCTCCACTTCGCCGACCAGCGGCATCGCGCCAGGCGAGGAACAGCGCACACCAGCGCGTCCACTTGCGGGCTGGATATCCCCCAATGCCTGATACAGCGCAGGCATATGCGCGGATAGCCTGGCGATATTCTCGGCATGGTCGGCCACGCGAACATCCGTTGCATCATCGTCGAACGCGGAGGTCGCCCCGGCCACATGTTCGCCATCCACCGCAGGTGCGCAATAACCTTCGGCACACAGCACGGTATTCAATTTGCCGCTAGCTTCCGTGGAGGGGAGCACGCTGATCTGGCCGCGCACCGGCTGCAACGGCAAAGCGGCGAACTGCGCCAGTTCCTTCGACTGATGCGCCGAGCACACTACGGCTTGCTCCGCCTCTATTGAAAAGTCCTCTCCGCTCGCGCGCCAACCGTTTGCAGTCCGTTGCAGTGTAGTGACTTCGCTACCCAGTCGCAGCGTGATCTTCGGATGCTGCGCCAGTCTGGCACAAACTGCGGGCGGCACCACCCAGCCCCCGGCGGGGAACCACAGGCCGCCGTGCGACATGGCTAAACCCGCCAGCGCCGATGCATGCTCCGCATCCACCACCTGCAGCAGATGCGGCGGCCATTCCTGCGTTGCCAGCTTGCCGATGCGCTTCGCTTCTGAATCGGTAGCCGCCAGTTGTAGCAATCCGCATTCGGCACGCTGCACACCGTCCACCGGCAACACCGCGTCGAGCAACGCCAGCGCGTGACCGTAGGCCGCCAGCACAAAACGATGCAATATATTCATGCCCGCACCGAAGCGTGCGTGCAGGATACCGCGCGGATTACCGGAGGCGGCGCTGGCGAGTTGTGCGGCGGACTCGATCAACGTGACCTGGATGCCGCGTTGTGCCAAGGCATTTGCCACGGCGCAACCGGCAAGGCCACCGCCAACGACGAGAGCGCTACGGGGCATCACCCTTCGCCCGCTTGCTGGGGAGGGAGCAAAGAATTGTCCGCATGTCATCTCCCACTTGCGGCCATAGCCCGGTACGCGCTTCACCTCGAAGCCTGCGGTCTGCAGGCTGCGCCGCACCCAGCCCGCGCTGGTGTAGATCGCAAGCGTCGTTCCTTCATGCGAGGCACGGGCGACTTCGGCCAGCACTGCTTCGCTCCACATCTCGGGATTCTTTGCGGGGGAAAAGCCGTCGAGGAACCACGCGTCAACGCTACATGGCTGCAACTGCGGCAAGGCCAGCTCCACATCTTCAATCGCCAAAGTCAGCCTGACACGTCCGTCGGCGAAATGCCAGCGGTTCCAACCCGGTACGCGGCGCTTCCAACTGGCAAGCAAAGCTTCCGCCAGTGCAGCCAGCTCCGGCCACAATGCCAGCGCGGCGCGCAGATCCACATCGTCAATGGGGAAGCTTTCGGTGCTGAAGAAATCCAGACTGGCAGCGGGCGGCGCAGTCTGTTCGAACAACTGCCAAGCGCATAAGAAATTGAGCCCGGTGCCGAAACCGGTCTCGCCTATGCAAAAACTGTCGCCATCTTGCATCGCCGCGAAACGACGGGCCAGCTCATTGCCTTGCAAGAACACATGGCGAGTCTCTTCCAGACCGGATTCGGTAGAGAAATACACATCGCCGAAACGGGATGAGAATGGCTGGCCGTCTTTCCATTCGAGCATGGTGTGATCGGCGGAGTCACCCGCCTGTAGATATTCTGGAACTGGGGCGGCGGATTATACGCGGCGGCAGGTGATGCCGAGCTAAGCCATCCTGGTCAGACTGGCGAAGAAGAGACTGTCAAATCGGCGACTGAGATGGTTCTTCAAACGTTCGAACCCATCATCCTCGAAACGGGAGAATTCGATCTCTGTCAGGAAGTCACCTTCATGCACCACGGTGATCAGACTACGCCCCACTAGCTTCACCAAGGCATGGCTGCAGCTCTGATCCAGAGGCGGTATCTTCAGCATGATCGCCACTTCCTTCCCGCTGCAGATGTGGTGATCGCTACGGATGCGCATAGTGCTGGTAGAGATATCGTGGGCAAAACCTTCACGTATGGTGATCGGCTTGCCTTGCTTCTTGCAATCACACAGGAATCGAACCGGCCAGTTCGCTGGATAACGGGTTACATGTGCTTCTGTCATGGCGATTCTCCAAAGCAACATCACTCGGAATTCTGTTCAGTTGGAGTATCCGCCGTGCAAATATCGCGTCAATATGCCGAATAGCCTATATAATTTTGTGGGTATATAGACTATGGCCTATATATCCACCACTACGGGCTATACCTCGCCATGGTTCCGACATCCGTATGGTCTCGCCCCACCATAGTCGATACAATCCGCGCGCTTCACATTCCATTACAACGGCAGACTCCGGGAGACATCGTGATTCGAAACAACAAACTGATCGCCGCACTGGCATTGAGCGCGGCATGTACCGGCGCTCACGCCCTCAACGACCAACCGGCCGTCGGTCAAAGCGCCACCACCTCCTTTGCCACAGCACCGGGGGCGCACTTCATCCTCAACGGCGGGTTGACCTATGGCGGTGATACGCTGGTGACAGTGAATTACTCTGATGGCAGCTCCGGCAAAGTCAAGGCGGGTTCATTCGTTCAACTCGGCGCAGGTATGTTGTTCCAGATGCAGGACAACCCTGTGGCGCTACAGATCACCGCCAACTACCACTATGACCTTGAACGGGGATCGAACGGCTCAGTACTGTTCTACCGTTACCCGATCGAAGCCCTGGCCTATTACACCGGCAATGAGCGCTGGCGCTTGGGCGGTGGCGTGCGTTATGTGGCGAACCCTATGCGCACCATCAATCTGAACGGCACCATGTATCGCATCTCGTTCGACAACGCGTTCGGTCTGGTAGGCGAGGCAGGCTATGCGATCACCCCTGATTTCTGGGTGAACGTGCGTGCCGTCCTGGAAAAGTATCAGCCCAGAGACTACACCATCAATGGCGCGTTCTCCGCAAACATGTCCACATCGCCGTCAGTCAACGGCAATCATCTTGGCGTGAACTTCACCTATCAATTCTGATGCCACGGCCGGCAGACATATGCCGGCCACACTTATGAGCAAGCAAACTCTCGACCGCATCCTGCAATCCCAAGGCTTCGGCACACGAAAATGGTGTGCAGGGCTGGTCGCCGACGGCAATGTGCGCATCGGCGGCGAGACCGTCACAGATGACCGCACCCGCTTCGAGACCGACGGGCTGGAATTCAGCGTTTACGACGAACCGTGGCTGTTTCGCGAGCATGTCTACATCGCACTGCACAAACCGGCCGACTACGAATGCTCGCGCAAACCTTCGCACCACCCCGGCGTGCTCTCGCTGTTGCCGGAACAATTCACCAACCGCGACGTGCAGCCGGTAGGGCGATTGGATCACGACACCACCGGGCTGCTACTGATGTCGGACGACGGTTCGTTCATCCATAAGCAGTCTTCACCCAAACATCATGTGCCCAAGGTGTACGTCGCCACCACGCACGATCCGGTCACACCACAATTGGTCGAGCACTTGTTAAATGGCGTGAAGCTGAACGATGAGCCCGCCCCGCTATCCGCGGTACTGTGCGAAATGCTGGATGAACACCAACTGAAGATCGTGCTGGAACAGGGAAAATACCATCAGGTGAAGCGCATGCTCGCCGCCGCCGGCAACCATTGCACGGCGTTGTGCCGCACACAGATAGGCGAGCTCACACTGGGAGCCCTGGGACTGGATGCGGGGGAATGGTGCTATCTGGATGCCAAGGAACTGGCTTTACTGAAGCCGCTGTAATCGATGTGCCGAAACGCTTGTATTGAGAAATCGGAAGCGCATAATACTCGCAGGTAGATTCGCGAATTCCTTCAAACAAACGGAGGTTATGATGCGACACTTCTATACCGGTCTGTTATTTTTCGGGGCTTCCTTTGGAGCACATGCGGCCGAAACGCATAAGCACGCGCATGCCGCCAAACACGCGCCTGTTGCGATGCATTACACACAGCATGTGCCGCAAGAGCATGTGCACAACAGTGTTGTGTATTCGGACTTCAAGGCTGAAAACTCAAAATTCTCCACTCCTCAGTTGGCCGCTTCTGACGGTGAGGCCGCCACACTGACACAAAGCCAGAAGAATCTGGTCAATGTGTTGAGCGCGCTGCATTTTCAGCGGATGAGCATGCAAAACGAACAAATGAAACTTTCCTTGAGTCCCGGCTCAGCAGTGATGGAGACCGAACATCTGAAAGTGGCTGTGCAATCCGACTCGACCTCAGTCTCTTGGCATAAAACGTTCTAGGACGCCTCCCCGCCAGGAACGCTACGGTTTAGTCAGCGTAGCGGCAATATGTCTCGCGAATGAACAGGATAGCGAACAGTCCCATCAGCGCGAACCCCAGCATGATGCCCATGCCTGACTGATAGTCGGCCAAGCCCAACGGAATCTCACTTCCGGCATGTGCGCGGTCAATCGCCCACCCCACCAATGGCTGCATGATTGCTGTCCCCAGAAAGGCCCCCACGTTGACCACACTGGTGGCCATGCCGGACAGCGCAGGCGGATTCACTTCCTTGGCACACGCCCAGCTCAGTGTGAAGCTGGGCGCACTCAAGCCCATCACCAAGAACAACAAGTGGCTCAGCAGACTGCTCATCTGCGTACCAGTCCAGAGTATCCACCAGCACAGGCAATACACCAGCGCGCCGACAAACATCACCGGCTTGCGTCTTCCTATGCGATCCGACAGCGTGCCGATGAAGAATGCGCCGATGGCGAAACCGGCCAGCAACAGCGTGGTGTGATCGGTCGCCACGGCGCGATCCATGCCGTACACGTCGCGCAGGAAAGGCACCGCCCACAGCCCTCCGAAGGCGAACAGCGTCCCTGCCAGCCCCATGTTCACCCATAGTCCCGGCCAGGTGGCACGGTTCTTCATCACGACCAAAAGACCGTCGTACCAGTGCCCCTGATGCGCGGGGTGCGAATCTTTGCCGTCCAGTTCGCGCAGGCTGGGCAGCCCGGCTTCGCCGGGATGGTTGCGCACATACCACCATGCCAATGCAGCCAGCACGAGTGAAGCGATGCCGACCGCGACGAACACCGTGCGCCAGGAGACGAAGCCCAGTGCCCAGGCCAACGGTGCCGCTGCCAATACCGAACCCAGATTACCCAGCAGGATGGTGGCACCGGTCGCCGTACCAAAGTGACGGTCATGGAACCACACCGCATTGAGCTTGAGCATGCAGATGAAGGAGACCGACACACCGAGGCCGACCAGCAGACGCCCGACGGACGCCATCGCCAGCGTATCCGCGATGCCGAACAGGATAGAACCGATGCCAGCGATGACGCCACCGATGGCCACCACACGGCGCGGTCCCAAGGTGTCGGCGAGGATACCGGTGGGTATCTGCATCACGGTGTAGACGTAGAAGTAGGTCGCGGCCAGACCGCCCAAAGAAGCACCCGTCGTATTGAACGCGAGCTGCAGGTCGGATGAGATCGCCGCCGGTGCGAAGCGGTGGAAGAACGAAAGGACGTAAGCCAGACCGACGATCCCGAATGCGGTCCAGCGCAGACGCACCAGTTGGCTGGCTTGGTGGGTGTTCAGCATGGTTCAGGCCGCCCGGTTCACGAACAGCGTCTGCGTGGGATAGGCGAACTCGATGCCTTCCTTTTCGAACGCCTCAAACACGGCCAGATTGATCGCCTGCTGGATGTCCATGTACTTGGCGTAATCGGCACCATGCACGTAATACACGAACTCAAAGTTCAGGCTGGAATCACCATAACTAGCGAAATGACCGCGATCGAACTCGGCGTCTTCCTGCGCCACGATGATGTCCTTCACCAGCGGCGGGATACGCTTCAGCTTTTCTGCAGGCGTCTGATAGGTCACCCCCAACTTGAACACCACCCGCCGCTTCTCCATCTTCTTGAAATTGTGCACGCGCGAGTTGGTCAGGTCGGTATTGGAGAACACCAGTTGTTCACCGCTCAACGCCCTGATGCGCGTCGTCTTGATGCCGACATGCTCCACCACACCCATCTTGTCACCCACCACGATGAAATCTCCCACCGCGAATGGCTTGTCGAAGAAGATCACGAAGTAGCTGAACAGGTCGCCCAGCACCGCCTGCGCCGCCAGTGCCACCGCAATACCGCCTATGCCCAGACCGGCCACCATCGCCGATATCTTTACGCCCAGATTGTCCAGCAGGAACAGCAGCGCCAGCATCCAGATCAGGAAATTGAGCAGCCCGCCTATCCCCTTGATCTGTTTGCCCCCCTCTTCAGAGGCGGCATTGGAATAACTGCGCAGCAGATGATGCACCGCCGCGGTCAGGGTGCGCACGACAAGGATGGTGACCAGCACGATGGCGGCGATGTCGAGACCGCGCTCGAAATCCTTGCTCAGTTGCAGCGTATGGATAGCAGCGTACAGCACACCGAAATACAGGATGGGCACCAGTGTGCGATCGATCGCCTTGACCAGCAGATCGTCGATAGTGGTGGCCGACGACTCGGCCAGCTTCTTTAGACGGCTGAGGATATAGTGCTTGAACACATAGATCGCGCCCATTCCGCCCAGCAGGATGGCAAGCGATGTGAGGTAAGCCAGTACCGTATTCCCAAAGTATGTCTGTTCAAACATGAGCTGCTGTCTTCCCTGTTATTGACTATGGCAAAGTGCCGGGGGACGCGGCGCAATGCGCTATGCTTACGCCCCCCTTGCATTGTGCAGCAATGCTGCCGTATCAGGAAATCACATGGCGATCAAAGCAACCGTATTCAAAGCCAATCTGCAGATCGCGGATATGGAACGACATTATTATCAGGACCACGCGCTCACGCTTGCGCAGCACCCCTCCGAGACGGAAGAAAGACTTATGGTGCGCCTGCTGGCATTCGCGCTGCATGCGCATGAGTATCTGGAGTTCGGGCAAGGCATGACCGATGAAGATGCCGCCGACCTGTGGCAAAAAGACCTTACCGGCAGCATCGAGCTATGGATCGATGTCGGCATCCCCGACGAGAAGCTGATCCGCAAGGCCTGCGGTCGCGCCCGGCAAGTGGTGGTGTACTGCTACGGCGGGCGCGTGGCCGACATGTGGTTCGCACAGAACCGCGCGCAGTTCGAACGCCAGAAGAACCTCACCATCATCAACCTGCCGCCCGAGAGTACGCGCGAGCTGCCCAAGCTGGTGCACCGCACCATGAACCTGCAATGCACCATCCAGGATGGACAGGTGTGGCTGAGCGACGGCGCGCACAGCATGGAGCTCCAACGCGTGAAACTGCGCTAAAGCCCCCGGTGATCAGGCGGTTGCGGTCGCCTTTTCGATCAGCGGTTGCAGTTCACCCTGCTCGAACATCGCCAGCATGATGTCTGAGCCGCCGATCAACTCGCCGTTGATATAGAGCTGCGGGAAAGTGGGGAAGTCGGCGTAGAACTTCAGGTAGTTCCAGGACACCGGGTCTTCCAGCACATTGACGGCCACATACTTGTTGACGCCTGCCGCCTTCAGCACCTGCGCGGCGCGGCCGGAGAATCCGCATTGCGGGAATTGCGGCGTGCCTTTCATATACAGCACGATGGGGTTCTCGGTCACCGTCTTGCGGATGATGTCCAGTGCAATCTCTTTTTCGTCCATTTTGATTCCTTATTGAATGTTGGCCCACTGCGCGGGCGTCATCGTCTTCATCGACAGGGCGTGGATCTTCTCCATCTTGTCGCCCAGCACCTGATACACCAGCTTGTGCTGTTGCAGCATGCCCTTGCCTTCAAAATCCTTGCTCACGATCACCGCGTCGAAATGGCGTCCGTCGCCCTCGACCTGGATGTGTTCGCACGGCAGTCCCTGCAGGATGAAATCCCTGACGTTATCGGGTGTGACTTTCATCGATGAGCCTCAGACGCAGCCGGTCGGCTTGGGCATGCCACCGTATTTGGTGATCGGCTTCATGGGGCCGGTCATCCAAAGTTCGAACACGTCCTTCTGGTCTTCATCTATGTATTTGGCGAACTTGCGGATGGGCGGCACCGAGTTGAATTCCTCGTAATACTCGCGCGCCTTCATGATCTGCTGCCACTTCTTGTCGGTCAGCTCGTAGCCGTCCGCCTCGGCCATGGCACGGCCGATCTCTTCGGTCCAATCACTCATATCGACGAGATATCCGTCGCCGTCACGTGCTGGTAATTGCATGGTCTGCCCCTCTCTAGTGAAAAAGTGCAGCCATTTAACCTAACCCGAGTAATTTAGTCAATTACTCTTATTGGGGGGGGTACGGATGGTTGATCACCCACCAAAGGATCAGTGGCGGGTCAGCTCGATCAGTTTGGCATCCTCGACGCGGATGTGATGGATCAGCCAGTCCCGCAGATAGGTCAACACGTCGAACTGTGCCACCAGCGGGTTGGAGTGCAATTCCTCGTAGAACTCAGCGATCTTCTCTTCAAAGGCATGATGTTGGTGCAATTGACGGTCGATGCCGGTGAATGCGTAGTGATTCATCATCTGCTCTTCCGAACGGAAGTGGATCTTGGCATAGGCATCCAGGGATTTGATCAGCCGCGCCACCTCGCGCGCACCGCGCTTATTGATCACGACCTGATACAGATCGTTGATCAGGTCGAACAGATAGCGATGGTGTTCGTCGATGACATCGATCCCCACACTCAGGCTGTCGTCCCAAGGGATCCATTCGTTCTCGCGGTGGCGGATAGGTGGCAGCGTCAGCACCTGCTTGGGATCGATGATGTCGTCCCGGTACAGTTCGCGGATGCGCAGAATCTCGGGCATCGACGCCTCGAAGGCGCGCACCACCTCCGGGTCGAAATGTTTGCCTGCCTCGGACATCACCCAGTCATGCGCCTGTTCCACCGTCCAGGGTTCCTTGTAGGGACGGGTCGAAGTGAGCG
>Ga0209231_1000439_pt1 | contig 23586 bp, 16 predicted proteins | sample Deesub45470m_DNA_FD_188086 | JGI IMG/M metagenome (GOLD analysis project Ga0209231, IMG submission 188086) | Deep subsurface microbial communities from North Pacific Ocean - 450_OLKR46/470m Metagenome (SPAdes) (version 2) | ecosystem: Environmental > Terrestrial > Deep subsurface > Unclassified ... | reverse complement strand
CCCCCTGGCCGCTGCCGTGCGGGAAAAGGTCGCCCATCTCATTCTCATCGGCGAGGCCGCCGATCGGATGGCGGCGGATCTCGGCGGCCTTACGGACACGGTGCGGGCCCCCTCCCTGGAGGAGGCGGTGCTGCTCGCCAGGGATCTGACCCCGGCGGGGGGCTCGGTCCTGCTGTCGCCGGGATGCTCGAGTTTTGACATGTTTGCCAGCTACGCCGAACGCGGCGAGGTCTTCGTCCGCGCCGTGCGCGCGCTGCCGGTGCGGACAACGGGGGAGTGATGGAAGTGCGGAAGGGGTTCGATACCACGATTCTGCTCCTGGCGGTGGTGCTCACCTGCTTCGGCGTTGTCATGGTCTATTCCTCTTCCTCGATCATGGCGGCAAAGAGCTACGCCGACGGTTTCTACTTTCTCAAGCGCCAGGGGACCTTCGCCGGCGCCGGTTTTTTGGTGATGGCCATGGCCATGCACTTCGATTATCACTATCTGCGCCGGATCGCCGTCCCTTTTCTCCTCTTCTGCGGGGCGCTGCTGGTCCTGGTGCTGCTGCCGGGAGTCGGCAGCCATGCCGGCGGGGCCGACCGCTGGATCCGCATGCCGGGATTTTCCGTTCAGCCCTCGGAGCTGGCCAAGCTCGGGCTGGTTCTGTACATGGCCCATTCACTGGCGAAAAAAAGGGAAAAGATCAAAACATTCAAGCTCGGCTTCATCCCCTACATGGCGGTTCTGGCCCTGCTTCTGGTTTTGCTGCTGATGCAGCCCGACCTGGGGAGTGCCCTGACCCTGGGGATGGTGGCCATGGTCATGCTCCTGGTTGCGGGAACGCGCCTCTCCTACCTCTTTTCGGTGGTGATCCTGGCGCTCCCCTTCCTCTATTTTCTGGTGATGAACGTCGATTACCGGCGGCGGCGGATCCTCACCTACCTCAATCCCTGGGAAGACCCCATGGATGCCGGCTTCCAGATCATCCAGAGCTGGATCGCCTTCGGCACCGGCGGCTTCTTCGGCAACGGCCTCGGCGAGGGGAAGCAGAAGCTGTTCTTTCTCCCCGAGGCTCATACCGACTTCATCTTCTCGGTCGTCGGCGAGGAACTTGGATTTGCCGGAGTTCTGGTGGTGGCGGCGATGTTTCTGATGCTGGTGATGCGGGGGATTCGAACGTCCCTCGCCGCTCCCGACGATTTCGGACGTTTCCTGGCCTTCGGCGTCACCCTGCTCATCGGGCTGCAGGCTTTCGTCAACGTGGCGGTGGTCATGGGACTTTTGCCGACCAAGGGCCTGGCCCTGCCGTTTTTATCCTACGGCGGAACCAGCCTTCTCACGACGCTTTTGGCGGTGGGGATTCTCCTCAACATTTCCAGTCACGGGGAAGGAGAAGTGCAATGAGGATGCTTTTGGCCGGTGGCGGAACCGGCGGACATCTCTTCCCGGCCGTGGCCCTGGCGCAGCGGCTGCAGGAGGTCGAACCCGGGGCGGAGATCCTCTTTGTCGGCACGGCGAGGGGGATCGAGGCCCGGGTCCTCCCCGATCTCGGCTTGCCGCTGAAAACCATCGACATCAAGGGGCTGGTCGGGCGCGGTTGGGCGGGGAAGGTGGCGATGATCCCCCAGCTGGTCAAGAGCGTCTTCCAGTCTCTGGCCATTCTCGGCGAGTTTCGCCCCGAGGTGGTGGTCGGGGTCGGCGGCTATGCCGCCGGGCCTCTCCTCCTGGCGGCTCGGATCAAGGGGATCCCTTTTCTGATTCACGAGCAGAATGCCTGGCCCGGCCTCACCAACAGGATGCTGGCCCGCTGGGCCGAGCGGATCTGTCTCTCCTTTGCCGATGCCGACCGGGCCTTTCATTTCGGCCGTACGATCCTCACCGGAAACCCCCTTCGCGCCGGAATGGAGGATTGTCCTCCGATCCCCGAAGGGAACGAGACGCTGCTGGTCTTCGGCGGCAGCCGTGGCGCCCGGGCGATCAACGACGCTCTGGTTGGGGCCCTGCCGTTTCTCGAAGAATTCAAGGGGAAGCTGGAGATCCTGCACCAGACGGGAAGCGAGGACCTGGAGAGGATTCGCCAGGGCTACCGGGAGGCCGGCTGGGATCCCGAGAGCGTCGTCCCGTTCATCCAGGACATGGCCGGAGCCTATGCCCGGACCCATCTGGTGGTCTGCCGGGCCGGGGCGACGACCCTGGCCGAACTGACGGCCTGCGGCCGGCCGGCGATCATGATCCCCTATCCCCATGCCGCCGCCGATCACCAGACCGTCAATGCCCGGGCCCTGGCGCGGCGCGGCGCCGCCCTCCTGCTGCCGCAGCAGGAACTCACCGCCGAACGGCTCGGGCGGCTGATCAACGACCTGCTCCACGATCGGGCTCTCCTCCTCTCCATGGGAGGGGTGGCCCGCTCCCTCGGGCGGCCGGGGGCGACGGACCGCATCCTCGAGCAGTGCCGGGCCATCATCGGGGAGAGCTGAATATGCGTTTTGGATTGAGGACCAAGGTCACAATATTGACGCAGAGGCGCTGAGACGCAGAGAAAAAAACAGAGGAAAAGAGAGAGCTTCAAGGTCGTGGTCTTCTCTCCACTTCTCCTTCTCCGCGACTCAGCGTTGAAAAAATTTTTCGACCTGAAGATCCAAGATTTTGGGTTTATATAAAACAAAGTGGGGATTTATGTACGGACGCATCCGCAAAATACATTTTGTCGGCATCGGCGGCATCGGCATGAGCGGTATCGCCGAGGTCCTGCTGAACCTGGGGTACGGGGTCTCCGGTTCCGATCTGCGCGAGACGGAGATCACCCGGCGTCTGCAAAGCTTCGGCGGCCAGATTGCCTACGGCCATCGCCCAGAGAACGTGGAAGGGGTCGATGTGGTCGTCACCTCGACAGCGGTGAAGGCCGAAAACCCCGAGGTGCTCGAAGCCCATCGACGGTTGATCCCGGTCATCCCCCGGGCCGAGATGCTGGCCGAACTGATGCGCATGAAGTACGGGATCGCCGTCGCCGGCACCCACGGCAAGACCACAACCACCAGCATGGTGGCGACTGTCCTTTCCCACGGCGGCATCGACCCGACGGTGGTGATCGGCGGCCGACTCGATTCCATCGGTTCCAACGCCAAGCTCGGCCAGGGGAAATTCCTGGTCGCCGAGGCCGACGAATCGGACGGGTCGTTTCTCAAGCTCTCTCCGACCATCGCCGTGGTGACCAATGTCGATGCCGACCATCTCGACTTTTACCGCGATCTCGAACATATCAAGGAGACCTTCGTCGACTTCATCAACAAGGTCCCCTTCTTCGGCCTGGCCGTACTCTGTCTCGACGATCCCAACATCCAGGCCTTCATTCCCGAGGTCCGGAAGCGATTCGTCACCTATGGCCTCGCCGCCCAGGCCGACTTTCACGCCACCGAGATTGCCCACAGCCAGGGGCACACGGCCTTCACCGTTCATCACCAGGGGACCGTTCTCGGCCGCATCACCATCGGCATGCCGGGACAGCACAATGTGCTCAACGCCCTGGCCGCCGTGGCCGTCGCCGTCGAACTGGGACTTCCCTTTGCGACCATCGCCGAGGGGTTCCAGGATTTCGGCGGCGTCAACCGCCGCTTTCAAATCAAATTCGACGAAGGCGAGATCATGGTCGTCGACGACTACGGCCATCATCCCGCCGAAATCAAGGCGACCCTCGCCGCGGCCCGCGCCGGCTGGGACCGGCGGGTGGTGGCGATCTTCCAGCCCCATCGTTACAGCCGCACTGCGGCGCTCTTCGACGAGTTTCTCACCGCCTTCTATCAGGCCGACCATCTGGTGGTCATGGATATCTACGCCGCCGGCGAGGAACCGATCCCCGGGGCCGACGCCCGGGCCCTTGCCGCGGGTATCACCGGCCACGGACACAAGGACGTACATTACATCGCCGAGCGCGATGCCGTTGTCGCTCATCTGATGGCGCAGATGCGACCCGGCGATATCGTCATCACCCTCGGCGCCGGCAACGTCTGGCAGGTGGGGGAAGCGCTCATCGGCCGTCTCAGGGAAAAAGGGTAGGTGGACTCGCTCTTTGAAAAACTCAACCGTGTCCTTAACGGGACGGTGCTACTCGACGAACCGCTCATGCGCCACACCACCTGGCGGGTCGGAGGGCCGGCCGACCTCTTCCTCGTCCCGGACAGCCGCAGCGAGCTCTCGGCCGTTCTGGCCATCCTCGACGAAGCCGGCATTCCCTGGGAGGTGATCGGCGCCGGGAGCAACCTCCTGGTTCGCGACGGCGGAATCCGAGGGGCGGTCATCCATACCGGCCGACTGCGCCGCTGGTGCCGAACAGGAGAAGGAAGGATCCGGGCCGAGGCCGGATTGCCGCTGATGACCCTGATCCGGGAGAGCGCGGCCCTGGGGTTTTCCGGGATGGAAATGCTGGCGGGGATTCCCGGAACCGTCGGCGGCGCCGTCGCCATGAACGCCGGGGCCGGGGGCCAGGAGATGGCCGGCGTGGTGGAAGAGATGATTCTTGCCGCGCCGGGCGGCGAGGAGCCCTGGAGTGCCGCCGAGTGCGCCTTCGGTTATCGCTCCTGTACCCTGCCGACCGGGCGGATCGTTGCCGAGGTGAGTTTGCACTTTTCCCCCGGCGAGCCTGGCGCATTGCAGGATGAGATTGTCCGGCGATTGAATCACCGCCGGGCGGCCCAGGGGGTCGGCGGACCCAATGCCGGTTCGGTCTTCAAGAACCCCCCCGGGGAGCAGGCCTGGCAACTCATCGAGCGGGCCGGGATGCGCGGTGCCGCCGAAGGAGGCGTCCGGGTTTCCGAAAAACATGCCAATTTCATCGTCAACGGCGGCAGGGGGTGCGCCGGGGACATCCTGAATCTAATGGAGAAAATTCGCCAGGCGGTTCTGGCCAAGACCGGGATCGAACTGGAATCCGAAGTGCGGATCCTCGGCGAGGATTGAATCGAAGATCACGAAGAAAGGGGGCGCAACAGGCCCCCCGGAGAGAAGAGGATGACGCGAGAGGAACTGAAAACCAAAAAGATCGCTGTCCTGATGGGGGGGCGCTCCGCCGAGCGGGAGATTTCGTTGCGCACCGGCAAGGCCGTTCTCGGGGCCCTGCAGGAGGCCGGTTACCGGGCCGTCGGCATCGACGCCGGCCGGGATCTGGCCGCGCGCCTGACTGCCGAGGAGATCGAGGTCGCCTTCATCGCCCTGCACGGCCGCTACGGCGAGGACGGAACGGTCCAGGGGCTGCTGGAAATGATGGACATCCCCTACACCGGCAGCGGCGTCATGGCCTCGAGCGTCGCCATGGACAAGGTGGCGACCAAGAAGCTTCTTCTCTACCACGAGCTGCCGACCCCCGGTTTTCTCCCCTTCCGCCGTCACGACGATCTCGAGGAGCTGGTGCAGGATTGCCGCCACTTTCCCCTGGTCGTCAAGCCGGCCCGGGAAGGTTCGACCATCGGCGTGCACATCGTCCAGAATGCCGAGGCGTTGCGCCGGGGGGTGGCCGAGGCCCTGGAGCATGACGATCTGCTCCTGGTCGAAGACTATATCAAGGGGTTGGAGGTCACCGTCGGCGTCCTCGACGACCAGGCGCTGCCGATCATCCAGGTGGCGCCCAAGGGGGGGTTCTATGACTTTCACGCCAAATATACGGCGGGACAGACGGAATACATCCTCCCCGCCCCCCTCGATCCGCAGGTCTACGGGCTCATCCAGGAGGCGGCGGTGAGCGCCTGCCGGATTCTCGGCTGCAGCGGCGCCGCCCGGGTCGATTTCATGGTGCGGGAGCGACAGTTTTACTGCCTCGAGGTCAATACCATCCCGGGGATGACCGAAACCAGCCTTCTCCCCAAGGCCGCCGCTCACGCCGGAATCTCCTTCGGCGAACTGGCCGAGAGGATTCTCGAAGGGGCGGGGTTGCACAAGTAGCCGAACACCTGCGGACCCGAGGCAGACAGGGAAGAGGTAATTGACGTGCGGGATCTGAAATCCCCAAAATCGGGACGAGCCAAGGAAAATCGTCGCAAGAAGACCAGACAGCGGCGGGACTGGAAGAGGTTCTTCCACCTCGCCTTGCGCATCGCCGTCTTCGTCGGCAGCTGCGCGCTGGTGGTCAGCGGCGGGATCCTGGCGGCCCGGATGACCTCGGATCTCGGTTACTTCTCTGTCGACACCCTGCGGGTCGAGGGGGAAAAACGCGTAAGCCGCGAGGAGATTCTGGCTCTCTCGGACATCGCCCCGGGAACCAGCATCTTCGACCTCGACTTGGAAATGATCGGCAGCAAGATTGCCGGCGACCCCTGGATCGCCACGGCCGAGGTCGAGCGTTCCTTTCCGCGGGAGGTGGTGATCCGCGTGACCGAGCGTCGGCCGAGGGCGGTGATCAACCTCGGGTATCTGTACTACGTCGATGCCGGCGGGGAGATTTTCAAGGTCCTTGAGGCCAATGACAGCCTCGACTACCCGGTCATTACCGGAATCGAGCGCAGCTTCCTGCTCGAAGAACCGGCGGCGGCCCGGCAGCAGTTGGTCAACGCGGTGGCAGTCCTCGGAGAGCTGGAGAAACGCACGCGTTTCAATCTCGACGACGTCTCCGAGCTGCACTACGATCCGGCCGAAGGACTGATTCTTTACACTTATGTCGGCGGGGTGCCGGTCCGCATCGGTCACGGCAGCTATGCGGAAAAACTCGACCGGCTGGAACAGATCTACCGGGACCTGGCCCCGCGGCTGCTGGCCCTCAAGTATATCGATCTGAACGTGACCGACCGCGTGATTGTCCGGCTCGACACCGGCCGGGCCAGCGGCTGATCACCATGAACGCCGCCTGCCCGGCGAAGGCATGAACCGGAATATTCAGGGGGGAAGGGGAAAGATATGAGCAATAAGCGAGAGAATCTGATTGTCGGCCTCGATATCGGGACCACCAAGATCTGCGCCATCATCGGCAACCTCACCGACGAAGGGCTGGACATCGTCGGCATCGGCACCAGTCCCTCGAAGGGGCTGCGCAAGGGGGTGGTGATCAATATCGAAAGCACGGTCAGCGCCATCCGCAAGGCCATCCAGGAAGCGGAGCTGATGGCCGGCTGCGAGATCAAGTCGGTCTTTGCCGGGATCGCCGGCGGGCACATCAAGGGGTTCAACTCCCAGGGTGTGATCGCCATCCGCAACCGCGAGGTCAACAACGACGATATCCGCCGGGTGATCGACGCCGCCAAGGCCCTGGCCATTCCCATGGACCGAGAGGTGATCCACATCCTCCCTCAGGAGTTCATCATCGACGACCAGGACGGCATCAAGGAGCCTCTCGGCATGAGCGGGGTGCGCCTCGAGGCCAAGGTGCACATCGTCACCGGCGCCGTGGCCAGCGCCCAGAACATCATCAAGAGCTGCAACCGCGCCGGGGTCGACGTCGCCGACATCGTCCTCGAGCAGCTCGCCAGCTCCGAGGCGGTTCTCTCGGCCGACGAGAAGGAACTCGGGGTCGCCATCATCGATATCGGCGGCGGCACCACCGACATCGCCATTTTTGTCGACGGCGCCATCAAGCACACCGCCGTTCTCTCCCTGGGGGGGAATCATCTGACCAACGATATCGCCGTCGGCCTGCGCACCCCGATGGCCGAGGCGGAGAAAATCAAGCAGCGCTTCGGCTGCTGCCTGACCTCCATGGTCGGCAAAAACGAGACGATCGAAGTCCCCTCGGTCGGGGGGCGGGAGCCGCGGGTCCTGTCGCGTCAGCTCCTCGCCGAAATCCTCGAACCTCGAGTCGAGGAAATTTTCACCCTGGTCAACCGCGAGATCGTCAAGAGCGGCTTCGAGGACATGATCGCTTCGGGGGTGGTGATCACCGGCGGCACCTGCATCCTCCCGGGGATGCCGGAGCTGGCTGAGCAGATTTTCAACCTGCCGGTACGGCGCGGCCTTCCCCGCGACATCGGCGGTCTGGCCGACGTGGTCAATTCGCCGGTCTACGCCACAGGCGTCGGTCTGGTCAAGTACGGCAGCCGGAACATGCAGGCCAAGAACTTTTCCATCGGCCAGGAAAATATTTTCGATAAGGTGACCCGCCGGATGAAAGAGTGGTTCGGCGAATTTTTCTGATTATTTTGTGCTTTGAGGCAGGATTGTAAACCCGGGGTCGTCGATGCGGAGAATCGCCGGCCCGTCTAAGAGAACGGAGGGAGTCTATGTTCGAGTTCGATGAAAGTATTGACCAGACGGCCAAGATTAAAGTGATCGGCGTCGGTGGCGGAGGCGGCAATGCCGTCAACACCATGATCCTCTCGCACGTCGTGGGGGTGGATTTCGTCGCCGCCAACACCGATGCCCAGGCGCTGAAAAACAGCAAGGCGCCGATGAAGATCCAGCTCGGCGGCAAGCTGACCAAGGGGCTCGGCGCCGGCGCCAACCCCGAAGTCGGCCGCGAGGCTGCCATGGAGGATCGCGCCCGCATCGCCGAAATCCTGGCCGGCGCCGACATGGTCTTCGTCGCCGCCGGACTCGGCGGCGGCACCGGCACCGGAGCGGCGCCGATCATCGCCGAAGTGGCCCGGGAAATGGGCGCCCTGACCGTGGGGGTGGTGACCAAACCATTCACCCGCGAGGGAAAGCAGCGCCTGAAAAAGGCCGAGGAAGGCGTGGCGGCCCTCAAGGAAGTGGTCGATTCGCTCATCGTCATCCCCAACGACCGCCTTCTCGGCCTGGCCGGCAAGAACATGAGCATCCTCGACGCCTTCAAGCCGTCCGACGATGTGCTGCGCCATGCCGTGCAGGGGATTTCCGACCTGATCACCACCAGCGGCCTGATCAACGTCGACTTCGCCGACGTCAAGGCGATCATGAGCGAGCGCGGCATGGCGATGATGGGCGTCGGTATCGGCGAAGGGGAAAAGCGGGCGTCGACGGCGGCCCAGCAGGCGATCAGCAGCCCGCTCCTCGAGGATATCGATATTTCCGGCGCCAAGGGGGTGCTGGTCAATATCTCCGGTTCCTCGAACATGACCATGGAGGAGTTCGACGAGGCCTCGCGCATCATTCACGAAAAAGTGCATGAGGACGCCAACATCATCATCGGCCTGGTGATCAACGAGGAGCTCGGCGACACCATCAAGATCACCGCCATCGCCACCGGCTTCGGGGCCTCCTTCGAAAAGGGGAAGCGCCACGCCGAAGAGCTCAAGAGCAAGGTGGCCATGGCCATGGGGAAGGTCGACCGCGATCTGCCGACCTTCATCCGCGAGCGCCAGAAGGATTCGCCCCGCGCCTTCCGCACCCCGGCCGGTGGAGACGATCAGGAATACGACATCCCGACCTTCCTGCGCAAACGGGTCGACTGAGGGAAGCCGTTCCGGCGGGCCGAAGGCTCTCCGGCTTGACCCTGCTGATAAAGGATTCTCCCTCCGCGCAAGCGGCGTAGGACAATTGCAACCCTTCTCCTCTGTGCCGGTCTCCGCCTGGTTCGCAGTGGAAATTTGTGAAAACATTTGATCTTAGTACCCTGTAACCCATAATCTTTCGCATCTTGCTTGTTCTTTGCCGCGTCAGCTACGTTCCGATTTCAGCTGTTTAGCTACGGCTAGGCAACAGAAATCGCGCCTTGCTGACACGTCAAAGCCCTACGCAATCACTCGAAATCCTATGGGTTACAGGGTACTAGACGACTCCCTCGTCATCGGGGACCGCAGCTGCGGTCCCCTTTTTCTTTCCTGCAGGGCGCAGATCGGGTAAGATCAACCCTCGGGGATTCACCCCGATTGTCGCCGGACGGGCCGATCAAACATGTCACGAAAACTTACCGACAAGGCGCGGGCGCGCCTGCAGGCCGAAAGCGGCGGAGGGGCCAAACCCTGGGGGGGACGGCTCCGTATCGCCCTGGTCTATCCCAACACCTACCACCAGGCCATGAGCAACCTCGGCTTCCTCTCCGTCCACCATTTGATCAACCTCCGGGACGACGCCCTCTGCGAGCGTTTTTTCCTCCCCGATCCCGACGACCTCGCCGAGCATAAGAAGACCGGTTACCCCCTCTTCTCCCTCGAGTCGGGACAGTTTCTCGCCGACTTTGACGTCGTCGCCTTTTCGATCCCCTTTGAAAACGATTATCTCCACCTGCCGACCATCTTCGAGCTCGGGCGCATCCCCCTCTTTGCCGCCGAGCGAAAGGAGAGCCATCCTCTGATTCTCTGCGGAGGCGTCTGCGCCTTCCTCAACCCCGAACCGCTGGCCGGGATCATGGACCTCTTCGCCGTCGGCGAAGGGGAGGTCATCCTCCCCCCCCTGCTCGAAGCCCTCGTCGCCGGGGAGCCGAACCGCGCCGCCCTGCTTCGCCGCCTGGCCGCCGTCCCCGGGGTCTATGTCCCGTCCCTCTATCAGGTCGACTACCATGCAGACGGGACCCTGGCCTCCATCCGCCCCGAAGGAGGAGCGCCCTCGCGGGTCTCCCGCCAGTGGATGGCCGATCTCGACGGGACACAAAGCCGCTCCTTCATCCTCACTCCCGACACCGAATTTTCCGACATGGCCCTCACCGAGATCTCCCGGGGATGTTCCCGGGGGTGCCGGTTCTGCGCCGCCGGCTACCTTTATCTGCCGCCGCGGGAGCGCAGCCTCGCCAATCTGCTGCCGCAGATCGAAGCCGGACTCTGCGAGCGCACCAAGGTCGGCCTGGTCAGCGCCGCCGTCGCCGATCATTCCCAGTTCGAAGGGATCAGCGCCGCGATCCTTTCGCGCGCCGGCAAGATTTCCGTCGCCAGCCTGCGCATCGACTCCCTCGGCGAAACCGAGGTGGCGGCCCTCCACGCCTCCGGGCACCGCACCGTCGCCCTGGCGCCGGAGGCCGGCAGCCAGCGGATGCGCGATCTGATCAACAAGGGGCTCGACGAAGAGCAGATCCTCCACGCCGTCGACCTCCTCGCCGAGGGGGGGATTCCCAACCTCAAGCTCTATTTTCTCATCGGACTTCCCACCGAAGGGGAATCCGACATCGAGGAGATGCTCGAACTCACCGTCGCCATCCGCGAGCGCTGGATCGCCCACGGCAAGAAGGCCGGGCATCTCGGCAACATCACCCTTTCGGTCAATCCCTTCATTCCCAAACCCTTCACCCCCTTTCAGTGGGCGCCGATGGAGAAGGGGAGCAGCCTCGAAAAGAAGGTCCGCCGCATCCGCTCCGTCATCGCCCGCCTCCCCAACACGACGGTCTTTTTCGAATCCCTCCGCAGCGCCACCCTGCAGGCTTTCCTCTCCCGGGGGGACCGCCGTATCGGAGAGACCCTCCCCCATCTGGCCGCCGGCAAGAACCTCAACGCCGCCTGCCGCGCCGTTGGTCTCGACCCGTCTTTCTACGTCCATCGCCAGCGCGGCAACGACGAACTCTTCCCCTGGGAGGTTCTCGACAGCGGCGTCGAACGGGACTATCTGTGGCGGGAATACCGGCGCGGCCTCGAAGGCCTTTTCACTCCGCGCTGCGCCGCCGGGTGCAAGCGCTGCGGGGTCTGCGGGTGAGGTACGGCGGCGCAGCGTCTTGGGTGGTGACAGGGAAGGGTGGAATGGTTTAATATGTCCAGGTTAAGTGCCCGGACGCGGGACGATTCCGCGGATCATCGGGCACCCGGTCGGTATGAACACTGGAGAGGAGTTGTGCGAGAATGAAAGCTACTCGAATTACAGGATGTTTTGCAGCGCTGATCCTGGCGTTGACCGTCACTGGGTGCGGCGGTGGAGGCAGCAGTCCGGAGCCGACTCCGGAGCCGACGCCGACTTCTCTCAAGGGAGGGACCACCTTCAATCAGACGCTTACGGCCGTTGATCAGTTATCAATCCCCCATCCCTTTCCTGGTCAACCGAACATATGGGACCTGGACCTCGATTTTTCCTTAGGGGACGGAGGTGATGACCAGTTTGATGGCGGTCTGCAACTCGCCGTCAATGGGAATCCTTTCCTAGCGGACCAGACGTACGATGAACTCACTTTTTCGGAGCCCTATCTCTCGGCTGCAGATGGGGTGAAGGTTGCGGCTGTCGCCGATGGTTCATATGGTACTCCACTTCAGGGAGTCTGGTCGGCCTGGCTGGGGGGAATCTACGATGCACGCCTTCAACAGATTGTCGATCTGACCGGTTCAGGAGCACCGATCGATCTTTGCTGGAGCGACGATGTCAGAATTGATCCAGGGTACTTTGCGCAGGGGAATGATCCCTACTACCGGGTCGTTATTCGCGACATATCCGGCACTCTTCTTGAAATTATTTATGCGGAGCCATATCCCTATCCTGCCTCGTTCATCCGGGAAACGAACCATACCGTTCCAATTGACCAGTATGCCGGCCAGGAGATTGTTCTTTCTTTCGAGCAGAGAGGGAGCAATCTGGATGACCTGAGCCAGACTATTGCGGTTGGATATGCCCAAATCGATGAGGTTTCGATATCCGACAATCTTGGAGAGGTTTTGGTCAACGGCGGCTTTGAATCCGGGGATCTGACAGGCTGGACGACCAATACGCCCCAAGAGTTGCAGAACATCACTTCCGGTTCTCGCACTCTGGCAAACCTGAGGGTAACCCGCTCCTTTTTCACCGTCCCCAATCGTCTTTGGGGGCGATGGGTCGACGTCTTCGAAAATCCGACAGTGAACCCGGCCACCGTCACCGTGACCTACAACACAAATCTCGGTCATGACAACGGCGACGATGGTTTTGGAACAGGAATGATTGATTACACACCCGGCACAAAAAGGGCCCTGTCCTCCTGGGATAATCTGGCCGGCGACCGCGATCGTGACCTCGGCCTGGTCTTCGGCAGCGGTGCATCGGTACTTTTTGACGATCCTTCCGCGGTGGACCTCGCCGATGGCAACGACTTGATCACCGTAACCTTTAATATCACCGTCCCCGCCCTCGGCCGCAAGTCCCTGGTCAACTTCGTGGTTATGAACGGCATCGACACCGGCGAGATCCCCGGCGCCAGCGCATCGACCCGCCCCGGGGAGATCGATGCGGAGAACATCCTCATCTTTGAGGGCTACGGTATTGACCCCCAGTATCAGGAGGGGATGACCCGGGAACAGATCGAGTCCGTGGTCAATTTCTAGCTTAAAAGAAAAATAAATTGCATCTTGTAAAGGCAGGGCTTCGGCCCTGCCTTTGCTGTTTTTGTGCTATATTTTCAAATACTTCCGTAGATTGTCTCCCTCCGGAACCCCCGTGCCCTCTCTTTTTCCCACAAAATCCTCCCTCTCTTGCCAAAACACTTTTTGTTGCTATTGTGAAATCTATTCGTCCTGGAGCCCTGCTTGATTCGGGGCCGGGGCTAGGAGCCTGTCGGACTATCCATGAGCCGGCTGCAAAATCGTCCATTTGGTCCATATCCGAGCTTCTTTTCGACCAATAGAGACGACTATTGGCTCTCAAACAAGCTCAAATCTGTCCTCAAATATCCAATTTTTCGCTTCGGCCCGTATAGTCCGACAGGCTCCTAATGACGAGCCGTTTCCCTGCCCAGGATAGCGCAAGGAGGAATCGATGGAAAAACGACCTGATCCGCGGATGCCCTTCTCCGGCCGGAGACTCCTTTGGGGGTGCCTTCTGCTCCTTTTCTGTCTCCCCGGACCCCTCGCTGCCGCCGAATACCGCATCGATTCCCAGACCCTCTTCCGGTTCTTCGAAAGGGATACCTCCAGCGGCGCCGATCAGGCGGTGATCCCGGCCTACGAGTATCTCCAGGCCGACGTGGGGAGCCTTCAGGAGAAGGGGCTCTCCTTCCACTTTTTCGGCTGGGGGCGTTACGATTTTGCCGATAACGACTACTACGAAGATGCCGACGCCGGAGAAATTCTCTACGGCTATGCCCGCTACAGCGCCGATGCGAGCAATCTCGACCTGCGCCTGGGACGTCAGTATATCTTCGAAGGGGTCGCCAACGATGCCGTCGACGGCCTGCGCGTGGCCACGGACCTCGGCAGGTACCTCACCTTTTCGGCCTACGCCGGGCAGCCGGTGTCCCTCGACGCCACCGACGGCCGCGACGGCGACAGCATCTACGGCGGACGCCTCGGCCATCGCCTGGGGAGCAGTTATGAACTGGGGCTGTCCTACAAGGCGATCAACAACGACAGCGACCTCGACGAGCAGCGTCTGGGACTCGACCTCTCCCTCTTCTTTCCCACCGGCGTCTCTCTCTCCGGTTTTACCGTCTACAACCTGGAGACCGACGGCTTCGGGGAGCACTCCTACGATGTGCGTTTCACCGTCGGCAGCTTCGATTTCCGCCCCTTCTATCAGCGCTTTGACTACGAGGATTATTTCTCTGCCGGCAAGGAGAGCGCCAACCCCTTCCGCTTTCTCGCCGGAACGGGGGAGATCCTTTCGGTGTACGGCGCCGATGCCGTCGTGCATCGATTCGCCGATGTGGATCTCGGGCTGAAGGTGAAACTCTATGATTACGACAAGCGCGGCGATGCCTCCCAGTACTATGCCGGGGTGCTGACCTGGCATGGCAAAGACCTGACGAGTCTCGGCGGCGAGGTCGGGGTCATGACCGGCGACGCCTCCGAAAACAAATACATACTGGCGCGGGGTTTCTTCTACTGGGATCAGCTTCCGCCGTTGCCGGGTGCCTTCGTCAGCGGCGATGTGGTCTATGTCGCCTATGATCGGGCCATTTACGCCGATGACGACAGTTCCCTCTTCCTTTCGCTGGGTGTGGGGAGCAAGTTCTTCAAGGATGTCATGGAGCTCAAGCTTTCCGGCGATTACAGCGTCGACCCCTATTTTGATAAAGACCTGCGCGGCCTGCTGGTGGCCAGTTTTGCCTTCGGCAGCTGAGCGGACCCTTTTCCCATTCAGACCCCAGGAGTCAAACGATGATAAAAAAAGCCTGTTCTTCTCTCCTCTGGGTTGCCGCGTCCCTGACCCTACTTGCCGCCTGCGCTACCCTTCATGGCGGTTTGGTTCTGCCGGACAGGCATCCGGAGGAACTGCCGACCGGCGAGCGACCGACCTGCACCGAGTGCCATGACCCCCGCGGCGAATCGCTGAACTATGAACAATTCAACCATACGGCACTCTTTGCCGATACCCACCGCCAGCAGGCCTACCAGAACGAAAGGGTCTGCAGTCTCTGCCATCAGACCAGCTTCTGCAACGACTGCCATGCCACCCGCGTGGAGCTCAAACCCTCCATCAAGAATCAGACGGAGACCTACCGGCGCATGCCCCATCGCGGGGATTATCTCAGTCGCCACCGCATCGACGGCAGGGTCGATCCGACCTCCTGCTTTCGCTGTCACGGCAATCCAAAAAACGCCCAGACCTGTATCCCCTGTCACGGCTAGGCGCGGTTGACTACAAGGAGGGACCCCATGCAACGGCTCTTCGGACTGACGATCCTGGTAATTCTGACGATTCTGGCCGGTGGCTGTTCCGACAGCAAGACCGGCGCCCCCACGACCACCAGCGCCCATCCTGCCGACTGGCTGGACCTGCACTCCAGCGATCCGGCGGCAGCCGGGCTTGCCGACAGCTGCCGGGTCTGCCACGGCGCCAACTTCGAGGGGAGCGGCAAGGCGGTCAGCTGCTTCGACTGCCACTCTTCCGGTCCTCCCTTTGCCCTCCATCCTTCCTGGTGGAACGGTGACGCCTTTAATGAACACCGGCATTTTTATAATGCCGTTGATCCGGCGGAGCGGATCAGCTGGACCACCTGTGCCACCGCACTCTGCCATGGCGCCGCATTGCAGGGGGGGGGCGGTACCGCGCCGAGCTGCTTTTCGGCCACCTTCACCAGCGGCCTCGGCATAACCAATAGCTGCCACGCCACCGGGCCCCTACCTCCCCATCAATTACCCTATGTAGACCCGTCACTTCATGGTGCTGACGCCAAAGATGTCGGCGGCATCAATGAAAGCATGGGCAACTACTGCATCTACTGCCACGGAAGGCCGGCCAACCAGTTCGATGGCGGATTCGTCGCCGACCCGGCGATCCTCAACAATCCCCAGGCCAACTGCTCCAGCTGCCATCCCGATGCGACCGCCCATCCGACCAACTGGGTGCGTGACAACAACCCGCTCCGGTTCCACAGCACCGTCTCCACTCAGACGATCGGCCAGTCCTGTGCCCTCTGCCACAACACCCAGGTTGCCGGACCAGGACCCTTCCCCAACGCGCCGAGCTGTTTTTCCGCCAGCTTCACCAACGCCAACGGCCTGACCAACACCTGCCATGCCACAGGCCCCGGCGGTGCTGCCCATGCCGTCCCCTTCATCGATCCGGCTCAGCACGGTCCGGCGGCCAAGGCCGATCTGACTTTCTGTCAGACCTGCCACGCCACCGCCGGCGGCCAGGGGAGCAACCCGACCTTCAACGTTCCCATCGGCAATCTCCTTAACGGCTGCGAGGACTGCCACCAGGCGGGGACCGCCCATCCGACGGGGGCCGACCGCTGGACCTTCCATTACGACCAGACCGGCACCCGGCGCACCCACTTCGCCTCGGGGAATGTCCTTGCGGCCTGCGCCCTCTGCCATAACGTCAGTGCCGGGGATACCGGCGGAGCAGCCCCGGCCTGCACCGTCTGCCACGTCTCCGCCCCTCAGTTCCAACTGCAGTGCACCGTCTGCCACCTCAGCCCGCCGGCGGGGGCGGCCGATGACACCGGCGCCACGACCCCCGTGGCCCACGGCAACGTGGCCGCCATCGCTCTGCATGAAGATTGCGCCATCTGTCACGGCGCCCGGGACGACGGAACCGGCCAGCTGACCGCCAAGGCGGCGGATTACCAGCTCTTCAATTCTGGAACGCCGGCCCTCAGCCAGGGGGGCGATCACCTCGATGGCCTCATCGAAATGAACGGTCCCAGCGGTACGGGCGCCGGGTACAACACCACCAACTTCGGCTGCGACAATGCCTGCCACGGCAACGATCCGACGCACCAACTCCCCAACGCCTCGGGTCTGACGGTGGAATTCGGCAACTTCGGTTCCGGAAGCGCTGCCTGCGATACCTGCCACGGCTATCCGCCGGACGGCAATCCCGACCTCACCGGCGCCACCCCGGTCAATCACCTCTTCGGCAATCTCGGTGCCACGCTTCTGGCCAGCCATAACGACTGCCTCCTCTGCCACGGCAACAGGGACGACGGCACCGGTTCCCACAGCCCGGCCGCCAACTACGATGTGGCCACCGATCACAATACCGGCAGCATCAACATGAACTCGGCCACCCAGTACAACCAGACCAACTTCGGCTGCGACCTGGCCTGCCACGGCAACGACCCCGCCCATCAGCTCTCCGATTCCGCACTCCCTGTCGTCCTGGCCGACTACGGCGGCGGCGGGGGCGCCGGAGCCTGCTCCGCCTGCCATGACACCGGTGTCGGCGGCGCGCCCGCGGTCATCGAAAATACCTCTTCCCATGCCAGCCTGACCTGCGAGGCGTGCCATACGGCCCATAACGCGGGGACGGTGATCGTCCCCAACAACGCCGCCGTCGGCATCAATTACGGGCTCGATCACGGCAACGGCATTTCCCTCGGCGGGAGCGCCACCAGCGGCACGACCGAAGCGGAAATCTGCTGGAACTGCCACGCCGGCAGCCCCGGACCTCCGAGCGAATGGGGCGTCCTCAGCGATACCAACGGCGGCGCCCCCAACTACAATCACGGCACGCTGAACCAGTCCAACTGGGTCGGCGCCACCTGGACCAGCGGCTCGGCCCTCTTCGGCTACAAGACCGGAACGATCCAGTCCACCCACTCCGCCAATCCGGGGGCCGCAGCAGCCGGACTCGATGCCGTCGGGACCATCCGCTGCAGTTACTGCCATGACGTCCACAACGTCGGCGCCCAGGGCTTCCGCAGAGGGCATGACAACGGCGGCGTTGCCCCCTATCTCTGCGGCACCTGGATGGGGAATCCCTACCGGGAGGACGGCGCTCCTCTCGCCAGCATCACCTACAGCCCGACAGTCAACCGCTTCGGCGCCGTTCCCCGCGGCAGTACCGCCAGCGTCGTCCTCGGTGGATATCAGATCGACCAGAACAACGGCAATCCGACCGGTAGCTGGACGGCCAACACCTCGGCAGGGCTCTGCGAATTCTGCCACGGCAACGGCGACGGCACCTGGTCGGCTGCGGAGATCAACGGCATCAACGAATTCGGCACCGCGGCCAACGCCTGGGTCGGCAGCAACGGCCACGCCAACGCCGTTCTCGGCGGCAGTGGCACAGGTGCCGCCAACATCTTCCGCAACAGCGACCGCACCGCCAGCACCATCGTCAGCGGTCTGAATGGCGCCGGCAACCCGACCATGGCCTACATGAATGCCTTTGGAGCCCGCGGTTACGGTTTCCGCAGCACAACCACCAGCGATGGAGAAGGGTGGTACCTCAATCCGCGAATGACCAACAACACCGTCGGCAGGCCATATGGCTTCAACTACTACAACTGGGGGGCAACGGTGGACAACGGCACCATCGATCCCCAGTATCACAAGTTCTCCTGCTCCAAGTGTCACAACCCCCATGCCTCGCGGTTGCCGCGCCTGATGATCACCAACTGCCTCGACACCAAGCACAACACCTGGGACACCAAGGCCGGTGTCGACACCATCCCGACGGTCAACAGCAGTGTCGGCACGGCGGTCAGTCCGGAAAACCGCAACACGACCTTTTCCAATTCCACTTCGGCACAGAACTGTCACCGCCTCAGCGACCCGGCCCAGGCGCAGGCCATGGGGACCGGCTGGAACCTGGTGACCCCCTGGGGCGCCGGCGGCGGGACGGCACCCGACAACGGCACCATTCCCTAACCCATAACCGGCAAAGGAGGTTCAGACATGCGCAGGTATCAGAAACCGGCAATCGTCGGCAGCAGCAACGTTCACCCCTGCTAAGGGAACATTTCAAGGGTTCCTGAATCGTCCCAAAAAAGGAACGCCGGGCCATGGCCCGGCGTTCTTTTTTTGTATGCACCCGGTGGAATCCGGTTCGGTTTTCTCCTGCAATTGGGGGAGAGGAGCCTTATTTGAGATGGCAGGTTGTGCAAAGGGCGCTTCTGCTGTTGCTCATGACCAGCAGATTCGCTCCTTTCGCGTAGATATCATGGCAGGAGAGACAACCGACCTTCCCCTCGTAAAGGACGATTTCCGGCGGCAGAGCATCTTCTCTGCGCAGATCCTCCTTGCGGTCGGCCGCCATCCGGTAGTTCAGTCCGAGGTAGTGGCCTGCGCATTCCCCCTTGTGCCCCAGGAGGCAGAAGTTGGCGTGGGGACCGTTGGTTCCGTCATGGCAATTCATACAGAGGACAGAGGCGGCGTCGAGAGTTCCCTCGCCGGATCCCTCCCTTGAGGCGAGTTGGGGATGGGCGAGGAGGACGGCACCCTGATGGCTTTTTCCGGCTACGGTGCTCTGGTGACAGCGCTTACAGAAATCCGACCCGGCGGAATCATCGCGGAGCAGGGCTCTGGGGTAGGGCGGGCCGGCGGGATGAGGGTTGTGACAGGTGGCGCAATTGAGCCGCCCCGCGTCGTCGAGCCAGAAGCCTGGAGGTAGGGCGATCTCGGGGAGGAGGTTGGTGGGGTGAGAGGCCGCTCCGGAGAGTTGGTGGCACTGCAGGCAGACGCCTCCAACATCGCCGACAAAAGATAACGCGCCCCCTGCCGAAGGGTCTGAAATATGGCAGAGATCGCATAGACCGGCAAAGTCGTGGGACGACTGGGCCAGGGCCCGGGGATTGAAAAGACCGAGGACCAGGGGGATGCAGAGGATGAGGAAGGAACAGCTCCGGATCGCATTCATCGTCGCCTCTCTTTGCTGGGCAGGAGGTTTGAAGAAATTAAGTATTACTACGATAGCTGTCCGGGGACAAATAGCAAGGCTCCCCCAGGGGGATGCGAGAATCTCCCTTGACACTCCGGAGCCCCCGGTTAAAATTATGACCGTTTCGATAATCTTTCAAACAAGGAGATAATTTCATGACACAGGAGCGTACCGGAGTCATTCTCTTCAAAGGCAACCCGATGACCTTGCTCGGACCGGACATCAAGGTCGGAGACAAGGCCCCCGATTTTCGCGTGGTCGACAACGGTCTGCAACCGGTGACCTTAAAAGATGGGGCCGGGAAGGTTCAGCTGGTCACGGTCGTCCCGTCCCTCGACACCCCCGTCTGCGATACCATGACGCGCAAGTTCAACGAAGAAGCCGGCAGACTCACCGGCGACCTGGCGGTGTATACCATCAGCATGGACCTCCCCTTTGCTCAGAAGCGCTGGTGCGGCAACGCCGGCATCGAGAAGGTGAAAACGCTTTCAGATTATCAGGACCGCTCTTTTGGTGAAAATTACGGAGTCCTGATCAAGGAGCTCAAGCTTCTGGCCAGGTCGGTTTTTGTCATCGGTAAGGACGGCAGGATTGCCTACCGGGAAATCGTCAAGGAAGTGACTGCCGAACCCGATTATGCCGCCGCCCTCTCTGCGGCGAAGAAACTCCTCTGAGATTTAGGCTGTGAATGAAAAAAGCCCCGGTCCTCGCCGGGGCTTTTTTTGTCCGATTTCATGGGGAGGAAGGTTTTCGGTCTCAAGGAGCGATGGCCACAACCGTGGAATGAAGTCCACGGGAAGCCAGTCGGGAAGCTGTCTCATCTGCCGCCTCCCTGCTGCCGAAGCTGCCGGCGGTCAGACGGTAGGTGGGGAGGTTGACGGTGGCTTTTTCCAGGGTCGTCTGCACCCCGAGGGACGCCAGGCGTTTTTGTTCACTTCTGGCACCCTTCTCGAGGATGTAGGACCCGGCGTAAACCTTGTAACCGCCCTTGTCCTTGAGGAAAAAGGAATCGACCTTGATCCGGCGCAGGGCGTCAATTTTTTCGAGGGCGACTCTCTGGCTCGAATAGCTGCCGGCAAAGAGGCGGATGACTTCTCCCGTTTTCTTGGGACCGTATTGAAGGACGGGGGTCAATCCCGCTTCCTTCAAAACCTTCTGAACTTCGGCCAGGGCGGCATTGGTGACGAAAACGTCGATCTTGAGGGTAAAGCCGGCGATTGGCCCCTCGGCGTCCTTGGCTTGGCTCGGCCCGGTGGCGGCAGCCGGCGCCGGCGCCGGCGGGGCTGCAGGTTCGGTAACTGTTGCTTCCGCAGGTTGGACCGGGTCGCCTTGAGAGGATGGACTTGGTGTCGCAGTCACAGCCTTTTCAGGGACGGGAGGAAGGGGCGGCGATAGTGGTGGTACGACAGGTGGCCGCAGCAGGTCCCCGGCCACGCGGACTTCCGCCTGCGGGGACCTCCGGGTGAGCGTCTCCGGGTCGGAGGTATCGACCTGGATGTTCAGCCGTTCGAGGAGAACGCCGATGTCCCGCCAGAGGAGGGCGACGGCGTAGGCGAAGGTTTCCGTCGCATCGGATTGGGCATTGCGGGCGGCGATCAGATCGTTTTCGGCATTCAGAACATCCTGTACCGTCGCGGTCCCGGCCTTCCTCTGGTTCCGGTATTCGGCAAGACGCTCCTCGGCAAACCTTACGGACTGATCGTTTGTCTGCAGTTGCAGCCTGGCCGAGATCAGGGAGCGCATGTCCGATTCGACGGAATTGTTGACCTGCCATTCGAAGGCGGAGATCTGGTTGCGCAGCTGCTCGGTGCGCAGACGGCTCTGCCGATAGTAGTTTTTTGCCGCGGAGTTTCCCAGAGGCAGGGTGAACTGAAGCCCGGCCGACCACCAGGCGCCTTCTCCCTGGCCGATCTGCTGGAAACTGTTGCCGATGCTGCCGTCAATGCCGCTGAACCCGCCGCTGGTAATCATCGAGAGGTCGGGGAGGACCTGGCGGCGGGCGACTTGTTCCTGCAGCAGGGCCGATTCCAGGGACAACCGAAGTTGCTTAAGATCGGCGCGGGATTCCAGTGCCGTGGCAAGTGCCTGTTTCTGCGATTCCGGTGGCTCTTCCCGGGAGGGGGGATCCACGGGGATAATCGGAGTTTTTTCCTCCATGCCGATCAGGTAGCGCAGATGCGCCTCCTGGTCACGGAGGTTTCGTTCGGCATCGACCAGATCCTTGCGCCGCTGGGCCAGGGCGAATTCGGCATTGGCGACTTCCACGCGTTGCAACTGACCCGGACGGACATTTTCCCTGATTTCCCTGAGCAGATCCTGCACGGAGGCAAGAGCGGCCTGTCTCGATTCCAGGACCCTGCGCAGCGAGTAGAGCCTGTTGTAGGAGGTGACAACGGAGAAGACGGTATCGGCGAGGAAAAAACGGAACCTTTCCAGGGAATCCTCCAGGGAATTCCCTGCCAGGGTGATGTTGAGCTCCATGACCTTCCTGCCGGAATTTTTCAGCAGCGGCTGGGAGATGGTCAGTCCGACGGACGATTGCCAATCTTCGGTGGAAATCGCGGAGTTGTCGGATTCGGCGGTGGTATAACCGGCCTGGGTCGATGCGGAGATGCTCCCGCCGGTGGGGAGGTACTGGGTCAGGCCGAGGGTGCCGATGGAGCTGCTCGTTCGAAAATCTTCGCCGGGAAAGGTGGTCTTGCCGGTGGAGGCCGAGGTGGAGAGGATGGGATTGTAGATCGCCCGGCTCTGAGCCAGGTTGGATTCGGCAATGGCCGAGTTGAGAGCTTCGACCCGCAGGTCTATGTTCTTGCGGATCGCCATGACCACGGCGGTCTCCCGGGTCAGCGGCACCGGATCGGCGGCCGCCGCCTCCAGGGTGGCCAGGGAGAGGACAAGGAGTGGACCGGAGAGCAACCCGCAACAGATTGCCAGTGCACGGCGGTGCCGTCGCCGAACCGGTGGTGCGAGGGGCGGTCTGGAAACAATCGGAAGCGGAGTGAGCTGGGGCACTGTCGAAACCCTCCGGGGAAAAGCCGAGGTAGGGGTCTTTTTAGATGACCGGGACGGTCGTCCCGGAGCCTTCGGTGCTCTAAGGTCTCGGAATTATGCCATGTGGGCGGTTGTTTTCAAGGGCCGAGCGAAGCGGAAGAAAAAAACGCCACCTCCGCGGGTTCGGAAGTGGCGATCATGCGCCGTATCGGAATGAGAACGACCCAGGAGTCTGTCGGACTATCCATGAGCCGGCTCCTAGCCGGCAGGGATCCGGTGCCCTCCCCGAAGGAAGGGCACCGGCCTGAGTTGTCAGTACTGGGAAATGGCGGTGAGCTGGGCAGAAGTCAGGGAGCTGAGGAAGCCCATGCCGCCTTTGTTGTTATTGATGGCGCTCTTGGTGGAGGCGGCGGACTCGCCGCGCATCCCCTGGCCATGGCAGCCGGAGCAGTACTGATTGTAGAGCGCCATGCCGTCGAGGGCCGGAGCCGGAGCCGGAGCCGGAGCCGGAGCAGGAGCAGGAACCGGAGCAGGAGCCGGAGCCGGAGCAGGAGCAGGAGCCGGAGCCGGAGCCGGAGCCGGAGCAGGAGCAGGAGCAGGAGCCGGAGCCGGAGCAGGAGCAGGAGCAGGAGCAGGAGCAGGAGCAGGAGCAGGAGCAGCCTGGCTGTTGAGGTAGGAGGCCAGGGCGGTTTTTTCAGTCGAACTCAGGCTGCCGGTATTGTGGGCGGTGGCGATTTTGGAACCGTCGCCGGCGAGGTTCATCTTCGAAGTGCCGGAGAGGGTGTGGCAGCC
>Ga0209231_1000438_pt1 | contig 23637 bp, 22 predicted proteins | sample Deesub45470m_DNA_FD_188086 | JGI IMG/M metagenome (GOLD analysis project Ga0209231, IMG submission 188086) | Deep subsurface microbial communities from North Pacific Ocean - 450_OLKR46/470m Metagenome (SPAdes) (version 2) | ecosystem: Environmental > Terrestrial > Deep subsurface > Unclassified ... | reverse complement strand
CACCGCTGCGGCGTAGGCGAACGCGGCGGTTTTCTGTTGCGTTTGCGTGAGGGCACCTGGCCGGGCCATATTCTGGAACACATCACCCTGGAACTGCAAAATCTGGCCGGCATGCAGAGCGGCTTCGGCAAGGCGCGCAGCACTTCGGTGCGCGGGGTCTATAAAGTCGTGGTGCGCTCGCGCAATGAACAGGTGACTCGCGCTGCCCTGCATGAGGCGCGCGATCTTATCCTGGCCGCCATGCAGGACCAACCGTTTGACGTAGCCGCAGCGGTGGCGCGGCTGCATGAAATGGTCGATACGCTGTGCCTGGGGCCGAGTACGGCCTGCATCGTGGATGCGGCGACCGAACGGGGCATCCCGTCTATTCGCCTGACTGAAGGCAATCTGGTGCAGCTGGGCTATGGCGCACGTCAGCACCGCATCTGGACCGCAGAAACCGACCAGACCAGCGCTATCGCCGAGGGGATTTCCAGGGACAAGGATTTGACCAAAACCTTGTTGCAGGCGTGCGGCGTGCCGGTTCCCGAGGGGCGCGTGGTGGATAGTCCGGCAGATGCCTGGGAGGCCGCAGAAGACATAGGCTTGCCGGTGGTCGTCAAGCCTTCCGACGGCAATCACGGGCGCGGCGTATCCACCGAACTGATGACGCGCGAAGAAGTCGAGACGGCGTTCCGGCTGGCCGACGAAGAAGGCAGCGAAGTCATCGTCGAACGCTTCGTGCGCGGTAACGAGCACAGGCTGCTGGTGGTGGGCGGACGTCTGGCCGCCGCAGCGAGAGGGGAGTCGGTGTTTGTGTCGGGCAACGGTCGCTCCACGATTGTCGAACTGATAGATGCCCAGATCAATATTGATCCGCGCCGGGGCAGCAGCGAAGACTGTCCGCTCAACGTGATCCGGCTGGAAGACGATGCGGCAGTCAGGTTTGAAATCGCCCGTCAGGGTCTTGCGGCGGATGCCATTCCGCCGGAAGGCGCGCAGGTGCTGATCCAGCGCAACGGCAATGTCGCAATTGATGTGACCGACAGGGTGCATCCCGATGTGGCGGCAACGGTCGCGCTGGCCGCACGCATAGTCGGGCTGGACATCGCCGGAGTGGACCTGGTGGCAGAGGATATTTCACGTCCGTTGGAAGAACAGGGCGGCGCCATAGTCGAAATCAATGCGGGTCCCGGCCTGCTGATGCATCTGAAGCCTGCCTCCGGCAAGGCGCAGCCGGTCGGTGCGGCCATCGTGGAAAGCCTGTTTCCCGAGTCCGAGAACGGCCGCATTCCCGTGGTCGGTATCTGCGGCACGCGCGGCAAAACGCAGGTTGCCCGCATCGTGGCCAGACTGCTGCAACTGTCCGGAAAATACGTCGGACTGGCGGGCAGCGAGGGGCTCAGTTTTGATAAACGCACCGTAGATAAGCGCAATTGCGCGACCTGGGCGGCGGCGCAGAAAGTATTGCTGAACCGTTCCGTGGAGGCGGCGGTGATCGAGAACAGTATCGCGACGATCTTGTCCGAGGGCCTGGGCTATGATCGCTGCCAGGTGGGCATCGTGACCAACCTTGATCCATCCAGTCATTTCGGCGAATACTACATCGAGACCACTGAGCAGGTCTGCAATGTGTTGCGTACCCAGGTTGATGTCGTGCTGTCCGACGGCGTGGCCGTGCTCAATGCATCCGACCCGCTGGTGGCGCAACTGGCCGAATATTGCGATGGCGAGGTGATTTTCTTTTCCAGTAATGCTGCCTCATCCGTTATTACAGAACACCTGGCGCAGGCGGGACGTGCCGTGTGGGTGCGTGAGGGCGTCATTGTGCTGGGCGCGGGCGCGCAGGAAATCATCCTGTTCAGGCTGGCGTCCGTACCCGTTGCTGAAGCCGAATGCCAGCAACTGGATAATGTGCTGGCCGCTGTTGCGGCGGCGTGGGCGCTGGGCATTGCCGTCGATCTCATACGCGCAGGCATAGCAACATTTGAAGTGGAACGTGCTGATTCTTCGGCACGCTAATACAAGGAAATACCCGATGGAAGTGTCACGCATACGCGCATTGCGCGGCCCCAACCTGTGGAGCAGGCATACCGCTATTGAGGCCATCGTGTCCTGTTCGGATGCGGAACGCAGCATCGTCCGGGGGTTTGAGGCGCGTCTACGCGCGCGTTTTCCGGAAATCGGCCTGTTGCAGGTGCCGGGGCATACTGAAGCCATTGCGATGGCGCATGTGCTGGAAGTGGCCGCGCTCGGTCTGCAGGCGCAGGCCGGATGTCCCGTCTCCTTCAGTCGCACGACGGCGACCCAGGAAGCAGGTGTGTATCAGGTGGTATTTGAATATGTCGAGGAAGCGGTTGGCCGGCTGGCTTTCGAGTTCGCACAGGCGCTGTGCCGGGCCGCCGCCGAAGACAGGCCTTTTGATCTGGCAGCCGCCCTGGCCGAACTGCGCGAGTTGGACGAGGATGTGCGTATGGGACCCAGCACGGCCTCCATCGTTGAGGCGGCAGTGCAGCGCGGCTTTCCTTATCGGCGCCTGACCGGGGGCAGTCTGGTGCAGTTCGGCTGGGGCAGCAAGCAGCGCCGCATTCAGGCCGCCGAGACGGATCGCAGCAGTGCCATCGCCGAGGCGATTGCGCAGGACAAGGAGCTGACCAAGAGGCTGCTCGATGCCGCCGGTGTGCCGGTGCCACAGGGCAGACCGGTGCGCGATGCGGACGATGCCTGGCTTGCGATGTGCGAGATAGACGCCCCGGTGGTTGTCAAGCCGCTGGACGGAAATCAGGGCAAGGGCGTGACGGTGAACATTATCTCGCGCGATCACTTGAATATTGCCTATGCCGCGGCCGCTGCAATCAGTTCCGAGGTGCTGGTCGAACGTTTTATTCCCGGCAGCGATTTCCGCATGCTGGTGGTGGGCGATCAGCTGGTGGCCGCCGCACGGCGCGAACCGCCCATGGTGATAGGCGATGGCGTGCACAGCGTGCGCGAGCTGGTCGAGCAGGTGAATAGCGATCCCAGGCGCGGCGACGGCCACGCCACTGCGCTGACCAGAATGCGCATCGATACCATTGCACTGGCCAGATTGAAAGTGCAGGGCTATACGGCCGACTCCATCCCCGACAAGGGCAAGTGCGTGGTGTTGCGCAACAATGCCAATCTCAGCACGGGCGGCACGGCGACTGATGTCACCGAGGATGTGCATCCCGCTCTGGCGGCCAGTGCGATCGCGGCGGCGAAAATGATAGGCCTGGATATTTGCGGCGTGGATGTGGTGTGTGACAGCGTGCTGCACCCGATGGAAGAGCAGGGCGGCGGTATCGTCGAGGTCAACGCGGCACCCGGTTTGCGCATGCACTTGCAGCCTTCGTACGGCAAGGGGCGAAATGTGGGCGAGGCGATAGTCGCCTCGATGTTTGCCGCCGGTGAAAACGGGCGTATCCCGCTGGTAGCTGTCGCGGGAACTAACGGCAAGACCACCACGGTGAGATTGATTGCGCATGTTCTGGGCTGCCAGGGCTTGCGTGTCGGCATGACCAACTCGGATGGCGTTTATATTCAGGGGAGGCGTATAGACAGCGGAGATTGCAGCGGTCCCAAGAGCGCGCGCAATGTGTTGATGCATCCCGATGTCGATGCGGCGGTATTCGAGACGGCGCGCGGCGGGGTGTTGCGCGAGGGGCTGGCGTTTGACCGCTGCAATGTGGCTGTGGTGACTAACATCGGCATGGGCGATCATTTGGGCCTGAATTACATCCGCACGGTGGAAGACCTGAGCGTGGTGAAACGGGTCGTGGTGCAGAACGTGGCCACGGACGGCGTGGCCGTACTCAACGCGGCCGATGCGATGACAGCCGGCATGGCAGCGGTCTGTCCGGGTTCAGTCACCTTCTTTGCGCAGGATCGCTACCATCCGGTGATGGCGGCGCACCGTGCGCAGGGGCGCCGCGTGGTGTATGTCGATGGCGCTCATATCGTGGCGAGCGAAAACAAGGCCGAGCAGCGCGTCGCGTTGAGCCGGATTCCGATTACGCGCAACGGCACGATAGGTTTTCAGATCGAAAACGCCATGGCCGCCATCGCCGCCGTCTGGGCGCTGAATGTGGACTGGGACACGATACGCACCGGACTGGAAGGCTTCGTGAACGATGCGCAGACAGCGCCCGGCCGCTTCAATTTTTTCGATTATCGCGGCGCCTCCGTCATCGCCGATTACGGTCACAACCCCGATGCGATACTCGCGCTGATTCCGGCTATAGAGAGCATAGCGGCAAAAAAACGCCTGGTGGTGATCAGCGGAGCGGGAGACCGGCGCGATGAGGATATCCGCCGACAAACCGAGATGCTGGGCGATGTGTTTGACGAGGTTATCCTGTACCAGGATCAGTGTCAGCGCGGTCGCGAGGAGGGTGAAGTGCTGGCCCTGCTCAGGCAAGGCCTGATGCAGGCCGGGCGGGCGAAGCGCATCGATGAGATCACCGGTGAATTTCTGGCCATAGATGCCGCCCTGTCGCGCCTTCAGGCGGGCGATCTGTGTCTGATCCTGATCGATCAGGTCGATGAGTCGCTGGCGCATATCGCGCAGCGGATAGCAGAAGCCGGATGAAACTGATCCAGTCGCGCGACAATTCCTTCTTCAAGGAACTGGTCAAGCTGAACGGTTCGGCGCGCAATCGGGGCCGGGCCGGGCAGACCCTGCTGGACGGCGCGCATCTGCTGGCCGCGTATCTCGACGCAGGCCATCAGCCGCGCCATATTCTGCTGAACGCGGCTGCATCGCAGGATGGCGAAATCGCCGGCCTGCTCGCACGGCTTGGCGGTGTGCCGGTCTCGCAGCTGGACGACAAGCTGTACGCACAACTCAGCGAGCTGAAAACCCCAACGGGCCTGCTCGCGCTGATAGACCTGCCGCAGGCGTCGCTTGCGCCCGCGCGTTTCGCGCTGCTGCTGGAAGATATACAGGATCCCGGCAATCTGGGATCGATGTTGCGTTCGGCTGGTGCGGCCGGTTGCGATGCGGTGTATCTGTCGCCCGCCTGCGCCGATGCCTGGTCGCCCAAAGTGCTGCGCGCCGCGATGGGCGGGCATTTCTGCCTGAGCATACATGAACAGCAGGACCTGGTGGCTGTCGCTCAGGCATTTTCCGGGATGCGACTGGCAACCACGCTGCACGCCGCGCACAGCCTCTACGAGTGCGATTTGTCGGGCAATGTCGCCTTCATGATGGGCAACGAAGGTGCCGGTTTATCCGACGCGCTGCTCGCGTGCGCCACACACAGGATCACCATTCCCATGCCGGGCAGGGTAGAGTCGTTGAATGCGGCGGCCGCCGCGGCGATTTGTCTGTTTGAAGCGGTGCGCCAGCGTCCGTCTTAGTTGCATTTCACATGGAGCGGTCTTGCATAGCGTGCGTTTCCGCCATTGGGCGTATAATGCGGCGGTTTTAGCTGACTCAGCCCGACTATCGTAAAGAGAATAGATCATTGAATAACATCAGTTTTGCAGACTTGAATCTGGCGCCCCAAATCCTCAGGGCGCTCACCGAATCCGGTTATACCATCCCCACACCGATACAGGCGCAAGCCATCCCTCTGGTACTGGAAGGATGTGATCTGATGGCCGGGGCGCAAACCGGGACAGGCAAGACGGCTGCCTTTGCCTTGCCCATGCTGCAGAAATTGCTGCCCCTGGCCACGCCCAGCCCGTCGCCGGCGCGCCATCCGGTGCGCGCGCTGATACTGGTCCCCACGCGAGAACTGGCCATTCAGGTCGAAGCCAGTGTGAAAGCCTATGCAAAACACAGTCATTTGCGCTCACTTGTGGTGTTCGGCGGGGTCGATATCAAGACGCAGACGCCGCACCTGAGAACCGGTGTCGAGATACTGGTTGCGACACCAGGCCGTCTGCTGGATCATATCGAGCAGAAGACCGTGCAGCTGAATCAGGTGCAAATGCTGGTGCTGGACGAGGCGGATCGCATGCTGGATATGGGCTTTATGCCCGACTTGAAGCGCATACTCGCGCTGTTGCCCAAGCAGCGTCAAACATTGATGTTCTCGGCAACCTTTTCCAGTGAAATCAAGCGATTGTCGGAAGATTTTCTGGTCAATCCCAGACTCATCGAAGTCGCGCGCAGTAATGCTACCTCTGAAAACATCACGCAGAAGGTTTATCTGGTCGGATCGGCCGAAAAACATGCCTTGCTTGCGCAATTGTTGCGCGGCAGCGATGCCCGGCAAACGCTGGTGTTTACCAAGACGAAATTGACTGCCAGCCGTCTGGCGCGTCAGTTGCACCGCGAGGGTTTTGCTGCGGATGCGATACACGGCGACAAGAGCCAGCTGGAACGCATACAGGCGCTGGACGCGTTTAAACAAGGTAAAACCTCGGTGCTGATTGCGACCGATGTGGCCGCCCGCGGCCTGGATATCGATCATCTGCCCATGGTGATCAATTACGAAATACCCAGCGCCCCGGAAGACTATGTGCATCGCATAGGCCGTACCGGTCGCGCCGGTGCGTCCGGGAGCGCCATTTCGCTGGTTGCGCCGGAAGAGGAAAAATATCTGTTTGAAATTGAAAAGCTGATTAAAACCACTATTCAACGGGAAGCGCCGCTGATTTCCCCTGCGCCTGCCACCCGCCCGCCGCGCGCTGAGTCTCGTTCCGCGCCCCGCACAGAGCCCCGCACAGAGCATCATGTGCATATCCGTGCGCAGCATGCCCCGGTATCGAAAACACCTGTCCATGACGCATGGTTCAACAAGCCTTATGAGCCCTCTCCCGGTACACGCGTGGTCACGCCGCCGCCCGACCTGCCGGTCAAGCCTAAAAACCCGCTGCCGGCCCTGTTCATGCGCCGCAAGGTCAGTCCATCCGATGCGGAAGACTGATCCATCCGGCGCGCTCCCGTTTTTGCGGGATGGCCTGATGCGGTTGCTGCTGGCAGCACTCCTGGCCGCTTCGCTGAGCGCCTGCGTATCCAAGCCAGTCATTCCGGATAAGCCTGTTGCAGCGCGGCCCGCACCGAAAATTGCGCTGGTGCTGGGGGGCGGCGGGACGCGCGGTTTTGCCCATGTCGGGGTCATCAAGGCTCTGGAAGTGCAGGGCATCTTCCCGGACATCATCGTCGGCACCAGTGTCGGTTCGGCAATCGGCGCACTGTATGCCGCAGGCTATACCGGTTTTCAGTTGCAGGAGATGTCCATCCCGATGAAGGAAGAGCGGGTGATAGACTGGTCCTGGCCCAATCGCGGCCTGTTCACCGGCAAGCCCTTGCAGACTTTCATCAACCAGGCCGTCAAACAGGCGCCGCTGGAAAAGCTGCGCCGCACTTTCGCGGTGGTCGCCACGGATCTGGCCAGCGGCGAAAAAGTGGTTTTTCGCACCGGTAATACGGGCATAGCGGTCAGCGCGTCCTGCGCGGTGCCCGGCGTGTTTCAGCCTGTCGTCATCAACGGCCGCAGCTATGTGGATGGTGGGCTGGTCAGGCCCGTGCCTGTCTCAGATGCGCGGGCGCTGGGCGCAGACTTCGTGATCGCCGTGAATATCTCCCACTTGCCGCAAAACAATAAAACGGAAACTACGGTGGAAGTGCTGATGCAGACCTTCGACATCATGAGTCAGACCATTAATCGCTACGAGTTATTGAATGCTGATGTGGTGATACGCCCCGTGACCAGAGAGATCGCCCAGAGCAATCTGGATGACAGACACCTTGCGATACTGGAAGGCGAAAAAGCCGTAGCCGCCATCCTGCCTGAACTTAAGGCCAAACTGGAAAAATTGCGCAAGGAACGCTAAGAGTGGTCTGGCGAGTGAGTGCGTCAGCGTAGGATATTATCCTAAAAACCTTTTTCATCCACGAAAAGCACGAAAGTCACGAAACGATTCAATAAGTTACATAAAGCCAGCGCAACACCCAGCAGGTGACCGAATCAACAACGGTATGTATTTTAATCTGTTCGTGTTTTTCGTGTTTTTCGTGTTTTTCGTGTAGTTCGTGGACAATAGCTTTTTCTAGGATTATTCGTTTGTACATAGTTTGTCCCATGCAGCGGTTTCCGCTTCAAGCAGCAGTTGCACGGTAAATTCCAGGGCCGATGACAGACGGGTTTGAGCGGGCGGGGAGAGTGATTCCCCCAGCTCGAAACCCTCACCGCGGATACACAGGACATAGGCGTCGGGTGCGGGCTGCCGGTGGAACTGCTCATACACCTTGATCAAGGCCTCGGGTGCGAGGGCGTGGCTATACAGCACCGGTTCGTCGCTTGCCTCTACGCGATAAAAGGAAAAAGGCGCGGGCGTATCCATCCCCGCATCGATGAACAGCACCAGCTTCCTGTCCTGCATATCCATGACGTGTTCGATCTGCAACTGGAAGTCTTCGAGCAGCTCGAACTGTACCGCAGAGCTCTGCATGCTTTTCCATTCTGCTGAATTTAACCAGACGCCCAGTTTCCGCAACAGCGCGGGTCCGAGCGCGTCGTCGCCGCGCGATTCGTTGCCGATGGCAAAGACCAGGACGGGTGCGACCATTAACCCAATACCCCATCGCCCGTGCGGGACAGAAAGGACAGCCGTTCACCGGCTTCATCCAGCACTTCGACTTCCAGCGGCATCTTGCCCAGCGCATGGGTGGCGCAGGACAGACAGGGATCGAAGGCGCGCACCGCCACTTCGATATGATTGAGCAGGCCTTCGGTGATTTCGTGACCGTGCAGATATTGCTGTGCGACCCGGCGCACCGCCTCGTTCATCGCCTGATTGTTGTGGGTGGTGGAGACGATCAGGTTGCACATGGTGACCAGATCGTTTTCATCTACGCGATAGTGGTGGATCAGCGTGCCGCGCGGCGCCTCGATCACGCCTACGCCCTCGAAGCCGCGCTCCCCCGTCACCACCAGCTCCTTGCCTATGATGTCGTCGTCGTGCAGCAAATCCTTGATCATCTCGGCCGCATGCAGCATCTCTATCATGCGCGCCCAGTGATACCCCAACGGTGCGTGCATCGGCATGATGCCGCCGTAGGCGATGAACTCGCGGCGCTCGATCTCGGCCAGGGGGGTGGGGATGAAGTCGCAATTCTGTATCCTCGACATCGGCCCTACCCGGTACCAGCCTTTTTCACGACCCAGCGATTTCAGGTAGGGGAACTTCATGTAGCTCCAGTTCTTCACCTCTTCTTCGATCAGCTGGGTGTAGTTCCGGTAGTCCACGCCGTCGAACAGCATCGTGCCGTTCTCGTCCCGGGCGCGCAACCGGCCGTGATACAGATCCAGTGAACCATCGAAGCCCACTATCGACATGTAGTTGGCGCGGAAGGCGCCGAAGCTGTTGTACAGCTCGGGATTCTTGTGGTGCAACTCCTTGACCATGTGCACCGCCTCGCGGCTCCATGCCACCATCTGGTAGATGTCCTTGAGCAATTCGTCGCGCTCGAGGATGGACAGCGACTTGTTTACGCCGCCGGGAACCGAACCCGTGCCATGGATACGTTTGCCTGCCGTGTGGCGGATCACTTCCTGACCATATTTGCGCAACAGGATGCCGCGTCTGGCCGTCTCGGGGTATTTTTCAGCCACGCCGACGATATTGCGTTTGGACACCTCGCTGTCGAAGCCGAACAACAGATCGGGCGAACACAGGTGAAAAAAGTGCAGCGCATGCGATTGCAGTATCTGGCCGTAGTGCATCAGGCGGCGCATCTTTTCTGCCGTCGGTGTCAGGTGTTTTGCGCCGACGATGGCGTCCAGCGCCTTGCTCGCCGCCAGGTGATGGCTGACCGGGCAAATGCCGCACAGCCGTTGCACCATCACCGGCACTTCCCAGTAAGGCCGCCCCTGGATGAATTTCTCGAAGCCGCGGAATTCGACGATGTGCAGTCTCACCTGATGCACGCGGTTTTTGTCGTCGAGCAGGATGGTGACCTTGCCGTGACCTTCGACTCGCGATACCGGATCGATGGCGACGCGACGCAGATTCTCGGGGTTGGCGGCGGTTTCTAATGACGACATAGCGATACCTTTTTTCTGCAAAAAACTACAAAAATGCTGTCCACGAAAAACACGAAAAACACGAAATAAAACAAAATCTTACGTTTCTCTAGCAATTCACCGATCAGGTGATCATCAAATATGCAATATCACATTGAATTTGTTCGTGTTTTTCGTGCCTTTCGTGGACGATGGTTTTTTAATCGTAATGAATCAGTCCGTGGCCCAATTCGGGCTCTTTGCCTGCCAGCAGATCGGTCAGCACTTTCCAGATGGCATCGGCGGAGGGCGGGCAGCCGGGGATGAAATAATCGACTTTCACCACCTCGTGTATCGGATGCACCTTGTCCAGCGGCAGCGGCAATTCGGGGTCGTTCGGGATGAAGCCGTCGACCAGGCCGTGTTGCGCGTGATAGACCTCTTCCAGTATCGCCGACAGGGAAAGATGGTTGCGCTGTGCGGGCAGGCCGCCGTTGACGGCACAGGCACCCAATGCGATCAGTATCTTGCAGTTGGCGCGGAATTCGCGCAGCACATGCACATTCTCGGCGTTGCACAGACCACCCTCTATGATGCCGATGTCGCAGGGACCGCAGTGCTTGATGTCGGTCAGCGGCGAGCGGTCGAATTCGACCCGTTGCACCAGCTCCAGCAGGCGCTCGTCGATGTCCAGAAAGGACATGTGGCAGCCGAAGCAGCCCGCAAGCGAGGTGGTTGCAACCCTCAGTTTTGGGATGTTCATCTCAGGTGCCTTTCACGGTCGGATGTGGCGGAAGGGTCGCAGCCTTGCTGCGGGGACCCACCGGACATGCCCCTTGCGGATGTGGCGGAAGGGTCGCAGCTGCAGGAACCGGGTGCGGCGTCGCGCTGATGGGCTGCTCGTCAAAGCTGCGTGATCCTATGGGAACGGCAAAACCGACGCGTTTTTTGAGGATCACGCCGACCGGGCAGACCTGTGCGGCCTTGTCATCACCGGAAAACCCCGTATCCGCCAGAAGGCCGGATTTCGCATTGACGATCAGATGACTGCTGATGCCGCGCCCTGAGAGGGCGAACACATTCTTGCCATCCACATCGCGGCTGGCGCGCACGCACAGCGAACACAGGATGCAGCGGTTGAAGTCGAGCAGATAGTCGGGGTGGGAAGCGTCCAGAGGGCGATCGGGGAAGAAATGATCGAAGTGCGGCGACATCATGTTCATCTCGTAGGCGGTGGCCTGCAACTGGCAGTTGCCGCTCTTCTCGCATGACGGGCAGAAGTGATTTCCCTCGACGAACAGCATCTGCAGCAGCGCACGGCGTTCATCGTTGATTTCCTGGGTGTTGCTCTCGACGACCATGCCGTCCTGCGCCTGATGCGTGCATGATGAGGTATGCCGTCCGTCGGCTTTCACCGTGCATATCTTGCATGAGCCATGGGGTTTGAATTCAGGATTGAAACACAGGTGCGGGATGTAGACACCCGCGGCCATCGCAGCCTGTATGAGGGTCTGTCCCGCAGTGAACGGTATGGTCTTGCCGTCCAGGGTAAAGGTCGGGAAGGTTTCTTTATTCATGGCTGCGCCCCTCTATCCAATTGCCCCCTCGCTACGCTCTCCCCCACGCCTGCGGAAGAAAGGGCAAACGTGACATCTTTATTCATGGCTACGCTCCAGGTGTGCGCCGGTATCATCGCGTCCGGTCATCTGGCGCGCCTGTGACAGGGCGCGGTCAAGATCGAATGCCGGGACGAAATCTTTTTGCGCCAGTCGCCTGTCGTAGGCGGGGCGGAACTTGGCGATGGTGTCCAGCACCGGGTTGCAGGCCGAATGTCCCAGTCCGCAATGGCTGGTGGACTGCAACAGCGCATTGAGTTTTTCGATTTCGGCAAAGTCGTAGGGCGAACCGTGGCCTTCTGCCAGTTTGTCCATCATGTTGGCTAACAGCGATGTGCCGACCCGGCACGGCGTACAAAAACCGCAGCTCTCGTGCGCGAAAAAATGCACGAAATTGCGTGCCACCTCAAACATGTCGCGGCGCTGATCGAACACCATGAAGGCGCCCGCAGTCGGTATGTCGTCGAAGGCGATGCGTCTGTCGAATTCATCCGCCGCGATGCAGACGCCTGACGCGCCGCTGATCTGTACTGCCTGGGTATTCTTCGCGCCGCAGTCACTCAGCACTTGGGCGACCGTTACGCCAAAGGGGTATTCATACAGCCCGGGGCGTTCGCAATCGCCGGATACCGACAGGATCTTGGTGCCGCGGGAGCTGTCCGTGCCGATGCCGGCATACCAGGCGCCGCCATGCAGTGCGATCAGGCTGGCTGCCGCAAAGGTCTCGACGTTGTTTACCACGGTAGGCTGATTGAGGTAACCGTGCGTCACCGGGAAAGGCGGGCGGTTGCGCGGCGTGCCGCGTTTGCCTTCCAGCGATTCGATCAGCGCGGATTCTTCGCCGCAGATATATGCGCCCGCGCCCAGATGGATTTCGATGTCGAAGTTGAAACCGGCATGACCGAGGATGTCGTTACCCAGCAGCTTCTGCTGGCGCCGGTGTTGCAGCACGGCCTGCAAATGTTCCAGCAGATAACGATATTCGCCGCGCAGGTAGAGGAAGCCCCGATCTGCGCCGGTGATGCGGGCGCACAGCGTCATCCCCTCGAACACCGTGTCGGCGTAACTATTCAGCAGCACGCGGTCCTTGAATGTGCCCGGCTCGCCCTCGTCGGCGTTGCACACCACGTAGTGCTGCTCGCCCGGTGCGTCACGACACAGCCCCCACTTCAGGCCGGTGGAAAACCCCGCCCCGCCGCGCCCGCGCAGCGCGGACAGTCTGATTTCATGCAGGGTTTCATCTGTTCCGCGCTGCAACAGGGCGGCCAGCGCCGAGCCGGGCTGGAAGTTCCCCTCAAGCAGCACGTCGCGGCGGCGTATGTTGTCTTCTATGGCGAAAAACATCGCAGGCCAGGCGGATACCGGTACGCGCTCGCGTATCAATTCGCAAATAGCGTTGATGCGCTCACGGCTAAGACGATTGATGGCAATGCCGTTCACCAGCATCGCCGGCCCCTGGTCGCACAGGCCGGTGCAGGATGTGGTGTTGACGCTGAGCAAACCGTCTTCGGAAACTTTGCCGGGCTCCACCCACAACTGACTGCACAGGCTCTGCATCAGATCCATGTTGCCCGACATGCGGTCGGTGATGTTGTCGGAGAACAGCACGCGATACTCGCCGTCGGGTTGCAGATGGAGAAAGGAATAGAAACCGGATACGCCTTCGATCTTGGAGCGCGGCAACTCCAGTTGCGCGCTCAGGTGATCGATGGCATCGGAATGGATGTAGCCGTAATGCTCTTGTGCCGCGATGAGTATCTGTAGCAGGTCGCTGGCGTTGTGCCGGTGGCGACTGAGTATGGGATCAAGATATTCTGCATGCGTGTCGACTGGACTGGCCATGAGCAGGGCTTTCGAGGGTGGCAAATTGGAAAAACGGTTTTTTCTGCAGTGCGGGGGATTCTACGCCCATGAAAACTGATTTGATAGTCAGGTTTGATCGTCATACAATCGCAAGCCCAATGCATTAGGCTGCCCGCTTTGCGCTAGTTTAAGGAACTGACATGACAGCTTTGTTGCGTTATCGATTGATTTACAGCCTGTTTCTTCTCCTTCTCGTGCCAGGTATTGCCCACGCACATGCCGGTACGGGCGTGGCTGGGAGTTGGGCGCACGGCCTGCTCCATCCTCTTGCCGGACTCGATCACCTGTGCGCCATGGTTGCGGTCGGTTTGTGGGCGGTGCAGACGGGCGGGCGGGCGCTGTGGTTATTGCCGCTTACCTTTGTGGGGGTGATGGCATTGGGCAGCTTGCTAGGCATGGTCGCGCTTCCTCCTGTAGCTGGAGTCGAGACCGGTATACTGATGTCGCTGCTGGTGCCGGGTGTACTGATCGCCGCCGCTATCCGTCTTCCCCTGGCCGCGAGTCTGGCACTCGTGGCTTCGTTCGCGCTGTTTCACGGTTATGCGCACGGTGCCGAGATGCCGCCGGATGCGTCCGGCCTGCGCTATGCGCTGGGTTTCATGCTGACTACCGCCGCGCTGCATCTGAGCGGCATAGGCATGGCACGATGGCTGGACGGCACGGCGCACCGCATGCGGCTGGCGGGTGCTGCGATAGCCGCATTCGGCGGTGTGTTCTACCTTGCGGCTTAAATTCTGATGCACGAGATGTCGCTGGCCGGGAGCGTGCTGCAGATTATCGAGGAGTCGGCACGCACTCAACATTTCCGGAAGGTGCGCACCGTGGTGCTGGAGATAGGGCAGCTGTCCGCGGTCGAGCCCGATGCGATGCGTTTTTGTTTCGATGCGGTGATGCGTGGTACGCTGGCCGAAGGTGCAGCGTTGCAAATTATCGTGACACCCGGCGCGGGGCGCTGTCTGGCGTGCGGAGCGGCCGTGGCCATGCGGGAGCAGTATGGATTGTGCCCGTGCTGTGGCAGTCCGCGCCTGGAAATCACGGCGGGAAATCATATGCGCGTGAAAGATCTGGCCGTCGAGTAATTGCTAAAAACCTTTTTTCATCCACGAAAAGCACGAAAGTCACGAAACAAATCAATAAGTTACATAAAGTCAGCGTAACACCCACCGGGTGACCGCATTAACAACGGTATGCATTTGAATCTGTTCGTGTTTTTGCGAGCATCCGCTGTGCGGATTGCCTGCTTACCCCATTTCGTGTGGTTCGTGGACAACTGCTTTTTTCAGGATTATAAGGGAGTGTGTCATGTGCGGAACCTGCGGGTGTGGAAGTCGTGATGTGCTGATAGGAGGCAGGCGTCCTGTGCGCGGCGGCGGGGCGCTTGCTTTTCGCAAACCCGCCTCGAACGGAGAAATCGTGCACGGACACGCGCCGACAGACACGGCAGCGTTGCGCGTGATTCAGGTTGAACGCGACCTGCTTGCGAAGAACGATGAATATGCCGCTGTCAACCGCCGCCAGCTGGCCGGGCAGGGAGTATTTGCGCTCAATCTGGTCTCCAGCCCCGGTTCCGGCAAGACCGCGCTGCTGGTAAAAACCATACAGGCGCTGAACGGCGCGCTGCCACTGGCGGTGATAGAGGGCGACCAGCAGACCGAAAACGATGCCGCGCGCATCCGTGCCGCCGGTGCGCCCGCCATCCAGATCAATACCGGAAAAGGCTGCCATCTGGATGCGCAGATGGTGGGGCAGGCGATGCTGCGTATGGATTTGAAGGAAGACAGTCTGCTGCTGATTGAGAATGTCGGTAATCTGGTGTGTCCGGCCGGCTTCGATCTGGGCGAGGCGCACAAGGTGGTGATCCTGTCGGTGACCGAAGGCGAGGACAAACCGCTCAAATATCCCGACATGTTCCGCGCAGCCGACCTGATGCTGCTCAATAAGTGCGATCTGCTGCCCTATCTGGAGTTCGATGCCGGGCTCGCGGTCGACTACGCGCGGCGCATCAATCCCGATCTGCAAGTGATTCGCATCTCGGCCAGGAGCGGAGAGGGCATGGATCTCTGGCTGGACTGGATCAGGGCAGGTTGCACCAGGACGGCACGAGGCAAACAGCGCCTCGCGCAAGCCATTGAGTAATCGATTCCTCCTGCCGTTCGCCGGGCCGCCGGTGCTGGCCTGCGGCGCATGGCTGAAGAACACGGTCTGCGTCACGAATGGCAATCAGGCGCATATTTCGCAACTGATAGGCGACCTCGATTCTGCCGAAGCTTGTCAGATGTTGGACGAGACGGTGGCGCGGCTGTGCGAGGGTGTGATTATCGAAATCGTCGCACACGACCTGCACCCCGATTTTTACAGCACGCAGTTTGCGCTGTCCTATGCCGAAAAGCAGGGTTTGCCTGCCCTCGCGGTGCAACATCACCACGCGCACATCGCCGCGGTCTGCGCCGAGCATGGGTTTACCGAAACCGTGCTGGGACTGGCGCTGGACGGGGTGGGGCTGGGGACGGACGGCACGGCATGGGGCGGCGAGTTGCTGCGCGTGTCCGGTGCGGATTTTCAGCGGCTGGGGCATCTGGCGCCGATAGTCATGCCGGGCGGTGACCGTGCCGCAACGGAACCCTGGCGCATGGCCGCCGCGGTACTGTTCCGGCTGGGACGCGGTGACGAGATTGCGCGGCGTTTCCCAGGACAGGCGGGCGCTGCGACGGTGGTGGCGATGCTGCAACGCGGCCTGAATTGTCCGGCCACTACCAGCATGGGCAGGCTGTTCGACGCGGCCGCCGGCTTGCTGGGTATCAACGAGATTCAGGCTTTCGAAGCCGAGGCGGCGATTGCCTTGCAAAAACTGGCGCACCATTACGGGCCGATCGAGCCGATGGAAGATGGCTGGCACATTGATGAAAACGGTGTGCTGGATTTTTCGCACCTGCTCGCCATGCTGGCCGATTGCCGGGAGGCTGCTTACGGGGCTGCGCTGTTTCATGCCACGCTGGCGGCAGGGCTGGCGGTATGGGTTATCCGTGCTGCCGACGAACACGGTATCGGGCACATCGCGCTGGGGGGCGGCTGCTTTTACAACGAAATCCTGCTGCGCGACCTGTCCGTCAGGCTCGATGCGGCCGGGCTGCAAGTATTGACGTCCAGGCAACCGGGTGACAATTCGATCTCACTCGGCCAGGCCTGGGTCGCGTTACAATCCGTCATACAACGAGGAATCTGATATGTGTCTGGCCATACCTGCGCGAATCGAACAGCTGGTCGGTAAAGACAGCGCCATCGTCAATCTGGGTGGGGTGAAGAAGGAGGTTTCTCTCGCACTGGTGGAAGATGTGGCGGTGGGCGATTACGTAATCGTGCATGCCGGCTACGCGCTGCAAAAGCTGGATGAGGAAGAGGCGCTGCGCACGCTGGAAGTGTTCGCCGAATTTAACGCGATGAATGATGCTGAGGGTGGAAAGCCGTGAAGTACGTGGATGAATTCCGTGATGGTGAGCTGGCAAAAGTGATTGCCGCCAACATCGCCCGCGAGGCAGACTCGCAGCGGGTTTACCGTTTGATGGAATTCTGTGGCGGACATACTCACGCGATTTCGCGCTATGGCCTCGCAGATTTACTGCCTGCCAGCGTGCGGCTGATACACGGTCCGGGCTGCCCGGTGTGCGTGTTGCCCATCGGCCGCGTGGATCAGGCCATCCGTCTGGCGACGGATCAGGGGGTGATTCTGTGCACTTACGCCGACACGATGCGGGTTCCCGCTTCGGATAATCTCACGCTAATGCGCGCCAGGGCGGGCGGTGCGGATGTGCGCATGATTTATTCGACGCAGGATGCGCTGAAGATTGCGCGCGACAACCCGGAGCGCCAGGTGGTATTTTTCGCCATCGGTTTCGAGACCACCACGCCGCCGACTGCCGTGGCAGTCAAACAGGCTGCGGCAGAGAATTTGCGCAATTTCAGCATCCTGTGCAACCATGTGCTGACCCCGGCGGCGATGCACGCGATCCTGGCCGTGGAAGGCGGTGTGGCGCTGGACGGTTTCATCGGCCCGGCGCATGTCTCCACCGTGATCGGCAGCCAGCCGTATGAGATATTCGCCGATGACTATGCCAAGCCGGTGGTGATCGCCGGATTCGAGCCGCTGGACGTGATGCAGGCCATTCTGATGCTGATACGTCAGATCAACGGGGGACGCGCCGCCGTCGAGAACGAATTCACCCGCGCCGTGACCCGCGAGGGTAACCGCAAGGCGCAGGCATGGGTGGCGGAGGTGTTCGAGCTGCGCGAGGTGTTCGAGTGGCGCGGCCTGGGATCGGTGCCGTACAGCGCCCTGAAGCTGCGCAAGGTGTTTTCGGAATTTGACGCCGAATTAAAATTTTCAGTCGGATATGTCGCGGTTCCCGACCACAAGGCCTGCGAATGTGCGGCCATCCTGCGCGGTCAGAAACACCCGCAGGAGTGCAAAATATTCGGCACAGTGTGCACCCCGGAGAATCCAATCGGCTCCTGCATGGTGTCATCCGAGGGCGCGTGCGCGGCGCATTATTCCTATGGACGATTGAGGGGAGTCACACCATGAGCTATACCCGTCCGCTGGACTTTAAAAACGGTCGCATCGAGATGTCGCACGGTTCGGGCGGGCGGGCGATGGCGCACCTTATAACTGAACTGTTTGCAAAGGCTTTCGATAATCCTTATCTGGCGCAGGGCAACGACGGCGCGCTGCTGCCTCACGCATCCGGGCGGCTGGTCATGTCCACCGACAGCCATGTGGTCTCCCCTTTGTTCTTCGCCGGAGGGGACATCGGCTGTCTGTCTGTACACGGCACGATCAACGACGTGGCGATGATGGGGGCCAGACCGCTTTACCTGAGCGCGGCTTTCATCCTGGAGGAAGGCTTTCCGCTCATGGATTTGAAACGCATCGCAGAGTCCATGGCGCGGGCATCGCTCGAAGCCGGGGTGCCCATCGTCACCGGCGACACCAAGGTGGTGGAGCAGGGCAAGGGCGACGGGGTGTTCATCACCACGACCTGTATCGGTGTGGTGCGCGACGGCGTCACGCTGTCGGGTGAACTGGCGCAGCCGGGCGACAGGATACTGTTGTCGGGGGCGATAGGCGATCACGGCATGGCGGTGCTGTCTCGGCGCGAAGGACTGAGCTTCGATGCGCCCATCGTTTCGGATACGGCGGCGTTGCACGGGCTGGTCGCGGCGATGCTGGACTGCGGTGCATGCTTGCGCGTGCTGCGCGATCCGACACGCGGCGGCCTGGCCACCACACTCAACGAGATCGCCAGACAGTCCGGGGTGGGCATGCTGTTGCAGGAGGCGGCGATACCCGTGCATCAGACTGTGGAAGCCGCCTGCGAGTTTCTGGGGCTGGACCCCTTGTATGTCGCCAACGAGGGCAAGCTGCTGGCCATCTGCGCGGCGGGAGATGCCGAGCGCCTGCTGGAGGTGATGCGTTCGCATCCGCTGGGAATGGATGCGGCCATCATCGGCGAGGTGCTGGAAGACGCGCATGGCTTCGTGCAGATGCACACGCGCTTCGGCGGGCGCCGCATTGTGGACTGGCTGGCGGGTGAACAATTGCCGCGTATCTGCTAGCCGGGCCTGTGGCAGCGCCCCCGGGCAGCGGCAAGTCTGGCCCCAACGCAATCACGGCTTATTCGTTACAATCAGCACATCCCTACCGTTGCCATGAAGAAAATGCCGAATTCAAAACTGACCCCCGCCGAGCTCCGTCTTGTTGTCGCGCCTGATGCGCTGGGTTTCTCGGATACGACCGAACTGCTGTCGTCTCCCTTGCCCTGGATAGGCCAGGAGCGCGCGGAAATGGCTGCCCGGTTTGGACTGTCCATGGATCAGGCTGATTACAACCTGTTTGTGCTGGGTGAAGTGGGCAGCGGACGCTCGTCGCTGCTCAAGCAGGCGATGTACACCGCCGCCACAGCCCGCACCGTTCCTCCCGATCTGTGCTATCTGCACAACTTCGATACGCCGGAGCGCCCGCGCGCCCTGCGCCTGCCCGCCGGGCAGGGGCGCGTGCTGCGTCAATTCATGGCGCATATGACGAAAAGCTTGCAGACAGAAATCCCGCTGCGTCTGAACGGGCAGGATTTCAAGGCCGAGAGCGAGCGCATCGAGAATGCCTACAAGGCGGATGAGGCCAAGGCTTATGCCTCGCTGGACGCTTTTGCCGAGGCGCACCATTTCGTATTGCACCGCGAAGCCGGTCATCTGGTCTTTACATTGATGGGCGATAAAAGGCATGCGATCACCGAACACGAAGTGTATGCCCTGCCCAAGGAGCGCCGGGCGGAGATCGACAAGGCCGAGCAGGAATTGCGCGCAGAAATAACCCGTTTCCTGGAACAGACGCGGCCCATGGAACGCGCCATGAACGAGTCGCTGGCGGCGTTACGGCGTCAGATGGTGAAGCCGTTTCTGGATCACGAGTTGCAGGAAATACGCAGCCAGTTGAAGAAGCAGATCAAGGACTCCATCAAGCTTGGCGCCTATCTCGAACAGTTTTCTCAGGATGTGCTGGAAAATGTCGAGCTGTTCGTCGCTTCCGATGACGATGAACAAGGCAGACTGGAGGAACTCGGCCGGGTGCTGTCCCGCTACCGGGTCAATCTGGTGGTGGACAACGATGGCCGGGAAGGTGCGCCGGTGATCATCGAGGATAATCCGCTGTTTCGCTCGCTGTTCGGCAGCATCGAATATCAGTCCGAAAACGATATGCTGGTGACGGATTTTTCCCGTATCCGTGCAGGCAGCCTGCTGCGCGCGCATGGCGGATTTTTGCTGCTGCATTTGCGCGACCTGCTGGCTGACGGACTGGTGTGGGAAAAGCTGCGGCGTTTTCTGCGCAGCGGAAGGCTGCAGATCGAGGAGCCGGGCACGGCCTTTGCGCCGATTGCGGCTGTATCGCTGGAACCCGAACCGGTGGACGTAGACGTCAAAATCATCCTGATCACCTCGCGCGAACAGTATTACGAACTGCAGGAGGAAGATCCTGAATTCGCGCGGCGCTTCCGGGTCAAGGTGGATTTCGCGGAAAGTTTCTCATCCAGCGAAGAAACGCGGCGTGCCTTTGCCATTTTCGTGGCGCACAGTTGCCGGAATCTGGGCCTGGCGCACTTTTCCAGCGGTGCCGTGGCGCGTCTGCTGGAGGATACGCATCGCGAAGTGGAGGATCAGTCGCGCCAGAGTGCCAACTTTGCGCGCACCGAGGCGCTGGTGATGGAAAGCGCCGCGCTTTGCCATGCGCGTGCCGGCAGTCTGGTGGAAGCGGCCGATGTCGAAGCCGCACTGCGTGCGCATATCCGGCGTCACGATTACCCCGAGCAGCGCATGCGCGAATCAATCGCCGACGGGGTGGTGCTGATCAGTGTGCAGGGCGAGCAGGTCGGGCAGCTCAACGGTCTGACCGTGATGGATCTGGGAGATTACCGCTTCGGTTTTCCGGTGCGGGTCAGCGCGCGCAGCTATGCCGGTAACGATGGCCTGCTCAATATCGAGCGCGAAGTGGAAATGTCCGGCCCCATCCATGACAAGGGAGTGCTGATACTGCACAACTACCTGTCCGCGCTGTTCGCCCACATCGCGCCGCTGGCGCTCAACGCATCCATCGTGTTCGAACAGGAATATTTCGGCGTGGAAGGCGATTCGGCCTCCTGCGCCGAGTTTTATGCATTGCTTTCGTCTCTGTCGGGCGTGCCGCTCAGACAGGGTATCGCCGTGACGGGCGCGCTCAACCAGCACGGTCAGGTGCTGCCTATAGGCGGGGTCAACGAAAAGATCGAGGGTTACTTCCGCATCTGCGAGACGGCCGGACTGGATGGCAGCCAGGGCGTGCTGATCCCGTCGCGTAACCGCCGTCACCTGATGCTGGGCCGTGAGATTGTCGAGGCTGTGGAACAGGGTCTGTTTCACATTTATTCTGCCGATTATGTCAGCGAGGGTATCGAACTGCTCACCGGCGTGCCGGCGGGTATTGCGGACGGGCAGGGCGATTATCCGCACGGCAGCGTGCTGGGGCGTGCCCAGAAAGCCTTGCAGTCCTATCGTCGTGCCTGTCAGGCATCGGAACACCCCAAGGCGGGACGCAAGCACTCGCGCTGAATGACGGCGCCGAGCCGGTCAGCCCGGACACGCCGAGATCAAGCTAAGGTGATCGGGTCAGCGGAACGAACAGCACCGGCAATACATCGCGCGTAGAGACAGTGCCGTCGGGTTGTTTCTCCAGCAACATCAGGGATTGAGTCGAAAATTTCGAGCCCAGCGGGATCACCATGCGGCCGCCCGCCTTGAGCTGCCCGACCAGCGGCTCGGGCACATGGCCTGCCGCTGCGGTCACGATGATGGCATCGAAGGGTGACGCCTCAGGCCAGCCGTAATAACCGTCAGCTACGCGCGTGCTGACGTTGAGATAACCTGCCGATTTCAGTCGCTCTTCAGCCTGTTTGGCCAGCGATGCGATGATCTCGATGCTGTAAACTTCTGCGCCCAGTTCTGAGAGCACTGCCGCCTGATAGCCGGAACCCGTGCCGATTTTCAGCACCCTGTCGCCTGCCACTATCTTCAGCAGCTCGGTCATCAGCGCGACGATGAATGGCTGCGAAATCGTCTGCCCGTGTCCTATCGGCAGCGGACGGTTCAGATAGGCGGAGGATGACAATTCGGAAGGCACGAAGCGATGGCGCTCGACCCGCCTGATTGCGGCGACTACATCGGGAGCGAGCGCGGCAATGCCGCTGTAGATGGCCGTGTCGGCCGTATCCGCCAGAACTTCCTCGACCATCTGGCATCGCGCCAGATCATTCATCAATACCGCCGACCCAGAGGTTTCATCTTAAGAACCGGAGTTGTCCACGAAAGTCACGAAAAACACGAACAACACGAACAAATTCAATGTGATATTGCATATTTGATGATCACCTGGTCGGTGAATTGCTAGAGCAACATAAGTTTTTGTTTTATTTGCGAGCAGTCGCTGCGCGCGGCTTTGCCTGCTTACACCGTTTCGTGAATTTTGTGTTTTTGCGAGTTGCTGCCTTTGGCAGCATCCCTGCGAAAACCATCGCGTGGATGAAAAGCTTTTATAGGTTAAATAATGCAGTTTCCATAAAAAACCATCGTCCGTAGATTAAATGGAGCGGATTAAACCGAAATTTTTGCTTAGACGGCCTGAATATTGGCAGCCTGTTTCCCCTTAGGGCCCTGGGTGACTTCAAAGCTGACCTTCTGGCCTTCCTTGAGCGATTTGAATCCGCCCATATTGATCGCCGAAAAGTGCAGGAACAAATCCTCGCCTCCATTATCGGGCGAAATAAAGCCAAAACCCTTTGCATCGTTGAACCATTTGACCGTACCCGTTGCCATTTGCCTGTCCCCCTGAAAAAACTAAGATACTGAAACTTCGATCGCCTTGGGCTTGGCCTTCTCGGACTTGCCCAAGGTGACGTTGAGCATGCCGTCCTTGAATTCAGCTTTAATGGCCGATTCGTCGGCATCATCCGGCATGCGGAAACTGCGCACAAAGCTGCCGTAGGTGCGCTCGATGCGGTGGAATTTCTTGTCTTTTTCTTCCTTTTCCTGGCGGCGCTCACCACGGATGGTGAGCATCCCGTCCTGCAAGGTGACCTTGACATCCTCTCTGTTGACGCCCGGGATCTCGGCCTTGATCAGATATGCCGTATCCGTCTCGCTGATATCGGTGGAGGGCGTCCAGTCGTTCATGGCCAGGGTGTCAGAACCGGATTCCGTCCTGGCAAGAGAACGGCCGAACAACCGATTCAGGCGATTGGACACATCTTCCAGTTCCCTGATCGGATCCCATTTGACCAGATTCATGATGGCTCTCCCGCGCGCGCGGATTCAAAGCAGTCTTCGCGCCAGCTGCAGCCGGTCTGATCGCATTCGCCGCCGTAAGCTGTGGCAAAGCAGTCGAAATTGCCTTCGCCTGTTTGAATGGACTTGATCAGCTCTATCTTTGAAAGCGTGCCGGGTTCTATATTTTGCGACTCGGCGATGCCGCGTATCTGTTCGATTTCCATGACTGTTCTCCTGGGTTAGATGCGTCACTCTGACTCTGACCGGTATGGGACAGGCAGTGGCTGGATTCTAATCAGATAATTTTTAAAAAAATATCAGGAAATGCTGATTGGAAGGTAGGTAGTCCTGCGGGGGGGGGT
>Ga0209231_1000437_pt1 | contig 23708 bp, 16 predicted proteins | sample Deesub45470m_DNA_FD_188086 | JGI IMG/M metagenome (GOLD analysis project Ga0209231, IMG submission 188086) | Deep subsurface microbial communities from North Pacific Ocean - 450_OLKR46/470m Metagenome (SPAdes) (version 2) | ecosystem: Environmental > Terrestrial > Deep subsurface > Unclassified ... | reverse complement strand
TTAAAAAGTTTTTTGAATCAAAATCCTCAATGAACTCCTCTAACCTCATTTCCCCCTTAGCGGTCGCAAATGTAATACCTTTTCCCATCTATTAACAAACTTTTTTTGACCTTTTTTTGAAGAAAAAAACAAGAGCAAAACAAATTGTTGAATTTAAGCGTATTACAAATTTTTGTGAAACAAAATTGGAGTGTATCTCTAAAAAATTGGAGGACTAATTTAGTTTATTATTTCTTAATTTGCAATAGCAAATGAAAAATTATTGCTTTTTACGCTTCTTTTTAACTACAGGTTTAGGTGCTTCAATGAAATTTTTTTCAATTTCTATAAAGTTAACAGTTACTTTTGAAGGTTGATGGTCTAAAATTCCATCAACAAATGCGCGTTGCAAAATGTCTTCAATTAAATAATCTTCTTTACTTATTGCCGGATTGTATTCATCTTTTAATGACAACTTAAAAATGTTTGCTGTTGTGTTATACCAAAATGCTTTCCAACCACTCCTATAATCTTTCACTAAATTGAAAGCTGTTTCACCAGTTTGCCTATGTATTAGCTTAATTAATATTCGTCCTTCTGTTCGAGTTAATTTTTTTAACTGATCCGTAAACTCTCCTTCTAAATATTTTTGAATTAATTTGGTGTATTCTTTTTTTCTTCTTTTCGATTTTATATTTTCTAACCTTTCATTTAAAACTTGTATTCTATCAGCTGCTAATTTTGCATATGGATACGCTTTTAACGTTTTATTTCGAAACCACACATAGTATCTTCTGTCATAATCTGTTTTAAATTTCACCTTTTTCAATAAGAAGATTTCATCTAATTCTATTAATAAGGTATCTCCTTCAAAAACAATGTATTGTTCTGATAAAGGAATAGAATCCTTTTTTTCTTGTGAAAAAAGAAAAGTGTTATAAAATAGTATTGAAAGTAATGTTACTTTTAAAAAATATTTTTTCATATTAAAATAAGCCTCAAAAAGAATTTCAAAATTACACATTCGCAAACTAATTAAATAAGGTTTGTTATTATTTTATTAAAACGAACTTATAAAGTTTTTAATTGTTCATATCACCAACATTTTAGTACCTTCGTTTTTTTTAAATTAATCCTAAAAGTATGAGTAAGAAAATATTAAACAGTAAATCTATTTCCTTTTTAGAAAAGTACCTAAATAATGCATCTCCAACAGGTTATGAAAGTGAAGGTCAAAAGATTTGGATGGAATACTTAAAACCGTATGTTGATACTTTTATAACTGATAGTTATGGAACTGCTGTTGGAGTTATTAATCCGAAAGCAAAATTTAAAGTAGTTATTGAAGGTCATGCTGATGAAATTTCATGGTATGTAAATTATATTACTCCTGAAGGCTTGATATATGTAATAAGAAATGGTGGAAGCGACCATCAAATTGCTCCTTCAAAAATTGTAAATATTCATACCAAAAAAGGCATTGTAAAAGGTGTTTTTGGTTGGCCGGCTATTCATACTCGTTTAAGAGGAAAAGAAGAAGCTCCTTCTTTAGATAATATTTTTATTGATGTTGGTTGTAAAAAGAAAGAAGAAGTTGAAAAATTAGGTGTTCACGTTGGTTGTGTTATTACGTATCCTGATACTTTTTTTATCTTAAATAAAAACAATTTTGTTTGTAGAGCACTAGACAACCGAATGGGTGGATTTATGATTGCTGAAGTTGCACGATTGTTAAAAGAAAATAAAAAGACATTACCATTTGGATTGTACATTACAAATTCTGTTCAGGAAGAAATTGGTTTACGGGGTGCCGAAATGATTACTCAAACCATTAGACCCAACATCGCTATTGTAACCGATGTTTGCCATGATACTTCAACTCCAATGATTGAGAAAAAGAAAGAAGGTGAAACTTTATCTGGGAGTGGCCCTGTGATTAGTTATGCGCCAGCTGTTCAAAATAATTTGCGTGAATTAATAGTTGATACAGCTATAGCGAAAAAAATTCCGTTTCAACGTATGGCGTCTTCACGGTCAACAGGTACTGATACAGATGCTTTTGCTTATAGTAATGGAGGTGTTCCTTCAGCATTAATTTCATTAGCGCTGCGCTATATGCACACAACTGTTGAAATGGTTCATAAAGATGATGTTGAAAATGTGATTAAATTAATTTATGAAACACTACTTACAATTAAAGATGGTGAGAAATTCAGTTATTTTGATTAAATGATATTACTTCGAACTCTTTTGGCTTTTATTAGATTGATGTTATTTGCAATGGTTACGTTGCTATTTTACACCATTTTATTAATTACCAATTTATTTTATCAAAATAAAGAGAAGAAAATTGAAAGAGGCATTGTTTATAGACGGTTTATTATTAGAATTTTACATTTTATTTTAGGCTCTAAAGTTATAGTTTATGGAAAGGAAGCAAAACAATCTGGGCTTATTATTTCAAATCACAGAAGTTACTTTGATGCTGTTGTTATTTTGAAAAATATTTTAGCATATCCTATCGGAAAAATTGAAGTTGCTTCTTGGCCATTAATTGGAAGTGTTTGCAAAACAACAGGTGTAATTTTTGTAAATAGGGGAAATAATGAAAGTAGAGATCAAACATTAAAAGAAGTTAGCAAGGTTTTAAAAAATGGATTTTCCATATTAAATACTCCTGAAGGTACAACCCATATTGAACCAACAACAATTGCCTTTAAACCTGGTGCTTTTGTTTTAGCAGCTAAATTGGGCGTCCCTGTTATCCCTATTGCTATAGATTATAAAAATATAACAGACGCTTGGGTTGGTGATGACACATTTATACCTCACTTTTTACGCTGTTTTGGAAAATGGCGTACTGAAATTAAAATAAGTTTTTTAGAGCCAATCCTATCAGATAATGTAGATGAATTGATTTCTATTTCTAAGGATAGAATTGACAAAGAACTTATTCGATTCAGAAAAGATTGGAATACATCTTCTTCACAATAAAAATAGCCTTCGAATTAAATTTTGAAGGTTTTTTTATTGATTTATTTAGCAACCTATTTTTCAAGTAAATACAAATGCTTACTTGCATTTTTTTTTGTAATTTTAATGTTTATGCCTTCATAAAAATTTAGTATGAAAAACACCATTGCAGAACGTATTTATGATTTCTTAAAAGACTATCCTCCTTTCAATATATTGGAAAAAGAACAACTGCTTAAAATTGCAACAAATGTTAAAGTAACCTATGTAGAAAAAGATAGTTTTGTTTTTAAACAAGGAGAAAATCCTCATCAAAATTTTTACGTTGTAAAAGATGGAGCCATTGGTTTATTCAGATCTATGGAAAATGATCAAATATTAATTGACATTTGTGATGAAGGTGACCTTTTTGGATTACGCCCATTAATACAAAAAGATATTTATTTAATGAGTGCAAAAGCCAATGAAGAATCTATACTATATGCCATTTCTGTAGAAATCTTAAAAGAAATAATTGAAACAAACGATAAGGTAAAAAAATTTTTAATAGCTAGTTTTTCATCAAACATAAAAACTCCATATGCCAAAAGTAATGATGCTCAATTATTTGCCAATATTGATTCTTTAGCATCCAATAATTCCTATTATTCTGAAGTTCAAACTGCTGCATATACAAAAAACCCTATAACTTGTTCAAAGTTGGAAACCATTAAAGAAGCAGCTCAAATAATGAGCTCAAAAAGAGTTGGTTCCATTTTAATAGTGGAAGATAAAAATCCGATTGGTATTATAACTGATAAAGATTTACGTTTAAAAATTGCCACAGGTTTATTTTCAATTGATGAAAAAGTAACAAAAATTATGTCATCACCAGTAAAAACTTATCCCGAAAAAATTACCGTGGCAGAAGCTCAAATTGCAATGATTAAACATAAAATAACACATTTATGTATTACAAAAGATGGCTCAATAAATTCTGAATTAATTGGAATTTTATCTGAACACGATATTGTTGTATTGCACGGAAACAATCCGTCTGTATTAATTAAGGAAATAAAGCGTGCCAAAGACGTAGCTAAATTAAAGTATATTAAAGAAAAATCTACAAGTTTACTAAAGGGTTATATTGAACAAAATATACCAATTGTATTTATTTCAAAAATTATTTCAGAAATAAATGAAGCTATTACCATAAAAGCTATTGAACTTTCTTTGGAAGAAATGAAGAGTGAACCACCTGTGAAATTTGGCTGGCTGGCAATAGGAAGCCAAGGCAGAAAAGAACAATTACTAATTACTGACCAAGATAATGCATTGGTATTTGAAGATGTCCCTAAAGATAAACATAGTGCTACCAAAGAATATTTTTTAGACTTCTCAAAGAAAGTAACTGAAAAACTTCATATTGTTGGTTTTGATTATTGTCCGGCTGACATGATGGCAAGCAATCCTAAATGGTGTTTGAGTTTATCTGAATGGAAAAACCAATTTAATACTTGGATTACCAAACCCAGTGAAGAATCTGTAATGATGTGCACCATCTTTTTTGATTACAATTTAGTATACGGTGATAAAGAACTGGTAAGTAAAATGTCTGACAGTATATTTAAATCTATTCATAGCTATGAAATATTTTTAAATTTCTTGGGAAAAAATGCTTTGATAAACCCACCTCCTCTTGGATTTTTTAGACAGTTTTTAGTTGAACATGATGGGGAACATAAAGATCAGTTCGATATAAAAAGTAGAGCATTAATGCCTTTAACAGATGCCGCCAGATTAATTACTTTGTCCCATAATATTAAAGATAAAAATAATACCATTTCCAGATTTAAAAAATTAGCAAAGGTTGAGCCTCAAAATAAAGACTTATATCTTTCATGTATTGATGCATTTAAAATATTGCTACATTACCGAACAGAACAAGGTCTTAAACATAATGATTCCGGAAGATATATTGACCTTAATAATTTAAGTAAATCGGAAAAATTAAAACTAAAAGGCTGCTTTAAACCTATAAAGGATATTCAGGAATTGTTAAATATTCGATATAATTTAGCACAAATGATGTAATGGCAAATTGGTTTAGATATAAAAATTATCCTGATTTTTGGAATGAGTACTTGAAAAAATTCAAGGGTATACAGCCTAAAACCATTGAAAGCACTCGATTCATTGTTTTTGATACTGAAACTACAGGTTTTAATAGTAATACAGATAAAATATTATCTATAGGAGCCATTGGTATTTCTAATAATATTATTGATGTATCAGATTGTTTTGAAGTTTATTTGAAACAATCTGAATTTAATGTTGAAACTGTTGAAATTCACGGAATTTTAAGAGATGGGAATTTAATTAAATCACCTGAAAATGAAGCTATTGAAACATTTGTTAACTATATAGGTAATGCTGTTTTAATTGCGCATCATACTGCTTTTGATCTTGAAATGATAAACAATGCATTAAAAAGAATGAATTTACCCAAACTAAAAAATAAAACTATTGATACTGGTATTCTTTATAAAAAATTAGTGGGCAAAAAAGATAGTTTTTTTTCATTAGATGTATTGTGTGATGAATTTAATATTCCAAAACATGATAGACATACAGCTTCAGGTGACGCTTATATAACCGCTATATTATTTTTAAAAATTATTTCAAAACTTAAAAAAGAAAGAACCGTTCATTATTCCGATTTGTTTAGAATTTCAAATAAAAAGGGGTTGATATAAAAAACGCCCTCAATTAATTTGAGAGCGTTTTCACCTTTAAGAAATTACAATTTATTTAACCAATGATCCATCCATAATAGCTTTTACCACATCAGGATTTAATAAAGTTGAAATATCTCCCATATTTGAAGTTTCATTTTCAGCTATTTTACGCAAAATACGTCTCATAATTTTACCTGAACGTGTTTTAGGTAAATCTGGCACAAATTGAATTTTATCTAATTTGGCAATTGGGCCAATAGTACGTGCAATTAAATCATTAATTTCATGACGTAAAAAATCTTCATTTTCAGGGGTATCATAAACTATTACATAAGCATACAATGCATTTCCTTTAATGCTATGAGGAAATCCAACAATAGCTGATTCAACTACATTACTATGCTCATTAATTATATTTTCAATTGGAGCTGTTCCTAAATTATGACCAGAAACAATAACAACATCATCCACTCTACCAATAATTCTATAATTCCCTTCTAAATCTCTAAAGGAACCATCTCCTGTAAAATATTTTCCAGGAAATGCCGTAAAATAAGTTTCCTTATACCGTTTATGATCTCCATAAATTGTTCTTGCGATTGATGGCCAAGGATATTTAATACATAACCTTCCTTCTGCCGGATTTGAAACCAATTCTTTACCTTTAGCATCTACTAAACAAGGTTGAACACCTGGCATTGGTCTTGTTGCAAATGTTGGTTTTGTTGGCGTTACACCAGCTAAAGGAGAAATCATAATACTTCCTGTTTCAGTCTGCCACCAAGTATCTACAATTGGAGATTTTTGTTTTCCAATTTTCTCATCGTACCAGTGCCAAGCCTCTTCATTAATAGGTTCTCCAACAGTTCCTAATACTTTTATGGAACTTAAATCGTTTCTTTCAGTCATTTCATTTCCTTGTGCAGCTAATGCCCTAATTGCTGTTGGTGCCGTATAAAATTGATTTACTTTATACTTTTCAACAATTTGCCAAAAACGACTATAATCTGGATACGAAGGAACACCTTCAAACATTAGTGTTGTTGCGCCAGCAGCCAATGGACCATAAACTATGTATGAATGACCAGTAATCCAACCAATATCTGCAGTACAGAAATAAACATCTCCATGTTCATATTGAAATACATTTTTAAAACTATGAGCTGTTTGCACCATATATCCTGCACACGTATGCACCATTCCTTTAGGTTTACCCGTAGAACCAGAAGTGTATAAAATAAATAACATGTCTTCAGCATCCATTTCTTCAGCCGGACAATTAGCATCAACTTCAGCTAATTCTTCATGCCACCAAACATCACGTCCTTCTTTCATTTTAATGTTCCCATTAACCCTATTTAATACTATGGAAGTCTGAATAGTTGGACAAGTTTCCAGTGCTTCATCAACAATAATCTTGAAATCAACTGCCTTATTGCCTCTAAAAACACCATCAGAAGTTAATAATATTTTACACTGTGCATCATTAATTCTTGTTGAAAGTGCAACTGCTGAAAACCCTGCAAACACAACAGAATGTACTGCTCCAATTCTTGCACAAGCCAATACAGCAATAGCAAGTTCAGGAACCATTGGCATATAAATACAAATTCTATCTCCTTTAACTACACCTCTTCTTTTAAGTACATTTGAAAATTTACTTACTTCCGCATGTAGTTCTTTGTACGTTAAAGTTCTATTTGCTTCTGTTGGATCATTAGGTTCCCAAATTATTGCAGTAGTATCACCTCTTTTTTCTAAATGACGATCTAAACAGTTTTCAGTTATATTTAATTTAGCTCCTTTAAACCATTCAAATTTTGGAGTTTCCCAATTGTACTCTACAACTTTATCCCATTTTTTACGCCAAGCAAAAGTTTCAGCAATTTGAGCCCAATATCCTTCAGGATCATTCACACTGTGCTGGTATGATTTATAATATTTTATAAATGAATCAATTTGTAAATCTTCAAGTGTTTCTTTTTCTTCCTCAGTAGCAAATTCATAAATTCCAATTTTAAAAAGTTTGAATTCATGAATTATTTCTGAAACAATTTCTGGATCATCAATGGTTGAAGGAATCGTAAATTCTAAACCGTCAGCAATATTTCTTAATAATTTTCTAAGAATTTTTCCTGAACGCGTTTTAGGTAACCTCTTAACAATTAATACTTTTTTTAAGGAAGCAACAGCACCTATAGCTTTTCTAACCTGCTGAACTATTGTATATTCCAATTCAAAACTAGAAACATAATCCCCTGATTTTAAAACCACTAATGCTAAAGGAACTTGACCCTTTAATTGATCTTCAATACCAAATACAGCACATTCTGCAACCAATGGGTTTGAAGCTACAATTTCCTCCATCTCAGCTGTAGACAACCTGTGACCGGCTACATTAATAACATCATCAACACGGCCTGTGATATATACATAACCATCATCATCTTTATAACCGCCATCACCAGAAAAATAATAACCTTCAAAACGTTTTAAATAACCTTCTACATAACGTTCTGTGTTTCCCCAAATGTTTAGTAAAGCTCCAGGAGGCAATGGTAATTTTACAGCAACCAATCCTTCTTCATTTGGACCAACTTCTTGTCCATCATTGTTTAAAATTTGAATATCATATCCACTAACTGCTTTTGCTGCCGAACCTGATTTTACAGGTAATTGTTCCACTCCCATCATATTAGATAACATTGGCCAACCAGATTCTGTTTGCCACCAATGGTCAATAACCGGAATTTGTAACTGCTCTTCAAGCCAATGTAAAGTTGCTGCATCACAACGCTCCCCTGCCAAAAACTGGTACTTTAAACAACTTAAATCGTACATTTTTAACAATTCACCATCTGGATCTTCTTTTTTTATGGCTCTAATTGCTGTTGGCGCTGTGAACATTACTTTCACATTATTCTCACTAATAATCCTCCAAAATGTACTTGCATCTGGAGTTCTTATAGGTTTTCCTTCAAAAACTATTGTTGTATTTCTGTTTAAAAGTGGTCCGTACACAATATAACTATGTCCTACAACCCAACCAACATCTGATGCTGCCCAAAATGTATCACCTTCTTCAACTCCATATATATATTTCATAGAATACTTTAATGCTGTAGCATACCCTCCGGTATCACGTAATATTCCTTTTGGTTTTCCTGTAGTTCCGGAAGTATATAAAATATAAAGTGGGTCTGTTGCAGCCATTTCAACACAATCAACTGGTTCAGAAGCTTTAACTAACTTTTTATAACTTACATAACGTTCAGTTTTAGGATTTAAAGCTCCCAAATTACGTTGGTATACTATTACTTTATCTGGCTTATGTGTTGCTTTTTCAACGGCTTCATCGACCAATGGTTTGTAAGCAATTAATCGATCTACTTCCATACCAGAAGTAGCAGTAATTATTACTTTCGGCTTACAATCATCAATTCTAATGGCCAATTCATGAGGTGCAAATCCACCAAAAACTACAGAATGAATAGCACCAATCCGAGCACATGCCAACATACTAAATGCCGCATGTGGTATCATTGGCATGTAAATAATAACAGTATCACCTTTTTTAACACCTAAATCGCGAAGACCACCAGCCAAACGTTCTACCTGACTTTTTACATCATTAAATGTATAGTTTACTTTTTGTTGAGTTACAGGCGATTCATAAATAATAGCAACTTGCTCACCATAACCATCTTCAACATGTTTATCGACAGCTAAATAGCAAATATTTAATTTTCCATCAGCAAACCAACGGTCGAATCCATTTTCATCTTTCGATAAAATAGTTGTTGGATTTTTATACCATTTTAAATTATTGGCTTGCTCCCTCCAAAATTCTTGAGGGTTTTCAATACTGTGGTTATAATGTTTTTGATAGCTCATAATTCTGTTTTTTATTTGTTAAATCCCCCAATTGAAATTGGGTTTAAAAATTTAATTCTTATTTAAAAGTTTATGCACTTCTTTAACTAATTTTTTTGTTGAAAAGGGTTTAGAAATATATTTATCTGCCCCTAACTGCAACCCTAATTCTATATCAGAAATTTTATTTTTTGCTGAAAGAAATATAACTTTAATTTCACATAAATCATTATTGGCTTTTAAATGCTTCAGTACCTGATAACCATCAACATTAGGCATCATAATATCCAATAAAATTATATCTGGAATATTATTTTCAACTATTTCTATAGCTTCAGTTCCATCACGAGCAATAAATACTTCAAAATTTTCTTTTTTGAATAAATATTCTAATGACATTACTATGTTGGGTTCATCATCAACTATTAGTATCTTTTTCATATTGTATTTGTTTTAAAAGGTAATGCAAATGTTAATCGGGCTCCCTGCGGATTTCGATTTTCCGCCCAAATGATTCCATTATGACTCTCAATTATTTGTTTACTTATTGCCAGACCCAATCCGCTTCCAACAGGTTTTAATATGGTTTGATTTTTGGCTTGATAAAATTTATTGAAAATATAAATAAGATCTTCCTTTCCTATTCCTTTTCCATTATCTTCCACGGAAACCTCAATTTTATTTTGATTGATATATGTAAAAATGGAAACTTTCCCCTTTTCTTTATTTGAAAATTTAATGGCGTTTGATAGTAAATTTATGATTACTTGTTGAATTCTATCATCGTCATACATTATTTCAGCATCATTAACGCCTTCAGAATTAATATAAATTCTATGATTCTCAGCAAATTGTGTGACAGCATCTATAGATTTTTGAATTGTTTTTTTTATGGAATGTTGTTTTAGCTCTAATTTTTCTTTTCCAGTAGCTAATTTTTCTAAATCCAATATATTATTAATAAGCCTACTAACTCTTTCACTTTCTTTTAAAATGCTGGTTAAAAATTTCTTTTTAGTCAAATTATCAACATCATCATTGTCTAACAAGATTTCTGAAAGTGCTCTTATAGAAGTAATTGGCGTTTTAAGTTCATGTGCAACAGTATCTAAAAATTCGTTTTTTTGCTTGTCTCGTTCATGCAATTCTTTATTAGATTCTTTTGCTTTTTGCGTTTCTTCTAAAATACTTAATACTTCTGTTAAACTAATTTCTTCTTCCTTAACAACAGATGCTATTAAAATTCTTGATGAAGCACTTCCTATACTTCCTGTAAGCAATTTTTCAGAAAAGTTTACCAATCGTGCATCCGCATAAGGTGAATTTTTATCAATATCATATTTCATATAAAATAAATTTAAGGCTCTCTCTGTTCTTTTTTCACCTAAAAAACGAGTTAAAACTTTTCTTAAATCCTTAACATATGCTTCACCTTTCCATACATATGCATTTTCATGCAATGCAGCATACTTGCTACTATCAACAAACATTTCGGCAAAATTACGTTCTCTATATTTTCCAACTATATTTACCGATGTAATTGTGTAGGTAATTATATTTAAAAACAAACTCCAAAAAAATGCGTGTGGTACTGGCTCTAATATTTGAATTCCAAATAGCTCATAAGGTTTTAATAAATTGACACCGAATAATCCTTCATTCACAAAAGATGATGTAATTAATTGAGAATCAATTGCAAACGGTATAACCAATGTGTAAATAGCAACAAAAAACCCAACAAAAATACCATATTTTGAGCCTTTTGAAGAACCTCTTCTCCAAAACAATCCGCCAAAAAATGAAGGTGCCAATTGTGCAATTATTACAAATGAAATTAAACCAATTGAAACTAAGGAACGATCTAGGGTAAAGTATTTATAGAAAAAATAAGCAACAATAATTAACGAAAAAATTGAAACTCGTCTTATCTTTTTGATCGATCCTGAGTTTTGTTCAGACTCTCCTTTACTATACTTACTTAAAAACCCATATGGAATAATTAAATTATTACTTAACATAGTGGATAGTGTTAAGGTTGACACAACCACCATTGAAATTGCTGCGGAAAATCCACCTAAAAATACCAGTAAAGCCAAAAATTCATGATTATTCTTTAGCGGTAACATAAGTGTAAATAAATCTGCATCTACTCCTTGATTTTGAAAGATAATATTTCCTCCCCAAGCAATAAAAATTACAAAAATGTTAAATAATAATAAGTATAATGGAAATAACCAAGTTACCTTCTTTAAATATTTTTCTCGTTCATTTTCAACTACTGTTACTTGAAATTGTCTTGGAAGCAACATAATTGCTATCATAGATAACAAGCTAAGAAAAAACCAGTTAAAACCGCCTTCCAAACCATTTATTGATTGTTGTTGTTTAAAATCTGGTAAAAGAGAAGCTTTATTGTAAATATCAACTGGGCCGTTAAATAAATAAAACGTTACATAAATTCCAATTGCTAGAAAAAACACTAATTTAATAACAGATTCTAAAGCGACTGCTGTAATTATTCCTTTGTGGCGTTCTGTTGCATCTGTATGCTGTGTGCCAAAAAAGGCAGCAAATATTGCCAATAAAATTGCTATATAAAAAGTAGTGTCATCAATAATAGAATTTCCTCCAATATTATGATTTGTGATGACATTAAAAGTTTCAGAAATTGCTTTTAATTGCAAGGATATATAAGGTACTATTGCAAAAACACATATAAGCGTTACTAAAGCGCCTAAAAAACGATCGTTCCCATAACGTAAAGAAATAAAATCGGCAAGTGATGATATTTTATTTCCTTTTGAAATTCTAATTATTTTACGCATTAAAATAATCCAGGAAGGAATGATAATAATAGGTCCTAAATATATTGTTAAGAACTTCAGTCCTGAAGTTGCAGCCAATCCAACACTCCCATAATAAGTCCAAGCTGTACAATAAACAGCTAAAGAAAGTGTATAAACATAAGGGTTATTCACCCATTTACTTTTGGAATTTTTTTCAGCCCAATAAGCAACATAAAAAATGACTGCTAAATAAATAATTATTATTGATATCACTAAAAAACTACTCATAATATTTTTTTAAGATGATATATGAAATTACAATACTTGCAATCCAAACAAAAAAAATGTAAAAATATATTAAAGGAAACCCCATAAAAGTAACACTATTATTAAAAATTAATAGTATCGGAATATTAAACATACATAACAGCAATATAGAAAGTACTATTAATTTTTGTTGATGGCGTTTTTTCATTTTCTTAATTTAGTTCTAAATATAATAAAAACAGCACTATAAATTATAGTGCTGTTTTTTATTCTAATTATTTACTAATGTCCAGTTGCTTCTCCCGCCCCTGATGGTATTCTAATATGCTCAACAATTTCTTGAACATGTTGAGGTGGTTCAGCAGTTAATCTTGAAACAACCAATGATACTATAAAATTCACAAGCATTGCAACTGTTCCAAAACCTTCAGGTGATATTCCAAACCACCATTCGCTTTTATCTGGCATTTCACCAATCCAACCTAACTTAAATTTGGCCATATAGAAGGTCATTAAAGATAAACCAACTATCATACCTGATACAGCGCCTTCTTTATTCATTCGTTTATCAAAAATTCCCAATAATATTGCTGGAAAAAATGATGCAGCTGCCAATCCAAATGCTAATGCTACCACAGCAGCTACAAATCCAGGTGGATGAATTCCAAAATAACCTGCAATACAAACTGCAACAAAGGCACTTAACCTTGCGGCTAATAATTCCCCTTTTTCAGAAATATCTGGTTTAATTATTTTCTTCAATAAATCATGAGATATTGAAGAAGCTATTACCAAAAGCAATCCTGCAGCCGTTGATAAAGCTGCAGCTAAACCACCCGCTCCAACTAATGCTATAACCCAGTTTGGTAATTGTGCAATTTCTGGATTTGCCAATACCATAATATCCTGATCAATTGTTAATTCATTGACCTCTTTGTCTGCAACATATTGTATAATTCCATCAGCATTTTTATCTTCAAATACTAACAATCCTGTTTTTTCCCAATTATTAAACCATTGTGGTAATTCTTCATATTTTGAATTGCTTACAGTTTCAACTAATTTAATTCTTGCAAAAACTGCAACTGCAGGAACAGTTGTATATAAAATAGCAATAAATAGCAATGCCCAACCTGCAGATATACGTGCATCTTTTACTTTAGGTACCGTAAAAAAACGTACAATTACGTGAGGTAAACCCGCTGTACCAACCATTAATGCAGTTGTAATTGCAAAAACATCAATCATAGATTTACTTCCTGAAGTGTATTCATGAAAACCAAGTTCTCGAGACAGTCCATCTAATTTATCTAATAAATAAACTCCATCTTCACCCGCTCCACCAAATCCTAATTGAGGAATTGGATTACCGGTCATTTGAAAAGAAATAAATATTGCCGGTACCATAAAGGCAAATATCAATACACAATATTGTGCAACTTGAGTGTAGGTTATTCCTTTCATTCCGCCTAAAACAGCATAGAATAAAACGATTGCCATACCAATATAAACACCCGTATTAATATCAACTTCCAAATACCTTGAAAATACAATTCCAACACCACGCATTTGCCCGGCAACATACGTAAATGATACTATTAAAGCTGCAATTACAGCAACTACACGTGCGGTGTTTGAATAATAACGATCGCCAATAAAATCTGGCACTGTAAATTTTCCAAATTTCCGTAAATATGGAGCCAGCAAAAGTGCTAGTAGTACATATCCGCCAGTCCATCCCATTAAGTATACAGAACCATCATATCCCTGAAAAGACACAATTCCTGCTAATGAAATAAATGATGCTGCCGACATCCAGTCTGCTGCGGTAGCCATACCATTCATAACTGGAGATACTCCTCCACCAGCTATATAAAATTCTTTTGAAGTTCCGGCTCTTGCCCAAATTGCTATTCCGATATAAATTGCAAATGTTGCTCCAACAAGTATCCAAGTCCATGCTAATATTCCCATGATTTTTATTTTTAAAATTAATTATTCATCAACACCATATTTTTTATCTAACTTATTCATCAATCTAACATAGACGAATATTAAGATAACAAATACATACATTGACCCTTGTTGTGCAAACCAAAAACCAAGTTTAAATCCACCAAGTTTGATGACATTTAATTGGTCTACTAATAAAATTCCGAACACGTAAGAAACTAAAAACCATACACTTAGCAACATTGCTAAATACTGTAGGTTTTGTTTCCAATATGCTTTCATGTTTTCTTTTGACATAATTATATATATTTAAAATCCATAAATTGCTGAAACTAATACCCTAAAATTACTAACGGAATCAATTCCGATAGTATCTATATCCATATTATTTGCTGCTAAAGCACCATATTGAGCAGATGTATACTCAAATTCCGTTCCTATTGTCATATTGCCTGAAAACCAACCAATACGAGGAGAAACTCTAAAAGCATGATCCATTGTTGGCGCTAATCCATAAATAGTACCTCCTACAGGATCATTAAATCCGTTATTTTTTGAATAACCTGCAAAAATACCCCACTCCATACTTTTACCTTTGCCTTCAATCTCACTCCAAACAGATAAAGTTTTATTAGCGGTATAGCCTCCATTTTGGTCTTGTGCTAAACCACTAATTGACAAAACGTCAGACATATTTTCACCATAAATACCTTCCAATTTAAACGTTGCCTTACCTATTGTTGCTTTCATATATGAAATTAATACCTTGTTTGTAATGGTACCTCCACCTAATTCTGGTCTCAAAGTTTTTAAATTTAAACCAAATCCACCTAAAAATTCTTTTCCTCCAAACTGTAGTTGAGTATGAAACTGAGGTAATCCAGAGTTTCTTAGGAAAGTTGAAGATCCTAATGGTGCTCCTGGTCCTCTGCTAGCAAAATCACGTTCTGAAAACACAACACCAATAAATCGTATTTTACCTTTAGTAGTTAATCGTATTTGTGGATTTCTAGCGAAGGGTTGAAAAGGCACCCCTGTGTTAAAAGAATACGTTCCAGGATATACTGCAGTTACAAATAATGGATTCCAATATTGCCCCATAATAATATCCAATTTGTCATTTGACAATTGCACAAAGGCATGTCGCAATCTAAATCCATTAATATTTGAATCTGATTGACCAAAAAAGGCACCTTCAATAACGCCAGAAGTTTTCATTCCAAAAAAATCGGGTCCATGAATTTTTCCAGTTAACCTAGTCTGGACAGCTAAAATGTTAAAGTTGGGTTCGGAATTAATGTCTTTCCCCCCTTCCATATTTACCAAAGATGGAAATAATAAAAAATGGCCTTCTCTAGCAGTTACATTTTGACGCGTATCATACATATAATCTGCTTTAACAAAACCACCCCAACTAATTCCAAAATCACTAGAAGTGCCTTTGGCATTCCACTGACCATAGGTACTGTATGTTAATCCCAATAAAAGAATTAACAAAATTGAAAATTGATTTTTCATAAAAATAAAGGTTGTTAATTAATTAGTTTGTTGCTAAAAAATTCATTTTAACCTATACAATATGAAAAGAAAAATGAGGTTGATAAAATTTAATATATATAAGTGTAAATTAGTATAGTTATCCTTTAAATCGTTCCCAACGAATTAACATATATTTATCTCCAAGCTCTGTAACAATAACGCCTGCACCGATTAAATTTTTATTGTCTGAAAAGTATTTAGCCAGCTCTGTTGCATTTAAAATTTTATATGTTGAATGATATTCAAAACTATAAGGACGCTTTACATTGTATTTTTTAACCCAATTTATAATACTCACATGTGAAATTCCTAAAATGCGTTCTATTTCTCTATAACTCAACCCTTCTAAATATAATTGCAAAGCTTTATTAACATAATAGGAGTCTATCTGCTTTCCCATTTTATTTACAGTAAAATAATAACTGCACTTTTTACACTTAAAGCGCTGTCTATTATTTATAACTCCACTCTTCACATACTCATTTGAACTACAATTTGGACAAAATTCAATATTCATATATAATAATTTTGCATAAATATATTATTTTAGCACATATTATCAAAATTAATAGTACACAATTACAAATCAGCTCATAAATTCAATTGTTAACATTTAGCAATTGCTACTTATAAATTGTTATGGTATTATTATATTTGAAAACTTAATAAATTTATGTATGTTATTTTCTGATTTTTTAAATACACTTCTTGTCAACTGGGAAATAATCCTATTGTTTTTTATAATTGCCGTCTTGTATTCTTCAGTTGGTTTTGGTGGTGGATCCAGTTATTTAGCAGTACTGGCATTAACTTCAATAGCTTTTATTCATTTTAGAGCAATTGCTTTATTATGCAACATTGTTGTAGTATCTGGCGGAACTTTCATTTATATTAAACATAAACTTTTCAATTGGAAAAAAATTATTCCGTTAGTACTAGTTAGTGTGCCAATGGCTTTTATTGGTGGCTATTTAAAAATTAGTCAAACTTATTTCTTTATTTTACTAGGATTAACATTAATAATAGCTGCATTTTTAATGTGGACATCAAAATATATTTCTAAAAAAGGGGAAGATTTAAAATTTAAAAATTCAATTATAAAAGATGTTTCCTATGGTGGTGGTATTGGTTTCATTTCAGGAATGGTAGGTATTGGTGGCGGTATTTTTTTAGCCCCCCTTTTACATTTAACAAAATGGGACACGCCTAAAAGAATTGCTGCAACCTCTAGTTTTTTTATTTTAGTAAATTCTATTGCAGGTTTGGGTGGTCAATATTTAAATCCTGAGTTTTCTATTGAACCAACAATTACAATACTTTTAATGTTTACTGTTTTAATTGGCGGTCAAATAGGATCTAGATTGAGTGTTCAGTTTATTTCGCCACTTTACATTAAAAAAGGCACAGCACTTTTAATAGCTTTTGTTGGTATCCGCATTCTATGGAAGTATTTTATTTAAGTTTGAAAACTTCAATCTTTTCATATTTATTAATTTTTTTATTAAAGTGCTTATTTAATTATATTCAATGATTTTAATTGTTTATTAGTATAATTATAACGTTTTCGTAACTTTTTAAAATATACTTTATCCTTTTACCTATTTTTGTAACTATTCAATAAGGAATATTTACAATGAAAAAACAGGGACTTTACTTGCCGGAATTTGAACATGAAAACTGTGGTGCTGGTTTTATTTGCAATTTAAAAGGAGAAAAAACGAACCAAATTATACACGATGCCCTAGAAATTTTAGTAAAACTAGAACATCGTGGTGGAGTTAGTTCTGATGGTAAAACTGGTGATGGCGCTGGTCTTTTAATAGATATCCCTCATGAATATTTCAACAGAGTTTGCGATTTTAAATTACCTGCAAGAAGAGAATATGCCGTTGGTATGGTTTTTTTTCCAAAAAATAAAAATCAATATAAATATTGTAAGGATGTTTTTGAAAAAGAAATCCTAAATCAAGGACTTGAAATTTTAGGTTGGAGAAACGTACCTGTAAATTCATCTCATCTTGGTCAAATTGCTTTAGCTTCGGAACCAACTATTAATCAAGTTTTTGTTGGTAAAGGGTCTATAAAAGATGAACATACATTTAAAGCTAAATTATACGCTGCTCGAAAAATAACAGAACATACTATTGCAGCTTCAAAAATGTCTGAAACTTCATATTTTTATGTTACTAGTTTTTCACATACTACCTTAATTTACAAAGGCATTATTATGCCTGAAGATATTGGTCCTTATTTTATTGATTTACAACAGCCAGATTTAGTAACTAGATTGGCATTAGTACATCAACGATTCTCTACAAACACAATGCCTTCTTGGGAATTAGCACAACCTTTTAGATTGATGTGTCAAAACGGAGAAATAAATACCTTAAGAGGTAACGTAGGTAGAATGCGTGTACGTGAAGAAATTATGCAAAGTGAACTATTTGGTATTCAAATTGAAAAATTATTTCCTATTATTTTACCCAGAAAATCAGATTCAGCTTCTATGGATATGGTCGTAGAATTACTTGCATTATCAGGTAGATCTTTACCTGAGGTAATGATGATGATGGTACCTGAAGCTTGGGAAAAACATACGACCATGTCACCAGAAAGAAAAGCTTTTTATGAGTACAATGCTTGTATCATGGAACCTTGGGATGGCCCAGCTTCTATTCCATTCACAGATGGAGATTATATTGGTGCATTGTTAGATAGAAATGGATTAAGACCTTCAAGATATACCGTCACAAAAAGCGGAAAACTAATTATGTCTTCTGAAATAGGTGTAGTTGATATAGCTCCAGAAGATATTGAAAGACATGGTAGATTAGAGCCAGGAAAAATGTTTCTCGTTGATATGAATGAAGGTAGAATTATTAATGATGAAGAAATAAAATCTAAAATTGTTCGAGAAAGACCTTATAAAAAATGGTTGGATGCTACTCGAAAAAATTTAATAGATATCCCAAACACGAATGAAGTTTGCCCAGTAGAAACCACCGATTTAAAAACTCGTTCTCGTTTGTTTAATTACACTACTGAGGATATACAAGTAGTTGTTACACCTATGGCTCAAAATGGTAAAGAAGCTTTAGGATCAATGGGAATTGACACTCCACTTGCGGTTTTATCTGACAGACCTCAGCTAATTTCAAACTATTTTAAACAGTTATTTGCTCAGGTTACCAATCCGCCTTTAGACGGAATTAGAGAAGAAATTGTTACTGATATTAGTTTAGCGTTAGGAAAAGACAGAAATATATTCAGTATTACTGAACGACAATGTAGAAAACTTCGAATTCAGAATCCTGTAATTTCAAATAATGATTTAGAGAAAATAAGACACATCTCTCTAAATGATTTTAAATCGATTACCATTGAAATTCTATATAAAAAAGATAGAGGATTAAATGGTTTAGAAGACGCATTAGAAGATATTGTAAATCAAGTTTCTAAAGCTGTTGATGATAAAACTAATATTATTATTTTATCGGATAGAGGTGCTAGTAAAGAATTTGCTCCTATCCCTTCTCTATTGGCTTGTTCATATGTAAATCATTCATTAAACCGATTAAGAAAACGGTCTTATTTTGATATCATTATAGAATCTGCAGAACCAAGAGAACCGCATCAATTTGCAACTTTATTTGGTTATGGCGCCAGTGCTGTAAATCCATATATGGTAAATGAACTTATTAGGGTTCAAGTTAAAAAAGGATTTATCATAGGTATTGATGAGCAAAAAGCTATTGATAATTTTAACAAAGCTATTGGACAAGGTATTTTAAAAATTATGAATAAAATTGGAATCTCTACATTGCATTCATATAGAGGTTCTCAAATTTTTGAAATTGTTGGTTTCAATTCTAAATTTGTTGAAAAGTACTTTCCATACACCACTTCAAGAATTGAAGGTATTGGATTGTATGAAATTGAAAAAGAAATTTCCAAAAGATATGAATATGCCTATCCTAAAACCTTAATTAAAAACAGATTAGGATTAAATATTGGTGGTCATTACAGATGGAGACGTGGTGGAGAAAAGCATTTATTCAACCCAACAACTGTTTCTAAATTACAGCAAGCCGTACGATTGAGTGATCAAAAAAGTTATGATGAATATGCGAAAGCCGTAAATGACCAAGCTGAAAATTTAATGACTATTAGAGGCTTGTTTGAATTTAACAACCTCGACCCAATTTCTATTGATGAAGTTGAACCTTGGACTGATATTGTAAAAAGATTCAAAACAGGCGCCATGTCTTATGGCTCAATTTCAAGAGAAGCACACGAAAATTTAGCCATTGCTATGAATCGAATTGGAGCTAAAAGTAATTCAGGTGAAGGTGGAGAAGATAGAAGACGTTTCCAAAAAGATATTAATGGTGACAGTCGTAATTCGGCAATAAAACAAGTGGCTTCTGGCCGTTTTGGAGTAACTTCTCATTATTTAACAAATGCGGAAGAAATTCAAATTAAAATGGCTCAAGGTGCAAAATCTGGTGAAGGAGGTCAATTACCTGGTGAAAAAGTTTTACCTTGGATTGCTGCAACCAGAAATTCTACACCTTATGTAGGTTTAATTTCTCCTCCACCTCATCATGATATTTATTCAATTGAAGATTTAGCACAATTAATTTTCGATTTAAAAAACGCCAATAGAGAAGCACGTATCAATGTAAAATTAGTATCTGAAGTTGGAGTTGGAACTATTGCAGCTGGTGTTGCAAAAGCAAAAGCCGATGTTGTTTTAATTGCAGGTTATGATGGTGGAACTGGAGCATCTCCTTTAACTTCATTAAAACATGCAGGTTTACCTTGGGAACTAGGTTTAGCTGAAGCACAACAAACATTGGTATTGAATAATTTAAGAAGTAGAATTGTTGTTGAATGTGACGGACAGTTAAAAACTGGTCGTGACGTTGCAATTGCAGCGCTATTAGGAGCCGAAGAATTTGGCTTTGCAACAGCTCCATTGGTAGCTTCGGGATGTATAATGATGCGAAAGTGTCATTTAAATACGTGTCCGGTTGGTATTGCAACTCAAGATAAAGAGTTGCGTAAAAACTTCAAAGGCACACCAGAACATGTGATTAATTTCTTCTTTTATATAGCTGAAGAATTGAGAGGTATTATGGCTCAACTTGGTTTTCGAACTATGGATGAAATGATTGGGCAAACTTCAAAAATTAATGCCAACAAGGCTATTACTCATTACAAAGCGAAAGGGTTGGATCTTTCTTCCATTTTATATGTTCCAGAAGGTTATAGCAAAATGCAATTGAAAAATACAGAAAAACAAGATCACGATTTAGAAGGAGTTCTTGATTTTACAATTCTAAAAGACTCACATAGAGCCTTATACAGAAAAGAAAAAATGACTTTAAACTATCCTATTTGTAATATGGATAGATCTGTAGGTGCCATTGTTAGTAATGAAATTTCAAAAGTTTACGGACATTTAGGATTACCTGAAGATACTTTAAGCATTAATTTTACTGGTTCAGCTGGTCAAAGTTTTGGAGTATTTGGAGCACACGGCTTAACATTTACAATTGAAGGAAACACCAACGATTATTTAGGAAAAGGATTATCTGGAGCAAAAATCATCGTAAAAAAACCAGCCAAAGCAGATTTTATTGCTGAAGAAAATATTATTGTTGGTAATGTTTGTCTGTTTGGTGCCATTGAAGGTGAAGCCTATATTAATGGTATTGCTGGTGAACGTTTTGCAGTTCGTAATTCAGGCGCAACAGCAGTTGTAGAAGGCGTTGGAGATCACGGATGTGAATATATGACTGGTGGTAAAGTAGTAGTTTTAGGTAAAACTGGAAGAAATTTTGCCGCAGGAATGAGTGGTGGTATAGCTTATATCTACGATCCTGAAAATAAATTCATAAACGGATTATGTAATACCGAATCTATAGAATTTGAAACTATTGAAGGTGAAGATGCTGAAGATTTAAAAGCATTGATAACTAAACATGTTCTCTACACCAATAGCAACAGAGGTAAAGAATTATTAGAAGATTGGGACACTAGCTTAAACAACTTTGTAAAAGTGATGCCTATTGAGTATAAACGTGCATTAAAACGTTTAGAAACAGAAGAACCAATGGTAGAAGAATTAACAGCATAATTATGGGAAAAATAACAGGTTTTAAAGAATTCGAAAGAAAAGACGAAACATATAAATCAGTTAAAGAGCGTGTAAGTAATTACAATGAATTTACTGTACCATTAAGCAAAGATGAAATTACAAAACAAGGCTCACGATGCATGGATTGCGGTATTCCGTTTTGTCACAGCGCATGTCCACTTGGTAATTTAATTCCAGACTTTAATGATATGGTTCATAAAGGCGAATGGAAAAAAGCAAACTACATATTACACACAACAAATAACTTTCCTGAATTTACCGGTCGTTTATGTCCTGCCCCATGTGAACAATCTTGTGTTTTAGGAATTATAGATGACCCAGTTTCAATAGAAAATATCGAAAAAAATATTGTTGAAAAAGCTTTTGCTGAAGGTTGGATTGTAGCACAACAACCTTCGGTAAGAACTGAAAAAAAAATTGCTATTGTAGGTTCTGGTCCTGCTGGTTTAGCTGCTGCCCAACAATTAAATAGAGCAGGACATTCTGTAACTGTTTTTGAAAGAGATGATGCTCTTGGAGGTTTATTACGTTACGGTATTCCCAATTTTAAATTAGAAAAAAATATTATTGATAGGAGAATAGCAATATTAAAAGAAGAAGGAATTGAATTTTATACCAACGTAAATGTTGGTGTAAATTATTCAGTTGAAAAATTAAATGAATTTGATGCTGTTGTTTTGTGTGGTGGATCAACTCAGCCTAGAAGTCTTCCTACAACCGGAATCGAAACAAAAGGTGTAGTTCAAGCAATGGATTTTTTAACACAAGCAACAAAAGTTGTATTAGGAAAAAAAGTGATAAATCAAGTTTTAGCAAAAGGTAAACATGTAATTGTAATTGGTGGTGGAGACACAGGCTCAGATTGTGTTGGGACATCAAACCGACAAGGAGCAAAATCAGTGACAAATTTTGAAATTATGCCTAAACCTCCAGAGTTTAGAAGTCTAAGTACACCTTGGCCATTTTGGCCGCTACAATTAAAAACTTCTACATCACACAAAGAAGGTTGTGAAAGAAATTGGTTAATAAATACCAAAGAATTTATTAGCAATGAAAAAGGTGAATTAACCGCATTAAAAACCATAGAAGTTGAATGGAAAATAATTCCAGGTCAAAGACCTGAATTGATAGAAATTAAAGGTTCTGAAAAAATCTGGCCTTGTGATTTGGCTTTATTAGCTTTAGGTTTCACAGGCCCTGAAAAAACTTTGAGTGATCAAATAGGAATTAAAACCGATGAAAGAAGTAATTATAATGCTACAAATTTCCAAACTAATATACCACATGTTTTTACTGCTGGCGATATGCGCAGAGGTCAAAGTTTAATTGTTTGGGCAATTTCAGAAGGTAGAGAAGCTGCCAAAAAAGTAGACGAATACTTAATGGGTTATAGCAACTTACCAAGTAAAGGTGATGGAGATTTACCAAGTTTATAAAATACTATATGCATAAAAGCTA
>Ga0209231_1000436_pt1 | contig 23739 bp, 18 predicted proteins | sample Deesub45470m_DNA_FD_188086 | JGI IMG/M metagenome (GOLD analysis project Ga0209231, IMG submission 188086) | Deep subsurface microbial communities from North Pacific Ocean - 450_OLKR46/470m Metagenome (SPAdes) (version 2) | ecosystem: Environmental > Terrestrial > Deep subsurface > Unclassified ... | reverse complement strand
CCATCTGGCAGCCAACCTGCCAGCCGCCCCGCCTGTGCGTTGCGCAACTGCACAGCGACCTGCCAGCCGCGTTCATCCGCCCGCCCTTCTGCCTGCCATGATTCGCCGCCGTCAGTGAGCAGTGCCAGCTGCCAGCGCTGACCGGTAAAATCATAAGAAAATTCCAGTTTCGCAACGGGAATCGCATCCAGCCTGCCATTGCGGCAGGACAATTGCACGGACGACAAGGTAAATCCGTCACAGCGCACACGAATGTTGCGGAACTCACGCTGCTGCACCTTCAATGTTGCGATCTGCAGATCGGCCGAACCGTCCGCAGGCAAAGCCAACGTGATGCCGCGGGCACTAAATGCAGGCGCGTCAATATCGGCGACGCTCAGCGTGAAATCGGCAGCCCCAGCCGTTGTGGAGAACAGCAAGATACCGAGCAGACAACGGCTCAATATTTTTTCGTAAGGACTGATTAAATGCCACATGGAATACAGGCTCACTGACTGCTGACATGCGGATTGTACAAGCTACTGAAGCCGACACAGACGCAGAATTTCCGGATTCCCTTTAGAATTTTTTGTGGTAATGTTGACAACATTACTCATCAATCTGCAACTGCTGCGGATTGACAAGATAAAAGCGTTCTGTCATTCACAGAAAACATCGCCAGGAATGGGCATGATGCGGCTATCGTGACGGCGATTACCGGTATGGCACATAGGCCCGGTCTGAAGGTCGTCGCGAAAGGCGTGGGAACAGGGGTATAGCGAATGAAAAACTATAAATCACTGATGAGGCTCGATACACCATTCAGGCTGATCGTTGCATTGGGTCTGCTTGTCAGCCTGGCAGAGCTTTTCATCATGTCAGTCCTCGCTGACGCCCTGGCATTCCTGAATATACCGGCTGCTTACTGGGGCTTGATTGATGCGGCCCTGCTGGTTCTGTTCATCTTTCCGGTGCTCTACACACTGGTTTTTCAAAAACTTCAGAGTGAGGAGCGCTACCGTCAGGCCAGCAATGCGGCTCTGGATGCGATAGTCCTCGTCAACGATAAAAATGAAGTTTCAAGCTGGAATCCGGCTGCGCAAAAATTGTTCCTCTACTGCAGCGACGAGGTGCTTGGACGCCCGATCGATCAGCTGTTCATTCAATCCGGTGACGCCGATGAATCCCGAACGGCAGGAAAGGACGTACAGACAGGAACACTGGTTGAGGCCCGTGCCAGGCGCAAGAATGGGGGCGAAGTGCCCGTTGAAATGTCGTATTCATCTTTCAGCATAAGAGGAAAGAAATACGAGTTCAGATTTATCCGTGATATCAGTGAGCGCAAGCAGGCCGAAGCGTCCCTGAACAAACTTTTGCTGGCCGTTGAACAAAGCCCCAGTTCTGTCGTCATCACCGGCCTTGATGGCAACATCGAATATACCAACCGGGCATTCACGAAGGTGACGGGTTACAGCGCGGGCGAAGCCATGGGCAAGAACCCGCGTATCCTGCAATCCGGTAAAACCCCGGCTGCGACCTTTTCCGACATGTGGCTTCATTTGACTCGCGGCGACACCTGGCATGGCGAACTCATCAATCGTCGCAAGGATGGCAGTGAATATATTGAGTCCACTATATGTTCCCCGGTCAGGCAGGAAGATGGTCATATCACGAATTACCTGGCGATCAAGACGGATATCACCGAACAAAAGCAGGCAGAAGCGCGCATTGAAAGACTGGCTCATTTCGACCAGCTCACCGGCCTGCCTAATCGCAGCCAGCTGAATGATCGCTTCAAATACGTACTGAGCATAGCGCAGCGGAACAATAAATCATTAACAGTGATGCTCCTTGATATCGATCATTTCAAAAATATCAACGATACCCTGGGCTATGAAACCGGCGACCAGGTGCTGATTGAAATTGCGGGGAGGCTCAGTGGTGTTTTACGCGATGAAGACACGGTCTCGCGTCAGAGTGGAGATGAATTTATTCTCGTTCTGCCCGATGCAGGTGTGGATGGGGCAACGCGTGTAGCGATCAAACTGATGGAACTGCTTTCCACGCCATTCCAGTTCGATCAGAACGAGTTGATCATCACGCCTTCGATTGGCATAGCCATTTATCCAAATGATGGCAATGATCTCGATACATTGACCCAAAATGCGGAAACCGCCATGTATCGTGCCAAGAAAGAAGGACGCAATAATTTTTGTTTCTTCATGCAGGAAATGCAGACACATTCTGCGCGCACCCTGCAACTGAGCAATGCCTTGCACCATGCCCTGACGCGCAATGAATTGCAGCTGCACTACCAGCCGCAAATTTCCGCCGGTGACGGGCACATCGTCGGTGCGGAAGCTTTGCTGCGCTGGCGGCATCCGGTATTGGGCAACATTTCGCCTGCAGAATTTATCCCGGTCGCCGAAAATGGCGGGCAAATTATCCAGATTGGCGAATGGGTGATACGCACAGCCTGCAGGCAATTAAAGGACTGGATGGATGACGGATTACCACCGATGATCATGGCGGTAAATCTATCGGCTGTTCAGTTTCATCAGGCAAACATCACCGAAAGAATCATCAGCATCCTCGATGAGATGCAATTGCCGCATAAATATCTGGAGGTGGAGTTGACGGAGGCTGTGGCCATGGACGATCCGGTAGCCGCGATTGCAGTAATGGATAAATTGCATGAGCAGGGTATCCGCATGTCAATTGACGATTTTGGCACCGGCTATTCTTCCCTGAGTTACTTGAAAAAATTCAAGGTATACAAACTGAAGATCGATCAGTCTTTCGTCAGGGATATTACTGAGGATTCGGATGACAAGGCTATCGTAACCGCCATCATCCATCTGGCGCACAGCCTGAACATGCAGACCATTGCCGAGGGGGTTGAAACCATAGGACAACTGTCCTTCCTGCGATTGCAGGGCTGTGATGAGATGCAGGGTTATTATTTCAGCAAGCCACTGCCTGCCGAGCAGTTCGCGGTGTATGTAAAAGAATTCAATTCCACATACAAATTTGAGCAAACCGAATATTCGATCTGAGGCATTCGACCCGGCCTTCAGGCCACGGTCACCGCTGTCAATTAACCTTGGAAAGGCTTTTCGTCCACGAAAAGCAAGAAAATCAAAACGTTAGCCTAGTATAACCGCTCACCAACTTCGCGAACAACCGTCACCCTTGGATTGGACAGAACGGCTCAAGAGTCCAGTCTATGCCTGTCTGGTCACGGATATATCCTCACCAGACAGGAAACTGCACTTTATGCGAAATTTTTCGCCGCGAAATCCCAGTTCACCAGATTGTTCATATAGGTTTCGACGAACTTAGGGCGCATGTTGCGGTAGTCGATGTAATAGGCGTGTTCCCACACATCCACGCACAGCAGGGCTTTATCGCCGGTAGTCAGCGGCGTGCCGGCAGCGCCCATGTTGACGATGTCCACAGAACCGTCCGCCTTCTTCACCAGCCATGTCCAGCCGGAACCGAAATTGCCCACAGCCGAAGTCTGGAAGGCTTTCTTGAATTCTTCCAGACTGCCCCATTTGGCATTGATGGCATCAGCCAGCGCGCCTGTCGGTGCGCCGCCACCTGTGGGCTTCATGCAATTCCAGAAAAAGGTGTGATTCCACACCTGCGCCGCATTGTTGTAGATGCCGCCGGCCGGTGCCTTTTTGACGATAGCTTCCAGATCCAGCGCCTCGTATTCGGTGCCCTTGATCAGATTATTCAGATTGGTTACATAAGCCTGATGATGCTTGGCATAGTGATATTCAAATGTTTCGCTGGACATGTGAGGTTGCAGTGCATCCATTGCATAAGGCAAGGCGGGCAAGGTATGTTCCATATTATTTCCTTCCATTAGAGTTAATTGCGGGTGGCTAAATAATACCACAGCTTTTTAGTCAGACTTCAGCCAATTTACCATCGGCGAAAATCAGTGCACAGCGCACGACCTTATGCGGGTGTATGGCCCGCATCGCCGCACGGTATTCTTCAAGCTGAGCCTGATAGTCCTGTGAGCTTACACCTGTCTTATAGTCCAGCACCCACACCTCATCGTCGAACTCGACCAGACGGTCCATGCGCCGCAACTGGCCACCCGCATTCACATAGGCCACTTCGTTGCTGGCTGCCAGATACTGGCGTGCATCGAAGAAACGCGTCAGGGACGGATTGTTCAACAAGTCCAGCGCATGTTGCCAGAGCGTTCCCATACGCGCTGATGGAATGTTCAGTTTGCGCTGTAGCGCGCCCTTGAGCACATCGTCAATTTCTGCCGAACCGGGCAGATGCTCCATCAGGCCGTGCAGCCAGATGCCGTAGCGTTGCGCATCGTTCATCACGGGTTTGCGCGCACCGACCGGCAGCGCTCTGCACAAACGCTCATCCACGACACAGGATTGAGGACTGAGGACTGAGACTGCGGGTGCCTTACTAAGGGGCGAAGCCCCAGCTTGTTGTGTGCAGTGCTGAGTATCGTGCGGCATCGCCGCATCATCCACAAGCTGAGCGAGCGGACTTTCCAGCGGCTCGGCGAGCACGGCTGCGATGCGCTGATACCACACGCCTTCAAGCAGCGCGCCGCTGCCGCTGACCAGCAGCGCCTGTTTGGCGCGGGTCATCGCGACATACAGCAGATTCAGGTCCTCGCGCTGCGAGAGTGCAGCCTCCTGCCCGAAGTAATGTTCGCGTACCTGTCCGCGGCTGGATTTGTCGCCATACATGGAAAAATGCGCCGGTTTTTTTGCATCGGTCGGCCAGTCCACCATGACGTCATAGCCCCTGTCTGCCGGCGGTTTGGCATTGGCATCCAGCAGCCAGACTATCGGCGCTTCCAGCCCCTTGGCCTCATGCACCGTGTAGATGCGCAGCGCGTTACCCGTCTGAGCAACCTTGCCTTCATCGGGCGATTCGTTGTCGTCAGCACGGCGCAGCTCGGTCAGCTCGCGCAAAAAACCCGGCAGACTGGGATAACGTCCGGCATCCACATTCAGCGCAATCTCCAGAAACGCCTGCAAATTGGCCAGCACCGTGGCACGCATCTCCTGCGGCACGGCGCAGGCATAGCGGTGCTGCGCGTCACCCTCGAAATAGATGCGGTCCAGCAAATCGTGCACCGGCAATTTATCGGCAAGCAGCAACCAGTCCTGCAACAAGCGATGCGCGCGTTGCAAGGCGGGCGTAGCCGTACCGGCTTCGACCAGATATTTCAGGCGCAGCCACCATGAAATTTGAGGTGCAAGGTGCAAGGTGCAAGGTGCAAGTTCGACTGCACCCGGCTCTTCACAACTTGTTCCTTGCCCCTTGTTCCTTGTTCCTGCAATCCTCATCAGATCATCATCGCTGCATGAAAATAACGGCGTGCGCAACGCGTGCGCCAGCGCCAGGTCGGCAAACGGGGTGATCAAGAATGTCAGCAGCGCCTGTATACCCGAGGCTTCCAGCGTATCCAGCAGGCCGCCCCGGCGCGAGGTCAGGAAAGGAATAGCCTGTCTGCGCAGCGCCTGCTCATAGACCTTGAGATGGGTGCGACGGCGCACCAGCACCATGATGTCCGAGTAGCGTACCGGGCGCACCTGCCCTGCATCGTGTATTCGCCAGTTCCCCACGATTTGAGTGATTTTTTCGGCGAAGCGCTGTGCTTCCAGTTCACGCTCACCTTCTTCATGCGCTGGATACGCTTCCAGCAGCGGATTGCGCATAGGCCTGTCCGCCGTGTCAGCCGATGCCGTGTCCGCCAGTTCGGCCAGCGGCAACGCCTCGACATGTCCCGGCAAGTCCTGCTGATGAGACAGATGCGTCTCGAATCCATCGTAGTCAGCCAGGCCGTCGAACACCCCGTTCACCGCGGCCAATACGGCGGGCGCATTGCGGCGCGTTTCATTTTTCTTGAGATGCACGGCCTGATAATGATCCTGCAAAAACGCGCGCACCACGCCGAACAGGCGCGCGTCGGCACGGCGGAAGCGGTAGATGGATTGTTTGGGGTCACCCACCACAAACACAGTCGGCGCACTATCCACCGCCGCCGAGGCGGCAAACCAGGATTGCAGTATCTGCCATTGCAGGGGGTTGGTGTCCTGAAATTCATCCAGCAACACATGGCGATAGCGGCTATCCAGCTTGTATTGCAGGTATTCGGCGTGGTCGCTGTCGTTGAGCAACTGACACACCCGCCATTCCAGATCGCCGAAGTCCAGCTTCTGCTGGCGCTGCTTTAATTGCTGATAGGCATCCAGCAAGGCCACGCCGCAGCGCAGCGCATGACAGTTGCTCTGGTAGATATGCTGCGTCTGTACTTTATTCCACGCATCGAGCAACTGCCCGCGCACCCGCTCCAGCCATTGCGCCAGCGCAGTGCCGTCCTGCCCCATGTTCGCCTTGATGGAACGCGGCGCATTTGTCTTGGTATACAGCCCGCCCCACAACTGTGCGAACACTTCGGCTAACGGCAGCGTGCCGTCCAGCGGCGCGAGCAGATTCGCCGCCAGCTTCTGCTGCGCCGCGCTCGCCTTGGCCAGCCCGTTCAGGCAGGCGGCCAGCGCCCGCACATCGTCGGCAAAATGCGTCTGATCGAACAGTTCCTCCAAGGGATCGCTATCTGGATCGACTTGCCACTCCTCACGCAAATTATCCAGCGCGAAATCCAGCGCACCTACCCCCTCTCCCCCGCCCCCTCTCCCGCCTGCGGGCGAGGGGAGGTTACTGGTATAAGCCCACCACTCGCTGCGTTTGTCGGCAAATTTGCGCAGCAATGTCTGCGTATTGGCCAGCCCCAGCTCCCTGAACAGCACCATCATGGACTGAGCCGTTGCACTGTCCGGCTGTCCATGCAGATCATCCAGAAAGGTCTGCCAGGCTTCCTGCCACAATTCGGCGGTCTGTTCGACCAGTTGCACCCCGCCCGCGCTACTGAGCGGCGCGCGTTGCAGTATCTGCATGAACCAGCCGTGGAAAGTGCTGATGGTGACGGGCGGATTCGCGTGCAAAAACTGCTGATACAGCAACCGCGCACGCGGCAGCATGTGCGCTATGTCCGATTCAGGCACTGCACGCTGACGCAAAAATTCGCGCACATAGTCATCGTCTTTCGAAGCCAGTTCATACAGCCAGTCGCGCAGTCGCGCCTGCATTTCCTGCGCGGCACGGCGCGTGAAGGTGATCGCCAGTATTTCTCCGGGCGGCACGCCTTCCAGCAGCAGGCGCACCACGCGCGAGACCAGCAGCCAGGTCTTGCCGCTGCCCGCACACGCCTCGACCACCACGCTTTGCCGGGGATTGAGTGCCAGACGGTTATCCATGCATTTCACCTGCGTCGACTCTATCCTCAGTCCTCAGTCCTCGCTCCTGTTTTTCTTCCCATTCACCCCGGCGGCACAGCCCTTGCATCTCGCAATAAGCGCATGCTTTTTCCGCACCGTGGGCAGGCATGGGCACACCGCTGTGCAACTGCTCAAAAATCGTTTTCAGGCGTTCCAGATTGTCCAGTGCCAATACCGTGATGTCATGCGTCGGGGCGACCGCCAGCACGGTGTCGTCTTCCAGACTGACAAATGCCGCCGCACCGGCGCCTGCGGCCTGCGCGTAACAGGCCAGCTGCACATCCTCACCCGGCTCTTTCAGCTTGTTTTTCAGCGCGTAGGCCGATTGCGTCTTGTAGTCCAGCACGGCGGTCACAGCCGCATCATCGACACGCACATCGATGCGATCTATGCGTCCGCTCAGCAGCAGATTTTCAGACACTTCCAGTTTGATGGGCTGCTCGGCGGCCTGATAGCGCCAGCCTGCCTCCTCGTTGTCCCGCTGCCAGTCCAGATAGGCCGGGATCAGCGCCTGCCAGCGCAGCAGCCAGGCTTGCGCGAGATAGTCGTGTGCCAGCGCATCGGCAAACACCTCATCGCTGATGCGCCGCAAAATCTGCTCCGCATCCGGGTGATCGTTGAGCAGCGGGATTTCGGTGTGAAAACGTTGCAGCACCTCATGCACCCAGGTGCCGTAATCGCGCTTGTCCAATTCTTCGCGCACCTCGTCCAGTTCGTTCAGGCGCAGCACATGCCGTGCGAAATACTGATAGGGGCAAGCCACCAGCGAGTTGTAGCCTGAAGGGGATATGCGCAAAGGTATCAATTCAGGAGTAACCACAGGACGCGGCATGCCAGATTGCGGATTGTCGATTGCGGGTTGCAGAATTCTGACCTGCGCCTTTTCGAGCATTCCGCCCAGTTCTGTATCCATCAGATCATCACCGAACGCCAGCAAGTGCAGGGCGCGCAGCATTTCAAAATGCGGGCTGAGCAGATTCGGTTCACCGTCGCGGCGATCCTGCCAGGTCACCAGCACGTTATCGTTCATCGCCAGCAGCCCCAGCAAATCGTCGCGCACCTGCGCCTGTTGTTTGCCTGACAGCGGCAACCCCAGCGTGGCGCGCACCGCGTCGTTGAACCACTGCCCGGTATTCGCGGGCGCAGGCAGATGCATGGCATCACAGCCCAGCAGCAGCACCGCATCGAAGCTGCGCCAGCGCGTGGCAGGAAGATGCGTAAACAGCACCGGACTGTCCACCGATACATCGCGAAAGGTATTCAGATCAAGTTGTTGCGACAGCCAGCGGCGCCATTCCGCGTAGCTGTATTTTCCGCTCGTGTCAGACTGCAATTCGTCCCGCCACAGCGCGAGCAACTGCAACAGCTGCTGGCCCGCCGCATCCTGTTGCCAGCCCTGCACCACGCCCAATATTTCAAGACTCTCGTGCAGTGCATGCAGCCATCCGGCAAGCGGCAAGTGATTATTGGCGAGCAACCGCGCCGCCTGACGCAGGCGCACCAGCGGCTGCACCAGTTCGGGCGCATGAAGCCCGGCGACTGCGATTAAATCCTGTAAGTGTGCGACCACGCCATGCTTGCGTACCAGTTGCTCGAACTGGTACGCGGCCTGTTTGCGCTGCGCCGGGTTTTCGGCAAACAAAAACGGCGACTTGAGAAGGTCGAGCACATCCTGATAGTAAAAGTCTCCCTGCACCGCCTCCAGCCAGCGCATCAGCACCGTGCTGACCGACAGCGTGGCAAACGTCCAGCCGGTCTCGTCCTGTACCGCCACCCGCGCGCGTTCCAGCAGGGCGCGCAGCCTGCGCGCAACCAGCCTGTCCTGCACCACCACCGCGATGGATTGCCTGCCCTCCAGCAACCAGCGCCGGATTTGAACATCGGCGGCCTGCGCCTCCTGCTCCATGCCATGCGCCCCGAACAGTCGCAGGCGACCGCCCAGCGCAGCGTCAGGCTTAAACCCCGCCGCCGTGCTGAGCAGATCCGCGCTACGCCCGTCCTGTTGCAGAGCGCACGCCAGCAGCGCGCAGTCGGGTTCAGCCGCAACCATGGCGCGCAGATCGAATACGGTCACCTCGACGCGCTCACGGCAAGCCTGCAAGAAGCGCGTTTCAGTTTCGTCGGGATCACAGGTTTGCAACACATACAGCGGGCAGTCCACTTGCCGTGCCAGTTGCGCCAGACGCTGCTGACAGGCGCGCGAGGCATCCAGATCATCAGATGAGGCCATCGCATACCACAACTCATGCACGACTCTGGCCTCAAACTGCATCGCCTGCCCGCTACGCGCCTGATAAGCCTCGGCCAGTTGCCGTGCAAATTCTTCACTCGTCTCAGGCAGGGTGACATAGTGCCGCGTCAACTCATCCATCAGCGTCAACAATTCGCGCGACAGACTCCATAAATCCGCATCGGGGAACCAGCGGCGCTCACGCAGTGCCTGATAGAGCGCGACGATGCGCTGAGAATCAGGCTGAACAATGAGGGGTAGCGACTGCGCCCAGTCGGCAAGCGTGAGCATCTGCGGCAGCAGCAGCGCCCCTGAGACAGAACTTAACGCCTGCGCAAGCGGCAGGGCGGCGTGGTAATTGGGCAACAGCACCACCGCCGCACGCAAATCCGGTGGTGCCTGACGGGACAGGATATGCTGAGCGAGCAAACGATAAAAGCGCACCCCCGGCCGCCGGGTAGCTTGCAACTTTAGCGTTCGAGTAAATGCAGCTTTTCTTTGACGCCCAGCCACTCATCCGCATCGGCAGGCGCTTCCTGCTTCTCGACGATGACCGGCCATAACTTGGCGAGTTCAGCGTTCAGGGCGACGAAGTGCAGTTGCTCTTCAGGCAAATCATCCTCGGCAAAAATGGCCTCGGCGGGACATTCGGCTACACACAGCGTGCAATCTATGCACTCGTCCGGATCGATCACCAGAAAGTTCGGGCCGACGTGAAAGCAGTCCACCGGGCACACATCCACGCAGTCGGTATATTTACACTTGATACAATTTTCCGAAACAACATAAGTCATGACACTACTCCAGATAAGCGAAAGTTCCGGCATTTTAGCAGAGCCTTTGCAGAAAAAATCGGGCAATTTCCTGGGGCTATTCGACACACAAACAATTTGAATACATTAGCAAATGCTGTTATTCTGCAAACCGCCCTACTGAGGATATTGCAATCAGGCAGATCATCCTGCGCGCAGTGCCCGATATCCGGTTTGGCTGCACCGATGCAATATGCACCCTTCCCAGCGCAACGTTTTTTAGATAGGATGCGCACTACGAATTAAAAATCTTATCCGAGTATCACCGCATCACACTTTTTGACCCATCCCAATTCAAAGCGAGATTCAATCATGAGCGAACATATCATTTACGTTACCGATGCTACTTTTGACGCCGAAGTTACTCAGGCTGCACTCCCCGTACTGGTAGACTACTGGGCTGAATGGTGCGGCCCCTGTCGCATGATTGCCCCCATTCTGGACGAAATCGCCAAGGAATATGCAGGCCGCCTGACGGTCGCAAAACTGAATGTGGACGAAAACCAGCAAACGCCACAGAAATTTGGCGTGCGCGGTATTCCAACTCTGATGCTGTTCAAAAATGGCAACATCGAAGCCACCAAGGTCGGCGCGCTCTCCAAGTCACAATTGACAGCTTTTATTGACAGCCACATCTAAAACGTATAGTGTCACACCCGCATCGCCTTTCAAGGGCGCACTGTTCCAGAAAAAACAAATAAAGAACACGTCCAGGCCATGCGGGTGGCATCTGCCACCGCAGCTTTCAGCCTACCCCTCATCTCTATATCCATCAGCCTTCGCGCGTCGCCATGCATTTATCTGACATAAAAACCAAACATATCACCGAACTCGTTGAAATGGCCGCGGCCAATCAAATCGAGAATGCCAACCGCATGCGCAAGCAGGACCTGATGTTCGCACTGCTGAAAAGCCACGCGAAAAAAGGTGAAAGCATCTACGGAGACGGCACGCTGGAAATCCTGCCGGACGGATTCGGCTTTCTGCGCTCACCGGATACCTCGTACCTGGCCGGCCCGGACGACATTTATGTCAGCCCCAGCCAGATACGCCGCTTCAACCTGCATACCGGCGATTCGATCGAGGGTGAGATACGCACCCCGAAAGACGGTGAGCGTTATGTCGCGCTGGTCAAGGTGGACAAGGTCAACGACGAGCCACCCGAGAATGCAAAGAACAAGATCCTGTTTGAGAATCTCACCCCCTTATTCCCGACCCAGCCGCTGATACTGGAGCGCGATATCCGCGCCGAAGAAAACATCACCGGGCGCATCATCGATATCATCGCGCCCATAGGCAAGGGGCAGCGCGGCCTGCTGGTTGCCTCACCGAAATCCGGCAAGACCGTCATGCTGCAACACATCGCGCACTCCATTTCAGCCAACAACCCCGATGCCACGCTGATTGTGCTGCTGATAGACGAACGCCCGGAAGAAGTCACCGAAATGACCCGCACCGTGCGCGGCGAAGTAGTCGCTTCAACCTTCGACGAACCGGCCAGCCGCCATGTACAGGTCGCAGAGATGGTACTGGAAAAAGCCAAGCGACTGGTCGAACACAAGAAGGATGTCATTATCCTGCTCGACTCCATCACCCGTCTGGCACGCGCCTACAATACAGTTATTCCGTCCTCCGGCAAGGTACTGACCGGCGGTGTGGACGCCAATGCACTGCACCGCCCCAAACGCTTCTTCGGTGCGGCACGCAACATCGAAGAAGGCGGCAGCCTGACCATCATCGCTACCGCACTGGTCGATACCGGATCGCGCATGGACGATGTGATCTACGAGGAATTCAAGGGTACCGGCAACATGGAAATCCATCTGGACAGACGCATGGCCGAGAAGCGCATCTATCCGGCCATCAACATCAACCGTTCGGGTACGCGCAAGGAAGAGTTGCTGATCAAGTCGGATGTCCTGCAACGCATCTGGCTGCTGCGCAAACTGCTCTACCCCATGGATGAGCTGGAAGCGATGGAATTTCTGCTCGGCAAGATCAAGGCGACCAAGAACAACGCCGAGTTCTTCGATTCCATGCGTCGCTAATACAAAAATCGTTGTCCACGAAAGGCACGAACCAATTCGACAAAACAGCCTTTGCTTCGCAAAGCATAAAATTTGACTTAATCAGGGTTAAAACCGCGAAAAGTTCTCTCTGACGTATTGAATATTTTCGTGAGTTTCGTGATTTTCGTGGACAGCTTTCAATTTTGAATCCATTTTTATAACAAAAGGTTTTTGACGGGGTCGGATTTTTCTGTATAATCCTCGCTTTCGCAAAATCCGCAATCAATCGAGGTTGTTATGTACGCAGTCATTAAAACCGGTGGTAAGCAATATCGTGTCGTTACCGGTGAAACTTTAAAAGTTGAAATCATTCCCGGCGACATCGGCTCAGCTATTGTGCTGGACAAGGTGTTATTGGTCTCTGACGGCGAGAAGCTGTCGGTCGGCAAGCCATTGCTGCTCGGCGCGACCGTTGCAGCAACCATCGTTTCCCATGGCCGTGGCGTCAAGGTACGCATTTTCAAAATGCGCCGTCGTAAGCACTATCAGAAGAATCAGGGTCATCGTCAAAACTACACAGAAATCCGCATCGACGGCATTTCAGCGTAATACTTGTAAGGAGCAGATAACATGGCATCAAAAAAAGGCGGCGGCAGCACCAGTAACGGACGCGACTCACACTCAAAACGACTGGGTGTCAAACGTTACGGCGGCGAATTGATCAGCGCAGGCAGCATCATCATACGTCAGCGCGGCACTGAATTTCATCGCGGCGAAAACGTAGGCATGGGCAAGGATCACACCCTGTTTGCCAAGGTTACCGGCAAGGTGGTGTTCGCCATCAAGGGCGCACAAAAGCGCAGAACCGTTTCCATCGTCGCAGCTTAAGCTGTTTCGCTTGAAACAAATCAGCCCTATCGCAAGGTAGGGCTTTTTTTATTTAAACCTTAAAGATCTGTCCACGAACAAACACGAACAAACACGAAACATTACAACCAGATACCCGTTGTTTTATTTAGTGCCTTTCGTGTCTTTCGTGGATGAAAAGTATTCTCAAGGTTCAGCGGTACAAAAGTATGAAGTTTATTGACGAATCCAGAATCGAAGTCTTCGCAGGCAATGGCGGCAACGGCATCGCCAGTTTCCGCCGCGAAAAATACATAGAAAAAGGCGGGCCGGATGGCGGGGATGGCGGACGCGGCGGCAGCGTGTTCGTGCAGGCGGACCGCAACATCAATACCCTGGTGGACTTTCGTTTTGCGCGCACCCATAAAGCCCGCAATGGCGAATCCGGTCGCGGTTCGGACTGCTATGGCAAGGGGGCCGATGACGTCATTCTGCACATGCCTGTCGGCACGGTCATCACAGACATCAACAGCGGCGAAGTGATTGCCGATCTCACCCACGATGGCGAGAAGGTCCTGCTGGCCGAAGGCGGCAAAGGCGGGCTGGGCAATATTCATTTCAAATCGAGCACCAACCGCGCACCCCGCCAATGCACGCCTGGCACCGAGGGTGAAACGCGCGAATTACAACTGGAACTCAAAGTGCTGGCCGATGTTGGCCTGCTCGGCATGCCGAATGCGGGGAAATCCACTTTCATTCGCGCGGTGTCTGCCGCCCGCCCCAAGGTGGCCGACTACCCTTTCACCACGCTGCATCCGAATCTGGGCGTAGTACGCGTATCGCACGAGAAAAGCTTCGTCATCGCCGACATTCCGGGACTGATCGAAGGCGCAGCCGAAGGCGCGGGCCTGGGCCACCAGTTCCTGCGTCATCTGGCACGCACCAGCTTGCTGCTGCATCTGGTCGATATCGCACCGCTTTACGAGGGCACCAGCCCGGTTGCCGAGGCGCGCGCGATTCTCAACGAGCTGAAAAAATACGATCAGTCCCTGTATGAAAAGCCGCGCTGGCTGCTGCTGAACAAGGTCGATCTGCTGGAAGATCGCGAGTCCGCCGTTGCCGAATTCCTCAGGGAATTTTCCGACTTCGACCGTTATTTCGTCATTTCCGCGATCAGCGGCGAGGGTTGCCGCGAACTGACCTTTGCCATCATGGAACATCTGCTGGAGGTCAAAACACAGGAGCAGGAGAAGGCAGCCAACAGCGCGCAGGAAACGGATGCCAGTACGCTGTAAGAACAGGATTCAGGAATGAGGATTGAGTAATGTTGGAATCAACGATGAAAACCGTACTGACCGACTGCCGCCGCATCGTCGTCAAAGTGGGCAGCAGCCTGGTAACCAATCAGGGGGCCGGCCTCGATCTTGACGCGCTGGGAAACTGGGCCAGACAGATAGCCGCGCTCAATGCCAGCGGCCATGAGGTCTTGCTGGTGTCTTCAGGCGCGATAGCCGAAGGCATGCAACGCCTGGGCTGGCGTACCCGGCCTACTTCAATACACGAGCTGCAGGCCGCCGCAGCAGTGGGTCAGATGGGGCTGGTGCAGGCCTATGAAAGCTGCTTCCGCAAACATGGCCTGCATGCCGCGCAGGTGCTGCTGACGCATGACGATCTGGCGGACAGAGAACGCTACCTGAATGCCCGCACCACCCTGACCACCCTGCTCGCGCTGCGCGTGATCCCCATCATCAACGAGAACGATACGGTGGTAACCGATGAAATAAAATTCGGCGACAATGACACGCTGGGCGCGCTGGTCACCAATCTGATCGATGCCGACGCGCTGGTGATACTCACCGATCAGAGCGGCTTATACACCGCAGATCCGCGCAAACATCCCGATGCCGTACTGGTCAGCTCGGCACAGGCCGGGGATGCACAACTGGAAAGCATGGCTGGAGGGGCCGGCAGCGCAATCGGCCGCGGCGGCATGCTCACCAAGATACTCGCGGCCAGGCGTGCTGCGCACAGCGGCGCGCATACCGCCATCGCCTCCGGGCACGAAACGGATGTGCTGCTGCGCCTGTTCGCGGGAGAACCCATCGGAACCCTGCTTATCGCGCCCTCTCTTCCCCTCGCAGCGCGCAAACAATGGCTGGCCGGCCACCTGCAGGTCGCAGGCCGCCTGGTTCTGGATGCGGGTGCAATCAGGGCGCTGTGTTCGGATGGCAAGAGTCTGCTACCCATAGGCGTGAAACAGGTGTTCGGGGAATTCCAGCGCGGCGCGGTCGTCGCCTGTGTCAGCGAACAGGGTGAGGACATCGCCCGCGGCCTGGTCAACTACAACAGCGAAGAAGCCCGCCGCATCGCGGGTCGCGCCAGCCAGCAGATCGTCACCCTGCTCGGCTATGGCGGCGATACCGAAATCATCCACCGGGATAATCTGGTGGTACTGTAGGAACCTAAACCCTCAGTCCTTCACGCAACAACTTGGGGCGCAGCCCCCTTCATCCTAGAAAAAGCTGTTGTCCACGAACCACACGAAAAACACGAACAGATTCAAATGTATACCGCTGTTGATGCGGTCACCCTGTGGGTGTTACGCTGACTTTATGTAACTTATTGATTTGTTTCGCGACTTTCGTGCTTTTCGTGGATGAAAAAAGGTTTCTAGGTTCATTCAGGAACAGGAGATTCATCTCCGTAGCTCCGAGGGAAGCCCCTTGCGATCTTGCGGCATCAGTCCTCAGTCCTCAGTCCTCAGTCCTCAGTCCTCAGTCCTCAGTCCTCAGTCCTCAGTCCTCAGTCCTCAGTCCTCAATCCTCAGTCCTCATATCTGCCCGTAGTTCAGGAAGCTGACGGTGTTGCGCCCCTGATTCTTGGACAGATAGAGCGCGTTGTCAGCCGATTTGACCAGCATATCGACGGACAGATCGGCGCTGGGCATGACGCTGGCCACGCCACAACTTGCCGTCACATGTCCGAATGGCGACCCCATATGCGGCATATTCAATTCAGCCACATGCTGACGGATGCGATTGGCCACCCAGTGTGCGCCGCCCTCATCCGTATCGCCCAGTATCATGACAAATTCCTCGCCTCCATAGCGTGCCACCAGATCACCGGCACGCGGCGCACAACGCACCATCTCCTGCGCCACGGCCCTGAGACAATCGTCGCCCTCCTGATGCCCGTACCGGTCGTTGTATTTTTTGAAATAATCCACATCCAGCATCACGATGGACATCGGCTTCTTGAGTCGCAAACACCGTCGCCATTCCCTGGCCAGCGACTCGTCAAACATGCGGCGGTTGGCGATACCCGTCAACCCATCCGTCATCGATAGCCGTTGCAATTCCTGATTGGCGTCATGCAACTGCCCGGCCACCTTAACCAGCGCGCGCTGCATCTGCACCAGCCTGTACATCGCCCGCACCTTGGCCTGAACTACCACGCTGCCCACTGGCTTCATGATGTAGTCATCGCCCCCCACCTCAATGCCGCGCACCAGATCCTCGTCCTTGGACATGACACTCAGGAATATGATGGCCGTCCAGTCATCCTTGCCCTGCAGTCTGCGTATTTCCTTGGCCACATCGTAGCCACTCATATCGGGCAGAATAATGTCGAGCAGAACGATGTCCGGACGCTCGCTACCGTATAATTCTATAGCCTCCTTGCCATTTTTAGCACTTACATACTTGACGTTCATATCTTCGATATAACCGCAAATCGCCTTGAGCGCCACTTTGCTGTCTTCGACGACCAGCACTTTCAACTTGGATAATCTTTTCGGCATAAAACCTGTTCCAGTCTATGTTCAACACACTTGCGTACACCTGTCAGGCAAGCAGCCTGTTGCAGGCTATGTTCAGCCGCTTCGCAGCCACCTCGACCGCTGCGCGCAGGTTTTCCGCATCCCCGTTTCCCGACGGCGGAGCCAGCTGCGCCATCACCCTTTCAGAAAACCTGCGCACCGTTTCATAGTGGCTGTCTGCATCCCTCAACAGGTGCTGAGGGTTGATAGCCTGAAAATACAGCATACCTGCGCGGAATCCGACGGCCAGCAGATAGGCACCGGGCGCATCGGTTTCACGCACCTCATAATACTGCGTAGCGATATCGCCTTCGTGCGTAGCGGTTACGGCAAATTTTCCGGCGATGAGCTCAAGAAATTCCCTCGCGTGAGCGAGTTGCGGCGCAAGGGTGAGATGATATTGTCCGGGGCGATGAATGACTAGCGGACTATCCAGCACCACGGGTTTGCGTATCACCAGGATAACCAGCGCAATCAGGATAGCGAGTAATAAAGCCTCGTACATTTTCATCGAGAGGGGTGGAGACACCCCCTTGAGTTAACCCCTGCGCACGGTTTTACCGTGGACATTGGCACTTTCTATCCACTTCTTGACACGGTTGGCGTCACCTATGCGGGTATTTTTTCCCGCCGAATCCAGCAGCACGATAATGACCGAACGCTGGCGTATTTGTGCCTGCATGACCAGACAACGCCCGGCCTCGTTGATATATCCGGTCTTGCTCACGCCTATGTCCCAGGAGGCATTCTTCACCAGCGGGTTGGTATTATTGAAGCGCAACTCGCGTCCGCGCGCGCCCTCCACGGAATGCGTAACCGTCGTCGTGTACTGGTGGATCAACCTGTAGTTGCGCGCTGCGGCAACCATTTTGACCAGGTCGCGGGCGGTTGAAACATTTTCACTATCCAGCCCTGTCGGGTCGCGGAAAGTAGTATTCAGCATACCCAACTTACGCGCCTTGGCATTCATCGCCGCAACGGCTGCTGACATTCCACCCGGATAACTGCGCGCCAGTGCCGATGCCGCGCGATTTTCAGAAGACATCAGCGCCAGTCTGAGCATCTCGTTGCGTGTAAAGGTCGTGCCTATGCGCAAACGGGAATGCGTTCCCTTCAGGCTGTCCAGATCAGCCACGTCCACGCTGATCTCCCCATCCAGATCAAGTTTGGCATCCAGCACCACCATTGCCGTCATCAGCTTGGTGATAGAGGCTATAGGCGCTACTGCATCAGGATTTTTGGTATACAAGGGGCGCTGCGATTGTTCGTCGTAAATCAATGCAATAGACGAATGCAACTTGGGGCTGGAAACAGGCTGAAATGATACAGAGGAAAGCTCGCGATCAAATTTTGCGGAAATACGACTGGAATTATACTCATCTGCCTGTGCGAGCAAAGCATGTCCGGCCAGCACACACATCAGCAATCTTTTTTTCACTTTTTACTCCCGAACAAGCACAAGGCCGAAAGGATACCCCAAAATCAATATAAATCAATAGCCAATGGGCTTCTGCTCTACACGTTTCTGAAGATTCCACATTTGCGCGTACAAACCACCGTGCAGCAATAATTCGTTATGCGTGCCACGGTCGACGATACCCCCTCTGTCCATCACCAGAATCTGATTGGCATACACCACAGTGGACAAGCGATGCGCAACGATCAGCGTGGTGCGGTTTTGTGCGATGCTGTGCAATTCCGCCTGGATGGCCTTCTCCGACTTCGAATCCAGCGCCGAAGTCGCTTCATCAAAAATAAGAATCGCCGGGTTTTTCAGTATTGCCCGTGCAATCGCCACACGCTGTTTCTCACCCCCCGAGAGTTTCAGGCCGCGCTCACCCACTCTGGTTTCATAGCCTAGCGGCAGTGATTCGATAAATTCGTGTATGTGCGCTGCCTGGGCCGCTGCAACAACCGCTTCGCGGCCGGCCTCGGGTCGACCATAGGCGATATTGTAATAAATCGTGTCATTGAACAGCACCGTATCCTGCGGCACGATACCGATCGCCGCGCGCAAACTGCTCTGCGTCACCTCGCGTATATCCTTTCCGTTGATGCGTATCGATCCTGCCTGCACATCGTAAAATCGAAACAGCAGACGCGACAGAGTGGACTTGCCCGCCCCGCTCGCTCCCACCACGGCCACGGTATGCCCGGCCGGTATGCTGAAATTCACGTCGAACAGAATTTGCCGGTCGGCATCATAGCCGAAGCTGACATGCTCAAATTTAACCTCTGCATTACCGGGCAACAAGGCTTGCGCGTCAGGCGCATCCGCGATTTCACGGTGTTCATGCAACAAACCGAACATCTTTTCCATATCCGCCAGCGCATGGCGTATTTCCCGGTACACGAAGCCGAGGAAATGCAAAGGCATATACAGCTGTAACATGAACACGTTCACCAGCACCAGATCGCCCAGCGTCATCGTGCCCTTCACCACCTCATCGGCCGCCAGCCACATCAACGCCGTGATGCCGATGGCGATAATGACGCTCTGCCCCGCATTCAGGAAGGCGAGCGAAGTCTGATTGCGCACTGCGGCCGTTTCCCAGTGCTGCATATTGTGGTCATAACGGCGCGCTTCGTATTGCTCGTTGCCGAAATATTTCACTGTTTCATAGTTCAGCAGGCTGTCAATCGCACGACTGTTCGCCTTGGAATCCAGATCGTTCATGGTACGCCGCACCACCATGCGCCACTCGGTGACAAACAGGGTAAAACCGATATAGATAACCAGCGTGACAAAGGTGATTATTGCGAACCAGGCGCTGTATTTACTGAGCAGAATAGCCGCCACCAGCCCTATCTCCAGCAGGGTGGGCAGAATATTGAACAGCATGAAATTCAGCAAAAAGCCGATACCGCGTGTACCGCGCTCGATGTCGCGCGCCACGCCGCCGGTTTGCCTGTCCAGATGAAAGCGCAGACTCAGATTGTGCAAATGCTCGAACACCTGCAAGGCCACCCGCCGGATCGCGCGCTGCGTCACCTTGGCGAATACCGCATCGCGCAACTCGCCAAACAGCGTGCTGAGCAGACGCAGCAAGCCATACCCCAGAATCAGCAATGCAGGCACCACCAATACCGCCTGCGATTGATCCAGCGCGTCTATGATTTGCTTGAGCACCAGCGGAACGCCAACATTGCCGAGCTTGGCCAGGATCAACAGACTCATCGCCAGTATCACCCTGCCCTTGAATTCCATCAGGTAGGGAATGAGTGAGCGCAGGGTCTGCCAACCGCCGCTTATGTCGTGCTCTGAGGGTGATGAAGAAGGTCGCATAGTCTGACAACAAAAAAGTAGGTGTCGATTATAGCCGCTGCTGTGTGCATAATATGACATCCTTAGCTCTGCGCCATGTCATGAACCCCGTCGCCGCCCTCTCCTATCATCTGCGTAGCCTGTTCAGCCGGCTGTCCGGCCTGCTGGCGCAAAAATGGAACACCAGCTTCTATCTCTATCTGGCTGCGCTGTTCAGCGTATTGATCGTGGCGGACACAGCCTTCCTGCACCTGACCACCAATATGCGGCAGAGTGCTTTCGACATGATGGTGAGATACCGCCTGGTCGTGCCCGAAGCGGACAAAGACATCGTCATCGTAGACATCGATGAAGCGAGCCTGGCCGCAATGTCCAAAGAATACGGCCGCTGGCCGTGGCCGCGGCAGGTGCTGGGGGAATTCGTCGAGCAGATTGAAAAACAGCATCCGCAAGCCGTGGTCTTCGACATCCTGTTCAGCGATGCGGATGTCTACAACCCGGACAGCGATGCGTATTTCGACGCTGCCATCGCCGATACGAATAACACCTATTTTCCGATGCTGCGACTGGACCCGGCGGATGACGCCCTGAGCCAGATCAGGCCGGGCATGATTCCGAGTGTCACGCCGATCAACGCCGGGGCCAGCCCGGATGCCACAGTGGCGATGGTGCTGCCCTTTTTCAACTCGGCACTGACTAGCGACAGGATGGGGCTGCACAACATCTATCCTGATTTTGACGGCATCGTTCGCCAGTATCCCGTGTACCGTAACGACTACGGCTGGAAGATTCCCTCTCTCCCCCTTACGGTTGCCCGGCAGCAAGGCTACAGCCAGCCTGATGCAGAGCGTGTGCTGCTCAACTGGCGCGGCCCGCCCTTTACGTATAAATCCATGAGTTTCAGCGACGTGTTCACGGACATGTCCAGCCAGCACAAGACGCGCGCGCCGGATGAATTCACCGGCAAGATCGTCATCATAGGCTCGACCGCGCCCAGCCTGTTCGACATCAAACCGACGCCGCTCTCCCGCACCCATCCCGGCGTGGAAATACTCGCTACCGCGATCGACAACTTCAAACACAGCGACTTCCTGCGTTTCCCGGATGCGCGCATTGCCTATTTGCTGCTGACGCTCGCCGTCATATGGGCGACCGCCTGGGGATTCTACCGCGACACCGGGCGCGACAAGATAGACAGGCTGTTCGGCGCCTCGCAATTCATCCTGATCGGCATCTCCTATGCCAGCATCAATTTCACCAACACCTATATCAACCTCACCGGCCCGATCACGCTGGGCCTGGCTTATTTCACCCTCGCACGGCTATATGGCTACGCCACCAGCAAACAACTGGAACAAAATGCCGTGCGTGCCGCCCAGGGACGAAGCGGCGAGCTGCGCGGCGTGCTGATGCTGATCCGCCTGAATGGAAACATGTTCAACGATGCGGTGCGCGAGAAGATACGCCTGGGCATGGAAAAAATCGGCAGTCACGACAAGAGTGTCGAAATCATCAAGGGCGAGCAGCAGGGCCTGTGGGATTTGTTTGAAAACACCCTGGCCATATCGTGGCTGTGCGACGCGGATGACGAGGAAAGTCGGCTGATGATCACACGCGACATTCAGCAACTGGAACAGGCCATCGCCCCGCTGTTGCACAAATACTGCGCGACTGTGGATAATGACGTGTCCAGTTTCGTCTTTGAGGGGCGCATAGACGGAGGCGCACAGGCCAGAGAGAGCTGGCGCACGCTGTTTGCCGAAACGCTGCTGCAATGGCACAAAAACAGCAAGTAGCAAGTAGCAAGTAGCAAGTAGCAAGTAGCAAGTAGCAAGTAGCAAGTAGCAAGTAGCAAGTAGCTGGTAGCTGGTAGCTGGTAGCTGGTAGCTGGTAGCCAAATTATGGAGAATCACATGAGATTGATATTGATATTTACGCTGTTATTAGCCGCAGCTGCGCAGGCGGCCGAGAGCGGCACCACGGTCAAGTCGGACAGCGTGAGGGCTGCGCCGTTTTCCGATGCGAAAATCGTCGCCACGCTGCCCGCCTCCACACGCGTCGATATCCTCAAAAAGGACGGCGGCTGGTATCAGATCAAAAGCGCTCAGGGCAACGGCTGGATGCGCATGCTCAGTCTGCGCCGCGGTGCCATGAAAGCGACGGATAAGCCGCTGTCCGGTCTGGCAGGTCTGGCTTCGGGGCGTGCCGGCACCGGAAAAATCGTCGCCACCACCGGCATACGCGGCCTGAATGAAGAGCAACTCAAGGCGGCTCAATACGACGAAAAACAGGTCACCCTGCTGGAATCATCGACGAGCAGTCGTGCGGAGGCACAAAAATTCGCCTCCAAAGCCAAGCTGAAGGCGCGGCAGTTCGGTTACCTTGCTGACCCGGGAGTATCGCAATGAACACGTTGACAGCAAAAATATTCACCGTTGCCGGGCTCGCCCTGTTTCTGCACGCTGCGCAGGCCTTTGACCTTGGCCAGGAATTGAGAAATGCCGCCAAAGAATTACAAAAACCGGGTGGCTCCGCGAATCTGGGCGGCTATTCCGAAGAAGAGGAAGTCGCCATCGGCCGACAAATTGCGGGCAATCTGCTCGGCGCCGCACCGCTGGTGCAAGACAATAAACTGCAAAAGTACGTCAACAACGTCGGCCGCTGGGTCGCCACCCAGAGTGAGCGTCCCGATCTGGTCTGGCACTTCGGCGTAATCGAGACGAACGACATCAACGCCTTTGCCGCACCCGGCGGCTACATCTTCGTCACCCGGGGCCTGTACAACAAACTGGGCAATGAAGCCGAACTGGCCGGCGTGCTGGCGCATGAAATCGGCCACGTCATCAGCAAACATCACCTGAAGATACTGCAACAGGGCAAGCTGCTGGATTTGGGCAGCAGGCTGCTGGGCAAACAGGTCGGCGACGACAGGATCAGCGGACTGATAGGCAGCGGCGCCGAGATTGTTTCACGTTCGCTGGACAAGGGAGCCGAATTCGAGGCGGATCGCATCGGCGTGGTGCTGGCGGCGCGCGCGGGTTATGATGCCTATGGCCTGCCCGGTGTATTACAGGAGATCGGTCATAGCGCCACAGACGACAGCAGCGTCGCCCTGCTGTTCAAGACCCACCCGCATCCCGATGAGCGACTGAGTAAACTCGGCGATGCGATGGAAAGCCATTTCGACGGACTCGAGGGGCAGACGGCAGCCCAACGTCTGTACAAGATCAGGCAGCAGCCTGGGCGCAATTAACCTTAAAACGGCTTTTCATCCACGAAAGACACGAAAGACACGAAATTCACGAAAGAAAACAATTGATCCTAGAAAAAGCTGTTGTCCACGAACCACACGAAAAACACGAACAGATTCAAATGCATACCGTTGTTGATGCGGTCACCCGGTGGGTGTTGCGCTGACTTTATGTAATTTATTGATTTCTTTCG
>Ga0209231_1000435_pt1 | contig 23777 bp, 20 predicted proteins | sample Deesub45470m_DNA_FD_188086 | JGI IMG/M metagenome (GOLD analysis project Ga0209231, IMG submission 188086) | Deep subsurface microbial communities from North Pacific Ocean - 450_OLKR46/470m Metagenome (SPAdes) (version 2) | ecosystem: Environmental > Terrestrial > Deep subsurface > Unclassified ... | reverse complement strand
CCAGCAAGGCATCGAGCTTTTGCAGTTCCACGCGCTTGCGCGCTTCAGGCGAGTCGCCGGACAGCAGCATCTGCCGCATGGAAACCACATCACCCAGGCCGTAAGCCATCCACGCATCGGCAGGCAGGCCGTCGCGCCCCGCACGCCCGGTTTGATCACAACCGCGTGGTGGAATGGTGTGGACATTGGCTGAATGCAGCATATTTACTGGATTTAGTGGGATATTGTTGATGTCCATAGGAAATGCCATTTTTTGATTCATGCGCATGACTTTTGTCCATACCTAACTCAAGGACGAGCACGCTTGAATTGATCTTAAAAAATCAATAATTCAGATGCAGGTATATTTAGTGCGTCTGCCAATCGACAGATATTGAGAAGTGCAATATTACGTTGGCCGCGTTCCACACCGCCAAGGTAGCTACGAGCCAGACCACTTTCCAGAGCAAGCTGTTCTTGTGACCAGTCGCGAACTTTTCTCAGTTGGACTAGCCGACGTCCAAATTGGATGCGCGGATCAGTTTCTGGAGCTGTGATAGAAGTGGTTGCCATGTCAAAATGCTAATGGCATGACTTCTATAAGGCCACGCTTTATGAGTGACAATCATGGTTATTCTGTTTATTATTTGAGATTCCTCTCAATGCAGCATCACATCCGTTATGAGTCAATATTTACTGGATGCTAAGCTTGCCCATCTTTCGGATGAACAAGTAGCGTCACTTATCATTCGCTATTATGAGGGTGAAAAAATAAAATCCCTGTTGAGTGAATTTGAAATTTTGAGTTTGCCAAATCAATTCAACAAAATATTACCTAGAGTTGTGCAAGCTAATCTTAGGTGTGCCGCTTGTGGCGCGCCTATGGTCAAGATTCTGCAATCAAGGCATAAATCCAACACGCACAACGGACCGTATGCATGTAGCTCTTGCAGCCATTTGAATTCGATAAGTTGTCGTTGCGTTCACTGTATGAAATTAGTAAAGGATGCCAAGATCGCTGAACAATTTACTCATCAAAGTTTGATCCGTGCATATTGCAACAAATATTCACCTGCACCACGTTCCGTTTCAGTAGCTGATATTTCCTTACGTGTGGCTGTTTCGTTATTAGCGATGGTTCGAACTTGCCAACAAAAAAATGACGGGACGTATGGCTCCATATCAAATAATCCCATCCCCTTTTCTCCAGAAGGAAATTTTGGATTTGGTTTGATAAAGATGCTTTTCGCTGACGCGCTAATTGCTCCCTCGGATAGTTCAACGCCGTATGCATTTAGTATTGAGGATGGCAAGGTTGTTTCCTTTTTCATCGAAACTGTAGATTGGAAGCTAAACTTTGCAAGTCCAGAGTTGCTTATCAGCCAAATTGAGGAGTGCGGTTTGAATGGAGTTTGGCCCTATGGCTGGAATGATGCAGTTAATGATTTGAAAATGGATATTGCATTGGCTGAATGCAAAGAATTTTATGAGCATTGTTTATACGAGCGTGAGCTATTTTTTAACGCTGGTACGGCTGTAGATTCAATGCTGTTAAATTTGCTGAGAGATCATTCAGTAGCACAATGCATGCGAATTATCTGGGGTGGTGCTCAATCAGCGGTAGATTTTAAAGCCCGCAATAAAACAACCTCACACCACGCTGCTAACTATATGGTTGGTGCCTGCCAGCGATGGGCGGATAGAGCCAGAGCTGAATCCTGGGAAGTAAAAGGTTTTCGAAGAAATTTCAAACTGCCACGTAGCATGCTGAGTTATATCTTGCATGACGTGATCCTCAAAACCGGGGAACGAGGTTTCACTGAGTGTGTATCTCAATGAAATCCACCATCAATTCCAGCGAGGGTGTAAGAAATTATGTAAACGGTCATTTTGCAGGAAACTGCCGCCACTTTGAAAGGAGTCGAAATGACCGTAGCAAAAGCCTTACCGAAAAACCTGATCGATAGCCTGCTGGCTGATTATCGAGGGTGTCCTGGATTTTGTGTAAACGGGTTTTCTTAACGCTGCGGCATCCGGTCCTCAAACTGGATATTAAACCGATTTAGCGCAGCCTTCCAATCTCGTATCGGCATCGTCCATTTTTTGCTGATATTGTTGATGGCCAGATAGAACAGTTTCAGTAATGCATCGTCACTCGGGAACGAGCCCCGATTCTTGGTAATCTTGCGCAGACTCATGTTTACCGACTCAATCGCATTGGTGGTGTAAATCACTTTCCTGATTTCCGGCGGATAGTCGAAGAACGGAATAATGCGTTGCCAGTTGCTGCGCCACGATTTGACGATCGATGGGTAATCGACACCCCATTCCGCTTCGAATTCATTCAGTCGCTGCTCAGCCTCTTCGGCGGTGGCCGCCGTGTAAATCGTTTTGAGCCCGGCGGCGACTTCTGCCCGCAGCTTCCACGAAACATAATTCAGGCTGTAGCGCACCATGTGCACGATACAGAGTTGCACGTCGGTCCTGGGGTAGACGGTCTCGATGGCTTCAGGAAAGCCCTTCAGACCGTCCACGCAGGCGATGAAGATATCCTGTACGCCACGGTTCTTGAGCTAGGTGACGACCTGCAGCCAGAACTTTGCGCCTTCAGTCTGGGCGATCCAGATGCCCAGCAACTCCTTCTCGCCAGCCAGATTGATACCCAAAGCCAGATAGATCGCCTTGACGCGTACGCTGCCGGAGTCGCGCACTTTTACATGAATACAATCCATATAAACAATCGGATATAGCCCGTCCAGCGGACGGGACTGCCACATTTTAACTTCGTCGGAGACTGCATCTGTCACCGATGAAATCAAACTGGGCGACACTTCCGTGTCGTACATTTCTTCGAGATGGCTTTGGATTTCACGCACCGTCATGCCGCGCGCGTACAACGACAGAATCTTGTCGTCAAATCCGGTCCAGCGGGTCTGGTGTTTCTGGATGAGCTGCGGCTCAAAGCTACCGTGGCGGTCGCGGGGAATCTCAAGTGGTAGTTCACCAAATTCGCCCTTCAGCGTCTTACTGCTCTTACCGTTTCGGGTATTTCTCGCGGCGTTGGTGACTGGCTCGTTTTTGGCATGGCCAAGATGGGTCTCCATCTCGGCTTCCAGGGCGCGTTCCACCAGCGCCTTGGTTAGTTGCTTGAGCAGGCCCTGTTCGCCGATCAGGTCCTCAGGTTTCTTATAGCCAGCCAGCAGGCTGTCGATCAGGTCTTTCGGTAGTGCTTTTGTTACGGTCATTGCGACTCCTTTCAAAGTAGCGGCAGTTTCCTGCCAATTGACCGTTTACACAAAATTTCTTACACCCTCTGATTATCAGAAACCTGAAGACCGTGATTGGCAACACGGTCTGCTCAAGCAGCTGACCAAGGCTGTTATTGAGCGCGCCCTGCACGCCTAGATGGAGGCGCATCTGGGGCATGGCAAAAACAAGGCTGTCACCAATTCGGATGAAAACACCCGCAATGGTACGAGCAGCAAGGCCCTGAAGGGTGAGTTTGGCATGTTGCCGATTGAGATTCCCCGTGAGTGCCAAGGCAGCATAGTTGAGAAACTATTATGTAGTACTATTTTCAATAGGCCTTCAGTCGTATCGTAATATCCATGCTAGTGTGTTAGCCTCCAGTGGGGAAAAATTATATCCACATAATGGCTCAAAAACTTCCACCCACAAACTTCGCGCATTTAGAACAGCACGACGAACAGTTGCTACGACTGGGACTGTTGGCGGAGAAATATTTTGCGGATGATCCCAATACCTGTTTGCTCAAACTGCGCCAGCTTACTGAATTGTTGGCGCAGCTTATTGCTGCAAGCACTGGCCAGCTAGTAGCGCCGGAAGAAACACAGTACGAGTTATTGCGCCGCCTTCAGGATAGTGGCATCGTTCCGCGCGAAATCGCACAGTTGTTCGGTGAAGTACGGCGCACGGGTAATGCTGCCAACCACGCCCTGGAAGGTGATCATCGAGGGGCGCTGAGTGTATTGAAGATTACTTGGCAGTTAAGCCTGTGGTTCCACCGTACTTTTAAAGACCCCTTGTATAAATCTGGCCCTTTTGCACCTCCTTCGCCACCAAAAGATGAAAGCGATGAATTGCGCGCTGACATGGCTGCGTTGAGTCAGGCTCTTCAAGAATATCAGGCCACACACCATGAAACTGCTGAACAGCTTGAGTTGACCCAAGCCAAGCTCCGAGATGCCAAGAGTGAGCAGGCATTTTGGGAGCAAATGGCAGCAGAGGCCGAGCAAGCCAAAGTAGCACTGGAAAAACGACTGGCCGAACAGCAAGCTGTGTCGGCAGCTCAGCCCAAGAGTGTATTGATAAAGCTGGTTTCATCTGCCAATACGGCAGCCAGTGCGGTTCAACTGGATGAAGCTGACACACGCAAGCTAATCGATCAGCAGCTTCGTCAGGCAGGTTGGGAAGCCGATTCACAGGCTATCAAATACAACAAAGGAATTCGACCGATTAAGGGGCGAAACCTTGCCATCGCTGAATGGCCTACCGAGAGTGGTCCTGCCGACTATGTGTTGTTCGCGGGCTTGATGCCGATTGCGGTTGTTGAAGCGAAACGAAAAAACATTGATGTCTCAGGTTCGCTCCAGCAAGCCAAACGCTACAGCCGTACTTTCACTCCATCACAAGAAACCGTGATGCATGAACATAATTGGGGCGAGGGTACTGCTGTCTACCGTATTCCTTTTTCATTTTCAGCTAATGGTCGCCCATTTTTGCGTCAACTCTCCACCAAGAGTGGCATCTGGTTCTGTGATCTTCGCCTTGCTGATAATTTAGGGCATGTACTCGATGGCTGGTATACCCCGGAAGGTCTGACCAATCTGCTAAAGCTGGATGAAGCCAAGGCGCATGAGGATCTGGCTAATGCACCGTTCAATTACGGCTTCCCATTGCGTCCCTACCAGCAGGATGCGATTCTCGCTGCTGAATCTGCTATCGAAGCGGGGCAGCGTGAGATGCTTCTCGCTATGGCGACTGGCACAGGTAAAACCAAAACCTGTATTGCACTGATTTACCGTTTACTGAAAGCCAAGCGCTTCCGTCGCATCCTGTTTCTCGTGGATCGCTCAGCATTGGGTGAACAGGCGGCAAATGCTTTCAAAGATACGCGCATGGAAAATCTACAGTCCTTTGCCGACACTTTCGGCATCAAGGAACTAGAGGAGCAAACACCGGATACTGCGACTGCGGTACACATCGCCACCATACAAGGCATGGTGCAGCGGTTGCTTTATGCTGCCGAGGGAGCGACCCCACCTGCGGTTGATCAATATGACTGCATCGTGGTGGATGAATGCCATCGCGGTTATCTGTTAGATCGCGAGCTGTCCGATACGGAAATGACTTTCCGTGGCTATGAAGATTACATCTCCAAGTATCGCCGTGTGCTCGACTATTTCGATGCCTACAAGGTTGGTCTTACAGCTACACCTGCGCTGCATACCACACAGATTTTTGGAGCGCCGATTTACACCTACAGCTACCGGGAAGCCGTGATCGATGGTTTCTTGATGGATTACGAGCCGCCAATTCAAATCAGAACGGAGCTTTCCACTAATGGCATTGCATGGCATGTGGGTGAAGAAGTCAAAATCTATGACGCGCGTCGCAATCAGATTGAGTTGTTCAATGCACCAGACGAAATCAAGCTGGAAGTCGAAGACTTTAATCGCAAGGTCATTACTGAGCCATTCAACCGTGTTGTGTGTGAATACCTCGCCAGTGAACTTGACCCAGCTTCACGCCGCAAGACGTTGATCTTTTGTGCGACAGATGCTCATGCGGACATGGTGGTCTCACTGCTCAAGACTGCCTTCAAGGATCAGTATGGCAGCGTGGATGATGATGCAGTCATCAAGATCACCGGTGCCGCAGACAAGCCCATGCAACTCATCCGGCGCTTCAAGAATGAGCGCAATCCTAATGTGGCGGTGACCGTAGATTTACTCACTACGGGTATCGATGTGCCGGAAATCTGCAATATCGTTTTCCTGCGTCGGGTGAATAGCCGCATCCTGTTTGACCAGATGCTAGGACGCGCCACGCGTTTGTGCGACGAAATTGAAAAAGAATCTTTCCGCGTCTTCGATGCCGTGCAGATATTCGAGGCGCTACAAGACATGACTGAAATGCGGCCGGTCGTTGTCGACCCCAAGATCACCTTCAGTCAACTGACGCAAGAGATCACAACGGTCGGCGACGATGATTCTCGCCAGTTCGTACGTGACCAGTTTCTCGCCAAGCTGCAGAGCAAGAAGCGCCACCTCTCTGAAAAATCCACCCGCGACTTCGAAACCAGTGCCGGGATGACGCCGGACGAGTTCGTCAAGAAGCTGAAAGCCATGCCCATCGCTGAAGTCGTGGCGTGGTTTACGCAAAATCCCGAGCTTGGCGAAATCCTCGATCGTAAAGGTGAGGGAACAGCGCCGCCAGTTTTTATCTCCGAACATGAGGATCAGTTTCATAGCGCCGAACGCGGCTATGGTCAGGCGCACAAGCCGGAGGATTATCTCAAGGAATTTACGACTTTTATCAAGAGCCACAGCAACGACATTCCGGCACTGATGACGGTTCTAACGCGTCCACGCGAGCTTACCCGCAAGCAGTTGCGTGAACTGGTGCTGGTGCTGGACAAGGCGGGGTTCACCGAGACCAATCTGGCCACCGCATGGCGCGAGATGACCAATCAGGACATCGCTGCACGCATCGTGGGTTATATCCGCCAAGCGGCCATTGGCGATGCGCTCATGCCTTACAATGAACGGGTTGACCATGCACTGCAAAAACTACTGGCATCGCACACTTGGACTGGCCCGCAGCGCGATTGGCTGAAAAGAATCGCAGCGCAAACCAAAGCCAATTTGTTGGTGGACCACGCAGCCTTTGATGAACCGGATCTGATCTTTAAGCGCGAAGGCGGCGGTTTTACACGGCTCGACAAAATGTTTAACGGGCAACTCCAGCAGGTGCTGGAAACCTTCAATGAATCCATCTGGAAAGATGATGAGCCGCATGCGGCCTGACACACACGGTAACTGAATCACATGACTACAAACGACATCGTCGGCAAACTCTGGAATCTCTGTAATGTCCTCAAGGACGATGGCATCACCTACCACCAGTACGTCACCGAGCTGACCTATCTGCTGTTTCTCAAGATGGCAGGCGAGACCGGCACCGAAGATCAGCTCCCCGAAGAACATCGCTGGGCCGATCTGGAAGCGCGTGCCGCGCCGGACAGGCTGGAGTTCTACAAGATACTGCTGATCCATCTGGGCAGCCACGGATCAAGTCTGGTACAGGAAATATTCGCCAACGCCAGCAGCTTCATCAAAAAACCCGCCACGCTCTCCACGCTGGTTGCCGAGATCGACAAGCTCGACTGGTATAGCGTGCATCGCGAAGGTTTGGGCGACCTCTATGAAGGCTTGCTGGAGAAGAACGCCAACGAGAAGAAATCCGGTGCAGGGCAATACTTCACGCCGCGCGTACTGATCGACAGCATGGTGGCGGTGATGAAACCAACCTTGCAGGACACTATTCAGGACCCCGCTGCGGGCACCGGCGGTTTTCTGATTGCAGCCAACCATTACCTGCGCAAACACACTGACCCGGATAGCTGGACAGAAGCGCAGCAGAAGAAATATCACAGCAGCACTTTCTACGGCATGGAACATGTGCAGGATACGCATCGTCTGGCGATGATGAATCTGATGCTGCACGGCATTGATGGCGGTATCCGCTATGGCGACACGCTGAGCCCGGAAGGCCAGGCGCTGCCCAAAGCGACATTGATGCTGACCAACCCCCCGTTCGGCACCAAAAAAGGCGGTGGCCTACCCAGTCGCGATGACTTCACCTATCCCACCAGTAACAAACAGTTCGCGTTCTTGCAGCACATCTACCGTGGCTTGAAGGCCAATGGTCGCGCCGCTGTAGTGCTGCCCGACAACGTGCTGTTTGAGAGCAACGTCGGCAGCGACATCCGCCGCGACCTGATGGATAAGTGCAACCTGCACACCATACTGCGTCTGCCAACAGGCATCTTCTATGCGCAAGGCGTGAAGACCAACGTGCTGTTCTTCACACGCGGCGAGCAGGATAAGAGCAATACGAAAGAAGTGTGGATCTATGATCTGCGCGCCAACATGCCGCAATATGGCAAGCGCACCCAGCTTGTGCGTGAACACTTTGCTGAATTCGAGGCAGCATTCGGCGACGACCCGTTGGGCGGCGTGAAGGCGCTTGCCAAACGCAAGGACACCGGTGAACAAGGCCGCTTCCGCAAGTACACCCGCGAACAGATCGCGGCACGGGGCGACAGCCTCGATATCGCCTGGCTCAAGGACGACAGCGACACGAGCGCGGATGAGTTGCCCGAACCGGCAGTGCTGGCTCAGGAAGCGATGGGAGAGCTGGAAGCAGCACTGGATGAGTTGCGCGGGATACTGGAAGAGTTGGGCGAGGATATTGCAGAGGTGGAGGCGTGAGCGAGATTCCCGACAACTGGGAGCGAACACCCCTCGAAGCACTTGGCCAGTGGGGAAGTGGCGGAACTCCAAAGAGGACCAATCCAGGGTATTACGATGGAGGTAAGATTCCGTGGCTAATCATCGGCGACCTAAATGATGGGGCGGTGACACATTCAGCGACGCATATCACCGAATTGGGGCTTGCGAACAGTTCCGCCAAGCTGCTTCCTGCTGAAACATTGCTTATTGCTATGTACGGCTCGATTGGAAAACTCGGTATTACAGGATTCGAGTGCGCCACCAATCAGGCGATTGCATTCTGCAAGCCAGACGATCACGTTACCACGCTTCGCTATCTGTTCTATGCGCTGATGAATGCAAAAAGTGGGTTGATAGCCCAAGGTCAGGGAGGGGCACAACAAAACATCAGCCAAGGAATACTAAAAGCACATGAGGTTCCGCTTGCGCCTTTGAACGAACAAAAACGCATTGCCGACAAACTCGACGCGGTGTTGGCGCGGGTGGATGCCTGTCGCGACCACCTCAACCGAATCCCAGCCATCCTCAAACGCTTCCGCCAGTCCGTCCTCGCTGCCGCCACATCGGGCAAGTTGACGGAGGAGTGGCGAGTTGAGCGTGAAATCAGTTTCGACAATTGGACTGAAATTTCATTGGATGAAGCGTGCATTAAGATTACAGATGGCGAACACATCAGTCCTGTACTTACTGCCTCTGGTATACCATTGATTTCTGCAAAGGACGTAAGAGAATGGGGCGTTGATTTTTCAGATACCAAATTTGTCTCTGCTGAATTCTCAAAAGTTTCTCGCCGACGTTGTAAACCAGAATTAAATGACGTTTTGGTGGTTAGTCGTGGAGCGACGGTGGGAAGAACATGTTTGATTACATCAGAAAATGAGTTCTGCTTGATGGGGAGTGTTTTGCTTTTTAAGCCTGCCGTTGATATGGTAAATCCCAGATATATGGCTGCATTTCTCCGAAGCCCACTTGGTTTAGAAAGACTAACAGGTGCATCCGGTGCATCAGCTCAGGCGGCCATTTATATTCGAGATACCAAGAAGCTCTTGATTGTACTTCCAACCAAGGAAGAGCAAACCGAAATCGTCCGCCGCGTCGAAGCGCTGTTCGCCTGCGCCGACCGCCTCGAAGCGCGTTATGTTGCAGCCCGCGCACAAGTTGAAAAGCTCATCCCGGCCACCCTCGCCAAAGCCTTTCGCGGCGAACTTGTGCCGCAAGACCCTAACGACGAACCCGCCAGTGTGTTATTGGCACGAATCGCAGCAGCGAGAACAGAAACAGCCAACAATAGAACTGCGAATAAAAGAAAATAATGAGTTCTTACCTCTCATCATTTTCTGGAAAAGACATTCCAACTACTCTTTGGAATTCTGAAGTGCTCCACCTTCCACAACCACTCTCGACAGCTCACAAGGATTTTCTAACTGACAAGGGCTGGGAAAGTACGTATCTGCCCGGTATGGGTGGCGGTGTGGGTGGCGCATCTGTGGAAGAAGCGCAGAATCATGTCATAAATCGCTTCCTAAATTCGGCCGCTCGTATGCAGTTTGTCTGTGCCGACCCAAAAGATACTCAACCAGAAGTACGCGACATGGTTCTCGACCAACTTGGTGATGGTCATATTTATTTGCTCGATTTGGCGGCTGGAAATGGCGCGGGAACGCTCGCAATCTTGTCACTTTTGAGCGAATTACGAGAGAAAAAAGCTATTCCGAAATTGCCACTAAATGTTGTTATCGTTGGCGTGGACTATTCGCCAGAGGCACTTAATTATTATGCCGAGTTGCTGGAAAAGGTTCGTCCATGGCTTGAAAAAATGGGATCAGTATTTCTTTAAGCCTTTCAGTCTGTGACTTAACTGTGAGCGGCGAATTCAGCGAAGAGCTGGAGTCTTTTTTTGATGATGCGAAAAAGCAAAATGTAAAACGATTTATGTGTGTGATCTCCGCCTTATCTGGTGCGGGGAAAGAGGGGTGGGAGCAAATGCATGATTCACTGAAAATTGCCGCAGCGCGCCTTAGCCATAAGAATAGAAGTAGCTCGTGGCTATGGGTTGAGCCTCATGTGGGCAAATCGTGGCCAACAAAATTCGCTGACTCTGTTCGACTGATCTTCAAAAAAGTACCGTTCAAGTTTTTCAAGAAAGGCGATTCATATGACATTCATGTTGGGGATGATATTCAGTTGTTGTCGAATCCGGATGCCAGAACTTTTGATTGGATTGATCCGCACAACGGATCAAAGACAAAGAGTCGCGTTGTTGTGATGGCCTTCAGGAGTGAATAAGCCAATGTTCGGAGTTGATCAAACATTACTTGTCAGAGCTCTAAATTCGACGCGACAAGTATACTTTCCCTCTTATGTGGGTTTGCGTTTGATTGGCGACCAACTTCCTTCTGGTGAAAACAATTACCTGCAGAAACTTATATTACGACGACTAAGTGCTGGTGATAAATGGCGATTTAAACGATTCGAACTCTACAAGGGAACAAATACCTCCACACAAGGAATTAAGCATGTGTACCGCGAGTGTTTGGCCCCAAGTCCGTTGACCTCTATTGCCGAATCGTTCGTGTTGTCATGTCTTGCAGACAATCCAGCATTTGCGATTTCGCCAAGGGTCTATAGCTACCGCTGGCCACCTTCGGGCAGGTCAGGTGCGAGTTATGAGTTCTTTGGTGAGGGATACAAACAACGGAATACCGATATCGCTGTTGCCCTGAGTGCGCCGAATCATGTTGCTGTTGTAACCGACATCAAGAGTTTTTATCCCTCCGCCAGGAAGGAGCGTATTGAGTTGGCTTTGAAATCCGTTCTGGAAAAATCAAATGCTCAATTTAGGTCGATGGGTGATGCAATTCAGGATTTTTATTCTCAACTCCTTATTGCTGGTGGTAACGGAATTCCTGTGGGCCTGGCATCGGGGCATGTGCTCGGACATCTTATATTGCGGGATGTCGATAGTGAATTAACTAGTAAATACGGCGCAATGTACTTTCGCTATGTGGATGACTTGGTTGTTGTCTGCCATGAGGACCAGAAAGATAGTGTAAAAAAGGATATTCAGCGTTGTATAGAACAACATGGGTTTTTGCTCAACTCTGACAAGACAGTTTTTATTAACGGAGCAGACTGGCATCACAACATAATACGTTCAGACGTATCTGATGAGGATAGTTTTAGAAGTTTTTCAAGCGATTTGACAGTTTATTTAGCACTCCATCCTGAGCGTGCTGACGAATTAAAAACAATGTTTGCAGAAGGAGGTCTTAGTATTCCTGTTGGAAGATTGCTTGCGCTCGCTTCATATTCTCGATTTAGGTATTTTTTGGAAAGAAGAAAAACACATTCCGGCCTTTTTCACGCTCTAGGCTTAGCCTTCACCACAAACGAGAATTTTTTGCAAAGAGCATTAAGGCTGAAAGATGTATATGAGAGTTCGTTATTAGCCCTTGTTAATGAGCCCGCCGCGTTAACGCCAAGCTTGAGGCGTTGGCAGGTGCAACGTGCCCGTAGGGTGACGAATGCTTTGTTCTACTTGCGGAATTTTAGTGAGTGGAATATCAACCGGGGGATGTTTGATGTATTACCTGAACTGGTTGAGCAGCGAGCTCTTGCAGAAGCCCTCGAAAATGGTGTCGTTAATTCTGTACTTCCATTTTACGGTCATGGCCCCGCTGCTTTTGCGGAACTGTGGGCGGAGCATGGTGTTGGCAACGCTACTGTGCGTTCACCAGAGTCAGGATTTGGTATTGCCGAACTTGATGGGTTGATAACCTTGCGACTGCACGGATTGATTTCACCAGAGTCAACAACTGTAAATATCAATGGAAACGATACTAGATTATTGAATGTAGTAAATCAGGTCACGTCCTCAGCGCGAACTGCGCCCGACTTTTCTTTTGAGGATGAATTCGAGTCGCTACGTCTTGGAACCTCAGATCAAGAAATATCAACACTTGCACGTACTCGGTATTCGCTTGCAGAGGGAACTGCGCTTGAAGCACTTTCTCTGCTTAGCTCAGAATATAGAAGTTAATTCTTAAGGACTCGACTATGAGCGACATCAAATTGTTCCGCCTTATCCAAGGTCAAGCCACCGAACTGCAAGGTGATGCCTCCGATCTGGAAAAGCCGCTGCAAACGTTGATTGAAAACAATCTCGAACAGCTGTTAGGGATTCGTTTCCTTGCCAGCGAGTACACGACCGGCAAGACGCATGCAGGTCGTATTGACTCACTCGGTTTGGATGAGAACAATTGCCCGGTGATTCTGGAGTACAAGCGATCAATCGCTGAAAATGTCATAAACCAAGGATTGTTCTATCTTGATTGGCTAATGGATCATCAGGCCGAGTTTAAGCTGCTGGTGCTGGATAAACTGGGCAAGGTAGCAACCGATAGCATCGACTGGAGTGCACCACGCCTAGTGTGCATCGCAGCTGACTTCACGAAATATGATGCACACGCCGTGCAACAAATTAACCGCAACATTGAGTTGATCCGCTACCGACTGTTTGGCGATGAATTGTTGTTACTTGAGTTGGCAAATGCATCCAGCGCAGCGAACGGAGTGGGTGCTAAGGGTGGTAAACCTGCTAAGACGGCAGATGACACGGCCGGTAAAACCGCGAGTAGCAAAATTTCAACAGGCGATAAATCTTACGCAGAGTGGCAGGAGTTAATTTCTGAATCTCTCCAGGAATTACTGGTTTCGATGGAGGATTACATCCTTTCGATGGGTGATGATGTGCAGAGGAAAGAGTTGAAGCTGTATGCAGCTTTCAAACGACTGAAAAATTTTGCCACTGTGGTCATTCAAAAAAATAGATTACTACTCTATTTACACCTGAATCCTGCCAATCTAGGGATTCTCCCGGCTATCGCTCGAGATGTCAGTCAAAGTGGCCATTGGGGAACAGGTGATATTGAGATTTCTATTTTGAGTAGCGAGGATCTCGATATAGCAAAGCCATTGATACGTATGGCATACGAAGGGCGCGGGAGTCGGTAATGATGTATCGATCCGTTCTAACAGCGGGTGAAGGTCACCAAGCTCAATCTGAATCGCCTAAAAATTTTCTTCAATAATTTTAAGAAAATCGTCACCGTAGCGGGTTAGTTTGCCTTGCCCGACGCCGCTGATTCGCGACATTTCGGTAAGGCTGCCGGGTTTATTTTCACGCATCTCCAGCAATGTGCTGTCGTGAAAAATCACATAAGGTGGCACGCCTTGTTCTCGCGCCAGTTCCATGCGTTTGGCCTTGAGTGCCAGCCATAGTCTGTCACTGGTGGAACCAGCAAACGGTTCGCGCGACTTGCCATCGCGTTCGGTGCGTGTGCGTTTGACGGGTGCTGCATCGCGCCGCATCCATACCGCTAGTTGCCCTTTTAGTACGGGGCGTGCGGTTTCATTGAGTTTTAAGCCACCATAGGCCTCCATGTCTACCGCGAGTAAGCCGGCAGCAACAAGTTGGCGGTAAACACTGCTCCATTGCTGCTGTGCCAATTCTTTACCAATGCCGAAGGTGCTGAGTTGCTGGTGGTTGAATTGTTCGATTTTTGCTGTAGTTTTGCCAAGTAGCACATCAATCAGGTGGCCGACACCAAAGCGCTGGCCGGTGCGATAGACGCAAGATAGCGCCATCTGCGCGGCTTGAGTCGCCTCCCAGGTATCAACCGGTTCAAGGCAGTTGTCGCACTGCCCACAGTTGCCAGGATGTTCTTCCCCGAAATAGCGCAGCACAGTTTGGTGGCGACACTCAGTTGCTTCGCAATAACCCAGTAGCGCATCTAGTTTTTGTAACTCGACACGCTTGCGCTCTTCTGGCGCATCGCCGGACATCAGCATCTGACGCATCGACACAACATCACCTAGGCCATAAGTCATCCAGGCATTAGCTGGCAAGCCATCTCTGCCAGCTCTGCCGGTTTCTTGATAATAAGATTCCAGGCTCTTGGGTAGATCCAGATGCGCTACAAAACGCACGTTGGGCTTGTCGATACCCATGCCAAATGCAACGGTAGCGACCATGATTACGCCTTCTTCGCGGATAAAGCGGCGCTGGTATTCGCTGCGCAGGGCGGCATCGAGCCCGGCGTGGTAGGGCAGGGCATCACAGCCTTGCTCTTTGAGCCAGGAAGCCGTCTCCTCGACCTTCTTACGGGACAGGCAATACACAATACCTGCATCGTCTGGATGTTCCGTTTTAAGGAAAGATAACAACTGCTGGCGGGCATTATTTTTCAGCGTGACGCGATAACGGATATTTGGGCGGTCAAAGCTGGAGACGAATTGCTCTGCTTGCTCTAATGCCAGTCGTTCAACGATCTCGCGCCGTGTCGGTGCATCCGCCGTGGCAGTGAGCGCGATGCGAGGAACTGTGGGGAAGCGTTCATGTAATACAGTTAACGCTCGGTATTCGGGCCGGAAATCATGCCCCCATTGGGATACGCAATGAGCTTCGTCTATGGCGAACAGGGCAATGCCGTTGTCTTGCTGCAGTCGTTCCAGTAGATTAAGAAAGCTTTCGGTCATCAACCGCTCGGGCGCGACATACAGCAGCTTTAATTCGCCACGCTGCAATTGCCGTGACACTTCGCGTGCATCTTCTGCATTGAGACTGGAGTTTAGAAATGCTGCTGAAACACCAAGCTGTTTCAGGGCGTCCACCTGACCCTGCATAAGCGCGATCAATGGTGAAATGACAATGCCAAGTCCGCTGCGGCAAAGTGCTGGAATCTGGTAACAAAGAGACTTTCCACCTCCCGTCGGCATCAGTACCAAAGCGTCTCCACCGCGTGTTACATGTTCAATAACGCTTTCTTGATTGCCCCGGAATTTTGGAAAGCCGAAGACGTCACGCAATATCTTGTTTGGGGTATCGTTAGACATCCTTTGGGGGGTTCCTACCCCGTATCGGGGTGATGTTGGATAGAGGATGTGGACGCAACTATTGAAATTTTGTGGCGCTATTATCCTTTATCCGCTCGAACCATTCAAACAATCAAACAGAATTTCCCTGGGGTTGCCATTATTCAGATGCGATGGAACGAAACAATGATGTCATTCATTACGGGGTTTGGAAAAAGGTATCGTTGCAGCAGAGGGCATGAGCTCATCAAGCTTTCGACGCAGATCAGAAATCTCTTCCGACATGTCGACTATCAGTAGATTTGCGTCCGAAATCAAGCCTGCGCTTATGTCACGCTGCCGTTTTAGGTCTGAAATCATTTCCTTAGTATCGCGGTTTCGTCGACGTTTCTTAAGTATTTGCTGACGTTTGGAATCCGGTACATCTTCTTTATGCATTTCAACATAGTGCTGAATTTCAGCGACCATCGAAGGGAAGCGTGCCTTTCGCAAGGCAGACGGGTCGCAACCGGCCTCTTTGGCGACGTTGTTTTGGCTGAGGGGAGTTCCCTTGGGTAACTTAGTAGGTTTACCCAACTTCAGTCGCTCAAAAGCTTCCCTGAATCGCTCCTCGGCTGTGTTCTTGCTGCTACCAGCCACGCTTGATATAGTCAAAATAGTTTTCCAATCCAAGATTTTCTTGTTCCAGAGCCCGATAGCGCGGACTGTTTGGTTGAACGGACTTCAATTGAACCTTGATGCCCTCAAGTCTAATTTGGTTCTGCTCAGACCTCTTTCGGTCAAAAAGGACATCTCTGCACGGGGATTTGCCGTTTCCGCCCGAACAATTTGCAATGGATTCGATGCAGTCGCCAGAGCAGGATTTTTTCATGCATCCACCCATCACTGTTGCACGGAATGAAATGACTCCTTTCTGTGCTGCGGCCTCGAAGCGCCTCGCATCCTCTTCGCTGAGGAGATTAACTTCTGGCTCTCCCATTAGATCGGCAACCATCTTCTTTTTGTGTTCATTCCCGTAGGGACTCACAAATCGATCGGAAAGAACTGCAGCGAGTTCGCGCCCCATCACCTCGTATTGCGCCGACACAAGTATAGTTCGCGCTTCCTCGTTAAGGGCCAAGGTTGAACTACCTCGACCATAATAGAGTGGCATTAAACGGGTTCTGTGCTTAAGTAGGAACTGCATCGAAGAATCGCTAAGGAGGCCTGAGGCGAACATATTGACAGCCCCGGTACGCCGGACTTGATGGTAGGCTAACTTCCACGGCTTTCCGACTTGAAATATGTTCTTGTTGAGAGTCGGGCAAACTGAGCGCGCGATGCGGAGATCTTGCTCCGTAATTTTCAAAACTCTGTCATCAAAAAACGATGGGAATTGCTCAACAAATTCGGAATAAGTTATAAAGCCTGCCCTTGTCAAATAAGACAAGGATTTACCGCCGGCCCATGGCTCAAAAGCTCGGTCAATTAAGTACGGGTTGGCGATATCCTCGGCAGAAGGCACAACGAGCGGGTTCGCCGCTGCGCATAGCATACGCAAGCTAGATACAGATTTCATTGCGTCAATGGCAACCTTAACACTTGGGCTGGTTGGCCAGCGCGCATCGGAATCAGGATCGGTTTTCGTCGTCTCCCCACATAAAATGGGGATATTCCCAAGTTTCTCGTCCTTCTCATAATAAAGGCAATCAGCCCGCAGGCTTCTCCCTTCTTCATGACGCATGAGGGTGAAATTAAGCACATAGGCTAAACCTGCTCGTTGGATAAGCGTGAGATAGTTTGTAAAACTCCTTAGTAGGTTACTATCACCGCCAACCCAGCGTTCTAATAACTCAAGAATGCCGAATTTTTTTGCCGTATCTCGAAATGGGCCGTAGAAGATATACCCCGTATTAGCGCCAGAAGTCGGGTACCTAGGTTTTTGAAAAGGATTTCGTGAATGAATAGATTTTGACGTGAGCGCATCAGTTAGTGAATTGTAATTGTGCGCATAAGCGCCGATACAGAATTTAAAACAATCTTCAACTTGCTGTCTGTTCGCTATATAGTCGTCAAGACATTCCCTTAGCCGATTGACCTGATAGGCCCATATACGAGGTGGGATGTACTCTGTTTGCTCTGGGTTGTGGTCAGGTTTTGCTACTGCGAGTTGTTTCAAACCGATCTGATTCAAAAGGACGAAACCGAGATTTGAACGGGCATCAAACAGCCTGCTAAGTTCAGAAACAGCCACATTAAATCTACTAGGCGAGATCACTTGCGGCAATTTAGCTCTAATTACAGGAAAGCGCATCAATTCGCTGGCTAGGACTCCTTCTCGGCTGCAGACCTCAATGATTGCACGGATTGGCGGAAAAAAATTTGATGTAAGCGAACAGCAGGTCTTTATTCCGCGCGGCCCCCAAATGCGCCAAGTCACAAGTAGGCGCAAGAGGTCAGCATTAGCACGGTCGATAGGTGTAGTGTTGCTTAATTTTGGCCCATCACCAAAATTGAGGGTCATCTTGCGCCCTGCCCACGGAGTCAGATCCCATATTGGATCTCCCCAGCGAGTAACTGCGTTGTCTTTGTCATCCTCGATGCAGACCCAATCGCGTGGAGGAGGCCAGCTTGGGGGCCGGTAACTGCGCGAGCTAGGAGTTACAAATTGTACTTTGATCCTAAGCCCTAATTTGTCCGATGACTCCATGCTTATTCTCCTTCAATGCTTACGATAAGGTAGTGCCAGTGTGTGTGATAGCTTGCCTCGTCGATTCGAGCTAACGACTCAACCACCCAACTTTGTCGAAGCTTATTGGATTTCTCAAAATAACGAAGCTTGCCAGTCAACCGTTCAATAGTTCGTTCCACATGGCAGGCCGGATCGTTTGTATCGCCTTTTTTAGAGTGCCTTATAAATCCCTGAAGAGCGGATGTATGCAGATGGCGCATGCTTGCCATTGACCACACATAGTCTTCGCTATCGATGTCTCGATGGTGATTGCACCACAGACAGCCTGCAGGGTGGATGCAGTCTGGCTTCGGCGCTTCGGGGTGAATATCGGCAACAGGAACCGGCACACCATCACAAACACCCGGCGCTGGACATTCAAAACTTGGATCAGCAGTCTGCCAAAATCGCGTTATTTCGGTCATGGATACCTGCATGCTTGGCTCTTCATAGATTCGGAGGAGCGTCTGCTTGTGGTGCTGATTCATCTCCGCAGTCAGGTCGGGGTCGCGGGAACGCCTTAGCAGCCAGTTGACTCGCGTGTTGCGCAAACGACTGGGCGGAATAAAACTCAATCCGATCTTCTTACATGTTATGCGCATTCGACTAAATGCAGGCGTTGTATCATCGTGTCTGCTTACTCTATAAAGAGGAAACAACAGCCCTTCAGGGGCATCGGGGAAAACTTTATTTCGCCACTTCAGATAGCGCTCAAACACCTCCCTATACTGACTGAAAATTTCAAACAAAACCTCGCCTCCCCGACGATTCTTGTAAGCTCTAACTTCATAGCCATCAATGCATGCCTTATAGCTAAATTGTGTGCCTTTAATTTTATGTGTTTGGCTGAGATTCATCCCCGTCTGTCCTATGAAAATTAGCATCTCAGCTTCAATTCGCAGATTAACCAGCGGATAACGGGTACGCAGTGTGCGGTCGTTCTCCCAATTTAGTCGGTGGTGTTTACTTTTCTTGGAATTAGATTTCTGGTATGAATATCGAAGGTTCTCGACGGGTATTTGTCCTGACCATTCGTTCCACTCCTTTCCTGATCTGAGCCGAATTTTCAGCGGTAGTGGCCCCCACAGTGCCTTCAGGTCCAAGGCGTCAATGATGTCCAGCAGAGCGTAGCCAAATGCAAAGGTATCGTCGAGTCTCTGCTTGTCGGCTTCCACGCCACGAACGCGTTTTCTTTTTGGCGGCCATGTTAGATGTGTGGTTAAAAGGATTGGGGATGTTCTTTCCAAAACCTTATCCAAAATTTGCCCTGCAACCCTTCCATAGTGGTATGCGACGGAGTCACTAATATCCTTAACTACGCGAACTCTGTTTAGTAAGTGCTCGGTCCATTTGATGTAAGAAGAGGACACGGATTCTATATTCATAGATAGTCCTTCATCATCTGCATACCCGAAAAAAAAACGTAACTGTGTGATTTGAGTTGACGCAGTTATTCTACTTCCGCCACCTTCTATAGCAGCCTTAATTTCCTCATGAATCGTACGCACTAAGTCGATCCGCTCTACGAGTTGAGGACCCAATGCACCAATATCAATTAAACTTGCCACTTTATTTTTATGTGATCTTGCCCCGCCAGTGTAAAGCAAGGGCCGGAGATCCCAGGGAGTTGATCTCGTCCCGACTTCGACCATCGGGAATGTCAGATCAGGGTTGGTTTTATCACGCACGAGAGGCATATCCAACGCGGCTTGCATAACCTAAGAATGCCTCAGAAAAGGCGTTGGCGACCGCAATCTTGGTCCTTGTGTGCTCTAAGAAAGTGATGTAACGCATTGTTGTCGCCTCATGCTTGTGGTGCATGGCGAGTCGCACAAATTCAATAGCGGATTTGACGGAGGTCACGCTCAATGCGATAGTCATTAACCACGTGCCAAAAGTGGCGCGAGTCTGATGAAAATAAAAGTCCTTCATGAATTTAAGGCCGGCATGGGTAGCGCAACGGCGGAGATCTACCATTCCCCGTGTGACGGCGCTGGGCTTGTAGGGGGCGCCAAATCGGTTAAGAAACAGGAGATGCCTATGCTCCTCTGAAGCTTTCTCAAGACGATTTAAACGGCGTGGTGAATAAGCATATTTATTTAGGAGCTTCATTAATTGATCTGGTATGTAAAGATTCCCAGATACATCAAATTTGGTGGGTATCCCGGTTCCTGGGCCAACGGGTAAAATCCACAGGCCGGAATCTTCAGGTGCAGGCGTCGCATTTTCAATACTATCTACTCGTATGGCAGTGAGCGTTCCAATGCGTCCTCCCGTAAAAAAACCTGCCATCAGTAGCAATCGGAGTTCTTCACTACAATTCTTCAGTGTTGATATTGCGCTGGAGTCGATCTTCTCTGATACGAAGCGTAGAAGCTGGCTTTGGTTCTCCGCTGAGATAGGAAGTAACCCATCTTCCAGCATGATGCCAGGGCGCGCCCTATTAGGAATAGCCATGTCGGTGGAAAGTCGGTTAATTACTCGTTCAAACCCAGCGTGATCAAAATATTTCACAACGACAAGCTTGTCCTTCCACTTTGGCGTATTACGACTGACAAAACTGTGAATGTGACAATGGCGGTAAAACTGAATCACGGCTCTCATCCGGGCTGTCGTCGTCGACGGGCGTATATCTCCGCAATCACGGGCTTTAATTAATGCACCACGGTATCTAACCAGAACTCGATCTGATTTTCGGGTAGGGAAATGTCGCCAGTCCATCTTTTCTTCTTCCAACCAAATAGAGTACTCGTGCAGATGTCCCATTAGGTTCTGCACGGTGTTGAGCTTAATATCCATACTTTTAATTTTGTCCAGCGCCCAATGGTTCGCCTCGAACCATGGCGTGCCACACTCCCAGAATATTTGTGGTAAGCCGCATATCGCCTGAACGCCAAATTCGGGCACCCAGTACACTTTACGTTCTTCCACAATCGCGTGATGTGGATCGTAATTTATGCTTTCAAGCCGTGCCATTGCTTCAGTTTATTGGGCGGAGGATTGCCGCAGCCAAACATCGAGTTCGTAAGAGAGAAGTATCCATTGCTATTGTGAGAAAAATTGAACTTGGTGGATAAATTTTTGCACAATAAAAATTGTTGGTCAACCATAACTATTTGATATATAGGTCAAATATACATCACGGAGTGTTTTTTTTTACTGGCTATCATCTTGATAAAACATACAAAATACTAAAAATCCACTACGTTAATTTTTCGAGGATTAATGTTGCACTTTGAACGCAGTTTAGAGGGCACTTTCACTTCAGTTTTCGCCTATATTCAAACTTAGAGTCGCAGAATTCTTGCGGTTAGGAAGTAGATTTTGTAGAGATAATTTGGAGCGTTGTGTAAGGGCGACCGGTCCAACTGAGTACGTATTATGGTGAAATTAGCCACCTGTATTACTTGACAATTTCCTGCATAATCGGCCATCGCTGATGATTAAGCCGATCTAGGCTCAATTAACTTTGAGTGACCGTTTCGGAACAATCAATTCGAGAAGCTGACCGAGTACAATGTCTCGCTTGTGTGATACTTCGTGACCGACTGGTTCGGCGCAGGCCAAATAATCGACTTGTAAAAAATCTCGAAGTGCAGGTTTCAGGCGGTGTATTATCGAAACCGTCCATCAGGAACGTGCCATCAGCGGCCCTTCACCTATATAAAATTTAACGACCGCTATATCCAGGATAACGGTCGCTCAGTAACTCTCAAATTTCAAGGTTGAATGGTCGCGTATTTCGCAAAACAAATGCTTGTCTCTATCAACATTCATCGCATTGCCTGTCCAGTGGGCTGACCACGCCACGCCCGCCTTTATTCAACACATGAGTGTATATCATTGTAGTGGAAACATCCGAATGTACCGCCATGACTGGGTGGTTTATGCCAAGACGCCATTGGGCGGTGCGGCACAAGTATTGGAATATTTGAGCCGCTATACGCATCGCACGGCTATCAGTAATGAACGTATCCGCGCGCTTGACGCAGAGCAAGTCGTCTTCACAGTGCGCGCAGATGAGAAAGGGGGCAAGCGCATGCGCAAGCTTGAAGGCACGGAGTTTGTGCGGCGTTTCCTGTTGCATGTGCTGCCCAAGGGCATCAAGCGCCTGCGCCACTACGGGGTGCTGTCCTCCGCCTGCAAAGGGATCAAGCTGGGCGCGGCGCGGCAGGCATTGCAAATGCCCGTCATCAATCCTCGGGCCGTGGAATCAGCTTTGGACTTCATGATGCGTGTGGCCAGAGTTGATGTGATGTTGTGCCCGTGTTGCAAGATAGGGAAGCTTCGGGTGATTGAGACTTTGACAGGAAATGCACGCTTGAGCTTGCCAGGCGGTGTGGTCATACAACAAAGTCGGGGGCCGCCATGAGGCAAAATCGGAACAAAATCGAAGCAACGTTCCTGCACCAAAATCGGTGCGGATGGGAGAGATTGGCTATGAGCATCCAGCCTCTCGCTGCGGCAAGCCGAATGTTCGCTGAATCATTGGTCAACCAGATGCTTTTTTACGCTGGAGAGCTTATTTACAACGCTGGGTACAACATTCCCCGCTATAATTTGTTGCATCGGGTGGAAAGAAATTGATCAATCCCCTATACCGCCCCTTTACTCTTTCCGGAAGGCGGTTCAGTCCAACAAGGTTTATCTGCCGCGTATGTGTTCATCGCCATGTTCAAATTTCACTGCGCGGCAGATAAACGCTATTCGTTAGATTTCTCTAGCCATGAATGATGCTCCATCTTTGGTTTCGCGGCTTGAACTTTCAGGCAAAGTGATTGGCTTGGTAGCCTCCTGCTGTCTAGCTGCGTCGCTACTCTATGACTGGGGGTTCTACATCGCGCTGGATCTGTCATTTCTTGAGGTTCCATCGGTTTTGTCAGACCACGTCCGTAGCGGGCTACTGTGGTTTCCAAAGGTGATCGCATCCCTTGCTTTTCTACTAACTTATGAAATGTTCATTCAGCGAATGGAAAAGGGTATGACCGAGGACGAAATCGTCGCGTCATCGTCTAACCCTGAACGAACAAGGCGCTTCCGCGAGGGCCCCCAGAAGGCGATTGCTCTATTGGCAGTACTTATCGTCATCGGGTACATCATTGCCGGTGACATTTTCGTAAGCGGTTTGCCACTTGGTCTGTGCGTAGGCTGGGTAACGTTTAGTGTTTGGGCACAACGTCCTGAACGAATAGTAGTTCGGCGCCCGATTCCGATTCGGCTAGCTATACACCTTTTGCCACCGATTTTGTTCTGGCTTTTCTTCACGGGTTATAACGACGCGGTTCGGCTTTACCAGCCCACTGCGAGTCCTTCCCGTATTACATTTAAAAACGCCTCAACACCGGAGTCCGTTATTCTCTTGCGGCAGTTAGACAAAGGACTGCTTGTCAAAGAACAAGATGGGGGCGTTGGATTTCGCCCATGGAGCGAAATAACTAGGATCGAAACTCCGGGGAAGTACACGCCAAGGAAGGGGCTTGTTTGTAGCTGGCTAGGCTTTGGGTGTCTCCAAATTTCGCCGGAAGCTAATCCAGAAAAGCCGAAGGAGAAATCTAACGAGTAAGGTTAGGTCGTGATCGCGGAGCGAGCCGCGACCTGAACCGTTTGTTGGACGAGCCCGGACTAGGCTCACAAACGCTATGCAAATATCTCCTTAATCCCGCCTCGCATCGAAGGAT
>Ga0209231_1000434_pt1 | contig 23810 bp, 21 predicted proteins | sample Deesub45470m_DNA_FD_188086 | JGI IMG/M metagenome (GOLD analysis project Ga0209231, IMG submission 188086) | Deep subsurface microbial communities from North Pacific Ocean - 450_OLKR46/470m Metagenome (SPAdes) (version 2) | ecosystem: Environmental > Terrestrial > Deep subsurface > Unclassified ... | reverse complement strand
TTTAAACCCCTGAGAAAAGTCGGGATTTTGACGCAAGTTGAAATCGATTTCAGAAAAATATGTCATTTAATAAATTAAATTCAGTGAGTTACCTTGTGCATAACTTCGTATCTCCGGACAGTAGTGAGCTGATATCCATCCTTCACCCCCTTGTTGGGATTAACCCGTTGCGGCTCCACGCTGATATTTAGTTCAGGGAGATGCAATTTAAGCAGCATCAGCGATTCATCCTGACGCTCCGTTATTCCGACAAAATCAAAATATTCCGGTTTGAAAAGCTTACAGTAAGTTTTGTCAGTGGCGCTTACTCGTTTTGCAAATGTAACAATGTCAGGATGCTCAGTATGCAGCCATTTGCACAGTGGGTTGAGTTCTGCAAGATGCGGAGTGCGCAGCCAATAATAGTATGCCGACAGTAGCCTCTGAATTGGGTCACGATAGAACGTTAACGTAAACGCAGCGGGGAAAATTTCGCTATATTTTTCAAGGGTGAAGTGCCCGTGAATGACTTTACAGTGCGCTCTATCCTTGTATTTGCCACGGGGCCAAATCATCATTTTTAGTTTGTTCACTGCCCCCTGTTTTCCAGGGATTGCATGCGCATCAATATCCAGATAGACATTTGCTCGGCCGTACGTCTCCCGAAATATTTTTACTAATGTTGTTCCGCCTGATTTGGCCTGATGCACAAAAATAATTTTTCTCTTCATGGTCATTGTTTGTCTTTTTAATATATACCTATACTGCGTGTACTTGTTCGGCATAATTCTCAAAGTGAAGCCTCAGCTCCTCCATTGCCGCTTCGTCCGGCCCGGTGGGGCCATCCTCCAGTATTAAGCGATAAAATTCATTGGCCTCTTTTCCTTCGCTGGTCGACGAGTCCATCTTAGCTTCACCATGCGCTTCAACCTTAGAGCTGTTGATTTTTTCCTGCAAGGGCAACAAGCTATCGGCAATAAATTCCTCGCCCAGAAACTGGCAACAAGTTCGCAGGGTGGTTTCTGATTGATTGATTAAATCGTCGTAATGTATGCGCAATACCCGCTCTTTGCCCAAGGCGCTTTCGCCCTTTACCGCGTATTCTACAAATCTCTGCCACTGAGCATAGGCATCTGCTTCACTTCGATCCGAACCAGCACTGCCCGCCTGAGAAAAACGCATGAAAGACCTTGCCACATCATTCGGTTTGCGCAGCAGATGTATGAACTTAGCACCCGGAAACAACTGGGAAAGGCTATACATGTAGTAAGTATTTTCTGGAGTTCCATCGATCCAGCGACCTTTTGGGTCAGAAGCAGAACGGGCTATCTGGTAGTTTTTAGCTGAAACGAGTGTAGGATCTGGGCTCAACTCCCCCTTGCATTCCAGCTCTTTTATCTGCTCATCCGTCAAGCCGCGATTTTTCATCGATAGTTTTCGGATAAAACGCTGACGAGGTTCGCGTGTGCCAATGATGAACCGGTCAATATTACGACCGAATTCGGCATAAAAATCCCCTTCATCCCAGTCCAGTGCACCAAGATGTGAGTATCTGCCATTCACCGTACCGAATTGGTACAACTGCCTCATGTGGATGGTCAACCGCGCGATCCAGTGCGTCTCCGGTAAGGGCAAAATGTTCGGATGTTGGCCCAAGCACCATGTCAGGACACTCGTTCCGGAGCGACCCGAACCGACGATAAAGATCGGTTTATTTTCAGCTTGCATTTCATTACTCATATTTAAACTCTGATCCCATAATGATATCAGGCATACTTCAGCCATTTGTTAGTAATATCGTGCCAAAAAATTTCTTGCAACTGCTACAAACTCCGCTCTGGTTTTCAGCTTCAATTTTTCAACTGCGATTCCTGTTTACGGGTCACGCAAGGTCTGCCAAAGTGGTAGTACAGCCATGCATCGACACACTCAGGTTACACATAAAAAGACGAGACGGAAATCACGCTCGCCTTAGTTCGCCTGTTCATCCGAGAAAGTGACAATCAATTCGTCAACGGACGTGAAGTTCTATTACTTCATTCCCTGTTCAATCACAACCACTTCGTTGGCATCCAGCCGCACTTGAAGTGTCAACTCCTCGTCAGTCGCCGTCGCAACAATATCCTGCGGTATCCTCCACCGCAGCCCTGCCTTCATGATGGATTGGTATTTAGTCCAATTCGCCCTCAGCATTGTTCGAGCCTGCTCACGGTTGCGTGCCATAGCCATTGGTTGCGAGGCACAGGTGCGGCACTCTTCAAACTCTGGCTTCAGGTTCCCAATATTAGCAAGATCATGTCTAACCTCAGAAAACACATTGTCTTTATCTGAATATCGGATGACACGCCAACCATTGCCAGACAAGTGACCGAGAAACTGTTGGGGCAACTGAATACTCACGTCGACCGGTTCATCACTTATCCCAGGGGTAAAACTTGAGACTATCACCGCAACTCGCTCAGCACTTCGGAAGGCGATGGCCTTCACTTCGACCAACGGACGCTGCTTGCTCAAAGTAGGCACGCGATAGATTGCTGAGCCAAGATAACGATCCATAAAAAGTCTAACGAAACCCGTACCGTTGAGCAAAGCAATGTCTGTGCCACCCACTCGAACGAAGGTATTCCAGTGAAAAATCCGTCTCGGATGCAACTCCTCCAGCAGCCCGAACATAGTCTGGAACTCCCATGCTGCCTGCCGCGCTCCCTGATCGCTGCCAAATGCAAGATTTTTAGTAAATGGCTCGCCCAAGAGACCAAACTGATGTATTTCCGCAATGACTTGACCGAGTCGATTGTAGGATTCCACCGCACGCCGAACTGCGTTGCTTGGAGTAGGATTCGACTGGGCAAGACTTGAATACAAACTACGCGGAACATAGTCCGGTAGGCTATGGTTTATCCGCGCATAGCGCAATAAGTCCTTAGTGTCATACACACATAAGGTGTTTTGTTCGGTACAAATGCCGTGCCCCGTGAACTCACCCGGTGAGATAGCCGCACTTGGAAATATCTGTCGCAGTGCTTCGTAACTAACTTTATAGAATAAGTAATAATCTTCTTTTGAGCCAGAAAAGCTTGCCTTTTCATCATATTCATTGCCAATCTTAAAACCTTGAGGTGCAACCTGAGGAGATATTTTGGAAATATCTTGAGCAAGATGGACTACAGTATCCCTCCACTCGACCAAGCTCAAGGGTGGATTACGCTGCCCCCACGCACCCAACGCACCACCGCCACTGGCAATATCCCACGGAACATTCTCGATATTAATAGTAATGTCACTCAACTTGTAGCCAGCATCCAGATAACTTTTAAGATGCCATTCCACTAGGTTTAATCGAAACGACAAAGTTCCATCTGTGCTCCTATAAGCGTAATCGTAACCCTTCGGACATTCTATATGAACGCAATAGCCGTATTGCTCCAACCAATCCTTTCTATAGCCACCAACAAAACGATTGATTGTGAAGCTGTCAACGAACGGTATTTCACTTTTGAATTCCGATTTGTAGCGATATCCAACATCAACCTCAGGTGAACTGAGGAATGCCGGGATTGCCATCAAAAAACGTCTGCCTTCAATATGACCTTGTAGTTGAGTTGATCGATAAAACGGTGTCAACACACCTAGTTCAGCCATGGAACCACGAGTCACTGGGACTGCAGCCATTGCCCCCGAAACCATAGACACAAATAGAAAGCAGCCCATTATGAAACTATGAAATAAATGAGGTTGAGAAAGCTGTAACCTCCTCATGGAACTTAGGTTCAACACTCTTATGCTATCCTTTGTCGACTTAGCGGACTGCCACCATCGTAAAAATACCCGATACTCCTCCACCAACGATTCCGTGCTCCACCGAGTGTTCGTACACAATCTCAGCAGAAGACCAGCCAGCCGCACGGACGCGCTCCAGAATGTTCCAGCCCGGGATTTCGAAAACCAGGCTGCCTTTTGGGTCAACGGGGTTGCCGTGATATTCGGGCTCGGTCAGATACTCAATTTTCCCCGCATTCATCTTTGCCTTGATGACTGAATCATAAGAACTAATAGCAAATGGAAAGGTGGTTATCAAACTTCCGCCCGGTTTGGTCACACGACATATCTCGGACAGACACCGATCAATATCCGGCACATGTTCGAACACATCATTGATGACGACTGCATCAAATAGCGCATCTGAAAATGACAATTCAAGCAGACTTTCAAATTGGATGGGAAATAATCCTTGCTTGACAACTGGTTCAGTGGTGAATTCTGAGCCAATGAACCGCGCGTAGCGTCCGCGCAGCAACAGAGCAAAGTGCGTAACGGCCTCAGGCGCATAGATGCAAATATCGCCTGGTGCTTTACCATCCATTGCACGGTTCATCTCTAATACAACCGCTCGCAAACGACTGTTTAGTCCGGCCGCGAGTATGCCTTCGCGATAGTTTGGCGCGCATAAAATAATATCCGAGGGTGCTATGTGACGTTGATGAAATGGACATGCCAATCCCTGGCTGCTGATTTCTCCTACCAGAAATTCAAGATAGGCGGGGTCGTTCAAAAAACGATGCCCATGATAAAATTCGTTCCATTCTTGGAACGAATTTAGCCGAACCCTCAACTCGCGGGGCCATCCTTGCTTTCCAGTTGATTTCATTTTTTTAATAAACTTTCGTAACATATTGACACCACGTTGACCCCTTTTATTCATAAACTTAATCGTCGGCATTCAGCATCATTCGAGATGATTATTGACGGTGTAAACCTTTGGGAAGCGTGGCTTGAAGTTTTTCTACCAGTGGCGAAATATACCAGCAAGCCCCAAGTTTATATATTCTATTCCCATATTATCCAATCTATTCGTTGAACTGATCTTCGCGCGCTTTATTCAACATGCACTTCACGACTTTCGATTGCAGGCCGCTCACTTACCAAGGCTATCCCGGACTAACACACATATATCACCTCCAAAATATCTGACCCCCCTTACGCCCGCACTCTCCGCTGCCTCAAGATCGCTTTCCTTATCACCTACCAAAAGGCTAAGTTGTAAATCTACCGGCCAGTGTTCGAGCAAATCCAGAATCATCCCCGGCTCCGGTTTCCGACAGGAGCAAGTCTGCGTATAGTTTTCTACAGCGCCATCGATATGGTGCGGACAGTAACGGAAGTCGTCTACGTGTGCGCCGGAACGTTGCAAATCTTCATTCATCCATGCGTGCAGTTTCTGCACATCGTCTTCACCATAATAACCACGTGCCACCCCTGCCTGATTAGTGACCACGAACACGTACCAGCCAAGATCGTTCAACTGGCGGATCGCCTGAGTAGCCCCCTTCATCCAGTGGAAATCTTCAATTTTATAAGTGTATCCGCTGTCGTGATTGAGTACGCCATCACGATCGAAAAATACGGCGGGCCGACGCATAACGTGAGGAATCGCCTGCTGCGCGCGGGTGAAATCATCAGGGATGCCAATGTCGAGAAAGAAACCTTCGTAGGTAAAACCGACAATAGCTCGATCTTTGGCAAGAACCGGGAAAACATCCCGCTCCAAAGAGCAAGCACCTTCACCAATATATTTCAGAATTTCACGTGAAAGAACGTAGACTCCGCCGTTCACCAAACCGGGTCCCGGTGATTCAGGCCGTTCACGGAAGGCAATAATACAATCAGCATCCAGTTCAACAGTGCCGTAACGTGATGCATCCAATACCTGGCGCAGAGCGAGTCTGACTAGGACATTGCTGCCTACAATCCGGGTAGAGAGATCAAGCAGATTAAAGTCAAAAAAACTGTCTCCATTCAGCAATAAGAATTGCTCTTGCAACATTCCCGCTGCATAGCGAAGTGCGCCGCCAGTACCCATCGGGGCTGGCTCTACCACCACACGAATACGGCAGCCTAATTCTTCCCGCAATGTGCTGGAAGCAAACGCTTCAACCATGTCTCCGCGATATCCGGCCAGCAGGATAAAATCGTCGTAACCATAACGCCGAATGTTCCGCAGCAGGTATTCGAGGAATGGGCGTCCAGCAACACCGAGTAGTGGTTTAGGGCAACCCTCGGTCAATGTTCCGAGGCGTGTACCAAGGCCACCGACGAGAATGACGCATTGTTTACCGTACATGGACTTCACGCGCAATCGGCCTCGACTAGTTCGCAGATAAGGTGGCCAATAGCGATATGCATCTCTTGTATGCGCGGTGTCGATGCAGAGGGGACTTTAAGACTCACATCGCAAAGTGCAGCCATGTCACCTCCGGTTTCTCCGGTCATACCAATCACGACAATATCCATCTCGCGGGCCGCCTCGATAGCTCGGATAATATTACGGCTGTTACCACTGGTAGAAATACCAACAAGCACATCGCCTGGCCTGCCCAGCCCCCTCAGTTGCCGCGAAAAAACATCATCGTAGCTGTAGTCGTTTCCGATCGCGGTGAGTGCCGAGGTATTAACAGTCAGTGCCCATGCTGACAGCGGTGCACGTTCAAGTAGAAAACGGCCAACCAGTTCTGCAGCCAAGTGTTGAGCATCGGCTGCAGATCCCCCGTTACCGCAAAAAAATACTTTCCCGCCTGCTCTCAGACGGGTGGATATCAGTTCCGCAGCCGAAACAACTTGTGGCCCCATCTGAGGAAGCCGCGCAAAATTGGCAGACATTTCGGAAAATATTTGTGAGATGCGTTCAGGAGTCATGCTGATAGTCCCGGTTCGTTACTTATATTAAGAGCATCGCCAGGCGATAGCACCTTGCGTTGTAAAATGTGCGGTCTGTACTCGCCCCCCCAAACTCGAAAGTGCATGGCACACTTCCGGACGCCGTGCGGGGTCAACCAGAAACATCATGAATCCGCCGCCACCGGCGCCAGATATTTTACCGGAATAGGCGCCCGATTTAACTGCCATATTGTACGCCTGGTCGATTACGGGATTGGCGACAAGATCAGACAGTTTTTTCTTGGTTTGCCAACTGTGACCAAGCAGCGTCGCGATACCTCGAATATCTCCGCGCAATAGCTTCTGTTTCATTTGCACAGCATCTTCTTTCAGTGCATGCATCGCATCCAGCGAACGACTCTTGCCGCTTTCCACACCGCGCGTCTGCTCGTCGATAATGGATGCCGAATCCCGTGATATACCAGTAAAATAGAGCACCAATGATGCTTCCAGTTCGGCCATGATCGCTTCACGCACCCTTAGTGGGTTAACAATAACCCGATCCTCCCCATAAAACTCCATAAAATTCACGCCGCCAAATGTCGCAGCGTACTGATCCTGACGACCACCATTGAGTGCAAGGTCGCGGCGTTCAATTTCAAACGCGATATGAGCAACGTCATACTCACCAAGTGATAACTTTAACTTTTCTTTAAATGCCTCAACCATCGCAACAACGACAGTGGAAGAAGAACCAAGACCGGAACCCGCAGGTGCGTCGCTGTGCGTGGAAAGGGTTATATTGATCGGCACACCATTGTTGAATTCTCGAATGATTCGACGATAGACCCCGCGATGCAGCCTGAGTGGTCCCTCTAACGACATATTGGGATCTGCATCTAGGATAACTTCCTCACCCAAATCTACCGCTCGAAAAATAACCTTTCCCGGTGGAGCTGGCTCGATAGTCGCGTAGGCATAAAGCGAAATAGCGGCATTTAATACATATCCGCCATATTCGTCACAGTAGGGCGAGACATCTGTTCCACCCCCGGCCAGACCCAAGCGTAACGGCGCTCGTGCACGAATCTTTTGATTCATTTCTTTAACACTCCCTGATGCTTCGCCGGGTCAGATGTTCGATGTATTCTGAAAAGGCGCGCCATTCTGATTGCCTGCACGTATGGTCTTTTGATCATCACGATATTGATTGAGATGGATGCGAGTTTCAATGTTCGGCTGAATATCCTGCGGAAGCCTGCCCTTGGCATCTATTTCTTGCTGAGGGCGTTTGCGTACTATAACCTCGATTGCGGATTCTGTTATGGGTGTCAGCGTTTGATCGTAACGTGGCAGTGAATGGCGATATGCCTCGTCTATCACCATTATTCGGCGGATGTCACACGACTCACCAAGATCACGCAACAGGTCGAGCAAATTGATCGACCGTTCGCTCCAAGTACAATGCTTAAATACGGTAAATGTCCATTTGTGGTCTCTGTTGAAAGTGCTTGGGAATTGCCCCTGCTCATAGAGATCTTCATCCGGCATTGTCAATACCAGATGCCCTCCAGGCCGCAAAATTCTCATCCAGTTGGCCAAGGCCTCGGCCGGGTCTCTGAGGTGTTCCAGGCAGTGGCTGGAGTGGATAAAATCGAAAGTGTCGTTGGCAACATTTGCCATGTACTGCGCATCACCATCCTCAATATCCCAAGTGCGTACAGATGAAACAAGCGGAAACAGCTCGCTATAAATCGAAAGCGGATCTGGTTTTCCGCCAATATCAACGCCATCACCCTTGAAATACAGTCGTGCAAAATTTGGGTCGTAAAGACGACGTAAGACTGATTTACTGCATTCTTTCATAGAATATCTCGCTTTATAAAAATTCGACTCGCTTGGGTATATTACCAACCATTTCAACCACCCTTTTCCGACCCATCTTACTGTCGTAATTATCTTCCACAAAGGCCATGCTCTGTTCAGAAAGCTTCAACCAACGTGATTCATCCCGGTAGAGTTCAATAATTTTTCTCGCCATTTCATCTGGGTTGTCCTCAATCACTACATTCTGCCCATCGACTAACCCCATGCCTTCAGCAGCACAAACCGTTGCCACCACAGGCACCCCATAAGCCATGCTCATAGCCACCTTACCCTTGATGCCTGCGCCATAGCGAATTGGAGCAACAGATAACCGCACACGCTCAAAGTACGGCTGCAAATCTTCAATGTAGCCGGTGATAACGATATTGTCCTTGCCATCCAACTCTAACAATTCAGATGGTGGATTGCTGCCAGCAGCATAAAAAACCGCATCGGGTATTTTCTCGCGAATCAATGGCCAAACCTGGGACGCAAAATAAAGTACAGCATCAACATTGGGAACATGCCGGTATCCACCCAGAAAAATCAAACCATTTCGCTGATTAAAACTGGTGAGACAGCCTACTTTATCCAATATCCACGGAAATACATACACGTTAGCCTTGGGTGCGAGATCAGCCAAGACATCACGCTCATACGTGCTATGGACAATAGTCAGATCAACAGAATTAATCAATGCCAACTCTGTTTTCTTTGTCTGTTCGGCATTTGCGCGCTTCTCCTTGCTGCCGCCCTCGATTTCAATTTGCCGCTTCTCGCGGATAAAGTGCAGATCTGAGGTATGGAACATGACTTTGGCTGTCGGGCAATAGTTACGGACAGTCACCAGATGTCGGCTGGCCGCTCCGCCCCGAAATATCAGCACAACATCAAAAAATTGACCGTAGATTTGCAAGTATTCTTCCACTGACTTATAAAACGGATAGTAAACAGCCTCGATTCCTATCCGCTGAAGGTCACGTGTTTCTTTCGGCATGTAAAGAAAGTTGTCTTCTGGAATAAAAGTTACTTTATAACCCGTATCCTTAAATGCCCGCATGATTTCAAAACAAGTCAGCGAGCCGGCATCCTGATCCGGTGTTGGTGTGCAATGGTCTATAACTAAAATCCGCCGCTGGACATCACGCTCTTTCTCCAGAAGCGGCAATTGTCCGTTGGGCCGATGCGTTGCCAGAACATCTTTCCAGCGTTCTGCCATCTTGGCAGCATTGCTGACCTGATAGGCCTTAACACCTTGTGTCACATCGGTTCCAGAACTGACACCTTCAAAATGAATGAGCATTGACAGTGGCTGAAGAACAACACGGCGACCAGATTGACGAATACGCAAAGCTAAATCACTATCTTCTCCGTAGGCAACGTCATACCACGTATCGAAACCGTCCATTTCATCCCATACTTGCCTGGAAACGGCAATGGATGCTCCAGATACGTAGTCAACACTTCTCAGGTAACTGTATTCCGGTTTGCGCGGATCATCATAGCGACCAAGATTCCATGCAGATGCATCACGCCAGATGATTCCTCCCGCTTCCTGCAAGCGCCCATCTGGATAAATCAATTTCGAGCCTGCTAGCCCAATGTCTGAATTCGCTTCAAACGTGCCAACCAACTCATCCAGCCAACCGGGCAATACAATAGTGTCATTATTCAGGAACACAAGATAACGACCCCTGGCAATTTCTGCGGCCTCATTACAGTTACGAATGAAGCCCTTGTTTCCTGATGTCCGAGCATAGCGAATATGACCAACATTACCAGCAAACACCTCACCAGTTCCATCGGTGGAGCAGTCGTCTGCTATGATAATTTCCATACTGTAACGCGTTGGCGATATCAACACGGAATTAAGACACGCCAGCGTATATCCCAGTTGATTGAACACTGGAATGATAATGGAGACGTCAGGTATTTCGCTGACTGGAATCGTCATGGACAAGGCATCTATATCAGCAACCAATTCTTGACGAGCCGAACCTTCCCAGAAAATCTCTCTACGCTCGGTTGTAAAAGGCAACCGGAAATGCCGGAATTGCTCAATAATTCTGCGCGTTACATCTCCGCCAAATTCCGTTCCCAGCAGCTCCAGCAATGCAAATGTCGGCGCTTCGAGTTCAGTGGGTTGCGATAGTACGTCAAGTGTAGCCTCTATCGACTCACTCCCCTCACTCACGCGTAGCGTTCCAAATGTACGAACAAACCCGAATAGCGGGTTATCGCCACTGGAAGCAATTGCAGGATGTTGAGCAATATAGTCAGACAACCTGAAATCAGGGTTCGGCTCACACCCTTCCCTCAACCCGTGAGTCATAAAATGAACCAGAGGATTCTCGCCTTGTTCAACAACATCGGGGTTAAATTTAAGGTAATACACAGGATCGAATGTCCAGTGCGGTTTGTATAACGTAAATAAACCGTACTTGATGTAATGCATCAACGGGTTCATGCCCGCCGTCTTAACTTGAGTGTGCGAATCCAGGTAAGCGCGTGAGTCAAACAAGGGATGGGGTGATCGACCTTCCACACCACCAAACCTAATAAAATGCACTAGAGGATTGACACCGCTCGCGGCCACATCAAAGTTATTGTCCAAATACCAACGTGTATCAAACAAAGGGTGGGGTGATCGACCTTCCACACCACCAAACTTAATAAAATGTACCAGAGGATTGACACCGCTCGCGGCTACATCAGGATTATTATCCAGATACCAATGCGTGTTGAACAACGCATGTGGATTGAGTCCCTCTACGGCCCCGCTGGTTAAATAATGAAGTACCGGATTAATATCCGACGCAGCAATTGCAGGATAACAGCTTAAATAGTACGCATTATCAAACAGCACCGATGCCTCCAATAGCCGTCGGTTTTTGTTCCAAAACATCCATGACGGCCTTTTCGACTGCCCGTCCAAAATTTTTCGCAATAAATCTTCTGAGTTATTGAGTTGCTTCTCGGCTACTCTCAGCAACTCACCGTCAAGCTTGACTATACCAATTAGGTCGTCAGCTATTTTCTGAACATCCCTCAAAGACTGATTGCCTGTCATGCTGTTTTATCCACTATGTAATTACAACCGTAAATCTTATAACACTGATGTAGCTTTCCAGATGTCACAGGCCGTTATAGCCTAGCCACTATCCGGGCACTCACGGCAATCTGATAGATGATCTGTGTCATTTCCTTCCAGAACTGCCTGGATTTCGAATCAACTTTCGGCAACACCAGAATTTCATCCCCCTGGCGTATCGCCACATCACCGCCTACGCCAAACAATCCGCTCCCGCCCGCAGCATCGTCATAGCTGCCGTCGCGATGCGCGACGATAATGCGCGTGACATCAGCACTCTGGGTATAGCCTCCGGCTCGACGAATATAGTCATTCAAACTGAATGACTCATCAACAGCAATCGTATTTGGAAACATCACCTCACCGCTGACCATCACCAAACCATCCTTAGTTGGAATACGCAAGACATCACCGTTTTCCAGCAACAAATCGTCACGTTTAGCCGACTGCGCGATGAGCACTTGTCCGGAAGGTTCAATCTTTTTGGCGCGCTCCACCCATTGCAGCATCAGGTCAGCTTCGTCTTTGCGCAGACGTGCTTCATCGCTGGTACCGGAACGCGCCGTCAGCACTGAGGCCTCAAGTCTCTGGAGCGAGGTCTGCAACAACTGCCTTTGCCGTTCTTTCACGCTCGAGCGAAAAAGTTGCAAGCTGTCTGTATCGGATCGTTCTGAAAAGTGGATTTTATTGATGATTTCACCCAGTCTGACCCCCTCCGGCAGCACATATTCCTGAACGCTGTCATGCTCTCCTTCTACGCGCACGGCAATCGTACCGTTCCTTTTGTCGGCCGTAAATTCCAGCTCGTCGCCATTTTTCAAGGATACGCGACTGGCATCGGACAGCGGATAGTATTCGGTGTTCTTGACCGTGCCGGTGTTGCGCACGACACGAACATGGGTAGCCTGAGCGCGTGGCTTGGCCATTCTAATCAAGTCGGCCACGGTACGCGTGGTGTCGTCGAATTCGAAACGCTTGGCATTTTCAGCTAGACCGCTCACCTTGAGCGTATTCTGCCGCTGAGCGACAAAAACGACATCACCATCAGCCAACTGAATCAGCGGCATGCGCCCCTCCAGCATAAAGTCATAAAGGTTGACGGTGGCGCGAGTCTGTTCGCCACGCCTGACTTTCACATTCAAAAATGAACCGCGCTCTGGATCAATGCCACCTGCCTGATCGAGATAATGTAGCAGACTATCCATACTCGTCCCCGTGTAGAGACCGGGACGGTTGATAAAACCGCTGACGAATACACGTACCGGCTGGGCGGCAGCCAGGCTGGCGTAACTGTTCACGTTAGCGCGAAAAACCTTGCTCACAGCAGATTCCACCACGCGCTGAAGATCCTGATTGCGAACGCCCTGTACTTGAACGGGTCCCACATGAGGTAGAAAAATATTACCCTTGGGATCGACAGTTAACTGCGCATCAAACTCAAATGCCCCCCAGAAGCGCACCTGTATATTGTCGCCAACGGTAATGGCATAGTCAGGATTGAACTGGGTGGAGCCATGACGTGCGAAGGCACCCGTAAAAAGGTTGGCACCAAAAACATCACTGTTCTGATTTGCTGTGTAGTCAGCGTACTGCGGTGGCCGAATTTCAGCAACAGGGGATGGGGCGACAGGAACGGCGGGTACGGATGCGGCTTGCTGCGGCTTATCGAGTCCGAGGTTAAGCGTTTGATCCAGAATAGGGGTGTCGATAGCGGCAAATGCAGCGGGTGTGATGAATGCAAGCAAAAAAACAAGCGCGAGGGTTAGCGAGGAACCCCACCCCAAACCCTCCCTTGAAAGTGTTGGTGAGATAGGTTTCTTTTGCACTGAATTGCGGAAATTCAGATGGGTGACTGGCAGTCTTGTCATGAGATCAGTCCTTGTGGTCGCGGATGATGGCGGCGAGCAGGTGCACAATACCAGCTAACAGCAGCGTGACTAAAATAAAAACGATCATATTATACAATCGGCGGGGTTCGAGCGGATATTGTGGCTCTGTGGGCGTTTGCAGCATGGTCACTTTCTTCAAGGTACGGGAAGCTTCGATTCTCCCCCGTTCCAGTGCAACCAGCGCAGTTTTATAAATATCCTGTGCGAACTCGGCATTCATTTGCAGGCGCTGATATTCTTCCACCGTGCTGTTCAATTTTTTGCCGCGTGGAGAGACTAAGCGCGCCTGTTCCTGGTCTATCTGTTTTTCTACCGCCCCAATCTGCTGGTTGAGTTCGATGATATTGGAACTATTGGGTGTCAAAAAACCCAGCAAAGCAGATCGGCGGGTTCGCATGTCTGATAACTGAGCTTCCAGGCGATTGACAATGGCAGCGAGATTTTCTGCCGTACCCTGAGGCGATACTAAGCCCTTATCATTTTGATAGTCTAGCGCTGTTTGGCGCGCCTGAATGGTACGCGCCCCCATGTCACTGACCTGTTTTTCAAGAAACGCTACTTGGTCTCGCGCAAGGCTATGAGCCATGGCATTCATGTGTCGCTCGCCCTCTTCCACCATCGTGACAGCAATCGCTTGAGCCATTTTGGCATCGTAACCTTGAGTCTTGATGTTCAGGACACCCGCGTAATCGTCATACTCCACGCTGACCCGCGTAAGATAGTAACTGTGAAACTGTTCCATAGGCGCATCTTCAAACCACATACGCGAAAGCGGATCACGATGCCAATCGCTGTAGTGAGCCCGCAGATTAAGCCTGGCATCGAGCTTCCTCAGCATATCGACGGAGAGCAGATGGTCGCGCAACAACAATTGATCAGCGTGATTACCCCCGACATTGCCGAGCAGACTACTAAAATCCGTTCCCTGACCGCTGCTCAGATCAGTTTTCTGGATAATGACATGTGCCTCAGAAACATATCTGTCCGATGCGATCAGCCCCCAGTAAACAACCGCCAACAACGAGGCGACGAGAGCCACCCCGAAGGTACGGCGTCGCAATAGCGCCGGCATCAACCAACCCTGTGCCCAACCCGTAAATCTTGAAACCGCGAGTGCATATCTGCTTTGTAAAATCTGCTGCATCATTTGGCGCTCTCCACCTTCACGCACTGACTCTGCAAATCGTAAAGGTCGATGTATTTATTGAGTGAAGCGGGGGAAAGTTTACTTAATATCGGCGTTACATCAGGCTTAAGTTTATATCCGAGCTGGGCAAGCTGCCCTATTCCGAGCAATTGCATTCCAAGCTGCCTAGCCTCTAGCAAAATACGACCGCCTTCTTCGTGGTCGACCATCAGAGGTTTACCTCTGCGGCCTTCTTCCAATGCAGCCAGTGCCGATTGACGCTGCCTGACTTTTTCTATTTCCAAAGCAGTTTGCACCTGATTCTCTGGTGTTTGCTGCGATGTTAAATTGGCTATCTGGTGGCTTAACTGGCTCTTCTTGTATTCCTTAAGCGCGTCATTGATATCATCAAACCAATAGGCTTGGCCTTCATTAAGCCAGATACCGGCAGTACAAAATTGCCTCAGTGTGCCTTCGCCGTGCGAAACCATGATAAGACTGGCATGGTCGGCCAGCTTTTTGAAGGCGGCGGCGGCTTTTTCCCTGAAAGCCGTATCTCCCGCTGCTGTCACTTCATCCGAAATATATACGTCAAAATCGAATGCCAGCGAAAGGCCAAACTGCAAGCGTGACTTCATTCCTGATGAGTAAGTCTTGACCGGTTCGTCAAAGGCTGGACCCAATTCGGCAAACTCCTGAACGTAAGCTATACGATCAGGAATATCATCTTCGTGCCCATGAATTCGGCACACGAATTTGGCATTCTGCCGACCAGTCAGCGAACCCTGCAACCCGCCACCAAACCCCATCGGCCAGGAGACCCGGCAGTGGCGTTCGACGCGCCCCCGGCTGGGCATATCAACCCCGCCGATCAATCGCAGCAAAGTGGATTTACCCGCACCGTTACATCCGACCAGCCCCACATTAAGTTTGGGTGGAATGGTAAAAGAAAGTCCTTGCAAGACCCACTTTCCCGGACCACGGTCGGTCTGATAACGCTTATAGACATCGTCAACAATGATCATTGCGTAACCAACTTCGCTGCAAAACGAATGTGCAGCGCCAACCCGAGAAAGATAATAACCAAGGCAAAACCATAAAGATAGGCGATACTGAGTTCGGGTACTGCATGGTAGTACGGAGCAAAACCCAACCGTGCAGCATCCAGCCCATGCGCCACTGGATTGAGCAACAACCAGTCGCGGTAAGGTTGCGGCACACTGGCGATAGGAATGATGACACCAGAGGCAAAATACAGAGGGGTCATCGCAAAGCCGATGACTTTATCCAGCTCGGGTATCAGTTCGCCAGCTACCGAAGCTATCAATCCAAATCCCATACCTAGCAACCACAACCCGAAAAACGCCTCCAACACGGCTAATGGATCTTTTGGGACAGCATCAATCCCGAATAAAATAGCGCCACCGACCAGAATGATGGCGACCAGCATAGTAAGGAACCCCTCCAGAGCGGCACGTACCAGCACAGTATCAACCGGCTTGACCTGCCGGTAGGTAAATAAACCTTGATTGGCCCCTACAGCATTTTGCGCTTGTGTGCCAGTGCGCCTGAACATTAAAAAAGCAAGCATTCCAACCATCAGCCAGACGAGGATATCGATCCCTCCCACCGTACGCATGCGAATGACGGTAAAAATAAACAGCAAGAATACAATCTGAATCAACGGATCCAATAGCAGCCACAACCACGCTGCGCGTCCTGCCGACAGCCGGCTGACAGCCTCACGCAAAAAAAGCGCCTTCCAGACGGAAAATGCAATGCTGGTTGATGTACGCGCCTTGCCCATCTATAGCCCCATTAAATCGTTAAAACCATGATTTCTCTTGGGGTCAATAAAATTTCGCCCGTAATTCATTGATTTAAAAATTAAAGTTATCAACATACCGATTCAAAGAATAGCGGTCATTCACCCTACGCCCTAATCTGTTAAGCCTGCGACACCTTGGTAACAGGGAGATTTAAACGCATAAAAACGACACAAACGGGGATTCTAACCTATCTTGAGCGTACGGATATCGTCATTCTCAAACTTTTAATCCGGATAGTTCATTAGAACAAAACCCGTCATTCCCGCCTGCGCGGAAATGACGGGCTAATAATGGATTATTTAGGTTCAACTCATCTCATTGACAGCAGAACGAACGTTCTTTATAGTGCGCAGCACATTCGTTCTGTAGGGAATTATCATGACTGACTTCAATCCGAAAGACACCGAGTATCTGAGTCGGCTCCAGGATTATTACGCCGACTGGAAAAGCATTCCTTCCTACGCCAGACTGTGCGAAATATTTGGCATCGCCTCCAAGTCGTGGGTAAAAGCCATTCTGACCCGTCTGGGTGAAGCGGGCTTCATTGATCGCACTCCGGATGGCGCCTGGATACCCACACGGCAATTTTTCGCCCGCCCTCTGGCCGAATCCACGGTGCAGGCTGGCATGCCGGTTTCGGTAACAGATACTCAGGGTGAATATTTTGTCATCGACGAGATGCTGATAGACACGCCCTCCAAAGCCACTCTCATCACCGTCAAGGGAGATTCGATGATAGATGCCGGCATCCACGATGGCGACGTCGCCGTGGTGGAAAAGCGCATGACGGCCAATATCGGTGACATCGTGGTGGCGATCGTGGACGACGATTTCACGCTCAAGACGCTGGACAGGGAAAATGGTGAGTTTATTCTGCGCCCCGCCAATCCGGCCTACCCCGTCATCCGTCCTCACGGCAAGCTGGAAATATTCGGCGTGCTGACCGGTCTGATACGCAAATACCGCAGGTGAGCGCCATGCAATTATCCCTGACTCCGCCCCGCAGCGCTTCCGTGCTGTTATCCATGACCCACCCGAACAAGGAATTGTTCTATCGCCAGCGCGCCCTGCTGCGCCGCGCCGTACCCGCCGGATTCCCGTCACCCGCCGATGATTATGTAGGACAACGCATCAGTCTGGATGAGCACTTGATAGGGCGGCGCGAATCCACCTTCTTCATGCGTGTTGCAGGCGACTCCATGCGCGGGCTGGGTATCTTTGACGGCGACCTGCTGGTCGTGGACAAAGCCCTGCCCGCAACGCACGGTTGCGTGGTGATTGCGGTAGTGGACGGCGAATTTACCGTAAAGCAATTGCTCTGCACCCCGGAGGGTCAGGTATTGCGTGCCGCGCACCCGGATTATCCCGACATGCACATCAAACCCGAACAGGATTTCACCATCTGGGGCGTGGTGAGCTGGAACGTCCACAAGCACTGATCCTGTTCGCAAGCCTCCGTGATTCAAAAACCTGTGATAAGGCGTGCGATTGCCCTGGTGGATTGCAACAACTTCTATGTCTCCTGCGAGCGACTGTTCCGCCCCGACCTCGAAGGCCGCCCGGTCGTGATATTGAGCAACAACGATGGCTGCGTGGTGTCCCGCTCGCAGGAAGTAAAAGACCTCGGCGTACCGATGGCCGCACCCTGGTTTCAGTTGAAGGACATGGCGAAAAAACACGGCATCATCGCTTTCTCGTCCAACTACACCCTGTATGCCGACCTCTCCAATCGGGTGATGCAACTGCTGTCGCAATTTTCCCCTGAGCAGGAAGTCTATTCGATAGACGAATGTTTCCTGGAACTGACCGGCATGAAGGAGTTGACCCGCTATGCTGAGCACATGCGCAGTACACTCAGACAATGCGTTGGCATCCCGGTGTGCGTCGGCATCGCCGCCAGCAAGACACTCGCCAAGCTCGCCAATCATGTCGCCAAGAAACAGCCTGGCTATAACGGGGTGTGCAATTTCAACGATCTGCCGGAAGACCAGTTGGACGCCCTGCTGGATAAAATCAGCGCTGGGGAAATATGGGGAGTAGGCAGACGCACCAGCCTGCGCTTGCAGGAGATGCGCATCACCACCGCGCTGGCCTTGAAACGCGCGCCGACCAAACGCATACGCGCCGAATTCGGCGTAGTGCTGGAGCGTACCGTGGCCGAGCTCAACGGCACAGCCTGCCTGGAACTGGATGAAATCACCCCGCCCCGCTCGCAAATCATCTGTTCGCGTTCGTTTGGCGTGTCCGTTAGCAATTTGCCCGAACTGGAACAAGCCGTGATCGCCTATACCAGCCGCGCCGCCGAGAAGTTACGCAGCCAGCACTCGCTGGCCAGTTGCATACAGGTATCTCTCCGCACCAATCCGCACAAGCCACAAGAACCGCAATATCAATCAGCGATCACCGTTCCGCTGAGCGCGGCCAGCGATGACACGCGCTTGCTGTGTCGCGCAGCCCTGAGCGGATTACGCCATCTCTATCGCAGTGGCTATGCCTATCAGAAAACCGGCGTCATGCTGTCCGGCATCATCGCCGCCGCCGAGCGACCACGCACGCTGTTCGACGATGTCGCCGCACAAGAAAAATCCAGTGCGCTAATGGCGACACTGGATCAAATCAACCGCCGCATGGGCAGCGGCACGGTACAACTGCTGGGTGAAGGCATACGCAAAGACTGGGCGATGAAACAGAGGAATATGTCACGACGCTATACGACAGAACTGAATGAACTTGCGCTAGCCCACGCTTGATGCCATCTATCCGCACGTAAAAAAGCCCGGACGATGCACTCGTCCGGGCTGATTTCTGCTACTGATTAAGCGCGTTTCTTGAACTCATTGGTGCGTGTGTCGATTTCGATCTTGTCGCCGATCTCAACAAAAGCCGCCACGGGCAACTCAAAACCACCATTAATCTTGGCAGGCTTCATTACCTTGCCGGAAGTATCGCCGCGCACGGCAGGCTCGGTGTAAATCACTTCACGCACGATGGTATTCGGCAATTCGACAGAAATCGCCTTGTCGTTGTAGAACACCACTTCGCATGGCATGCCATCTTCGATGTAGTTGATCGCATCGCCCATGCATTCCGCTTCGATCTCGTACTGGTTGTATTCTTCGTCCATGAACACATACATCGGTTCGGCGAAGTAGGAATAAGTGCATTCCTTACGATCCAGGATGATCTGGTCGAACTTGTCGTCTGCGGCGAAAACGGTCTCTTTGGCCGATTCGGTCAACAGGTTCTTCATCTTCATCTTGACCACCGAGCCGTTACGGCCGGAACGGCTGTATTCCGCCTTCAGGATTACCATAGGATCGGCGCCGACCATGATGACGTTACCGGCGCGTAGTTCTTGTGCTGTTTTCATGTTTACTACCCTTCAATTTCCAAGGCGCGAATTCTACCGATTTCCTGAATAAAATCCAGCAAATTCAATGCCAGAGTGTTTTCCGCCAACTCATACGCCCATGTCAGGGCGCGAATATTCAACTCGCTCAGCACATCAGTAAACGCATTCCACTCCTGTACTGCATCACCCTCATCATTCCAGACTCGCCACAAGCCCTGCAAAGCCTGACTCGCCGCCGGACGGAGCGGCACATCATACCTGTTCAGAAAAGCCTGCAATTTCTGCCAGTGCACCGCATCGTGCTGCGGGTATATCTGCCAGATAAACGGTTTGCCTGCCCACTGCGCACGCACACAGGAATCTTCACCGCGCACAAAGTTCACATCGCATGCCCACAGCAATTCATCATAGTTTTCCTGCGCGACAAAAGGCAGCACGCGCACCGTGAGATTGCCGCGTGCATAGCCAACCCTCTCCCCCAGCCCCTCTCCCGTCAGCGTGAGAGGGGTAATTATGGCATCAGCAAAATATTGTCTGACCTGCGGCAGAATCCGCCCTTCCGGCACCAGACACAGCACCGCCTGATCACCCTGCGCCCAAGCATCGAACAAGCCTGTGAGCGCGGCATTTTCATAGGCAAACAAGGAGATCTTGAGCGTGTCCGTAGCGGGCATCTCCATGCCGACGGATTGCCAGAATGCCCGCTGTTGAGATTCATCGAAGGCATCGCGCCGCGCCAGCAGATCACGCTCGATCAACAGGCCGCCGGTTTTTTTGGTAAAACCGGGAAAGAAAAAATACCGTATCAGCGGCGGGCGCGGCGAAGGCAGCTTGTGACAACCCTCCACCCAGTCTTCGGCGGAAAGGTATTCCAGATTGATCCAGACAGATGCTGCGCTCATCGCTGCCAGATACGCGGGCGGCAATGCGCAGCCGAACGCATCAATCACCACGTCGGCAGGTCGAACATTCGCAAAAGGCGTACTCCACAGCCGCACCTCCACACCCCGTTTGTGCTGACTTTGCAGCGCAGCATCGGCATCCGGGCACAGCTTGGAGAAACTGGCCATATCGTCGATCCACAGCCGCACAACCAGGCCGAACTCATTCGCCAACTGCCGCGCCAGCCGCCAGCTCACGCCTATGTCGCCGTAGTTGTCGATGACATTACAGAAAATATCGCAGCTGACAACTTGCTTCATTGTTTTGGCTTGCCGTAGCCGACGAATTGCTGCTGCGCATCGGCAAATTCGGCCGCAGTCAACAATACCGGCTCGCCGACTGACAGGGCACGCAGATACAGCTCACTCAGGTTTTCCACTTCCACGGTATTTCGGTACGCCTCGGCGAGATTCTTGCCCGCAGCGATCATACCGTGATTCGCCAGCAGGCAAGCCTTGCGTTCACGCATGGCAATCAACGCATTATCGGATAACGCCTGCGTGCCAAAAGTGGCATAGTCCGCGCAGTGCAGGCTATCGCCGCCCAAGAGCGCCAGCATGTAGTGGAAAGGCGGCAAGTCGCGCCGCAGGCAGGCCAGCGCCGTCGCTGCATTGGAATGGGTGTGAATCACCGCGCCGAATTCGGGGCGCTGCGCGTAGACGTCGCGGTGAAACAGCCATTCGCTGGACGGTTGCCAACGCCCTTCGGACTCACCCGAGAGAGAGACGAAGACGATGTCATCGGCGGTCAGCCCTTCCGCGCCGAAACCGGAGGGCGTAATCAGGAATCCCTCGGCATAACGAACGCTGAGGTTACCCGAGGTGCCATGACTCAAGCCCAGCGCATCCAGATTTTTAGTGACGCGCACCAGTTCCATGCGCAGTTCCTGCTCGTTCATATTAAGTTATCCCTATCCATCGAATCGTATCAGGCCAGCTGGCTACGAATCGCGTCGGAGTTAGCCGCCACCAGCCCGCGCTCGGTGATCAGTCCGCTAACCAGTCGCGCGGGCGTTACATCGAAAGCGTAGTTTGCAGCTTTTGATCCTTGCGGCGTGAGGCGCACGCGGCGTACCTGCCCGTCGTCGCACAGGCCGTCGATATGCGTCACTTCCTCTTCACCGCGTTCCTCAATCGGAATTTCCCGCACACCGTCCCGCAAGCCCCAGTCCAGCGTCGGCGTCGGCATCGCCACATAGAACGGCACGCCGTTGTCGAATGCCGCTAGTGCCTTCAGATACGTGCCTATCTTATTGCACACATCGCCCGTCGCGGTGACGCGGTCTGTGCCTACGATGACCATGTCCACCAGACCGTGCTGCATCAGATGCCCGCCCGCATTATCCACGATCACCGTATGCGGCACGCCGTGCTGCGCCAGTTCCCATGCGGTCAGACTCGCGCCCTGATTGCGCGGACGCGTCTCGTCCACCCAGACATGCAGCGGAATACCCGCTTCGAACGCCGCGTAGATGGGGGCGAGCGCCGTGCCCCAATCCACCGTCGCCAACCAACCGGCATTGCAATGGGTGAGGATATTGACCGTGTCATTTTTTTTCTGATGCACGGTACGGATGATTTCCAGCCCGTGCCGCCCGATGGCTTCGTTAATCTGCACGTCCTGTTCAGCGATGCATCCCGCCTCCAGCCAGGCCGCCTCTGCGCGTCTTTCTGCAGGCAGCGGCAACAAAAAATCGCGCATGCGCTCTATGGCCCAGCGCAGATTCACCGCCGTAGGCCGCGCACGAGCCAGCATGTCGCAAGTCGCCTTCAGCGCCGCGTCCGACGCATGGTGTTTCATCGACAGCGCCACGCCATAGGCCGCCGTCACACCGATCAAGGGCGCGCCGCGCACCTGCATGGAACGGATAGCGAATTCGGCATCACGCATGGAATTCAAACGCAAGGTGACAAACACATGCGGCAAGCGCGTCTGGTCGATAATTTCAACCGCGCCGTCCGAAGTCGGCCAGATAGTGCGATAAGGGGTGCCGTTGATTTTCATGGCTTATTTCCGTAGGGTGGGCAACTCCTTGCCCACCGATTCATTCAAACGCCGCGTGGGCAGATGAAACTTGCCCACCCTACCTCTACATTTAATCACCCTCGAACTCGCACAGCGCGAACACCTTCTGGCCCATCTTCTCCAGTCTTGCGCGGCCGCCGATGTCCGGCAGGTCAATCACGAAGCAGCATTCGACCACGATACCGCCCATATCTTCGATCAGTTTGACGGCCGCTTCCGCCGTGCCGCCGGTGGCGATCAGATCGTCCACCAGCAGCACGCGTTCGCCGGGCTTGATGGCATCCAGATGAATCTCGATGCGATCGCTGCCATATTCCAGCTGGTAATCGCGCCCCACCGTCTCGGCAGGCAGCTTGCCGCGCTTACGGATAGGCACGAAACCCAGATTCAATTCATAGGCGACCGGTGTGCCGACGATGAAGCCGCGCGATTCTATGCCGACTACCTTGTCTATCTTGACGTGCTTGTAGCGGTGAACGATCTCCTGAATCGTCGCGCGCAAGCCAATCGGGTCTTTCAGCAGGGTGGTGATGTCGCGGAACATAATGCCCTGATGGGGATAATGCGGAACGGTGCGGATACGGGATTTAATGGGCATGATGACCTCAGTCGTTAGTCGTTAGTCGTTAGTTGATGTTGTCGCTACGCGGTTTTGATTTAACTACCGGCTAACGACTAGCGACTAATGACTAGTTCTTAAGCATCCGCCCGGCTACGGCAGACAGTTTTTCCAGCATTGCGGCATCGCGCGCTTCCGGGGCGGTGAGGATTGCGTATTGCAGTGCGCTGCGGCAAGCGCAGGCGTGGGCCTCATCGTCACCGTGCACCGGCTGCGCGACGCCCTTCACCAGCGTGCGCGCCTTGTCTGCGTTTTCCAGCAGCACCTTGACGATGGCATCCACCGTGACGTTATCGTGTTCGGGATGCCAGCAGTCGAAATCCGTCACCATCGCCACCGTGGCATAGCAAATCTCGGCTTCGCGCGCGAGCTTGGCTTCCGGCATATTGGTCATGCCGATCACATCACAGCCCCAGGTGCGATATAGCTCTGATTCCG
>Ga0209231_1000433_pt1 | contig 23819 bp, 27 predicted proteins | sample Deesub45470m_DNA_FD_188086 | JGI IMG/M metagenome (GOLD analysis project Ga0209231, IMG submission 188086) | Deep subsurface microbial communities from North Pacific Ocean - 450_OLKR46/470m Metagenome (SPAdes) (version 2) | ecosystem: Environmental > Terrestrial > Deep subsurface > Unclassified ... | reverse complement strand
CAATGACAGCACCGCAATCTTTCGCTGCTTGTTGCGCGGTTAACATGCGGTCTTCAGTTAAATTAAATAAACGTTTAAATTCACCTTCGTGTGGTGTCAATACGCAATTGGCATGCAGATAATTAGTCAGCACACGCACATCATCTTGAAAAGCGGTTATTGCATCGGCATCCAGTACAACTGGGAGGGACGTGGCTAGTAACTTTAATGACTGTATAAGGGTGTCATCACTTACACCAGCGCCTGGACCAATCAAAAAGCTAGTAATACGCGTATTAGTGATCGATTGGTTAAAAGATTCAATATCATCAAAAGGCTTAACCATAATGCTGGTTAATGCACTAGCGTAAACTGGAAAAACTATTTTTGGCACAAGTAAGGTAGTTACACCACAGCCTATTCTTGCAGCCGCAGTAGCGGACAGCCGAGAAGCGCCTGTTAATGACTGACCACCTACAACTAAAGTATGTCCGCGCGTATACTTATTACTCGTTTCATCTATTCTCGGCAGTAATGACAACCACTTTTCAGGGGTATTTCGAAAGCTCGCACCATACTTTTTAAGCATTACTGCACCACATTTCTAAATGAATGATTTAGGAATTTATTATAACAGGGACATAAAAAACGTTATTAACATATTTACGCGTATAATTAGGTTATTGGATGAACTATTTAGCGACTTCCAAGTCTTTAAGAAGTTATTGTAATATCATTGCAACACACTGGGGCTGACTAGGTTTCGACGTGGGTTACAAAGCATGCAGGGCATACCGAGGGTTTCAGGTTTCCTCGTTAATCCATCTGGAAAAAGTATAGTCGCAAACGACGAAACTTACTCTTTAGCAGCTTAGGCCGCTAAACGTTGCTCTGGGGGTTTCCTCGCCCAGGCTAGGTGACTAGCAAGCAACGTCATATAGAGGAAATCGCACTTTATTGGGTTACTTAATACAGTGTTAAATCTAAGGTAACTCGCTTCATTTTCGCTTGCTCGTTGGTGGAAATGCGGTTAAATTTAAACAACACAGCTAAGTATGTAGAACTGTCTGTGGAGGGCTTGCGGACGCGGGTTCGATTCCCGCCTGCTCCACCATAAATATGAAAAAGGTCACCTAAATAGGTGGCCTTTTTTATTGATTTTTTTCTGTTCTGAAAGTGCTGATGCAACTGTTCTAAAGTTATGAATTACATTGAAAGTTCAATTAGGTTAAATGATTTAATTAACCCAGTTATGGCTCGTGTTCTATGCTTTGCATCATAAGTCTTATGAACGCTATGACGTTAATGGATGTCATATTCGTTATAAACCGAATATTCAGTTATACGAAGACTAGCTTAATAGTAGTAAATGCAAGATGTTCGGTTAAGTGAGTTGAATGTTGCGAATAGAATCATTAATTAACAGGCAGTTTAATCTACGGAACTATATACTTGACAAACGCAGATAGGCAATTCATACTAGCCTCACTTTAAGGAGATTGTTATGAAAGCCATCCACACCGAACCACGCTTTAACGATGATAATGCCGCGCGTAAGCATCTTGAATCTATTCGCTGGCCAAGTGGTGCTATCTGCCCTCATTGCGGCGGTACAGAGCGTAATAGCTTGTTGCAAGGGAAATCCCATCGTGCTGGCTTGTATTTTTGTGGAGACTGCCGCGAACAATTTACAGTTACCGTTGGCACTGTATTTGAGCGTAGCAAGGTTGCTCTCCATAAATGGATTTACGCTACGCATCTTATGTGCGCTAGCAAAAAAGGTATTAGTGCTAAACAACTTGAGCGCATGCTTGGCGTAACTTATAAAACTGCTTGGTTTATGTCTCATCGCATCCGTGAAGCTATGATTAACGGTCTCACTACTCCTATGGGCGGCAATGGTGGAGCTGTTGAAGTTGATGAGACCTATTGGGGCAATGTTGGAAAACAAGCCAATGGCGCCCGTGGTTGGGCTCATAAAATGAAAGTCGTCTCTCTTGTTGAGCGTGACGGTGTAAAACGTTCTTTCCATGTAGCCAATGTTACTGCTGAAACTTTGCGCCCAATTCTTAAAGCTCAAATATCTTCTAAAGCTCACTTGATGACTGATGAAGCGCGCGTTTATAAACCACTTGCTACTGAGTTTGCTCAACATAGTTCTGTAAACCATAGCGCTGGCGAATATAAACGCGGTGACGTTACTACAAACACTGTTGAATCTAGCTTTGCCATACTTAAACGCGGTCTTTATGGTACTTTTCACAACATAAGCGAACAGCACTTGCAACGCTACGCAAATGAGTTTGATTTTCGCTGGAATCATCGAAAAATAACTGATTCTGAACGTGCTATCGCGGCTTTGAAAGGTATCAGCGGCAAGCGTTTGATGTATCAAAGGCCTTACGCGCAAGCGTGATTGATGTGAGATGGCTAAAACTCCAATAACAGTAAAGGAATATTTTGAGCTTGTTGGCTCTCTGATAGCGCATGCCTCTGTAAATGAGATGTTCATGTTTAATGCATTCCACACTCTGTCTGGTTGCAAGCCTTTGCTTGCTGCGAGTATTTTTTATACATTAGATTCTTTTCCAGGAAAAAAGAACCTGCTTCTCCGTGTTCTATCTAGTGTCGGAGATGAGCAAGATAAAGTATTAATTAATGGAATTATTTCCGCCTCAGAAAAATCAAACAAACAAAGAAGAGTGGTTGCACATTCAATGGTATTTGTTGATGACACCACTGGGAAAGCACAAGGGATCATCACTCCAAAAACTCCAGATAAAATTGTCCCTGTGTCAAAGGAATGGAGTGAGAGTTTGATTCGTTTGGCTCAAGAGGCGCTTGTTGAAGGCAGGGATTTCCATGAGCGTTTATGTGCGAAGTACGGAGTGTCTCCAATAAGAGGTTTTTCAGAAAGTTAAAATGGCAACCTTCAAATGCTCCGTTATCAAATTCTTCGCTATGGTCGCGCAAAAACTGCTCACCAGCAACCAACCCCTCTTTACTAATTACAATTGATTTAATTTTATTCACGGTCTAAACTTTCAATATGAATACATCACCAAAACCAGAGCAAAAACAACCTATAGAAGATGAAATCTTGCGTAGGTTGCTTTCTACTCCACCCAAACCAAAAGACCAAGCGAAACCACAGAAGAAAGATAAGTAGTTAACTTCGGATACTAACTGTTTACGCATAATTCTGATTATGTTTGCATTTGTTATGTATATAGTTCCGTTAATCTATGTACTTAAAACACCTTAAAAATATTACAACCAAGCTGACTATTTATTATGATGGTTCGTGCCCGCTGTGTTTAGCAGAGATACATTTACTAAAAGAACATAATGATAGGGAGCTGCTTGCGTTTGTTGATATTCAATCACTAGATTCATCAACAACAATCATTGATTGCAAACTCGCACTTGAAACGATACATGCAAGACTTGGTGATGAAACAATAATTATTGGCCCAGAAGTATTCTTTGAGGCTTATAAAAGAACCAATCTAGCATTTATTAAGTATCTGTTTTCTTTCAGTAGTTTTAGATATTTGTATGCAAAATTTTATGGCTTTTTTGCGAAGCATAGGCATCAAATATCAAAAGTTATTGGTCCAACATTACTGAAAATAGTGCAAAGAAAATACCCTGTTTAATATGGTTTGATAACGCTTTAATTCAATTGCGAAATAAGCGAAAACCAAATATTTAAGAAAGTAATATGATAAAAACATACAACATTTATTTAATAGTCTTATGTTTATTTTATGCTTCATTACTGAGTGCTAATGAGCGGTTCACCAACCTTAAAGAGGGTATGCCCTACGAAGAGGCTAAAAATGCACTAATTGCCCAAGGATGGCAAGCTGTTGAAAATAAGCAAATTAATCGCAGTAGCCTTTATGCGGTGGAGATTTATAATCAAGGTATGACAGAAGTTGTAGACTGTATATCGATGGAATTAGATGGATGCAGATTTCGTTTTCAGAAGGGCTCTGAAATTTTGGAAATTAAAACAATCACTCGCCGATTAACTTTTGATTCATTTAAAATCATTAAGAAGTAACAATGTTGCGATTCAAACGTTAGCATAAGTATTGCCAATCACAGATCAATAAAATCATTTGATGCGATTTTCCAAAAGCGTGAAAAGCTTTTAATGTCGGCTTCAGTAAAATTTGCTAAACAGACTTTCTCTTCTGGCAGCCATGTTACATCATAGCCTGCAGTTTGTTGTTTTAATCTGATATTAGGCGTGTTTTGTGTAATGACTTTTGATGTGTTCAATAATTTAAAAATTTCACTTGTATTGCCTGTCCATACATTAACGCTAGGCATTTCAACTAGACAATCAGCAATAAATTGCAATCTCATCATAGACCAGCCTTGGTAAAAATCAGGGTCGAAAATAAATACTTTTTCATATGGGTACTGTAACAATGGGTGATTACTGCGTAGCATTTCGTCATGAACCCAAACGATTGTTTGTTTACCTATTGTTTTATCTTCAATAATAGGCGTAGTAGATTTAAGTTGACGAGCTGGTTGCTGTGTTGGCTTAAATAGTTGGTTTTCTAGGTTTTCATAAGTTTCTTTAAAAGGGCATCTAGCCTGACATGTTTCGCAATACTCATTGTTAGTATATTTTGCTAAATTTTCTTGGTTGAAAAAGTAAGGCTTATGACTAAAGGTAGAGGAGACCCATTGCCAAGAAAGATGGTTGCTTGCGTAGTCACCATCTAACAGTAAATCATGCATCCAAAAAGCAGCTTTTTGCCAATCCGTTTTTCGCCAATGCACTATATAAGAAGCTAGCCACATGCGCGCATGGTTGTGCAAGTAACCTTCAAGCATGAGTGTTTTGATGAAACTATCCATACACGGCAGGCCTGTACTCGCTGTTTTAATATCTTCAGGCAAGTCATCGAACGACAAATTTACTTTGGGCGGCTGCATATCGAACAATATATCCGCCCCATGTACATACCATACTGTTCGCCAGTATTCACGCCATGCAAATTCATTTAATAATTTTTGACTACTTATGCCAAATCGCGCATTAACATTGGTTACTGCTTCTTTTATTGTGATACAGCCATGTCTAAAATAGGGCGATAAATGGGTGACATCACCATTTAAAAAGTTCCTTGTTTGGCCATAAGTCGAGCCTTTTATTGCATTGAGTTTAGATAATGCCTCTCGCCGACCGCCTCGAAAGGATTGTATTAATCTGTTAGATAGTGCTTGCGAATTTGGGAACAATCCATTAATTGCGGCATCTCGCTGATCAGTAGCGAGTGGTATTTTCCATACTTTGTTAGTTATTTTCATCATGAGTGGCTATAAATTGAAAGAAAACTAGGGTTTAAAAAAGTGAGCTTTGTTTTGAGTGATCCATGGTAGCTTTGTCTTTTCTTTTTCTAGTTGATGATGGTTTTCTTTTAAACGTACGTGACCCATGCTTCATCAGCACATTGCGTGTTTCACCTTTATCCTGATGTGCTTTTCTGGCTTCAGCAATCTGTGATTTTGCGTAGTGCATGGCTTGACGAATATCGACAAGTGGCATCGGATAGTCTTTTTCAATCACACATCCGTACTTTAATTGCAACTGTGCTGGCATCAAATAAGGTTCAAAAATCCAAGCATCTGGCACACGTCTTAATGCAGGAATCCATTTGCGAACAAATTGACCCCGAGAATCTTGATCCTGTGCTTGCTTGATGGGATTATAAATACGCAATGTATTAATCCCCGTTGATCCAGACTGCATTTGTACTTGTGGCCAATGAATGCCAGGCTCATAATCTACAAATTCTCTAGCTAAATGTAGTCCCGTTTCTCGCCAATGTAGCCATAATAAATAGGAAACTGAGCTCATCAACATGGCGCGCATTCTAAAGTTAATCCAACCTTGTTGATTCAGCATGGCAAGGCAAGCATCAACCATCGGCCAGCCAGTTTGACCCTTGCACCAAGCAGCTAAACGCCTTTGCGATTCCGCATCAGTAACTTGTTCATCTCTCATCCCAATATGCGCTGTATGCATATGTTCAATTTCTAGTGTAGGCTGACTTTCGAGCTTTTGAATGAAATGACAGTGCCAATGTAGCCGCCGCTCAAAGCTTCTAAGGCCCAATATTAGTGGATGTTTGGCATCTAAGCCTTCAGAGCGATGTTCTGCAACCGTTGCCCTTGTTGCTTGAACAACTTCTCTTGGTGAGATGCAACCCCAAGCTAAATAGGCTGATAGCCTTGAACTGGCTTCAGCAGCTTTAATTGGACTGGAAATTCCACCTCTATAAAAGCTAGATCGATGCGTAAGAAAGCTTGATAAGGTAGCCATTGCTGCTTCTCTTCCACCAAGTTGGCGTTGTAGCTTATCCTCACCTTTTGATCTAGTAACAGGTGGTCTTGGTAGCGTAATCAAGGGGTGATTAATGGCTATTGGCGATATATCAATTAGTGGAGTGCGCATGCGTTCTTCCCATTTTGCATGCCATTCATCGCGATTTTTTAACCCACGAATAACGCCATTTTGTGGATATTCATGCCATTTAACATTGAAATTTTTACACCATTTTCCTACATCCTTATCAATGGCATAGCTAGTTAAATTACCAGTTTCTTCATGACTATGTACTTCTGCAATAGTGTGCTGTTGGGAGATGAACGTGAGCGTTTCTACAATGCCTAAGGATGAAATATGCAAATGAATCCCCAGCTTATTTAACGCAACTCTCAAAGATTTTAAGCACTCTCCTACAAACACCTGTTGCGATAGCGAAGTATCCTCCGCTTTCCAAATGCTAGGTTCCCAGCAATATAAAGCTAATACCGCTCCTTTTTTAAGAGCATTTGACAGTGCAACATGATCTTCAATTCTGAGATCACGTTTGAACCAAACAATATTTAGTGGTTGCATCTGCTAGCACATTTAAACAAAAAAATAGGATAGGAACTTATAAACAAGGTTCCACACTAAAAGGTGTTTTTAATGATTATTTGAGATGAAATTTTCTAAAAGAGATTAAACTTACCCACATCTAGGTACTTTTAGTCAGGCTATCACTATAGCCATTGAATCCTTTAGTAAGACCATCCAATAAGATTGGTTGTTAAAAGTATAATGAATTTGAATTAGTTTTGTGACAAGAGTATAAAAATCATTAATGGGGCAAGTATGACAAAAAGTATGAACAGCAATACAGAAGTAACATCTTTAGATCAGATGGTAAAAAATACATGCTTTTGTAAATTAAAAGAGCAATGTTTAGATAAAAATAGCCCTGAGTGTTGGCGACACAGAAATATTGTTGCTGAATTTATGCTAGAAAAGCATAATAAAAAAACGAAATAAACGATAGGAATGGATATGAAAAACGAAGATAAATTGACTAAGTTGCTCGAGGAAAATAACACGAAGCTAACTGAGATTAATACCAATATGCTAAAGGTGTTTTGGATTGTGTCTATATTTGCAATCTTATATTTTAGTCTGATGATTTATTTATTATTTTTCAAATAATCAAGCTTATTAAGTCCCGACACTAGCTAAAAATTTAAACGGTGTAACATTATTTAAATTTGCACAAAGTCAGCACGCCAAAGCGAATGCCGCCCAATTATAGGTGCCTCTGTTTCTGTTTTTCATTAATATCGCTTTAAGATACAAGTTTACGTTCTGAGGAGATTGCATGGGTGTTGAGTTAATCATTGCATTTGTTTTGTTAGGTATTGTTGTCGGCATCATGGCGGGCTTGTTAGGCATTGGCGGCGGTGGGATTGTGGTGCCAGTGCTTGCTTCTATTTTTATCTATCAGGGCATTCCAAAAGGTAGTGTGATGCATCTCGCCTTAGGCACTTCAATGGCTTGTATCATTTTGACTTCATTTTCTAGCATGCGCTCACACCACAAAAATGGTGCGGTGAATTGGTCGTTGGTTAAAATAATGGCGGTGGGCATGGTGGTTGGTACTTTTTCGGCTACCTTTTTAACAGCTTATCTGGGCGCTAAAGCGCTTGCCATCTTTTTTGCCCTGTTTATGGCTTACGTTTCTATCAAAATGTTCAGCAATCAAAAATCACAAACAGGTTCTGGCGATATCAATCGCACTGAATTAACACTCGTGACATTAGGCATTGGTGCCATATCGGCATTAGTTTCTATTGGTGGCGGTTCGTTGACAGTGCCATACCTCACTTGGCGCGGTATTAATATTAAAAGCGCTATTGCAACTTCTGCCGCTTTGGGATTTTTTATAGCGATTGCAGGAACGTTAGGTTATCTCATTAATGGTGAACTCAATACAACATCAACAGAATTCATCGCCTATACATGGGGTTACATTTATCTACCAGCGGTTTTACTTGTTTCTATTCCCAGTTACTTTACTGCGCCATTGGGTGCAAAGCTGACGCAACGATTGCCAATTAGTATGTTAAAGAAAATATTTGGTGTGTTGTTGATGGCGCTTAGTTTGAAAATGTTTATTTCATTCATCTAAATTAGCTACATTGACAACACCTACCTTTAATTAACACTGTGTTTCTAGTGTAATATTAGTTTTAGTCATTTGGTAACCTAACACACTAAACTTACTTAAAAACTATGTTCAAATAATGTAACTAAACCTTATGGGCTTACGTGTGAGACAACTACTTCTTGCTTTTACTACTGTTGCAATATCGCTTATCGCTTCGCAATTAGCGATGGCGGAAAACCTTACAATTTTGCTAAACAGTATCGATGGCAAAAAGCATGCGTTGAGCGAATATGTCGGTCATGGTAAATGGGTGGTGGTGAATGTGTGGGCGACGGCTTGTCCTTATTGTCGTCAAGAGTTATTTGATTTGAATAATTTTCATACTAGGCATCATAAAAAAGATGCAATAGTTGTGGGGTTAACCGTTGATTGGCCGAGTTTTGATTATCCAGAGCAGCGCTATTTAGCCGACTTTGCAGAAAGTCATTTTATTGATTACCCGTTGTTGATGATTAATGGTGAGTTAGCAAGTCATGTGGTTGGTAAGCTGGTGAATATGGTGCCGCTTTCGTTTGTTTATAATCCAAAAGGGCAATTGATGCGTCGTATTAATGGTATGGTGACGGAGGCTATGTTAGAAGCGGTGATTCAGAGCAAAGAGTCTCAATATCGTACTGACTGGGCGGATGAAGTGCCGCCTGAGTATCAACCAGAAAAAGCCCTCTAACCATCATTTTCGACTTGTAAGTTAATCATGGACTATGCGATTTGTGGTGCATACACCAATGTCAAGTGTGGCTTGATGTAGGTAATCAAATAAGCGCAATCCATTCTTTGACACGCTCTAACTTTAACGCTACGATTCAAGCTTATTCAACTATTCATGGGTATTGATATGGCCTCATATTTGCAAAAAACGCGTAATACAAAATCGACGCGCATTTGGTTCTTAGTGTTGTTAGTAGTAATAGTGATTGCTTTGTATATGTTTGGCATTATTAAAAAGGGTTTTGCGATTGGTTTAGGCGTATTGTTGTTGGCGGCAATTGGTATTCAAACCATGGATTATGATTTGGATTTAGGCACTTTATGGAAAACGGGTAGTGTTAAAGAGTCGCGCGTACAACATACAAAAGATGGCGTGGTGTTGATGGGTGATTGCGTTAAACCAGCAGGAAAATCAGAGTCATATGATTTAAATTGCAGTAACTTTAGCACTCAAGCTGAGGCACAGGCGAAGTACGATTATTGTGCTGAACAAATTGCTGAAAATAACAAAGGGCTTGATAGAGCAAAAATCATGTCGCTAGATGTGTATGGTTTGGATGGTAATAAAAACGGCGTGGTTTGCGAAGCTTTACCAGGGTAATTTGGAGCCATCATGTTTGTTTAAAAGCCGCTTGTTAGCGGCTTTTTTAATAGGTATGGCCAATAGGCTACTGTAATGGTTTTGGCATAATTTTGTCGCACTTTTGCCAATAAACATATTAATTGCTATTAATTCATAAATGATAAACATTTCAATGGTTTACTTTTACAATAAATTGGATTAATTTGAACCTATAGATGTTAATTTTTTGAGCTGACTGCGACTAAAAGATGGATATGCCTGTTCCACATATGACCAAATACGTTTACAGAATTCGCTGTAATAACGGCGCGTTGGTAGAACATTTGCAGATTTATGGCGAAACAGAAAGTCTTGCACGTGAGCGGCTGATGCAGATGTACCATCACTGTGAAGTACTCGAAGTTGTTGTTGCGGCAACGCAACGCCAGTTAAGTACGGATTTTGTGGATGTATTGTCTAATATCGCTGAGGGTGATTAATTAAGCGTGTATCAGCGACTCACTCAGCAATTCTTCCGTTAGTAAATTGTAATCCTCAGCGCCTTTACTATTGGATTGATAGCTAAAAATATCTTTCTGGTGATAGGGACTTTCTGCTAAGGTCACATTGGCGTTAATCACCGTTTTACACAAATCATCACCAAAAAAGCGAGTAGCTTGTTCCATCACTTCAAATGGCATTTTTCTTCGCTTATCAAACATGGTCAACACATAGCGTCTATCGACGCGTTTTTTTAAGACACGCTCTAAAGCTAATAAGGTTTTTTCTATCTTTTGTGCGCTTTTAAGCGATAAAAAATCAGAAGCCATCGGGATAATCATTAAGTCTGCAGCAAAAACAGCATTCAGAGACAGCACGCCTAGGTAAGGACAGCAATCCATGATGATATTGTCGTATTTTTGCTCTTCTTCTAATGCATTCAATCCCTGTTTGAGTTTGTTCAAAATAGCTGGACCTTTGCCAAATATAGAATCGACTTTAATTAGTTCTGAATGTGCGGGAATAATGCTACCCAATGCTTCCCATTCTGTAATCAGGTGCGATAGCTGAGTATTGTTTTGGTAAAAATCAAATAAACTCTTAGCAGAATCGACTTTTCCTTTTTGATGAATCTCGCTTAAATGCGCTTGCGGATCCATATCAATAATCAAGTTTTTGGCTTTTTTCAGACGGAGTGCAGCACTCAAATTGAGTGATGTTGTGGTTTTGCCTACACCACCTTTTTGATTAAATACTGCAACGCGACTCATGACTATTTTCCATATTGATATTGCTACCGTTTTTGATTTGGTCGTTCCGTCTATTGTGCTGTTATCTTACTAAATGCTATACAGCGGCTGTTACAGCCTTCTTAATGACAAGCTTCAGAAAAGTATAGCCTAATTTTTGCCAAATGTAAGTTCTTCAGCATTCGGCTCATTCCCCCAAAAATGATAAAACTCACGCACAACATCAAGATAAAGATCACGAATTTCTTTGGTTTTAAATAAAGGTAAAGTCAGGTCAACTGATATGCGATATGCCGCATGACTTTTTATTGGCGCTTCTCGTAAGCGCAATAGAATGATTTTGACTAATTTACTTCTGGTTTCGATGATGGTGCAATCAGCGCCAAGGTTAGCGATGGCTTGTAAATAGCTTTTCAGCGATAGCGCTTCTGCATCATTAAAGGTTTCATTATCTAGATTTTTGGTGAGCGCATCTAATGTCGCATGCTTTGGCTTCCATACGATTTCATTCGTGCTAAAGCCATAATATTCATGAAACATGGCGATGGCTTTAATGTCATTCATCCAAAAAGGAAAATATTCGCGTGCGGTGTTAAGCGCGTTACTTTTTTCTTCATGCGGTAGATTAACCAAAGTTTCTTCTAATGCGAAAGCAAAGGCTTTGCGGGTTTGCTCTTTGGGCGATAGTTTGACCATAAAAGCATCTAACAGGCGTGAGCGTTGATACAGCGTGCTAGTCGATGCGCCTTTGCTTTGCAGGAACTTTAAATAAGCATCTGATGCTTGTTTTTCTCTAGTATTAGCCATTGATTGTTGTTTGTTTGCAATCTTTTCTATTGGTGAGCAGCTTGCATCTGTATGAGTGCTATTGAATCGTATTGTATGCAAATTTTAGACAATTGATGACATAAATAAGGCGTTAAAAGCATGAGTAATCATAGATTTAAAGTTGCTTACTGTTTGCCATAATGCAGTATGTCACATTGATTGCCTCTTTTTTAGACGCAGATGCTAAATAGGATAGGATTTGATAGGGAATAGTTGGATGGAAAAGCGTTTGATGAATATTATCGTTACTGTTTTATTGTTGAATATTGCTTTTATTGGCAATGTTTACGCAGCGCAATGGACAACATTGCATGATAATAAACACGCCAAAATCATGTTGGATAAGCAATCGATTGTGGAATCTGGCAAGTATCAGAAAGCATGGGTCAATATTGATTATAAAACCTTGCAAACCAATATAGAGTATCCTGAAAAAAGCTATAACAATGCAAAATTATTATGGTATTTCAATTGCGCGGAACAGAAATCTGCTACCGCGCAAGTGTATCAATCACTCAATGAAGAGCAAATTTATTCTGCTGCGATTGATGTAAAAAGAGCACGCTTTTTAGAGCCGGTGCCAGAAACGGAAGCCGATATTGCGATGCATTATGTGTGTCAGCAAAAGGAGCGTGAAGCGGCATTAAAAGAAAAAAAGGCCCAAGCCGCTGAAAAGGCTAAGAATCAAGCAGCTAATCCGCCAGAGCCAGTTGTTGCTCCAACTGCAAAGCCCCCAGTTACGCCAGCTGTAGCATCGCTAGAAGCAACGCCAGCGCCAGCAGCTGAAGCAGAGAAGTTGGCAGAAGTTGATAAAAAATCAGTAGCCGAAAAAAATGATAAAGTAGCAGCTAAAATAACAGAGAAAACGGCAGATAAAGTAACAGCCGCTAAAGAAAAGAATAATAGCAAGAAAGAAGAAAAAAGCGAGGAAGCCGATGATGAAATTGACGAGGAAGCTGAAAGTAGCGACGAGCATGGCGATAAAGTCAAACCCGCTAGTAAAAAGCACCGAATAGCACATTGGAAATATACTGGCAGCAAAGGCCCAGAGTATTGGGGAGATTTAAGTCCTGATTACGTTAGTTGTAAAACTGGCATGAATCAATCACCGATTAATATCGATAAAACAATTACCTCGACACCAAAACCGCTTAAAGCCTTTCAGCGATTTCCAGCAGTGGACATTGTGAATAATGGACAGACTATTCAGGTTGATTTTAAACCAGGTAACATCTTGGTGATTGATGGGCAGATGTATCAAATGAAACAAGTTAGTTTTCATGCACCGAGTGAGAATCAAATTATGGGCAAGTCGTTCCCATTAGAAGCCCATTTTTTACATGCTGATGCTAATGATAATGTAGCGATATTGGCGGTGATGTATGAAGAAGGGCATGAGAATAAAGCAATAGCTAAATTGTGGAATCAAATGCCAAAAAGAAAAGGTAAGCCAGTAAAGTTGAATAGTAAAGTCTTGGCTGGCGAGTTAATTCCAAGGCAGAAAGAGTATTATCGCTTTAGTGGTTCACTCACTGCACCACCTTGCAGTGAAGGTGTGGTTTGGGTAGTAATGAAGGCGTCGATGACTGCCTCTAAGCGTCAAATTGATGCGTTTAAACAAGTGATGCGAGAAGATAATAATCGACCAGTGCAACCGCTCAACGCTAGAGTGGTGATTGAGTAAACGATTAGCTGTCTTTTTTTACTGCCGAATCAATCGCTGCACCAATGTGCGCTTGACCACGCTGTTTAGCTAATACTACTTGTTTTTGTCGCTCAGTTAGCGCCGCCTTTTTCTCTTCTGAGGTTTTATCGTAGCAGTGCGGACATGAAATGCCTGCTGTATATTGCGGACTTTTCATTTCTGCTTGAGACAATGGCATGCGACAGGCATAACATTGGTCATATTCACCAACTGCTAAGCCATGTTTTACACCAACACGTTGGTCAAATACAAAGCATTCACCTTCCCACAAGCTCTCTTTTTCTGGCACAGTTTCTAAGTATTTGAGGATACCGCCTTGCAAGTGGTAAACCTCTTCAAAACCTTGTTGTTTCATATAAGACGATGCTTTTTCACAACGAATGCCGCCTGTGCAGAACATAGCGACTTTTTTATTTTTAGTTTTGTCTAAGTTTTGTTCTACGAAGGCAGGAAACTCTCTAAAAGTCGTCGTTTTTGGATCAATCGCACCTTTAAAGGTGCCAATATGGGTTTCGTAGTCATTCCGCGTATCTAACAAAATCACATCAGGATCGCTGATTAATGCATTCCAATCTTCAGGTTTAACATAAGTGCCAACCACGTTATTGGGGTTAACACCTGCTACGCCCATCGTCACAATTTCTTTTTTAAGTTTAACCTTCATACGATAAAACGGATGGCTATCGGCATAAGACTCTTTGTGTTCTAAATCGCTAAAACGTGAATCTTGACGTAGATAGCCTAAGACAGCATGGATGTCTTCAGCTTTGCCTGCAATTGTGCCATTGATGCCCTCTAGCGCAAGCAGTAAAGTGCCCTTGATATTGTGTTCTACACAAAGGGCAAGAATCGGTTTTTGTAGCGCTTGATAGTCAGGCAGACTTACAAATTTATAGAGCGCAGCAGTTAGAAATTGGTCCATTTAGAAATAACAATAAACGTGAAAAATGGAATTTTAACATTGTTTTGATTGAATCGATTTGATTCAAATCAGATGAGATTAAAGTGGTAATCTGTTATAGCTCAAGCTTGCAAAACCAATATTTCCGCTTTACCCAAGCCAGAAACGTCGCCCATCCAGCGCCTTACACGTCTATTACTAAATTGTGCAAACTTGGTGTCGAGCGTTTGAAATGACTGATATAAGAGATTTAAGAAGGGTAAAGTGTGTAAACCACAATCTAACCAAGTTGCTTGTTCGGCTGGATTTTGCGATAACAGCAACGTACCGCGTTTCATCCCATAACCTAAATAAGCGCCAGTGCTACCTAATAAGCCAAGTGTGCCCGCGCGCATATTCGATGCGCAATAATCGCCTGTATTGCCTTCAATTAACAAGATGCCACGGCGCATGGTATCGCCAGCACGTTCGCCAGTATTACCTTTACAGATTAATACGCCACCTTGCATTTCTGCACCGGTGAAATCACCAACATTACCCTCGATAGTGATGCTGCCAGTTTTCATGCGATAACCGATGTAATGCAATTGTGGTGTTGTGTTTTTGAAGATTAATGTTGTTGCATCATCACCTTGCACGTCAAATACGTCAGCCACTGTTTGATTGCCTAGTACAATGGATGAAATGGCGTCTATTGACTTGCCTTGCAAGTAATCAGGGATCAGTTTTTTGCAGTCAATATTGCGATTGTTAGCGGCTTTCAAAGTGAATGTTAATGCGCTCATGCTTTTTCAGCCTCTGATGATAAATTGCCATTAAGAATGTCATGTAATTTAAAAAGGTGCGGACCAAGTTTGCCGCCATAATTACCTGCAGAAATCCGTTTAATGCCATTGTCCGGACCTAGAGCGCACGCAGCTTCAATGCCGACTTTCATGGACAGCGCGATATCTTCAAACGTCAATCCATCAATCACAATTTCCATTACGCTTTCAATATCATCACTCAACTCTGATTTAACAGTGCCTTTTAAGGTAGGGCAGAACGCATCATTGGTGCTCGCAAACATTTTTGGATATTTGCTACCTACTTTAGAGCCTGAACGCACCACACCACCTGGAAAAGGCATAATCACATTTGGTAGTTTTTTCATCGCCTCAATCGCAGCTTCACAAGCGGCGAGTACTTGCGGTTGGCTCTGACCCAACACTAAAAAGTTACCGCCGCCAATCGCGCGCACCATGCCAGTTGTTTCTTGGGTGAGAAATTCGCCATCCATCACGGGAATGCGCCAATACCGTTTGTTATTACCTTGAGCATCAGGCAATAATTTTGATATTTGATTGCCATCACCAAAATAGCGTAGATTTTTACCCAAGCTAATCTGATCTTCACTATCCAAACCTGAGAATGCGGCAGCCGTTGGACAAGTGAGTATGCATTGCCCCATACGCGTTTCGAGTTGCTTCATCAATACAGCACTACCCATCGCAAACATGAGAATACTGACACCAGGCCGACCATCTGGCGTTTCTGATTCAGCTAATTCACGCTCGATTCCTGCTTCTACACCACAACCAATCACGCTAGTGGCAAAGCCAGTCATGGCATTGGCCGCGTTGTATGCCCATTTAAGATTTTGTGCCGTAATCAACACGCGCGTGCCGCGCATATTAAATGCTTCTGCAAAGGTTTCGTCTATTTGTACGCCGTTTAGTTTCATTTGCTATGGTCGTTATTTTGTATGATTAATGACTTGATTGCGTCCATCTTGTGCAATTTCGTCATTACTAATTTTAAAATTATCTAATTGAATCGTATGGTATTTATCAAAATAGTCTTTCAAACCTTTTTCAATGTTTTGATCATAAGCAGGTTTCGCTGTATGGGTTTTGCCCCATACCACTTTGATGATTTCACCATCTTTAACGACTAACTCACCATCTTTAAATACATAGCTGGGTTTACTAAACATGGCCTCTTTATCATCCTGTTCGGTATAGATAGTAATATCTGCCGCCGCCCCGATGCCCAAATGACCACGATCACCTAAACCAATCAATTTAGCTGCGCCAGCACGCGTCATGGTAGCAATGTCATACAAACTATATTCACGTTCAATCGATGTTAAATTACTCATGGCTTGCGCATCTAAGTTTAATTTTGCAAACGCTTCATCTCGAAAAGGTTTATCCATTAACAAACGAATTAAATGTGGATAACAAGTAAATGGAGCACCATTCGGATGGTCAGTGGTGAGGAAAATACGCCATGGATCTTCTACACTTAAAAATATTTCCAAGCCTATCGCCCATTGCAAGGCATTTACATAGTTTTCATCGCGGTATTTAAACGGTACAACGCCACATCCTGCATCGCATTCAATATCCATAATGACAGATTTTTTTGGATTGGCATGCTTGGTATTCAAATGTTGCATCATGTTGTCGCCAGATGCAGTCACGGTTTGACCAAACAGAATTTGTCCAACATCGGCTGTAATGTGTTTGTTCTTATTCAGCGCCTCAGCAATTTGCGCCGCAGCGGAAGAGAATTTTTTATCACCTTCTGCTGCGTAACTGTGGAACTGAATATGGGTTAAATGCATAGGAATCCCATCACTCGCGCCCATGGTATCGAGCGTCGTTTGGAAGTTGCCTGCTGCGCCCAAGTTATTACAATGTACATGCAGTGGTTTGGCTATGCCAATATCATGCACGGCGCGGCTTAGACTTTGTAAAATTTGGCGCGGTGAAATTTGATAATGCGCGTTATTTTCATCCAAATCTAAACGGCGTTGATTAAACTTAAAAGCCGAAATGCCACCCGGATTGACAACTTTAACGCCAATGGCTTGCGTTGCATTAATCGTCCAAGCGACATAATCATTAATGGTTTTCTGATCCGCTTTTTCGCTTAATAAGCGCAAAAAGTAATCATCGTTGCCCAACATCGCATAACCGCCTTTATCAATCATCGGCGTATCGCCCATTTCCAAGTGCGCTTGGCGTGCATTAATGGCTAAAATCGCGGGTTCAAACGCGGCGGTATAACCCATTTCAATATAACGCATGCCCGTTTCGATGGTGCTAGGCGTTGCATGATGCGAACAATGCGGACCACAAATATGCGCTTCTGGCTCTGAGTATCTCAGCGCTTCTTGATATTCAGGCAACATCATGCGCGCAATATTGACTTTGCCACCACCAATATGACTATGCATATCAATTGCACCAGCCATCACTACTTTACCTTTTAAATCAATGGTTTCATTGATTTTTTCGGTATCGCTTGGCTTGGCAATAATATGGCCGTTACGGATATAAATGTCTTCTTTCACGCCATTTTTCTGATGGGCGGGGTCATATATCTTTGCATTTTTGAGCAGGGTAATCATGTTAGTAATACGTCCAATTTTGCCATCACTTCAGCTAGTGTTGGTAATGTACTTTCTCGGGTTTTTTTAAGCGGTAAAACGATAGAAGAATCCACTCTAAATAAAGTGCCAGAACAATCTAAGCCAGGGGTTGCGACAGGAATAAACACCGCTGGCGGTGTTGAAAACTGTAAGTTGCTGTTACCAATCACAACTGTTGGTGCATCTGTTGTTGGTATTGGTTTTTCAGGGCTAAAGCTATTAATCCAAACCATGGCATCGTGTTGGCTTATATCATGTTCAGCTGGCGCTAATGCACTTAGCCAAGTGTGGGCATAATTAACTGTGGTGTCGCCATCACTACCACCGAGTGCCAAACCCATAGCGCGGCTTTTTTCATTTAAAGCAACAACGCTTTCGGTAATGTTTTGAATGGTGAGTTCAGCATGCGCAAAATCTAAATCTTTTGCCACCCAAATCAATACAGCATAACTCGCTTGTTTTAAACGTTCTGCAATGGCTTGTAAATCGTTAATTGTAATACCTGCAACAGTCGTAGCTTTTAGTGGTTTGTTTTGAATCAAGGCACGTAAGGCAGCAGTAATTTCAGGTAAAGCCTCTGTCGTACAAGGTAAGATCGTTGGTTGTTTACCGCTTGGTGAAGCACCGCCGCTCGTGTCTAAGTTTTCACCACCTAAATAAATGATATCGCGCGCTTGCGGGTCAGTAAACAGCGCTTCTTTATTCCAAACATTACGCTCAAAAAAGCGTGGGTTATGGCTAATCACATCAGTGCCGATACAAACAATCACATCCGCCCGATTTTTCACTTCCATTAGTGTTGTTGTCTGCCAGCCTTTGCTTTGCAATACCTTGGTATTACGCCACGTGCTTTCTGCGTTCATATGCATTATTGGCGCTTTTATATGATTAGCTGTATTAAAAACAGCTCTAAATCCTGCTAAATCTGTGCTTAATCCAGTAAATATAGGATTGTTGGCAGTATTTAAAATATTGGCAGCTTCCTTAATAGCTTCAGCTAAATTGACAGCTTTTCCTGCAATTGTTGGTGATGCGGCATCTGCTTTTTGCGTAAAGAAGCTAATGCTTTTAGCGCATGCATTTTCCAGGTTGTTGCTGATTGAAATATCATCACATAACAAACCACAAGCTGGGCATGTGGTTGAGCTGAGGTTGTTACTTATGTTTTTTTGCATGGATCTAAATTTTTTCAGCCTTGATTGTTTAAGTGCTTTATTTCATCACTGTGATAACTAAATACTATGATAACTAACTATTGAAAACTCTAAATAGCTTAACAAGCTATGAATTCATACTTTGTTTAAGCGATAGTGAATAAGCAGTGATTTAAAAGTCGCTCAAATTTTAGATTTAATCAATCATTATCTTCAATCACAACAATTGAAGCCAAAGCTTGCCTATATTGAGCATGCTCTTTGTCATGATGTTGCAACCACCAGTCTCGCAAAAATCTAAGCAAAATCATTGGGTCTTGTTCAATAATTGCTTCTTTTATTGAAGCGTCTGCATTAAGAGAAAAGGTATTGAAAATGTTGCTATGCGCATGCAGAATTTTATGATTTGCACCTAGTTTTTCTAAAATATTTTCTTCAGTTTTCAAGTGAAAGCCAATAGTTGCTTTAATGATTTTAAGCGTTGGACTCAATGCGGAAAGTCCCCATCCTTGGGCTATAAAAAAATACAAAGAGTTAATCGCGGCAACAATTGCATGATGTTGTTCATCAAGAATAGGCACATTGATTGCCTGCTTTTGATTCCAAACGATATAGAGCGGCTCTTTCATCAATAGTCCTTAATTTTGATATGACATTTAGCGAAATGACAACTATTACTGTTAATAAAAGTTTGACATAGACAGCTTGGTTTTGCAAAGTTTATAAGTTAGTGACTTAGTTCTATGCTCTGTAATAAATAAAGTATTTTATTGGTTTATTAAAATAGCTAAAAATGTTACGCTTACGCACTTTGTAATACATTCATTTAGTTGTTGTTTTTTATTATTTTTTTGGAGTTATCATGGCAGTAGAACGCACCCTTAGTATTATCAAACCAGACGCAGTGGCAAAAAACGTGATTGGTCAAATCTATACCCGTTTTGAAAACGCTGGTTTAAAAATTGTTGAAGCGAAAATGGCGCAACTTTCACAAGCAGAAGCAGAAGGGTTTTATGCTGTGCATAAAGAGCGTCCTTTCTTTGCAGATTTAGTTAAATTCATGATTTCTGGTCCTGTGATGATTCAAGCGCTAGAAGGCGAAGGCGCTGTATTGAAAAACCGTGATTTGATGGGCGCAACCAACCCTAAAGAAGCTGCTGCTGGTACGATTCGTGCAGATTTTGCTGAAAGCATTGATGCGAATGCTGTGCATGGTTCAGATTCAGCAGAGAACGCTGCGATTGAAATCAAATATTTCTTTGGTTAATTGATCGTTTGTTTATTGATATTAAGTAAAAGTTGACTAACTTACTCAATCTTAATCAAAAGCAACTCGCCGATTACTTTATCAGTATCGGCGAGAAGCCTTTTCGCGCCAAGCAATTGATGCGATGGGTGTACCATTATGGCGTGACTGACTTAGATCAGATGACGGATATTGCCAAAGTGTTACGAGAAAAATTAGGTAATGAAACCAGTTTTGATTTACCTGAAGTGCAGTTAGAGCAAGCCTCTGATGATGGTACGCGCAAATGGTTGATTGGTGCGAATAATCAAAAAGACGGTACGAGTAGTAGTGTTGAAACGGTGTTTATTCCAGAGGATGACCGCGGCACATTGTGTATTTCTAGCCAAGTAGGTTGTGCGCTTGAATGCACATTTTGTAGTACAGGTAGGCAAGGGTTTAATCGCAATTTAACGGTGTCTGAAATTGTTGGGCAGCTTTGGATTGCGAATCAATCTTTACGCAAAGTGGATGGTTACGATATGTTGGCACCAACTGATCGCATCATTTCCAATGTGGTAATGATGGGCATGGGCGAACCGTTAGCAAATTATGATAACGTTGTTTCTGCTATGCAGATTATGTTGGATGATCATGGTTATGGCTTAAGCCGCAGACGCGTGACATTATCGACCAGTGGTTTAGTGCCGCAAATGGATAGACTAAAAGAAGATTGTCCTGTTGCGCTAGCGGTGTCATTGCATGCGCCAAATGATGCTTTGCGCGATGTGATTGTGCCAATCAACAAAAAATATCCGATTAAAGAACTGATGGCCGCTTGTGAGCGCTATTTAGTCAAGGCGCCGCGTGATTTCGTTACATTTGAATACGTCATGTTAGATGGCATTAATGATACGGTTGAACATGCACATCAATTATTAGATGTGGTTAGAAACGTACCGTGTAAATTTAATTTAATTCCATTTAATCCTTTCCCAAATAGTGGTTACGGCACCTCTACTCCTAATCATATTCGCGTGTTTAAAGATATTTTAATGAACGCAGGTTATGTGGTGACAGTGCGTAGAACGCGCGGTGAAGATATTGATGCGGCTTGCGGTCAGTTAGCTGGCAAAGTATTAGATAAAACTAATCGCAGCTTAAAGCATATTCCGATTGAGGTGATTTAATGCATGCCAATGCAAAACGATTGTTTATCTTAGTGTTGCTTTGTTGTTTAAGCGCTTGTGAATTGATGGATACACAACGAACGAACAACACCAATTCAGATACTGCAACCGTCGACAGGGCACGCGCGCACACTAACTTAGGCGCTGCTTATTTGCAAAAAAATAAGCTGGAAATTGCCTTAGATGAGTTTACCAAGGCGATTGAAATTATGCCGACATTTGCCATGGCATACAATGGCTTGGCGATGGTGCGCTCTTCATTGGGGCAAGATGCTGAGGCAGAATTTAATTTTAAAAAAGCGATTCAGCTCGATCCTTCTATTCCTGAGGCCTATAATAATTATGGGACTTTTCTATGCTCTCGTGGACGTTATGATGAGTCTGTAACACAGTTCTTAAAAGCGGTAAAAAACCCCTTATATGGAACACCAAACTTAGCCTATGCTAATGCGGGTATTTGCTCAAAACGAAAAGGCGATATAGCAAGTGCTGAACAATACTTAAATAAAGCACTTGAAATTGAGCCGTTGACGCATGCTGCCGCACAATATTTAGCCGAAATTCAATTTAATCGCGGTGATGCGATCCGCGCAAAGCGAACGTTGCTAAATGCATTAGTAGCTGCGCCAAGCCCAGAAACACTATGGTTAGGTATTAAGATAGAGCGATTGCTGGGTGACAAAAATAATGAGGCAAGTTATGCTTTGGAGTTGCGTAGCAAGTTTCCTAATGCTGCAGAAACGCAACTATTGTTAAGTGGTCAATAAAACATTATTTCTATAAGGGTTTGAAATGGCGCGTAAACTTAAAAAAGATGAAGAGGTCGAGGCAGAAGCCGTAAGCTTGAAGGAAGCGGAGGCCTCAGTTAATGTTGAAATGGAGACTAAATCGGCGATGGATGAAACAGTGGTTGAGCCTTCATTAGCTCAGACAGCTAATGACCAGCAAGATACACATGGTCAATGTGGTGGCGCTTTGCGTGCAAAACGCATCGAGCAAGAGCTTTCTACACAAGCAGTTGCAAAACAATTGCGCCTTGGTAATGCGCAAATAGAAGCGCTAGAGAACAATGACTTTTCTGCTTTGCCTGAGCCGACGATTGTTAAAGGGTTTATTCGTAATTATGCCAAATTGCTTAAAACCCCAGCAGAGCCAATATTAGCTGCCTATGCTGAACTAATGCCTAAGGTCGAGCAGTACGCTTTTGCCGTCGGTCCTGGTATTAATATGAAAATATCAGAAAATACAAAATCAAGTAGTGCCCGTTATTTACTACTGACAATATTACTTTTGCTAGGATTAGCCGCGTGGTTTTTTTACCAACACTATATTCAAAAGCCTGATGCAGTAACCCCTATGCCAGAAGTGGCCGAGATGTTTCCAGAAGAGTTGGCGTTGCAAATGACGACGCCAGATAACCTATTGCCCGAAATTGAAGCGCAAGTTGCGACCAATGCGTTACCAGCTGAAGAGGCAGTTGTAGATGCGGCAGAGCCTGAAGCTGATGTTGTTTCAGCAGAGAGCGAAGAGCCTGAAGTTGTAGCGGCTACTCAAAACACAACAGAAGCAGCATCAGCTGTGAAAACAACAAGATTAGAGTTTAATGCGACGCAAGAAACATGGTTAAGCGTCGTCAATCAATCAGGCAAAGAGGTCTACAACAAAATACTGTATGCAGGTAATCGCGATATTGTTGATATTGAAAAGCCTTCAGAAATTGTTGTTGGCAATGCACATGGTGCAACGCTAATTGTTGATGGTAAACCGATTAGCTTAGCGCCTTATACTCGCATCAATGTTGCGCGTGTGCGTTTAAGCCGTTAGTCATCAATACCTTCATCAATTAAGTTTAGAGTTAAATAATGCGTAAAAATACACGGCAGGTAATGATTGGTCATGTGGCCGTCGGCGGTGGTTTGTACGGAACAACTTCTGCACCAGTTGTCGTACAGAGTATGACAAATACCGACACTGCAGATGCTAAAGGTACGGTTGAGCAGGTGTATGCGCTATGGCAAGCGGGTAGTGAGGTGGTGCGCATTACGGTCAACTCGCCTGAAGCTGCGGCGCAAGTTAGTGCTATTCGCCAAGGCTTAGATGCGCTAGGTTGTAATGTGCCATTGGTCGGTGATTTTCATTACAACGGCCACAAGTTATTACAGGCGTATCCTGATTGTGCAAAAGCGCTCGCTAAATATCGTATTAATCCTGGCAATGTCGGTAAAGGCAGTAAACGTGATGAGCAGTTTGCTAGCATGATTGAAGCGGCGATTCAGTATCAAAAAGCAGTGCGCATTGGGGTGAATTGGGGTAGTTTAGATCAAGCCAAGATGGCGCAAATGATGGACGA
>Ga0209231_1000430_pt1 | contig 23900 bp, 22 predicted proteins | sample Deesub45470m_DNA_FD_188086 | JGI IMG/M metagenome (GOLD analysis project Ga0209231, IMG submission 188086) | Deep subsurface microbial communities from North Pacific Ocean - 450_OLKR46/470m Metagenome (SPAdes) (version 2) | ecosystem: Environmental > Terrestrial > Deep subsurface > Unclassified ... | reverse complement strand
GGCCGATCCCTGGTTTGCCCTGCCGCCGCCCAAGAGCATCGACCGCGAAGCGTTCACGATCGACGCGGTGCTGGGCCTGAGCCTGGAGGATGGCGCAGCGACGCTGACCGCCTTTTCGGCAGCCGCGGTGGCGCGGGCGATCGACCATCCGGCGGTGCGCCCCGCCTGCATCCATGTCGCGGGCGGGGGGCGGCATAATGCAACCTTGATGGCGATGCTGCAGGCGCGGACCGGGCTGGAGGTGGTGCCGGTCGATGGGTTGGGTTGGGACGGCGACGCGCTGGAGGCGCAGGGCTTTGCTTATATGGCGGTGCGGTCGATGCTGGGGCTGCCGATCAGCTTTCCGGGGACGACTGGCGTGCCGGAGCCGATGACGGGTGGGGTGGTGTTCAAGGCGTAAAGGGGCGGTCTCGTCTTTTTGGGAACGAGACCGCCTGCCGCTTCAGGCAATTGTCTTTTCGACCGTCAGTTTCTCGTCCTTTTGCATGGCCGTGACGGCGGTGTCGATCTGCGCAAGAGCGGCGTCCCGTTTTGCGATCAGGTCGGACCTGCTCGCCAGCAAGTCCATCGGGGTCGCGCTATCATTCGTGACGACCTTGCTGGGATCAGCCCCATTTTTGCGCATTGTTTCAATGCTGCTATCAAGCGTATTCAGCGCCGTTTCGAAGGTGCCGGCAACCTGGGCGCGTTTTACCTGCAACGTCGCGAGATGACATTCGAACAAAGCGGCTGTGCGTTGAGCGGCTGTTTCCTTTTGACGTGCCGCCAGCGCCATGGCGTCGGAGCCGAGTTCGTCGCCGCGCGACTTGAGCTTTTCCGCTTCAACTACGAAATTACGCAGCGTGACTTCGGGGATCTTTACGAACCACTCCTTCCGGTCGGAGCGAATTTCGGGAATATCCAATTTGAAGTCGGTGCGGTCCATTCTCGTTTCAGGGATATGCATTTTGATTTCGCGTCGCTGCATCGTCGTGACCGGGACGTGGGTGATGATATCACTCCATTCGACCTTGCACTTGGGAATCCAGCCCCCGCTGCATCGAAATTCGGGATATTGGCCAAATTTTTTTGCTACCATCGTGACCACTGGCTCATCCCATGACATCGTCCGCAAATTCATCGTTACCTGTGGCAGGTCGAGCGACATCGGTTTCGTTTTCATCACGACGGTTGGGATATCGAAAATCAATTTCTGCTCGACCATCTTTATGTCGACGGTGCCGGAAATTTCCGCCTTGCCTGCATCATTTTTGATGCTTTCAGATCGGCTGGTAAGGTCTTCCTGATCCTTGGCGAACAAGGTGGTGATTTCGTTGATCGCAGCCTCTTGTGCGGTACATTCATTATCTTGCGCCAGCGCGACCGCTGGAAAGGAAAGAGCAAGTGCAGGAATAATATAGACGGCACGCATGAGTCTTCTCCCACCTGTTATGGCAAGACAAAGGCTGGTCCCATATCGCTAACGTAACAACGAGAGTCTGGACCGTTTCGATGCCAACTGTCGCGCAGCACCGAAACCTATCCGATATGGATCAATCTACCGCTTCCGCGTCAATTCCCGCATCGCTTCGTCTATCCCCTCGATCGTCAGCGGATACATGCGGTCGTTCATCAGGTCGCGGATCAGGCGGGTGGATTGGCTATAGCCCCAATGCGCTTGTGGCGTGGGGTTGAGCCAGACAGTGGCGGGGTAGGTGTGGGCGATCCGTTCGAGCCAGACCGCGCCTGCTTCCTCGTTCATATGTTCGACCGATCCGCCCGGATGGCTGATCTCATAGGGGCTCATCGCCGCGTCGCCGACGAAGATCACCTTATAATCATGGCCATATTTGTGGAGAATGTCCCAGGTTGGCGTGCGTTCGGCGAAGCGGCGGCGGTTGTCCTTCCACACGCCTTCATAGAGGCAATTGTGGAAGTAGAAAAATTCCAGATTCTTGAATTCGCCGGTCGCGGCCGAGAATAATTCTTCGCACAGCGTGATGAACGGATCCATCGATCCGCCGACGTCGAGGAAGAGCAGCAGCTTGACCGCATTATGCCGTTCGGGGCGCATGCGGATGTCGAGCCAGCCCTGACGTGCGGTGCCGCGGATGGTTTCGTCGAGGTCGAGTTCGTCGGCTGCGCTCTCGCGCGCGAAACGACGCAGGCGGCGCAGCGCGACCTTGATGTTGCGGGTGCCCAGTTCCTTGGTGTTGTCGAGATTGGCGAAGTCGCGCTTTTCCCAGACCTTGATCGCGCGCTTGTGCCCGGATTCCCCGCCGATGCGGACGCCTTCGGGATTATAGCCGCCATGGCCGAAGGGCGAGGTGCCGCCGGTGCCGACCCATTTATTGCCGCCCTGGTGCCGCCCCTTCTGCTCCTCCAGCCGTTTCTTGAGCGTGTCCATGATCTCGTCCCAGTCACCCAGCGACTTGATCTTCTCCATCTCTTCGGCGCTCAGATATTTTTCCGCGACGAGGCGGAGCCATTCTTCGGGGATGTCGGCCTCGACACCTTCCGCGCTGAACACGCCCTTGAACACCTGCGCGAAGACCTGGTCGAAGCGGTCGAGCAGGCCCTCATCCTTCACATAGGTCGCACGGGCGAGATAATAGAAATCCTCCGGGCGGCGGGCGATGACATCGCGGTCGAGCGCTTCGAGGAGCAGCAGATGCTCCTTGATGCTGGCGGGAATACCGGCCGCGCGCAGGGCGTCGAGAAAGTTAAGCAACATGGGAAGGCTTGTCGGACACGGCGCGCGCCGATGCAAGCCAGTCGCGCGATCATAACGGCAGCACAATATTAAGTGTTGCAGTGCAGGGTTAATCCGTCACTATCCAGACATAATTGACGTTGCGGGGCGCGCTTGAAAAACGGGGATTTACTGGCCGATTTGGGCGAAAGATCGGGCGACATTGCATTGCAATGCAGCGAAACGGCCGGGTTTCTGGGCGCGCTCAATCACCGCATCCAGGGCGATGCCGCGCAACTGGCCGATTTGCAGGCGAATATGGATGCGCTGGCGGCCAGCCATGGCGAGAGCGTGACGGCGGCACAGGAATTGCGCCTGACCGCGCGGCGGGCCGGCCAGATCATTGCCGAGGGGCATGACGTCATCACTCTGTCGATCGGCGAGCTGAGCGGGCTGGTCGAACATGTCATGGGGCTGGAGGGGCATTTACGCCAGTTTCTTAGCGTGATCGAGGCGGTCGGCGACGTGTCCGACGAACTGGGCGCTATCGCGCGGCAGACGCGGTTGCTGGGCGTCAATGCCGCAATCGAGGCGGCGCGCGGGGGCGCAGCGACGCAGGGCTTTGCCGTGGTGGCGGACGAAATTCGACGGCTTGCGGGACAGGCGGGGGAATCGGCCGCGTCCGTCGGCGACATGCTGCACCAGCTCGATCGCGATGCGCGCCAACTGATCGGCGGGGTCGAAGCCAACATCGTGCGCGGGCGCGGCGTCGGCACGCATATCGACCGGCTGCGGCTGAGCATGGCCGAGATCGCATCGCTGGTGACGCAATTTGGTGAACGGTCCGAAACGATCGTCGCCTGCACCGATGCGGCCGATGGCGACGTCGCGGCGCTGCGCCATGGCCTGGCGACGTTTCGCCAGTCGGCCAGCGAAAGCGCGGCGCGGGCGGACGAGGCGCGGGTGCAGCTCGAAGGGCTGGAGTCCATGGCCAATGCGATGCTCAATAGCGCGGCGCACGGCCCGCAGCGCACGCGCAACAGCCGTTATATCGCGCTGGCCGAGGAAGGCGCGGAGGAGATCGGCGCGTTGATCGAGCAGGGGCTTAGCGACGGACATATCGACATGGCGCAGCTATTTGATGTCGATTATCGCCGCGTCGCGGGGTCGGACCCGGCACAATATCAGACCGGCTTTACCGCCTTTGCCGATGCGATGCTGCGCCCGGCGCTGGACCGGCATACGGCGCAGGACAGCGCGATCGTGGGCTGCTGCCTGATCGATATGAACGGCTATCTGCCCACCCATATCAGCGCCCGGTCCCAGCCGCAGCGGCCCGGCGCGCATCACTGGAACATGGAACATGCCCGTAACCGGCAAATCTTCATGGACAGCCAGACCCGCCGCGCACTGGACGGCGAGGGCGAATTCTTCCTCTACACCTATCGCCAGGATCTGGGCGAAGGCCGCTATCGCGCGCTGCGCAGCGTGTTCGTGCCGCTGCTGTTCGGCGGGCGGCGCTGGGGCCTGTATGAGGTGGGTTACCTCATCTGAGTGGGGCTGCGGCGGGTGCCGTGGATCAACGAGACGAGGACGAAGCTGATGATCATCAGCAGATACCAACTGCCAAGTTTTGCCACACTGACCATGTGCCAGCCATTGCGCTGGTCGGGATAGGTCCAGGCATTGGCGAAAGTGGCGATATTTTCCGCCAGCCAGATGAACAAGGCGACGAGGAAGAAGCCGAGCAGCAGCGGCATACGGCGTGGCGTGCGCCAGGGGGTGAAGACGACCCAGCTTCGCCCGAAGAGCAGGATGGCGGCAGCGAATAGGCCCAAGCGGACATCGGTCAGCCAGTGATGGGCGAAGAAGTTGATATAGATCGCCACGGCCAGCAGCACGGTCGCCCAGACAGGGGGATAGTGGGTGAAGGAGAAGTCGAAGATACGCCAGACGCGCGCGATATAGCTGCCGACGGCGGCGTACATGAAGCCGGAAAAAAGCGGAACCGCGCCGATGTGGAGCAGGCTCGCTTCAGGATAGAGCCATGACCCGGCCTGCGTCTTGAACAATTCCATGATGGTGCCGATGAGGTGGAAAGCGGCAATGACTTTCGCCTCCCGCCAGCTTTCCAGACGGAACAGCAGCATCGCGGCCTGGATCGCCAGTGCGGCGATGGTGAGGAAATCATAGCGGTGCAGCGGCACATCGGCAGGGTAGAAGAGATGCGTTGCCAGCAATAGCGCCAGCATCAGGCCGCCGAACAGGCAGGCCCAACCCTGTTTGAAGCCGAAGAGCAGAAATTCATAGGCCCAGGCCTGTGGCCCGTCGGCGACGCGCAGCGTTTCGAGGCGGGCGCGGATGCGGGCGAAACGGGTGGCACCGGACGGTAGGGTCATCCCTTCGCCCTAACCGTCGATAGCCGCCGACGAAAGGGCGATCAGCGGGCGGTCGTCGCCTGCACCAGCGTTACATCACCGGTCGCGGTGTAGGCGGCGGTGGCGCTGGCTTTGGCGGTGTGGGGGTCGTCGCCGTCGAGGATGGCGGCGACCTGGCGGGGGCTGGGGACGCGGTCGTAGGTGCCGTAGAGGTCGGTCTGGCCGACCATGTGGATCGACAGCTTGTAGCCTGTACCGCTGGTGGCGGGATCGAAGGCGAGGACGGTGCCGCTGTCATCGACGGGCACGATGATCGCTCCGTCTGAGCGCCCGACCTGCTGCAGCATGTCGTAGCTACCCTGCGCAGTGGTGACGGTGCCGCGCACGCAGAGCGCGTCCTTGCCCTCGCGCGGCATGCGGACCTCTTGCGGCACGGCTTCGCCGGTCCCGGTCGTGCGGGTAAGGCGTGCGTCCTTGTTGGCGGCGACCGGGCAGGCATCGAAACGCGCGGGTGCGGTGGCGTGCAGCGAGGCCGGATCGTCCAGCGTCATCTGCGCGAGCATGGCGTCCAGCCCGGCCAGCACTTCGGCGCGGCGATCGGTGGGGCCGGTGACGCGAATCTTGGCGATCCAGCGGCCCGCATGGACGAAGCCCGCCGCCGTGGTGAGCGCGCCATCGGCCGCATCATCATAGACGGCGCGGATCGCGCGATCCGCCTGGCCCGCGACGGGCGCGCTGGCATAATCGGTGCGGCGGGTCTTGGGGCCGAAACGCTCCATCACCGCCTTGTCGGTCATATAGGCAGCGAGCGAGGCGTCGGCATAGGTGGGTAGATAGACGTAGAGCGTTGCCTGCACCGCGCCGTCCTGCGAGACATATTGCGCATAATTATCGACGCCGCGACCGCCGTTCGAGGCCTCGCCGCTCTTGGTGAGCGAGAGGGTGGCGATGTTGTGGGGCAGGCTGATCCCGGCGGCGGTCGCGCGGATGGTCGCGTCGGTCGGGGTCCAGGCCTCGGGCGCTTCGTCGGCTTGCGCGGCAATGGGCGCGGCCAGACAGAGGGCGGCGGTAAAGAGAAAAAGGGCGCGCTTTGGCATTGGCATCCAGCTCCTGATCCAGACCGTCTTGGCGCGGCGTTGAATAGTTACAGGAAGGCTACAGACAATGCGCGCGGGTGCAAGCGGATTCGCGCGAGATTATGGGGATCTGCGTTGGGGTGAGTCGTTACCGGCCCTGACGCCGCGCCATGAAGGCCAGGCGTTCGAACAGCATGATGTCCTGCTCATTCTTGAGCAGAGCGCCATGGAGCGGGGGGATCGCCTTGGTCGGATCGCTATTCTGGAGGACGTCGAGCGGCATATCCTCGTTCAGCAGCAGCTTGAGCCAGTCGAGCAGTTCGCTGGTCGAGGGCTTTTTCTTGAGGCCCGGTACGTCGCGAATTTCGTAGAAAATATCCATGGCCTTGCTGACCAGGATTTTCTGGATGCCGGGGAAATGGACATCGACGATCGCCTGCATGGTCTGACGATCGGGGAATTTGATATAATGGAAGAAGCAGCGGCGCAGGAAGGCGTCGGGCAGTTCCTTCTCATTATTCGAGGTGATGATGACCACAGGCCGGTCGGCGGCGGCGATCGTCTCGCCGGTTTCATAGACGTGGAAGGCCATGCGATCGAGTTCCTGCAACAGATCGTTGGGGAATTCGATGTCGGCCTTGTCGATTTCGTCGATCAGCAACACGGGGAGGGTAGGCGAAGTGAACGCCTCCCACAGCTTGCCCTTGCGGATATAGTTGGAGATTTCGTGGACGCGCGGGTCGCCGAGTTGGCCGTCGCGCAGGCGGGCGACGGCATCATATTCATAGAGGCCCTGATGCGCCTTGGTCGTCGATTTGACGTTCCATTCGATCAGTGGGGCACCGAGCGCCGTCGCGATTTCCTGTGCCAGCACGGTCTTGCCGGTGCCCGGTTCCCCCTTCACCAACAACGGGCGACGCAGCAGCACGGCGGCGTTGACCGCGACCTTCAGATCGTCGGTAGCGACATAGTCTTGGGTGCCTTCAAAACGCATTATCGTCCGCCTGCTTAGCCTGTCACTGTGGCGGGACTAGGCAAAGCGGCGCGTGGGCGCAAGCCGTGTGGGCGGTATCGGTGGGGTTCAGTCCTGCCGCGCGCGCACATCGGCGCGGGCGGCGAGCAAGTCCCACAGGCCGCGATGCTGGTTGAGCAACTGGCGCGCGCCGAACTGGATGGCCCGGTCCACGCCATCGTCGCCGCCGATCGCGCGGGCGACATCGAGCGTGGCGGCGCGGTCGGGCAGGGTGCAGGCATGGGGTTCGATACCCGCGCGCAGGGCGGCGATGTCAAGCACCTGACGCACGGCGCGCCAATCGAGCACCAGTGCCATCGCCGCGCCCATGGCACAGCCACGCCGGTCGGACTGGGCGAGCATATCGAGCGCGTGGCGTTGCTGGCTGACGGCGGTTTCGCAATCGGCCTGGCCAGCGGTGCTGGGGACGGGCCCGGCGGCGACGGTGACCTGGGTGATATAGGCGCGTTCGGCAGCGAAGGCGTCGGCGGCCTCGATCAGCCAGGTGCGCGCGGCATTATCGGCCGAGCGGGTGGCGGCATGATCGATGACGCCGGGATGGCGGCCATGAAGCAGGCAGAGATAATAGGCCGCGTCCGCAAGGTCGCCGAGCGACAGCAGCGTGTCACGGGCAATGCCAGTCCCCGCGCGCAGCGCATAGCTATGCGCTGCGGTGCCATCGGCAGCGACCAGCGCCTCCAATATCCGCGCGATATCGCCAAATTGGTAGCGGGGTGCCGCTTCACTCATGCCAGGATTCCTGTCTTGCCCGATCCGCCGACGGGCTTCGCAACGCAGGTTAAGCAAAAGGGGGTAAAGAAGCGGTTTACGCCGACATAAAAAAGGGCGGCCCGCGGGCCGCCCTTTTCCATGTCGCTGAAAAGCGGCAGATTATTGGTCGAGGAAGCTGCGCATCTTGCGGCTGCGCGAAGGGTGTTTGAGCTTGCGCAGCGCCTTCGCTTCGATCTGGCGGATGCGCTCGCGGGTCACGCTGAACTGCTGCCCGACCTCTTCCAGCGTATGATCGGTGTTCATGCCGATACCGAAACGCATGCGCAACACGCGCTCTTCGCGGGGCGTGAGGCTGGCGAGGACGCGGGTGACCGTTTCCTTGAGGTTCGCCTGGATCGCGGCATCCACCGGGATGATCGCATTCTTGTCCTCGATGAAATCGCCGAGATGCGAATCTTCCTCGTCGCCGATCGGCGTTTCGAGGCTGATTGGCTCCTTGGCGATCTTCATCACCTTGCGGACCTTCTCCAGCGGCATGGAGAGGCGCTCGGCCATCTCTTCCGGGGTCGGTTCGCGGCCCTGCTCGTGCAGGAACTGGCGGCTGGTGCGCACCAGCTTGTTGATCGTTTCGATCATATGGACCGGAATACGGATGGTCCGCGCCTGGTCCGCGATCGAGCGAGTGATCGCCTGCCGGATCCACCAGGTCGCATAGGTGCTGAACTTGTAGCCGCGGCGATATTCGAACTTATCGACCGCCTTCATCAGGCCGATATTGCCTTCCTGAATGAGATCCAGGAATTGCAGACCGCGATTGGTATATTTTTTGGCGATCGAGATGACGAGGCGCAGATTGGCTTCGACCATTTCCTTCTTGGCGATGCGCGCTTCGCGCTCGCCCTTTTGCACCATGTTGACGATGCGGCGGAATTCGCCGAGCGACATGCCGGTGGCCTGCGCGATTTCGCTGACTTCGTTGCGGATGCGCTCGACCGCGCGCGCTTCGGCGGCGGCGAAGGCGGCCCATTTCTTGTCGATGCCGCTGACCCGGTCGAGCCAGGCATCGTCCAGTTCGAAATTGACGTAGCGGTCGAGGAAATCCTTGCGGCTGACCTTGTGGCGCTCGGCCAGGCGCAGCATCTGCCCGCCCAGCGCGGTCAGGCGGCGGTTATAGGCATAGAGCTGATCGACCAGATATTCGATCTTCTGCTGATGGAACTGGACGCTTTCGACCTGCGCGGTCAGGCTTTCGCGCAACTCCTGATAATCATCCTCATCCTTCTGGCTCAGCACTTCGCCGGTGCCCATGGCGAGCATGCGCGACGATTGAATGGCCGAGAAGGCGCGGAAGATTTCGGTGATGGTGGCGAACTTCTCCAGCGCGATCGGCTTGAGCGTCTCTTCCATCTGGGCGAGGGAGAGGGTGTTGTCCTCCTCTTCTTCCTCTTCGACGCGGCGGGTGCGACGTTCGGTGCCGTCCTCATCCTCATCGGCGTCGGCGGATTCCTCCTCCGGCTCTTCCTCTTCCTTGAAGCTCGGACCAGCGGTCTTCTCGCTGATCTCGCCATCATCATCCTCGGCGCCTTCCTCCAGGCTTTCCGGAGCAGGGTCTTTCGAGAGCATGGCGTCGAGATCGAGAATCTCGCGCAGCTGCATCTCGCCATTGTTGAGCGCGGTCGACCATTCGATGATCGCGTTGAAGGTGGTCGGGCTTTCGCACAGACCCAGGATCATGGTGTCGCGGCCAGCCTCGATCCGCTTGGCGATGGCGATTTCACCCTCACGGCTGAGCAGTTCCACCGCGCCCATTTCGCGCAGATACATGCGAACGGGATCGTCGGTGCGATCAACCGTTTCCTTCTTCTTTTCAGTGACCAGGCGCGGCGAGCCATCGTCATCGTCCGCCGCCTCATTGGCGTCGTCGTTATCGTCCTCGCGCTGCTGGTCCTCGCCATCCTCGCTGGCTTCTTCATTTTCGACGATGTTGACGCCCATGTCGTTGAGCGCGGACATGACATCCTCGATCTGCTCGGAGGACATCTGGTCCTGCGGCAGGGCGTTGTTCAGCTCGTCATAGGTGATGTAGCCACGCTTTTTGGCGCGGGCGAGCAGCTTCTTGACCGAGGCTTCGTTGAGGTCGAGCAGGGGCGCATCGCCACCTTCATCCCCACCATCGCCTGCACCCGCCGCATTCTTGCTGTTCGCCTTGGTCGCCATCTATTCGCCTTAACTCCGCCGCTCCCTCTGGCGGGAGCGATCAATTCCAATGCATCGTCCGCCAAAGGGACGTTCCGTTCAAACCTTGCCGCCCCGCGAGGGACCGGCCCGTTCAAACAATGTCTTCGGGCTGCGCCAGTTCCGCCAGTCGACGGTCATGGTCGGCCTTGAGCGCCAGCAAGCGCTGTTGTTCAGCGAGATTTTCCTCGCTGACGTCGCTCTTGAACCGCCGTGTCGCCTCCGCCAGCGCTGCCTCAAGCTCCGGTCCCTGCGCCATCACCCGAATGGCCTCCTCCAGATCGCGCGCAAGGCGATCCGGGTCAGCGGTCATCTTGTGAGGGGTGAGTGTGAACGTGTCGGCCCGGAGCATCCCTTTAGCCATATTATACACTTCACCTGCCCCCAATATGGTAAGGAGGCCCTGTGTTTCAACAGTTTCTTTGCGTAGCGACGCACTAATCATCGAATCAGCCAGGCGGGCGAGGATGGGATCGCCGATCGGCAGGCCCGCCAGCGTCTCCCGATGCAGCGCAATCTGGTCGGGATGGCGCAAAAGGCCAGCCAGAATCGCGCGCAAAAGCCGTTGTTCCATGCCGCTCGCGCCGATGGCGCGGACCTCATGACCCGCCGGGCCGATCGGCGCTTTCCAGTTACCGCGCTTGTCGCGTTGCCAGCGGGCGGCGCCGTTGCCGCCACCGGATCCGCGCGCCGTGGGGGTGAAGGCGGGGCGGGCGAAGAAGAGCGCGTCATAGCGTTCGCGAAAGGCGTGGGCATAATGGGCGCGAACGTCGGGGTCCGCGATCGCATCGGTAAGCGCGCGGAGCCGCTGCTTGAGCGCGGCTTTCTGCTCCGGCGTGTCGAGCGGGGCAGACCCCTGCTCATGGCTCCAAAGACGCTCCACCAGCGGCTGCGCAGCGTCCAGCACCGCGTCCATCGCCGCAGGCCCGCTGGCGCGCAGCAGGTCGTCTGGATCCTGCCCCTGGGGCAGGGTGGCGAAGGCGAGGCTATGGCCGGGGCGCAGCAGGGGCAGGGCACGGGTGGCGGCACGGATCGCCGCCTTCTGCCCCGCCGAATCGCCGTCGAAGCACAGGATAGGCACCTCGACCATCTTCCACAGCCGTTCGATCTGATGTTCGGTCAGCGCGGTGCCGAGCGGCGCGACGGCATCGCCAAAGCCGGCCTGTGCGAGCGCGATCACGTCCATATAGCCTTCGACCACGATCACCCGGCCGGTCTGGCGACTGGCGGGGGAGGCGCGGTCGATATTGTAGAGGGTGCGGCCCTTGTCGAAGAGCGGGGTGTCGGGGGAGTTGAGATATTTGGGCTCACCCTGACCCAAAATCCGTCCGCCAAAGGCGATCGTCCGCCCGCGAATGTCGCGGATCGGCAGCATCAGGCGACCGCGGAACCGATCATAGGGATCGCGCTTCTTGGCTCGGTCGCTGTCGGGTTCGGCGGCATCGGGATCGATCAGCAGGCCCGCTTCGACCAGCATCGGATCGCCGAACTCCTTGAGCGCGGTGCGCAGCCGCCCGCGACTGTCGGGCGAATAGCCAAAGCCGAAGGTGCGGCGGGTGGCGTCGCTGATGCCGCGCTTGCTGAGGTAAGCGCGCGCCTCCGCCCCCTCGATCGCGTCAAGTTGGGCGGCGAAGAAATCCTGCGCGGCCGCCATGGCGTCGTGCAGGCCCCTGGCGGCTTCGGCGCGTTTGGCGGCGCGCGGATCGGGCGCGGGCACATCCATCCCCGCCGCCTGCGCCAGTTCCTTCACCGCCTCCATGAACGGCAGGCCGCGCTGGTCGGTCATCCAGCGGATCGCATCGCCATGCGCCCCGCAGCCGAAACAATGGTAGAAGCCCTTTTCATCGTTGATCGTGAAGCTGGGCGTCTTCTCATTATGGAACGGACAGCAGGCCTTATACTCGCGCCCGGCCTTCTGCACCTTGACGGTACGGCCGATGAGCGTGGACAGCGACGTGCGCATGCGCAGTTCGTCGAGAAAGGCGGGGGTTAGACTCAAAATCTCCCTTCCCGCGAAGACGCACCAGATCCGTTCGTGTCGAGCGAAGTCGAGACACGCTCGCACTGCGCTTGCAGCTTTTCCAAGTCATCTGGCGTGCGAGATGCATCGCCCACATCCCGCTCTTTCGGCGGTCTGGCGAAGTAGGAGAGTAAGGACCAATTCCCGGCGATCAGTGCTTCCTTCTTGGCGCGCGACCAGCCGCCAACGATGCGTTCGGCTTCCAGCGCTTCGATCCGCGTTCCGAACGTCTCGCTCCATACGAGGGTCACCGGTCGGCGATCGCGGGTGAAGGTGCTGCCCTGGCCGCAATGGTGCTGGGCGATTCGATGATCCAGATTATCGGTGTGGCCCGTATAATAACGGCCGTCAGAACATTTGAGCATATAGGTCCAGAACGCCATTGACGGAATATGCCTGAACCCGCGCCGGTGTCGAGCGGTGTCCCACGCCATCGGTGTCGCTGGCCTTGGCTCTGCCGCGTTTCTCGACTTCGCTCGAAACGAACGGAGGTGGGGAAGGGCGCGTGACCCCTCCCTTCGAAGGGAGGGGCTTTTATCGTGTCACGAAAGCGCTGCCTTCACCATGCCGCTGGCCTTGCTCATGTCGATCACGCTGCCGTGGCGTTCTTTCAGCACGGCCATGACCTTGCCCATATCCTTGAGGCTCGCCGCACCGACTTCCGCCTTGATTGCGTCGATCGCGGCCCTGGTCTCGTCCTCGCTCAATTGCGTCGGCAGGAAGCTTTCGATGACGTCCAGTTCCACCTGTTCCTTGGCCGCCAGTTCCTCGCGGCCGCCATTGGTGAACATCTCGATCGATTCGCGGCGTTGCTTGACCATCTTCTGCAGCACTTCGACCACGGTGGCGTCGTCGTCCGGCACGGTCGATGCGGTGCGCAGTTCGATGTCGCGGTCCTTGAGCTTGGCGAGGATGAGGCGCACGGCGGCCAGGCGTTCCTTGTCGCCTGCTTTCATGGCGGTGATCTGGGCGCTCTTTATCTGCTCGCGAATCATGGCGAAGCGAATCCTCGTGTCTTTGCGGAAAGCGACAGATATAATGCGAAAAGAGATTTTTAACAGACGTTGACCCCAAGCGCGCACAGGCATAGGTGACCGGCCGTTTAACCCGCATCAGACGGGTTCCAAAGCCAACGCAAAAAAGGACGCTGATCTCATGGCTGACGCCAAGACCCTTACCGTGCCCAAAGGAGCGACCGGGGTCGTGGTTTTTGCCGATGGCAGTGCCGTGTTCGGGCGCGGTTTCGGCGCGGTGGGCGACGCGGTCGGCGAACTCTGCTTCAACACCGCGATTACCGGCTATCAGGAGATCATGACCGACCCCAGCTATGCGGGCCAGGTCATCACCTTCACCTTCCCCCATATCGGCAATGTCGGCACCAATTTGGACGATGTCGAGGCGACCAGCCCCTATGCGCTGGGCTGTGTGGTGCGCGAGGATGTGACCGCGCCGTCCAACTTCCGCAATGTCATGCCGTTCGACCAGTGGATGGCGGATAATGGCCGCATCGGCCTTGCCGGGGTCGACACCCGCGCGCTGACCCGGATGATCCGCGAGAAGGGCGCGCCCAATGTCGTGATCGCGCATGACCCGGATGGCGCGTTCGACCTGGCCGCGCTGGCGGCGAAGGCGGCGGGCTGGCCGGGGCTGGAGGGCATGGACCTTGCCATCGAAGTGACGGGGCAGGAAACGCGGCTGTGGCAGGATGGCGGATGGACGCTGGGCAAGGGCTATGGCCTCAACGCCGTGGGCGAAGGCGCGCCGCATGTCGTGGCGATCGATTATGGCGCGAAGAACAACATCTTCCGCAATCTGGTGCAGGCCGGCGCGCGTGTGACCGTGCTGCCCGCGACCGCGACGGTCGAGCAGATCATGGACCTCGCCCCCGATGGCGTGTTCCTCTCCAATGGGCCTGGCGATCCGGCGGCGACCGGCACCTATGCCGTGCCGGTGATCGCCGCGCTGCTAGCGCGCGATGTGCCGATCTTCGGCATCTGCCTTGGCCATCAATTGCTGGGCCTGGCGGTGGGCGCCAGGACGATCAAGATGCATCAGGGCCATCGCGGCGCGAACCATCCGGTCAAGCGGCTGAGCGATGGCCTCGTTGAGATCACGTCGATGAACCATGGCTTTGCGGTCGATGCGGAGACGCTGCCGGCCAATGTCCGCACGACCCATGTGTCGCTGTTCGACGGCAGCAATTGCGGCATCGAACTGACCGACAAAAATGCCTTTTCGGTGCAATATCACCCCGAAGCCTCGCCGGGGCCGCAGGACAGCTTCTATCTGTTCAAGCGGTTCGTCGATGGCCTGAAAAAGCCGGTGCCGGCATGAGCATCAAGCTGCCCCCTGTCGATGAAGCCCGGCTGGCTGCCGAATGGGAAGCGGACCGCGAAGTCCTCGCCAACCTCGCCGCCAATGGCGACAAGCCGATGATCCCGCGCGCCGTGGACGTCAGCTTCAAGGGCAATGACAAGGATTTCGACCGCGTCCTGGAAATCGCCAGCCAGTTCGGCATGGTCGAACTCGACCGCGAAGAGGATGAAGATGGCGACCTGTTCCTGTTCCTGGAATGCGAACAGGCGGTGGATGAGGCGTCGATCAAGGCCTTGACCAAGAAATGCCTGCAGATCGAGATATTGTGCGGCGTTGAGTATGACGGTTGGGGGTGCGAGGCCCGGACGGGGGCGGTGCATTGAGTGCTGCTGCAACCTCGTTAGACCATCTATTGGAGGTCGGTAAGGCGGCGTTATCGAAGATCGATGCGCTCGGTGCGATTGATCCGGCAACCTGCCATGTCTGCTATCATTTCTTCTGCCCCGCCGATGAAGAGAATGATCGCTGGGGTGAAGCTGCTGAATGCGTCCAGCTTTCTAAGCCGATTTTCGACGCCATGCCATTCGATGTCGAAATTGATGGAATCGGGGGCAGCGCCGGTGTGGAGGCTTGGGAAAGCGTTTATCCTACAAACACTTGGTTGAACGACAGGCTGCCTAGGATGCTTGAGGTAGCCAGCGCTGCAAAGATGACTTTCCTCGGCTGGTCCTTCGAACCCAAAAAAGGGCCAATTGTAAGTGCTGGCGTCAACATTATGAACGCAAGCAGCCCGGAAGGCTGCGCAACTATTGATGGAATTATCGAATTCCTAAAGGCGAAGAAGAATTAATGCCCAAACGCACTGACATCTCCTCTATCCTCATCATCGGCATTGGTCAGATCATCATCGGCCAGGCGTGCGAGATTGATTGTTCGCGCGCGCAGGCGCTCATGGCTCCCAAGGATTGATGATGGCGGCACCTGTCCGGGCGAAGTCTGATACGTTGCGGGTGACGACTGGTATACCGGCCGCGATCGCTTGCGATGCGATCAGCAGGTCTATGTCGGCGATTATCTGTCCGGCGCGTTCCAGTTCGGCCTTCAGGCGTCCCCATACAACGGCTGTTGCCTCATCGGGCTTTATGATCCGGTCGATCAATAGTGTTTCGATCCGGTTTCTGAAGGCGATAAGGCGCGACCGATGCGTGGCGTCGATCGCTTTGGCGATGCCATATTCCATTTCTGCTAATACGATGGTGGATAATGTGCAATTTGCGCGATTGGCGGCCAGAAAGGCGATCACCTTGGGCTCCGGTCTGGGCCGGGCGAGTTCGCTCCAGACGTTCGTGTCAATCAGCACCAAAAATCTCGCGATCAGCGGGATGATCTTGCCGAGGCGGCAGTTCCAGTCCTGCGCCGCCTGCAATCGCAATCAGGTCATGAACCCAGTCGTCGCCCGTCAGATCGCGAATTTGCGCGGCATCGGGTGCCGTCGGCGCATAAGTCTGTTCGAGCAAAATTCGCAGTTCGGCTTCCAGCGAACGCCCATTTTTCGCCGCGGACAATCGAGCGCCTTCCTTAACGGCATCATCGATGTTGCGGATCGTAACGCTACCCATCGCCCGTTTCCCATGATTGCATTGCAATCAACCTATTCAATGAGAGCACTCTAAACAATGCCCAAACGCACCGACATCTCCTCCATCCTCATCATCGGCGCTGGCCCGATCATCATCGGCCAGGCGTGCGAGTTCGATTATTCGGGCACGCAGGCGGTCAAGGCGTTGAAGGAGGAGGGCTATCGCATCATCCTCGTCAATTCCAACCCGGCCACGATCATGACCGACCCGGAATTTGCCGACGCGACCTATGTCGAGCCGATCACGCCCGAAATCGTGGCGAAGATCATCGAGAAGGAGCGGCCGGACGCGGTGTTGCCGACGATGGGTGGGCAGACGGCGCTGAACACGGCGCTGGCGCTGTTCAACGACGGCACGCTAGAGAAATATGGCGTCCAGATGATCGGCGCGGATGCCGAGGCGATCGACAAGGCGGAGGACCGGATCAAGTTCCGCGACGCGATGGACAAGATCGGGCTGGAATCGGCGCGCTCGCGCATCGCGCATACGATGGAAGAGGCGCTGGAAGGGCTGGAATTTACCGGGCTTCCCTCGATCATCCGGCCTAGCTTCACCATGGGCGGCACAGGCGGGGGCATCGCCTATAATCGCGACGAGTTCATGACCATTGTGCGCGGCGGGCTGGATGCGTCGCCGACGACCGAAGTGCTGATCGAGGAATCGCTGCTCGGTTGGAAAGAATATGAGATGGAGGTCGTGCGGGACCGCAACGACAATTGCATCATCATCTGTTCGATCGAAAATGTGGACCCGATGGGCGTCCATACCGGCGACAGCATCACCGTCGCGCCGGCGCTAACGCTGACCGACAAGGAATATCAGATCATGCGCAACGCATCCATTGCGGTGCTGCGTGAAATCGGTGTAGAAACAGGCGGTTCCAACGTACAGTTCGCGGTCAATCCCAAGGATGGCCGCCTGGTCGTCATCGAGATGAACCCGCGCGTGTCGCGTTCGTCGGCGTTGGCGTCGAAGGCGACTGGCTTCCCGATCGCCAAGGTCGCGGCGAAGCTGGCGGTGGGCTATACGCTCGACGAGATCGAGAATGACATTACCGGCGCGACCCCGGCCTCGTTCGAACCGACGATCGACTATGTCGTGACCAAGATCCCGCGCTTCGCGTTCGAGAAGTTCAAGGGCGCCGAGCCGCTGCTGGGCACCGCGATGAAGTCGGTCGGCGAAGTCATGGCGATCGGCCGCAATATTCATGAATCGATGCAGAAGGCGCTGCGCGGCCTGGAAACCGGGCTGTGTGGCTTCAACGATGTCGATCATCTGGCGGGCGCGCCCAAGGACGACATCGTCGCCGCCCTCGCGCAGCCGACGCCCGACCGGCTGCTGGTCGCGGCGCAGGCGCTGCGCGAAGGGCTGACCGTCGCGGAGATCCACAATATCGCCAAGTTCGATCCCTGGTTCCTGGAACGGATCAAGGAGATCGTCGAAGCCGAAGCGCAGGTGCTGGAAAATGGCCTGCCGCGCGATGCCGATGGCATGCGGCACCTCAAGTCCATGGGCTTTTCCGACAAGCGCCTGGCCTATCTGGCGCTCAAATCCGCCAATCTGCGCGGCATGGAGCGGGGCATTGCGCGCGGGTCGGGCCTGATCCACGAAGCGGTCAAGGCGATGACCGGCGGCGTCACCGAAGCGGAGGTGCGCAAGCTGCGCCATAAGCTCGGCGTGCGGCCGGTGTTCAAGCGGATCGACACCTGCGCGGCCGAGTTCGCGGCGAAGACGCCCTATATGTATTCGACCTATGAAGCGCCGATCTTTGGTGAGGCGGAGAATGAATCCGCGCCGACGACACGCGAAAAGGTCGTGATCCTGGGCGGCGGGCCGAACCGGATTGGGCAGGGGATCGAGTTCGACTATTGCTGCGTCCATGCCTGCTTCGCCCTGTCGGAAGCGGGCTATGAAACGATCATGGTCAACTGCAACCCGGAAACAGTGTCGACCGACTATGACACGTCGGACCGGCTCTATTTCGAGCCGCTGACCGCCGAGGACGTACTGGAAATCCTGGCCATCGAAATGACCAACGGGACGCTCAAAGGCGTGATCGTGCAGTTTGGTGGGCAAACGCCGCTCAAGCTGGCGCAGGCGCTGGAGGATGCGGGCATTCCGATCCTGGGCACCTCGCCCGACGCCATCGACCTGGCCGAGGATCGCGAGCGGTTCGCCGCGCTGATCGACAAGCTCAAGCTGCGCCAGCCCGCCAATGGCATCGCGCGCAGCCGGGAAGAGGCGATCGCGGTCGCCAACCGCATCGGCTATCCGGTGCTGATGCGCCCCAGCTATGTGCTGGGCGGCCGGGCGATGGAGATTGTCGACGGGCAGGCGCAGTTGGAGGAATATATCACCACCGCCGTTCAGGTGTCGGGCGAATCGCCGGTGCTGATCGACCAATATCTGCGCGACGCGATCGAGGTCGATGTCGATGCGCTTTGCGATGGCGAGGATGTCGTGGTCGCGGGCGTGTTGCAGCATATCGAGGAGGCGGGGGTCCATTCGGGCGATAGCGCCTGCTCGCTGCCACCCTACAGCCTGTCCGATGACATCATCGCCGAGATCGAGCGGCAGACCGAGGTATTGGCCCATGCGCTGTCGGTGCGCGGCCTCATGAACATCCAGTTCGCGGTGAAGGATGGCATGGTCTATCTGATCGAGGTCAACCCGCGCGCCAGCCGCACGGTGCCCTTCGTCGCCAAGGCGATCGGCACGCCGATCGCCAAGATCGCCGCGCGCGTGATGGCGGGCGAGATGATCCGCGACCTGCCCAAGATCGACCGCAATGCGATCGACCATGTCGCGGTCAAGGAAGCGGTGTTCCCGTTCGGGCGCTTCCCCGGTGTCGACCCCGTCCTGTCGCCGGAAATGAAGAGCACCGGCGAAGTCATGGGAATCGATAGCAATTTTGCGACCGCCTTTGCCAAGGCGCAGATCGGTGCGGGCACGCTGCTGCCGACCAGTGGCACGGTGTTCATCTCGCTCAAGGATAGCGACAAGCCGGTGATTCTGCCCGCCGCGCGCAAGCTGATCGACATGGGCTTCACGCTCATCGCGACCGGCGGCACCGCCGATTATCTGGCGGACCATGGCATCGCGGTGGAAAAGGTGAACAAGGTCGCCGAGGGGCGTCCGCATATCGTGGACAAGATCACCGATGGCGACGTGCAGTTGATCTTCAACACGACCGAGGGCTGGCAGTCGTTGAAGGACAGCAAGGCGATCCGCACCAGCGCGCTGCGCGGCAAGGTCGCGAGCTTCACCACGGCGGCCGCCAGCGTCGCTGCGGCCGATGCGATCGAGGCTTTGCGGGAGCATCCCCTTGAAGTGCGCTCGCTCCAGTCCTATTATCCCCTGTCGCACGCCTGATCCCCTGCACAAGGAAGCATGCTGCGGGCGGCCCGCTGTTCGGGCCGCCAAAGGGAAGTTTTGACGAAGGATTTGCAAAATGGCGACCGTTGAGAAGATGCCGATGCTGCAGATGGGCTATGAAAAGCTCAATGCGCAGTTGCGCGAACTCAAGGCCGAACGGCCCCTCATTGTGGACGCCATCGAGGAAGCGCGCGCCCATGGCGACCTGTCCGAGAATGCGGAATATCACGCCGCCAAGGAACGGCAGGGCCAGGTAGAGGCCACGATCAACGATCTGGAAGACAAGCTGTCGCGCGCGCAGATCATCGATCCTGCGACATTGTCGGGCAACAAGATCGTGTTCGGCGCGACCGTGACCTTGCTCGATGAAGGCGACAAGCCGGTCAAATATCAGATCGTCGGTCAGGCCGAGGCGGATGCCAAGGCAGGTATGATCTCGTACAACAGCCCGCTGGGGCGCGCGCTGATCGGTCGTACGGTCGGCGAAGATGTCGAGGTGTCGGTGCCGTCGGGCGACAAATTCTACTCGGTCGAGAAAATCGAGTTCATCTGATCCCGTGAAATTGCCCGCTGGCCCCATGACGAACGGGATCGCGGCGATCAGTTTCGCCGTGTTCCTGATCCTGTATCTGACGGGTCATATCGACAATGCCGCCGTGTTGGGCGGGTTCATTCCCGCGCGCGTGGGCGATGCCGACCTGCTGGCGGGGCTGGCGGCGGTGCCGTGGTGGCTGACGCCGCTCACCTGCACGCTCATCCATGCCGGGTGGCTGCATATCGGCTTCAATATGTTGATGCTCGTCTTTTGCGGGCGGCATGTCGAACATGTGCTGGGTAAGGGACCGACGCTGCTCCTCTATGGCGTGGGCGCTTATGCGGCTTGCGGGGCGCAGTGGTTGACCGATCCGGGTTCGACCGGTCCTATGGTCGGCGCGAGCGGCGCCATTTCGGCTGTCGTGGCGACCTATGCTTTGCTGTATAGCCAGCAGCAGGTACGCCGGATTGGGCCGTTTTCGGCCAATATCGTGCGTTTGGCTTGGCTGGCTGGCGGCTGGATCGCGCTGCAACTGATGATCGGATTTGCCACCGTCGGGGGCATGGGTGATCTGGGACAGATTGCGGTCGCCGCGCATATCGGCGGCTTTCTCGCCGGGCTGGCCCTGACCCGCCCGCTGCTCCGCTGGCGCTTCCGCAAAAGGCCGCGCGCGGTTAATTAGTTACTAGAAAATAGCCGTTCCCCGGTTTCATCCGAGGAACGGCTATGGTCAGTTCTCAGTCCGCCTTGGGCAGTTCGGGTTCCAGCAGGCGATGCAGATGCACGATCACATAGCGCATTTCGGCGTCATCGACCGTGCGCTGTGCCGCGCCGCGCCAGGCCTTTTCAGCCGAGGCATAGTCGGGAAACACGCCGACCAGGTCGACTTTGCTGAGGTCTTGAAATTCGAGCGTCTGCGGATCGGTTACGCGACCGCCCAGCACCAGATGCATTTTGCTCATGGCGTTTTATTATCTCCCTTGGGTGGGCGGCGACCCTAGCAGCGCCGCACGCCCCATCCAAGGGGGACTAAAGCCGTGTTGGCATGCTTTTCACGTCGTCGCGATTAGCTTTTGGGCAACCGCGCCTTGATCGCATCACCCAGCGCTTCGATGCGGTGCGCCACAAGCGAGGTCACGTCATCGGCGAGCTTCGATGCCTTGGCCGATAGATCGGCCGAAGCGAGATTGTCGCGTGCATGCGAGGCGGCGTCGCCCGCGCTGTGCAGGGCATGGGCGGCATTGGTCTTCACCGTTTCAGCGCCCTCTGCTGCCGCCGCGCGGGCGGCGAGCGCCGCTTCGGCAACCCGCGATCCGGCGGTAACGGCAAGACCCGGCAAGGCCTTCATCATCGCGCGGCTCTTGGGGAACATCCAGGCCACGACTGCGCCGACGGCGATCGCACCAGCAACCGCGGCGACCGGATGGTCCTGCACGATCTGGTTGGCGCGGGTTGCGGCGCGCTGCGTTTTGTCGCGGGCGTCGCCATAGGCCATGCCCGCCTTGTCGCGGCCGGTCTGGACCAGTTCGCCAGCGCCTTCGCGCGCCTTGGCCGTGGTTTCACGGATGCGGTCGGTTGCGGTCGAGGCGGCGTCATTCGCCGCTTCACGGGCACGGTTCACTTGGGCACGAATGTCAGCCATGGTCATTCTCCGGCATATCTGTTGGGGTGTTCCTGAAACGAACGTATAAGCGTTGGAAAAGTGCCGTGATCGGCCGCCGCGCCAGAAAAAGCGCGAACGCGGTTGCGGCTGCACCAACGGCAACGGGGCGTTGCTGCGCCTTGGCTGCGCCGAGAGCCACCGCGCTCGATACCGCGCCTGAAACGCTGTCGATCGCCTTATCCTTGGCGTCCTGAATCAGAAGTGCAGGCGCGATCCGCGCCTTCGCTTGCGCTGCGCTGATCTTCATCTGCGCGCGGGCCAGGTCGGCGCGGGCGCAGGCCTCTCGAAAGGCGAGTTGCTGCGTCATGGCGTGATCGCCTTCTTCATGCGGGTGATGCAGCCCTTGGCCATCAGCAGCAGCAGGACCGTCACGAGCAGCCCGCCGCCTGCCACGATAAGCGTCGCCCATAAGGGGTCGAGATGGCGGGATAAGGCCACGACAAGGCCGACCAGCAACGCGACGATGCTGGCAAAGGCCAGCATGAGCGCAACCAGTCCCAGCACCGCGGCATTGCGAACGCCGACGCCGACGATGCTGAGCCGCAGTTTCTGCTTGTCCGCTTCGGCTGAGGCATAGGCCCGGCCATCGGCGTAAAGGCGGGCGAAGGCGTCACGCACGCTTTCGGTGCGCGCGCCCTCTTCCGGACCGCCTGGCTCCAATCCTTCGGCGTGCGGCGTAACCGCCGTTTCCGTTGGCTCTTGTGTCAATAGATCCTCCGCCCCGAAACCGGAGCCTTTCGTTTCAGTGACGGGAAAGCCGGAAAGGCAAACCCTCAGGCCTTGTCGTCCGACCCTTTAGCGAGGCGCATCAACACGAAGCCGACAACGGCGGCTGCACCAATCGCAACAGCCGGACTCTTGCGCACGAAATCGCGCGCTTCGGCCATCAACTGATCGACATCCTTGTTGTCGAGGCTGTCTGCTGCACCGGCAACCTGTTCAGCGGCCTGACGAGCATAGTCGCCATATTGCGGGCCGAGTTTTGCATCGACCGTGGCGGCCGTGTCAGCGATCAGCTTGGACAGGCTCTGCATGGCCGTGCCAGTCTTGTCCTTGGCGACGCCTGCGGCGGACTTGGCGGTCTTGCCAGCCTGCTCCTTGATCGGGTCGATATGGGCTTTCCAATCAACCGCGTTCAACTTCTCGGCTGCAGCCTTGGCAGCCTTCTCGGCTTGCTCCTTGATCGGCTTGATCTGTGCGCTCAGACCCTTTGCAGCGCTTTCCACGTCAGCGGCGGCGTCAGACGCCGCTTCCGCCGCGGCCGCCTTGAGCGGTTCGGCCTTCACGGCGACGGCGCTGGCGGCGGTTTCCAGGGTCTTGGCCTTGGGGGGGCGTCCGCGCTTGGCGGCCGGCGTTACCGGGGTATCAACCATCGTCCTCAATCTCCCTCTTGATGCAGCATGGTGCGCCGCACGCGGCGGCAGGTGGTTATATTCCTAATGCTCCGCAGCGGCATGCAGTTCCGTTGCCGTCACATTTTCGACCATCGGCATTTTTCCGATGCGTGCAAGCCCTGCATTGCCAATAGCCAGGCTGCTGGCTAAGCGGAGCGCGGAAAAACAGGGGAGGGGCCGCCATCAGGGTTGCCCGCCCATTGTCAGTGCAGGGAGCGATCATGACCGCCATTCTCGACATTCACGCCCGCCAGATTTTCGACAGCCGTGGCAACCCCACCGTCGAAGTCGACGTCATGCTGGAGGATGGCAGCTTCGGCCGCGCGGCGGTGCCGTCGGGCGCATCGACTGGTGCCTATGAAGCGGTGGAAAAGCGCGACGGCGACAAGAGCCGCTATATGGGCAAAGGCGTGTTGAAGGCGGTCGATACCGTCAATGACGAGATTGCGGGCGAACTGATCGGCTTCGATGCCGAAGATCAGGGCGAAGTCGATGCCGCGATGATCGCGCTCGACGGCACCGACAATAAGTCGAACCTGGGCGCCAACGCGATCTTGGGCGTCAGCCTGGCGGTGGCAAAAGCCGCTGCCGATGCGCGCGGCCTGCCGCTCTATCGCTATGTCGGCGGCGTGTCGGCGCATGTGCTGCCAGTGCCGATGATGAACATCATCAACGGCGGCGAACACGCCGACAACCCGATCGATTTTCAGGAATTCATGATCATGCCGGTGGGTGCCGAAAGCATCGCCGACGCCGTGCGGATCGGGTCGGAAATCTTCCATACGTTGAAGAAGGGCCTGCACGACAAGGGTCTGGCGACGTCGGTCGGCGATGCTTTCGGCACCCACCGGCA
>Ga0209231_1000429_pt1 | contig 23947 bp, 24 predicted proteins | sample Deesub45470m_DNA_FD_188086 | JGI IMG/M metagenome (GOLD analysis project Ga0209231, IMG submission 188086) | Deep subsurface microbial communities from North Pacific Ocean - 450_OLKR46/470m Metagenome (SPAdes) (version 2) | ecosystem: Environmental > Terrestrial > Deep subsurface > Unclassified ... | reverse complement strand
CAACGAATGGCGCGTTGAGAAAAATGGCTTCAGGTCGCCCAATGAAATTCGTCTGGCGGCTTAATCTAAACTTGTGTCCAAGGAACCGGTTCCGCTACAGTTCGTCTCCTTGTCGGCATGCTCATTGCTATTTAAGTCCTTGCATTGCGGCGGATGAGCGCTTCACGACGTGAAGGGCAAGGTCAAGGTAATGCCAGGAACTCTGACCGATCATCGACGGCCGGGGAAAAGCTACCGGTAAAACGTAACATCAGGTCGGTGAGGTCAAGCAGGTTTTTGCCAAGTAGCCCTTGTCGCATGGTTGCTGGAAGACATGGGCAAATAGACGAGGAAAGGAGTGTGTCATGGGATTTTTAATCGCGGTTCTGGTTGTCGTAATTCTCGTTATCGTCATCGTCAAATTAACTTAGGGTGGAAGTGCCTCCCCGATGATCCGAAAGAGGCTGTCGAGAGCAAAGGCGTTCTCGAAACCGGGTATGAAACGCCTTACCTTACGGGGTGCTGGCGCTCGACTTCAGCTTGTATTCGGCATCGGGTTTCAGGTCAGAGTCCACGCGGTGGCCTGACAGGGCGATTTCTCCTGATGGTCAGGGTTTATGAATGAATTCACTGGCACGGCGGCTTGTATGCAAATTGAACTCCATAATTTGACCAAACTCTATGGCCCCGATCGAGGGCTTCTGCCGACCAGCTTTGCCGTCAAACAAGGTGAGCTGATCGCTGTTGTCGGTCACAACGGTGCCGGCAAATCCACTTTGCTGAAAATGCTGGCAAACTGGATTCTGCCGGGCAGTGGTCACGCCGTGATTGACGGGATCGATCTGGAAGACCGGACTGCAATCGTCAAAAAAATAGGTTTTGTCCCGGAAGCGCCTAATCTTTTTGACTTTTTTAGCGTTGACGATAACCTCAAGCTGTTCGCCGATCTGTTTCAGATCCCTGGTCATCGGGTGGATGATGTTTTGAAAGAGTTTGGTTTGCTCCCCTTTCGAAAAAACAAAGTTCAGGTGCTGTCAAAAGGGTTGAAGCAAAGAGTGAACATCGGGCGCGCCCTGCTGGCCGATCCGCCGGTGTTGCTTTTGGACGAGCCGACTTCAGGTCTGGATTTTGAGATGACCAAAGAGCTCTACCGGCTCTTGAAGCGTATTCATGATGCCGGGAAAACGATTCTTTTCACCTCCCATCGGCCGGAGGAGATAAAAACTCTGGCGACACGTATCATGGTTCTGCACAAGGGGAGCGTGGTCTTCGATGGCTCTCCGTCAGACTATTTTCAATCAGAAGTGTATGAAAGCCTGTATGCGATATGCTAAGAAATCTTACGATTCTCGTCTTGAACGACCTGGCGATTGCCATAAAGAATAAAACCGTCTATCTGATCCTGTTTATCCCTTTCTTTGTTTTCATCTCCCTTAATTTCATCGACCAACCCGATCTGGTCGCAGAGACAGTCACGATCGGCCTCATCCGTCAAGACACCTATGCACCAGCAATCCTGCAGAGTATCTCGGCCGCCGAAAAAACCATGACAGTGACCTGGGTTCAGGATGAAAATGCCGCTATACAGCTGTTAAAAGAGAAAAAGATAGATGGTGTTTTGCGGGGCGCCAAAAACGCACCTGGCAAACTCACCCTCCTGGTTCTCAAAAGCAGTTCTTTCCAAACCATTGCCATCGTCGAACGGTTTTTGGCTTTGCAAAAAGCGGCAGAGGGCGGCCGGGACAGCTGGATCACCGGCATTGAACCCCTTTATGCCGGCGGCATCCAAAGACAGACGTTGCCGACCTGGATCCTGATGATCGTTCTGCTGGTCGGTTTCATCATTCTGCCGGCGCAAGTTGCCGAGGAAAAAGAAAAGAATCTGATCCTGGCGCTGCTGCAGACGCCAATCACCGAGGGGCAATGGCTGTTGGCCAAAGTTCTGACCGGAATGCTCCTCATTGGTGTTGCGGTGTCGATTCTCCATCTGCTGGGTGGTTTCAGCGTGGTCAATCTGCTCGACTATGTCGCATTCATAGTTGTTGGCGGTTTTTGCTTCAGTGCCTTCGGGATCTTTCTCGGGTTTCTCTGTCGCACCCAGGCCAGCGCCCGTATTCTCGGGGTTATCGTTTATCTGCCGCACTTGCTCCCTTCAGCCCTGTCCGATTTTTCGCAACAATTGACCGACGTGGCGCCGTTGCTGCCGTCCTACCAGCTTTATGAGCCGCTTAAATTGATCCTGCTCGAAGACGGCAAGATCGCGACCATGCCTGTTGAGTTGGTCTATTTAATCATCGTCGGTTTACTCACGCTTTACCTTTCCCATGTCCTGATGAAAAGACGCTGGCTGATGTCGTGAGGGCATCCGCGAAATGGGTCGGTTTTTTAAAACCCATTTGTCGCAAGTGACAGCCCTGCCGCAAGATGGTCGGTTCATCAGGATGTTGAAAGGATCCACCCTCATGAAAGCACTCTTTTACCACGGTTCAGGAATACTGGCGCTGGAGAACAAGCCCAAGTCGGTACAACTGAATCTGGATCAACTCTGGTCCGGCAACAGCACAAAGGAGGCCGACCATGTCTTATTACTTTGAGAAAAATCTTGCTTCGAGTTTCGAGAAAGTTCTGGCAAATGTCACCGAAGAGTTGAAAAAAGAGGGGTTTGGCATCCTCACCGAAATCGATGTTTCCGCGACCCTGAAGAAAAAGCTCAATGTCGATTTTCCCAAATACACCATCCTCGGTGCCTGCAATCCGCCCTTTGCCTACAAGGCATTACAAGTTGAACCGAAGATCGGCACCATGCTGCCTTGTAACGTGATTGTGCAGGAACTGGCGGACGGCACCATCGACGTGGCGGCGGTTGATCCGGTCGCTTCCATGCAATCGATTCACAACCCGCAATTGCAGGGTGTCGCCGAAGAGATTCAGTTAAAGCTGCAAAAAGTTATTGCTCAATTGCATTGACGACCGGTGAAGAACGGTTCGATTCCTTCACCGGGAAGGGGTCAGGATTATGGAAAAGCGCCTGCGGAAATCACTGGAGTTTGCTGAGAACATTATTAATACCGTGCGTGAACCCTTGATCGCCCTCGATCAAGATTTAAGGGCTGTCTCGGCCAACCGTTCCTTCTACGAATTTTTCCAGGTTAAACCGGAGGAGACCGTCGGCCAGTTGATCTATGACCTGGGTAATAAACAGTGGGATATCCCAAAGCTGCGAGAACTGCTGGAAACCATCCTGCCGGAACACACCACCTTTGATAATTATGAAGTCGAGCACAATTTTGCCACCATCGGCAGACGAACCATGCTTTTGAATGCCCGGCAGATTGAACAAGCCTGGGGCAAAGAGCGGATCATCCTGCTGGCCATTGAGGACATCACCGAGCGCAAGGCGATTGAAGCCGGCCTGGAAACAACCCGAAAAGAGCTGGCGGTCGTTAAAAAGATCGCCGATGCCGCCCATGAATTTGCCGACAGCGTCATCAACACGGTCCGCGAACCATTAATCTCTTTGGACCAGAATCTCAGGGTGGTCACTGTCAACCGCTCCTTCTACGATTTTTTCAAGGTCAAGCCTGAGGAGACCGTTGGCCAGCTGATTTATGACCTGGGCAACAAACAGTGGAATATCCCAAAACTGCGAGAACTGCTGGAAAACATCCTGCCAGCGCGTAGCAGCTTTGATAACTATGAGGTTGAACACAATTTCGCCACCATCGGCCGGCGCACCATGCTGTTGAATGCCCGGCAGATTGAACAAGCCTGGGGCAAAGAGCGGATCATCCTGCTGGCCATCGAGGACATCACCGAGCGCAGCCGACTGGAAGATTTGTTAGAAGAGTCTGAATTCCGTTACCGGAGGCTGTTTGAGACCGCCAGCGACGGGATTGTGCTGCTTGAAAAGCAGCAGGGCCATGTCGCTTATGCCAATCCGGCCGTAGAGAAAATGTTGGGTTGTTCCGAAGCGGAATGCCAGGGTAAGAATCTTCATGATATCGGGGTTCCTATCGATGCGCGTGATTTCTCCGCCACAATGCAGGATTTGCAGCGGGAGGGCATCCTGAATTACGAAGATATCCTGCTGAAAACCAGGACCGGGAAAGAAATCTACACCGATATCTACATGGTCAACCGGGCTCATCTGGCTCAATGCAATATTCGTGATGTCAGTGAACGGAAAAAACTGCAGTCCCAACTCCTCCACTCCCAGAAGATGGAGGCCGTCGGCACCCTGGCCGGGGGGATTGCCCATGATTTCAATAATATCCTCAGCGTCATCATGGGGTATGGCGACATGGTCTTGAATACCCTGGCGACCGACAGTCGCGCCAGAGGAAACATGACTGAGGTGCTGGTTGCTGCCGAGCGGGCTGCGGATCTCACCAAAAGGCTGCTGGTCTTCAGCCGAAAAGTGGCCGCTGAAGTGAAGCCGATTGATATCAACAAGCTGATCCTGAACCTGCAAAAAATGCTGAACCGTATTATCCGGGAGAATATTGAATTTCATCTGGAACTTACAAAAACACCTTTGATTGTATTGGCCGATACCGGGCAAATTGAACAAGTTTTGATCAATCTGGTTTCCAATGCCAAGGACGCTATGCCCGAAGGCGGACGGCTGCTGGTCACCACCCGCATCGAGAAGATGGATGAAGCTTTCATTGACGCCTACGGATATGGCCATCCGGGGCGATATGCGCTGCTCACGGTTACAGATACCGGGCTGGGAATCGATGCAGAAACCCAGTCGAAGATCTTCGAGCCTTTTTTTACCACCAAAGGCGTTGGAAAAGGGACCGGGCTTGGGCTCGCTATTTCTTACGGGATCATCAAGCAGCATAACGGCTATATCAAGGTTTATAGTGAACCGGACGAAGGGACGGTGTTCAAAATATATCTGCCGCTTTGTGATGAAGCGGTACTGGACAAAAAACCGGAGAGTAGCGCTCCTGTCCAGGGCGGGAATGAGACGATCCTGGTGGCCGAGGACGAGGCGACTCTGCGGGATTTATCAAGGATGGTGCTGGAGTCCTTCGGCTATACGGTGATCACTGCGGACAATGGCGAAGAGGCGATCGCAAAATTTCTGGAGAATCAGGATCGGATCGACCTCGTTCTGCTGGACATGATCATGCCGAAGAAAAACGGCAAAGAGGTCGGTGAGGCGATTCGCAAGGGCAGCCCGGAGATGAAGATACTCTTCTCCAGTGGCTATACCAACGAGATTGTCACCGACAAGGAGATGCGGGAGGTTGGCTTTGAGTTCATCCAGAAACCGTACCCACCCAAAAGTCTTTTGTCGAAGGTGAGGGAGATTCTGGACCAATGAAAGAGAACATAATCTTTGCCGCCGATGGTTGCTTCGGGGCGGGTTAAATGTCTGACAACGTTGTGAGCAGACCCCACCATAATCGTCAGCAATGTGATGTGAGCAGACGGCAGCCGACGGTTCGGCCCTTGCTCCATATCGGTCTCTCCCGGATTCCCCGAATATTTGAGCTCTTGTGGATGTCCCGCAACCATTCGCATCTCCCTCTTTTATCGCGCTATCAGGTGTTGACAGAGTCCTCCACCTGTCCTGCGCATGGTCATCGTCGTATTGAATAAGATCAGTGCGATCTTAATCCCACAGATGCGGGGCGGATGATCACCTGCCTGACCCGTCACATTTCGCATTACTGTCGCATGTGATGGGTTGCGCGGGCGACATTTTTTTCCCCGGACGGGCACCTCCCAGATTTTCCCCATAATTCCAGCATCTTACCTCTTCTGCTGCGCCAATTCTTTTCCGGCACGTTCGTTGCGATGTACATAAGAGCAGAAAATGGTTGCTGACGACTATTCTTCGCAATCCAAACAGTATTCGAACAAAGAGAAGTCATGAGCAACAAAGTTTAAAGGTTGTTTAGATTTGACGTGGCCCGGTCAATGATCGTTGGGTCTGGGAGGTATCGAATTTGAAGGATTCCTGAACAATCTGGTTTGGCAGCGGCCTTTTGTGCGTCTGCGTTATAGCTGCGAATCGTCGCACAGAAAAGAAATTCAAATTTAAGAACGGATAGGAGGAACAGTCGCCATGAAAAGAACAAGAGTTCAACACATTTATCTATTGCTCACTCTGGTTATCAGCGTTTTTCTGCTTTCAGGGTGCGGAGACAGTTTGACCACCAATAAATGGGATTCGGGGACCGGACAGCCCATGGTGACGTCGACCGCCCCGGCCAACGCCGCCATCGGGGTCGCCATCGGCAACAACATCACCGCGACCTTTAGTGAGGCGATGGACCCGCTGACCATCACGTCCACAACCTTCACCCTGACCGACGGGGTCACTCCGGTAACGGGCACTGTCTCGTACACCGGCGTCACTGCGATCTTTAACCCCTTGGCCAATCTCGCTGCCAGCACCCTTTATACCGCCACCATCACCACCGGCGCGACTGATCTGGCCGGAAATGCGCTGGCGAGTAACTATGTCTGGAGCTTTACCACCGGCATCGTCGCAGACACCACCGCCCCCACTGTGATACTCACCGTTCCCCTCAATGCAGCTACCGGGGTCGCGCTCGGCAACAACATTACCGCGACCTTCAGTGAGGCGATGGATCCGTTGACCATTGACAACGTGACCTTCACGTTGACCGACGGGGTCACTCCGGTGACGGGCACCGTCACTTACACCGGTGTCATCGCGGTCTTTAATCCCCTGGCCGATCTCGCCGTCAGCACCCTCTATACCGCAACTATCACCACCGGCGCGACTGATCTGGCCGGCAACCCGCTGGCGAGCGACTATATCTGGACCTTTACCACCGGCATCGCCGCAGACATTATCGCCCCCACCGTGCTCTCCACCGTGCCAATCGATCTCGCCACCGGGGTCGCGATCAGCAGCAACATCACCGCGACCTTCGATGAGGCGATGGATCCGTTGACCATCACCACCGCGACCGTCACTCTGGCCGACGGGATCACTCCGGTTGCGGGCGCAGTCACTTACATCGGCAACACCGCTAACTTCAACCCGACGCTTGATCTGGCGTCCAACACCCTTTATACCGCCACCATCACCACCGGCGCGACTGATCTGGCCGGCAACCCGCTGGCGAGCGACTATATCTGGAACTTTACCACCCTTGCAGCTCTGCCCCTTGGGCCGCCCACGGTCATTCTCGGCCTGGCCGAAAATTTCGCCAGTCTGTCAAAAGCGGCGATCACCAATGTTCCTACCTCCAACATTGTCGGCGACCTTGCCGTCAGTCCGATCAGTGGCGCTGCGATTGGGGTGACCTGCGCCGAAGTGACCGGCAATATTTACGCCGCTGACGCAGCCGGCCCCTTGCCCTGCACGATCGTCGACCCGGTCATGCTGACCACGGCGGTCAGTAACATGGAAACCGCCTACACCGACGCCGCCGGACGTCCCGCCGGAGTCGGTCCGAACCTGGACCTTGGCGGCGGAACCGTCGCCGGGCAAACCCTGGTCCCGGGGACTTACACCTGGGGTTCCAATGTGACCATTACCACCGATCTCACCCTTAATGGTGCAGCGACCGATACCTGGATTTGCCAGATCACCGGGACCCTCGACCTCAGCTCCAACATGAAGATTCTGTTGAGTGGTGGCGCCCTGGCCAAGAATATTTTCTGGGTGGTCGGCGATACAGTCACCCTGGGGACCGGTTCGCACTTTGAAGGGACGATTCTGGCGCAAACCAACATTGCCATGCTGACCGGCGCCACGATGAACGGCAGGTTCCTGGCCCAGACCGGGGTCGCTCTTGATCAGAATACGATTATTATTCCTGCTCCTTAAGGAATGAGGAATGACCCATGAAAACAGGCAAAAAGGTAGACAGACACGATTTGAAATGCCGTCGGTCGCCTTTTTGCCTGGCACCACCTCTGTACTCCACGCATACAGGTTCCAGCAACGCAGCGTTATTGCCACGAACGAACAGGCAATCACCCATCACCAGATTTCAAGAGGAGGACGCACTATGAAACCAAACTATCGCACCGCGCTGATGGTTATTGCCTTTGCCTTCATTCTCCCTTTATCGGCGCATGCCGAGATTCGGCCAGGCTCGACCGAGTTGGGGGTATTCGGAGGTTATAACATGTTTGAAGACAGCCAGAACCTGGAATCCGGCCCGATTTTAGGCGGCCGGGTTGGTTACAATTTTACCAGCCATTTTGGTCTGGAAGTCGCTGTCGAACGGATCTGGAGTCAGGTGGACGACAACACCCTGACCGGCGCTCAGGAAGGCCAGTTCAGAAGCCCGACCAATGATGTCGATCTTACTTTTTACCATATCGATGCGGTCTATCACTTGATCCCCGAGGGGAAGTTCAACCCCTTTGTTCTGGTGGGGATTGGCGGCGCCCACTACAGCCCGCAGATTTCCGATGGCGACATGCCTGTGCTCAATGTCGGATTGGGAGCAAAATACTGGGTGACGGAGAATATCGCCCTGAGAGCCGACCTCAAAGACAGCATCGTGACCGAAGTTTTTCAGGAGAACTATCATAACCTGGGCGCAACCCTGGGTATCACCGTTGCGTTCGGCGGGGAGACCAAACCGGTACCGGCGCGCGCCGAGAAGGTTGTAGAAAAACCTGTTGTCGTTGTGGTGGCCGAACCGGAGGCCGAGGAAAAGGTGGCCGTTATTGCCGCCGCCCCGGTCGTTGCGACCAAGGTCGTTGTCCTTGCGTTTGAGGATATCCATTTTGATTTCGACAAGGCGACTCTGACCCCGCAGGCCCAGGAGATGCTGAAGAAGAATCTTGAGGTTCTGCAAAAAAACCCGCGTGCAAAAATCCGCATTGCCGGCTACACCTCGGCATCTGGCACCGAAGAATATAATCAGGAACTGAGTGAAAAAAGAGCGACGGCGGTCAAAAACTTTCTCGTAGAGAGAGCTGTTGTGGCTCCTGCCCGGCTTAAAAAAATTGGTTATGGCGAAACGGATCCTGAGACTTATGAAGCCGCCCCCAAAGATCTCTACTCCAAAGCGGCAAAGTCCAATATGCGCGTCCTGTTTGAGATCATCCTGAAAGATTAGTAACAACAGTCTCCGACAAAAAACGAGTTCAAGCACGAAAACGGACTGGCAACGCAGCAAAAACGTGTTGCCAGTCCGTTTCGACCTTATGGGAGGAGGCATGTGGGCCATCTCCTGCGACAGGAATGACGATGATCTCAACGCGGTTTAAATCTATGGGTCTCCAGCCCTTTCTAAACGCCTTTTTGGTCATCTCTTTGTTGATCCCTGTCGCGGTTTTTGCCGAGGATCCCAAGCTTGACAGCAAGGAACAGACGCGCGCTCCAACGGCATTTGCCGATGAAAAACCGGTGCCGGTCCTGCATTGGGGAGAAGGCGACGGCAAGAGTTATCTGATCCCGGCCCTTGATGTCGTCGGCTTCATATTCGTGCTGAATCAATTCGATCGGCATTTTATGGATGACGACGTTTATCATTCAGATTTTTCTTCCTTCAAGGAGAACCTGACCGGGGGATGGGTCTCTGACAGTGACCCGTTTTCCATTAACCAGTTTATGCACCCCTATGCGGGGTCGATGTATCACGGTTTTGCGCGTTCCGCCGGGCTCGACTACTGGAGTTCGCTCGGTTATAGCGCCACTGGAAGTCTCCTCTGGGAACTGGCGGGAGAGACCAGCCCCCCCTCGATTAACGATGAATTCACGACCGGTTTCGGCGGTAGCATTCTGGGTGAGCCGTTGTATCGCATGGCGAGCCTTTTGCTTGAGAGCGGCGATGGCAAGCCGGGGTTCTGGCGCGAACTCGGTGTGGCCGCACTGTCGCCAGCGACCGGCTTTAACCGTCTTGCTTACGGTGAACGGTTCAAAGGCGTCTTCCGCAGTCGCAACCCGGCCGTCTTCACGCGGTTTCAGCTGGGGGTCAATCTGACCGCAAGCGTCAAATCGAATGTGAACCGTAATCCCAATACAGACGAAGATGCGATTCCGCAGAGCTACCAGAAAGGGGAGCCCATCGCCGACTTCACCATCGGCTACGGTCTTCCGGGCAAACCCGGCTACACCTACGCTCGTCCTTTCGACTATTTTGATTTTCAGTTCACCGCCGCCGGCAGCAACGTCTTTGAGAACATCATCAGCCGTGGCCTGCTTTACGGAACCGACTATGCCGCTGGTGACAATTATCGCGGCGTCTGGGGTCTTTATGGGACCTACGATTACATCTCACCGCAAATCTTCCGGGTCTCCACCACAGCGTTAGGGCTTGGCACCACGGCGCAATGGTGGCTTGCAAGAAGCTTGGCGTTGCAGGGGACAGCCCTCGCCGGAGTCGGTTACGGCTCGGCTGGGACGATTCATGGCGAGGGGGAACGTGATTACCACAGCGGCATCACCCCACAGGGTTTGCTGGCATTGCGCCTGATTGTCGCCGACCGCGCTGCCCTCGACCTGGAGTTGCGCGATTACTACGTCAGCGGTCGGGCCGCCTCGGAAAGTGACGGTGCGGAGAATGTTTTACGCGGCGTCGCCACCCTCACTGTGCGCGTCTACAACCTGCACGGCATCACCCTTCGCTACACCGTTTCGCGGCGGGATGCGCAATATAACAACCTGGCCGACACCAGCCAGACCGTCGGCTCCATCAGTCTTGGCTACACATATCTTGGGCAGACTCACTTTGGTGCCGTCGACTGGCGGCCCAAAAGCGCCGGGGGTCCTTAACCCCGTAAAGGATGACACAATGAAGATTTTGACAAGCAAAATTCTGGCTGTGTGCCTGATGGTGGCGGTGCTCGGTTCGAGTGCGACCCTGGCAACCGCCGGGGGTGATTACGGAAATGACGAATTGGCGGGAGACATCATCACCGGAGTTGTTCCTCTCACCGGTTTGGCCGTCGCCTACTTTAGCGACGATACCGAGGGGCAGAAACAGTGGCTGCGCAACACCGGCACCAACCAGATTCTCACCACCGCCCTGCGGCTCGGATTCAATCAAACCAGCTGGGGCGAACGCCCCAACGGCAATCAGTATGGCTTTCCATCGGGGCATGTCGCTTTCGTGATGTCCGGCGCAACCTTTCTGCACAAGCGTTACGGCTGGAAGTGGGGCGTCCCTGCTTATCTGGCATCCGCTTACGTCGCTTATGTCCGCGTTGACAATGATCATCATCACTGGCGCGATGTCATCGCCAGCGGCACCTTGGCGTATGGGGTGGCCATGCTCACGGTCACACCGGAAAATGCAACCTTTCTGGCGCCGGTTATCGGACCTGATTTTCTCGGTCTGCGCTGGCAGCGCTCCTTCTGATGCATAAGCCCATCAATCATTTTCCGGGCAATATCCGGATGCCGTTGCGCGTCAGTCGCAAGCTGCTCTTGAACGTGTCATCTTTCCATGGCCGAAAGTAACGGATAACCACGGCCGTAAAGCCAGGGATAACACTGCAACCGCTGGCAGGGCGACCACCGCAAAGGACAAACAGAGTTGAAACAAAGGCATAACATGTCTCACGACGGAAACACTGACGAAAGCAAAGGTGGACATCTTTCTGTCCCATCGACTGACCTGACACTGGACTTACCGGTCGGCCCGCGAAACGTCCCCCTGGAGTTGCTCGCGGTGCTGGCGGTGGTCTTCGTGTTGAATTGGGCCAGCGCGATTTTTATCCCGCTGATGTTGGGGGCGATCATCAGCTACGCGCTCGCCCCTTCTGTCACCCTGCTGCATAAATGGCGAATCCCGCGCGCCATCGGGGCCGGAGTCCTGCTGCTTGGTCTGTTGTCAGGGGCCGGAACTCTGGTCTATTCGCTCAGTGACGATGCGACCAAGCTGATCGAAACACTTCCTGCCGCCGCACAAAAACTGCATCAAGCCCGCCCCCTGAAGCTGGGATCCCCTGTCGGCACCATGGAGAGCATGCAGAAAACCGCCACCCAACTCGAACAGGTTGCGAAAGAGGTTGGCTCTCGTGCACCCGATACCCCGAGCGGGGTGACGCGGGTGCAGATTGAAAAGCCCCGACTGAATATTACCGATTACCTCTGGATGGGGACCAAAGGTGCCGTCGCCTTTGCCGGCCAGCTCATCATGGTCTTGTTCCTGGCCTATTTCATGCTGGCGTCGGGCGATACCTTCCGGCGTAAACTGGTCAAGATTGCTGGTCCCACCCTGAGCCGGAAAAAAATCACCCTGCGGGTGCTGGATAATATTGCTGAACAGATTCAACGCTATCTGCTGGTGCAGATCTTCACCAGCATCGTGGTGGGCGTTGCGACCTGGATCGCTTTTGTCTGGATCGGCCTCGAGCAGGCCGCCGTCTGGGGAATCGCCGCCGGAGTCCTCAAAACCATGCCTTATCTCGGTCCGGTCGTTATTTGTGCCGGCACTGCCCTGGTCGCGTTTCTGCAATTCGGTACCATCGACATGGTGCTGCTGGTCTCCGGCTCCTCACTGATCATTACCAGCATCGAAGGCTACCTGTTAACTCCCTGGCTGACGGGAAGGGCAAGTCGCATGAGCCCGGTGGTGGTGTTCGTCAGCGTACTGGTCTGGGGGTGGCTGTGGGGCCTGTGGGGTCTCTTGTTGGGGGTGCCGATCATGATGATCATCAAGGCGGTCTGTGATCATGTGGAAGGTTTAAAACCGATCGGCGAACTGCTTGGTGATTAGTTCTGCAGTTGTCGGATCTGCCTGGTGAACGGCATTTCAGCGTAGGAGGCCTTATGCCTTTATGCGGCACTGGACAAAATTAGTACTGCAGCCCGGCGTACCGTGCATCTCTTTCGCCAGGATAAAAATGCTGCCGGTCTCATTTCAGGACTCCAGGCAGCCAGCAAGGTGTTCTTTAAACACACGCGGAACAAAGGAGATTAGCTCATGGCTGATGACCAAAAAAACGGATTAGGGACAACAGTTCTGGCCTTTACTCTTGGCGCCGTGCTCGGTGGCGGGCTGGCTCTGTTGACCGCCTCGCGATCGGGCCCGGGAAATCGTCAGAAACTGCACGAAATGGCGGATGAAACCCGCGGCAAATTAAACGCTATAACCGAGGAAGCGGAGACCCGGATCAAAAAAGTGATCCAGAATAGCCATGATCTGTTGCAAGAAAATGCCGATCTGGTCAAAGCGGCGGTTAAAGCAGCGGTTAAAGCAGGAAAATAGGCCATCGCCGTAGAAAAAGCCAAACAAGAAAAAGCAGCTTGACCGAAACGCGACTGATCTGCCGACGATCGACGTCGACAGATCAGTAGCTTGGTTGCACCATGACCGTCTGACTGATCTGTCATATTCAACAGTAATGCTGAATACAATGGCTCAGACCGGCGGCATTTCTTTTTTTGCAAAGCAATAATGGCCTGTTTACCCTGTATTACCAGGTGTTTGCAACGGCATTCACCATCAGACATTTCCGGCACGTTCATTGCGATCTACCTTTTCAGGTAAAAGATCGGCGAGGTCAAAAAAGTTTTAGGTTCTTAAGCTGATGAAAGAACCGGTGCTGCTCAGCGGCTTGACGCATTGGACATTGCAATCCGTCGGTCCTCATCATCCCCCGGATGAGAAGGGCAAACGATCAAGATGGAGCCACGATTTCGCAGGGCATGAGGCCTATGCGGAAAAGGCGTGGAAACTTTGTGACACGAAGAAGGAATAGACGTTATGCAAGCAAACCTGTCAAAGAAAGTTATCTCTGCCATACCGGTCGTTATCGCGGCCCTGACGTTATTCGCCTTCAGCCTGCCGGTGCAGGCGGCGAACACCGACAGCGGCATCGAATCAGCGGCCAAAAAATCACACATGTTCAACAGTTACCTCAAGGACGATGACATCAAGGTTCAGGCCAAAAATGGCGACGTCACCTTGACCGGGAGCGTCGCGACGGAAACCCACAAGTCGGTCGCCGGGGAGACTGTTGCGAATCTGCCTGACGTCAAGTCGGTCGACAACCAGCTGGAGATCAAGGGGGAACAACCCTCCAAGATGTCTGATGCCTGGCTTCTGACCAAAGTTAAAACCACTCTCTTGTTTCATCGTAGCGTCAGTGCCTCCACCGAGGTCGATGTGAAGAACAGCATCGTAACTTTGGCGGGCGTTGCCGACAATCAGGCGCAGAAAGAATTGACCACGGAATACGCGTCAGATATCGAAGGGGTCAAAGCGGTCAAGAATGAAATGACCGTGACAAAGTCCGCCAAAGAGAAACAGACCATAGGCGAGAAGGTCGATGCCAGGATTGACATGATTGGTAACAAGATCGACGACGCCTCCATCACCACCATGGTCAAGATGACCTTGCTCGGTCATCGCTCGACCAGTGCCCTTGAAACCTCGGTCACAACCAAAGATGGTGTGGTGACCCTGACTGGCAAGGCCGCCAATGCCGCCGAAGTCGCGTTAGCCGGCAAGCTCACCAGCGACATCAACGGCGTGCAATCGGTGCAGAACAACATGACTGTCGAATAAGTTTTCGCGTCTTAACCATGGCACATCATCGGACCCGCAGCGGGTCTGATGATGTCCCAACCCAGCCGATCCGGCTGCGGTTTCAATGTTCATAAGGAGACACACCGTGAAACCTAATATCTTAATCGGCCTTATCCTGATTGCGGTCGCCATCGCGGCCTTTGCCTACCAGGGGATCAGTATTACAACGAAAGAAAAGGTTGTCGATCTCGGTCCGTTGCAGATGTCGGCTGATAAAACCAGAACCCTGCCGCTCTCGCCGATCGTCGGTGGGGTCGCTCTGATCGGCGGCATCGTGCTGCTGGTTCTGGGCGGTAAAAAAAGCTGAGAACATCGAGGATACCGTGGAACGCGTCGAGATTCTGCTGTCCGAACAACAAGGCCGGGGAGAGTTTAAGCAGAACATGATCTTAAGCACAGAATCGGCGTTGACCATCGCATCTTGTCCGGAAAGGTTGTTCCATGGCCGTCACAATGCATAAAAACCCGGAATTCCCGCCCCTGGCTTTCCAGGGGAGCGAAGAGATGTTCGAGGGCCTCGCGACGGCGGCTCAGGACGGGATCATTCTGATTGACGAAAAAGAGAAGATCTCTTACTGGAATCAAGCGGCAGAGAACCTCTTCAACTACAGTGCTGTCGAGGTTCTGGGCAAGAAGATGCCGATGCTCTTCACCTCGGCCAGGGACGCCGCTGCCTACCGCAAGGAACTTCGTCTGTTCAGTAAGATCGGCGCTGCTGAGGCGCCAAGGAAGCTCCTCACCCTGCTGGCGGTCAAAAAGGATGGTAGCGAATTCCCCATTGAGCTCACCGTTTCGACCCTGCAACTCAAAGGGGTTTGGCATGCGGTCAGTATCTTGCGTGATGTGACTGCGCGCACCGGCGCCGAAGCAAGACTGCGCAGCAGTGAGCGCAACCTGATCAGAGCGCAGGAGATTGCCCATATCGGCAGCTGGCGCTGGGATATTGTTGACAACCAGATCATGTGGTCGCATGGCTCCGCCGAAGCCTACCGCATTTTCGGCTTTTTCAATCGGCGGCGTAATCTCACCTTCGCCACCTTTTTGCAGGCCGTGCATCCCGATGACCGCGACCGGGTGCGCGAGACGGTCGATAACGCCCTTGCCGGCGGACAACGTTACGACATCGACCACCGGATTGTTTTAGCCGACGGCTCGGTGCGATTTGTTCAGGAGCAGGCGGAGGTGATTCACGACGACTCCGGCAAGGTGACAGGCGTCGAGGGGACGGTTCATGACATCACCTCGCGCAAGCTCTCAGAAGAGATGCTCCAGCGGCAGCTGGAAAAAATGACCGCTCTGAGCGACATTGCCATCGCCATCAGCTCCAGTCTTGATGTCCGCACGACCCTCAATGTCCTTCTGGAACGGCTGACTTCGCTGCTCAAGGTCGATGCGGCCACCGTGTTGTTGCTCGACAAGGAATCCCTTTATCTCAATTTTGCCGCCGGCCGCGGGTTCTGGGGCGTTGCCGCCCAGTCCACCCACGTTCGCCTCGGCAAGGGGCACGCGGGCAAGGCCGCCTATGACCGGGAAGCCCGGGTCATCACCGACTTCTCGACCTCGGTGACCTCAGCGCTGCTGGGGGAAAAGTTTGTCGCCTATATCGCCATGCCCTTGATCTCCAAGGGGCAGGTCCAGGGGGTGCTGGAGATTTTTCAGCGCAAGCCCCTCGACCCGACCAGGGAGTGGATGGATTTCCTCGAACTGCTTTCCGGGCAGGCGGCCATCGCCATCGACAACGCGGCGATGTTCGGGGGGCTGGAGCGTTTCGCCACTGAGCTCACCCTCTCCTATGATGCAACGCTGGAGGGCTGGGGGCGCACCCTTGAATTCAGGGATGAGGACACCATGGGGCACACCGAACGGGTGGCTGAGATGTCCCTCCAGCTGGGTCGCCTGTTGGGGTTGGCTGATCATGAACTGGTGCAGGTCAGGCGTGGCGCCCTTCTCCACGACATCGGCAAAATCAGTATCGCCGACAGTATTCTGCTGAAACCGGGGCCACTCACCCCGGCCGAGCATGTGATCATGCAACGGCACACGACCTCTGCCCGAGATCTTCTTTCCGGCATCCCCTTTCTTCGCCCGGCCATAGACATCCCTTACTGCCACCATGAACGGTGGGATGGTCGGGGTTATCCGCGCGGGCTGAGGGGAGAGGATATTCCTTTCAAGGCCCGACTGTTCGCCATTGTCGATGTCGCCGACGCGCTGATCTCCAAGCGGCCCTATCGCGCGGCCTGGCCGGTGGAAAAGGCCTACACGTATCTCGCTTCGTTAAAGGGGAGCCATTTCGATCCCCTGGTTGTCGAGGCCTTTCTTGACATGAAGTGGTCGATTCCGTCAGGGCTGCAGGCTGAGTCCTGAACGTTGCGTGTTGTTGCCGCCGGGTCAGGCCACAGCGCTGCGGCCAGCATGGTTGATAGAGGCTTTTCTGGAGAAGTTGCTGACCGATATCCACGGGCTCGTTCGTTGCGCTTAACGGCAACAGCGATTGAAAAAAATCGCTGCGATGTTCAACTACCGACTAAATCACCCCTTTGGCCGACTGTCGGTCTGAGGGAACTGCATCGAGAGGAGAAATACCATGTTGTCGACAATTGCTGTCATTCTGATCGTTCTTTGGCTTCTGGGGCTGGTGAGTAGTACCACGATGGGAGGCTTTATCCACATCCTGCTGGTCATCGCTATTGTGATGGTTCTGCTTAATGTTATTCAAGGACGTAGAGCCTGATGCAACGCTGTTCTCTCTCATCGCACCAGGCGCTTGTCCTTACTGCAGGCGTAACACTTTTATGGCACATGCAGTGCGATTTAACTCCTTGAATATCCAGACAAATAAAGGAGAGATATTATGCTGGACCGATGTTGATCTGTCGTGTTTGGACAGAGAGGACGCGCAGATGTCGTTGAATAAAAGAGGGTGTATACGTTCGTGGCGTGATTCAAGTCACCCTGGTCGATGTATCGGGTTTTGTGGTGGCTGAGCTTCTTGGGCAATCGCAGTTAAGGTTCCACCATCAATCTGCGGGGTTGGAGTTTATTCAATGCTCTCCCCAGGGAGAAATAAATGATCAATGTCACCATTAAGATGACGGTGCCTGCGGATAAGCGAAATGAAATCCTGCTTGCCATCACGAGTCTGCTTGTTCAGATCCGCGGTGACCAGGACTGCATAAGCTGCCATTTTTATCAGGATGTCGAGGTGGAAGACGTCGTTATCATCGAACAGGAGTGGAAGACCAATGAATCGTTTGCCACACACCTCAGATCGGGTCATTTCAAGGTTCTGCGCGGGGCGATGAAGCTGCTCTCAATTGAGCCGGAAATCATGGTCAACAACGTTGTTACCTCGGAGAGTCTTGAGGCGATAGCCGCCACACAGGGGGGGGAAGCCCCGAGGCGAAGCACCAAATAGAGGCAAAGAAGTCATATTCCAATCGTCACAGACAAAAGAGGAGAACGCTATGTTCAAGATGAATCGTTTTATGACAATTCTGGTCTGCCTGATTCTGGTCACAGCTTTCATGGGTTGTACGGCCACCAGCAAGCATGAAAGTACCGGTCAGTATGTCGACAACTCTGTTATCACCTCCAAGGTCAAAACGGCCATCTTCAATGAACCGACGTTGAAAAGCCTGCAGATCAAAGTCGAATCCTTCAAGGGTGACGTTCAGTTGAGTGGTTTTGTCGATTCATCGCAGAACGCAGCAAAGGCGGGTGAGATCGCTCGCGGTGTTGATGGAGTCGTCACTGTGCAAAACGACCTGGTTGTCAAGTAGCAGCGGTGGCTGTCTGGCCGGAGCGCTCCATATGCTGAAAAGAGTTCCTATGCACGAAGCAAATGACAGAATCAAGAAGATGCACCCTCTGGAAGAGAACCCGGCCGCAGATCACGCTTTGCGCCTCCGAGCGGAGGCGCAACTCGGGGCGCGACAGGTCGGTCAAGCATCTCACAGCGCGGAGGAGGCACAGCGGCTTGTCCATGAACTGCAGGTTCACCAGCTCGAACTGGAGATGCAGAACACCGAGTTGCGCCAGACCAGAGACGAGGTGGAGACGGTCCTGGAGATGTATGCCGATCTCTACGATTTCGCCCCGGTTGGCTACCTGACCCTTGATCTCGACCGGACCATCCGTGCCGCAAATCTTGCCGGCGCCGCTCTCCTCGGGATCGAGCGTTCCCAATTGATCGGCATTCATTTCGAGCTGTTTGTCGCGGCTGAAATCCGCCCCACCCTGATCGACTTTCTTGTGAAAGTCTTTTTGAGCGCGACCAAAGAATCGTGTGAGTTGGTGCTTGGGGCAGAGGGCGATTCACCTCGTTTTGTGCAGATCGAGGCCGTGGCTTGCGCGGCGGAACAGAAGTGCCGCGTTGTGTTGATCGATATTACCAAACGCCGGCAACTGGAAAAGAAACTCGAAAGACAACAAGCTGAACTGCTGGCCGCAAACGTTGAGCTGGAGGCGTTCAATTATACGGTGTCCCACGATCTGCTTACCCCGTTGACCGCGATACAGGGCTATGCACAAATGCTTCTGGGCCTGCCCGGCAACCGGCTCCAGGAACCGGAAAAGGATTACGTCCGGGAGATAGATGAAGCGGTCCTGCGGATGAGTCGGCTCATCAACTCCCTGCTCGATTTTTCAAAGGTTGCTCACAGTAAAATCCGCCGGGAGAAGGTCGATCTGGGGGGGATGGCGAAGGCGATTGTCGACAAACTGAAAAAAACGCCGCCACAGCGCCGGGTCAAGTTTAAAATTGCCGACAGGATGACCTGCGATGGGGATGCCGACCTTCTGGGCATCGTCCTGAATAACCTCATCGGCAATGCCTGGAAATACACCAGGCAACAAAAGGAGACCATCATCGAACTCAGTCAATCGGTGAAGGCTGGGAAAACAACCTTTTTCATCAAGGATAACGGCTCGGGTTTTGCCATGGCTGATCTGGAAAAAATGTTCATTCCCTTCCAGCAGCTGCCTGGAGAGGTCGCAGAGGGGCACGGTATCGGCCTGGCCACTGTGCAGCGCATCATCCAGAGTCACGACGGCAGGGTCTGGGCTGAGAGCGCCCCGGGTAAAGGTGCGACTTTCTTTTTTACCCTGGAGCGAGCCGAACGGAGGGTGTCATGATGGACAAGCGATTCAGGTACGGCGAAAAACTCTCGGCACAGACGTTTGAATGGGATGAGCAGATTGATCTGCTCAAAGACAAAGCTGGCAATGCGACTGCCGGGGAGAAGTTTGATTATTGGCTAGCGGGTTCAATCCTCCAGCATAAACGGAACCGGGCGGCGGAAATGATCTGCGCACTGGCGATGAGCCGCAAAACGCATTGGGAGAAGTTGAAGCCCGAAGCTGAAAAAAGCCGGAGAGACCGCAGGAATTTCTTGCGTGCCTTTGCCATGGAGTAAAACCACGAAAGAAAAAGACAAGCAGAACGGAGATAGCCATGAAAGACAAGCGCACCATGTACATCGAAAAGCTCTCGGCACAGATCGTTGAATGGGATGTGCAGATTGAGCGTCTCAAGGAAAAAGCGCAAAGCGCCACGGCCGAAGTGCGGGCTGAGTCGAACAAAATGATCTCGATCCTGCAGTTGAAGCGGGATCAGGGGGCGGAAAAGTTGCAGGGGATTGCCATGGCCACCGATGACGAATGGGAAGATATGAAAGAAGCAGCGGAACAGATCTGGGGCGAGTTCAAGGGGCTCATAAGAGACACGATTAAGAAGACCGGCTGAACAAGTCCGTTGCGGTTTAAGATCCAGGACAATTCCAAGCCTTAACTCCTTTTCGGGTTAAGGCTTTTTTGTCTGATTAGTGCCAGGAAGTGAAGGGGATTTTCAGGCCGAGGTGGAAGGTTTCCGGCTGCATCCCGCCCCCCTTGAATGTCGTCATCTGCCCAACCCCGGCGCTTAAGGCAACACTGTCGGTGAGCCAGAAATCGGCATTCAGTCGATAGCCAAGCAGCAGTCCGCCCCGGGTGTCCACCCCGCCGCCGCCCCCCGCCCCGATCATCGGTTCGAAGGCAAACGAAAGCTTATCGCTGATCGTCTGCTGGTAGCCGATACCGAGCAGGCCGAGCTGGTAGCCGCCGGCATCCCCCTCGATGGCGGTGGCCGCCAGGCCGGTCAGGTAAAGGTGATTGTGAAAGAAGAAGTTGAGTCCGGTTTCATACAGCAGCGGCGCAGGACCGGCATCGGGTCGGTCCTTCCGGAAGCCGGTGTTTGGCCGCTGCAGGGTCAATCCGCTGCGCAACTGCCAGTTCACTCCGCGCGGATCATTGGCCGTGCCGACCGCCGGGGCAAAGGGGACGGAGACCCTAAGTGCCGGAGTCAGGGCCAGAAAGCCACCGTCGATGGAACTGCGCAGGCCGCAGCCGGCTTCGATGGCTGCCGCATTACTAAAGACGTAGCGGCCGCCGATTCCGGCCATGACGATCAGGCCACCATCCGTGTCGACCCCGCCGCCACCGGCGGTACCGACACCGAGTTCGACAAAAGGCTGCAGTGTGTCCTGACTGAATAGATAACGCTGGCCGAGCAGCCAGTCTGCGTACCCCTCTGCATCGCCGCCGGCAACACCGCTGGCCTGAATGAAGGTCTCGGTTAATGCCGCAGTATCGAAGGAGATCTCGGCGCCGACCAGGTGCATCCGCTCCAGGTTGGCGCCATCGCGTTTCTGGCTGTGCAGCGGCAGGTAAAGGCTGTAAAGCGGCCGGAAGGCCTTGAGCACCGTGCCGGTGGTCTCCGGCCGGGCCGTGCCCGGCCGGCCGGCCGACAGGCGCAGATCGATGGGGCGGACCAGGGTGAGGGTGACGGAGGGGGTGTTGATATCGCTGCCGGACACGGTCAGCCAGGCGGCGCCGAGGCCAAGCCTGAAATCGGCGATGGGGAGATCAAGCGCGGCATGGGTCCGGAGCATCAGCCCGTTGCCGGTGACCTGCGAAGCTCCGCCGCCACCGCCGACAAACTGGCCAACCTCCCAGCCCACGGTCGAACCGAGTTTGCCGGCACCACCGAATTCGAGGCCACCGGCAAAAAAACCGCCGCCGGTGCCCAGCGCCGAGGAGTAGAGGCTCTCCCCCAGATAAAAGCCGTTGGCGTAGCGGTAGGTCAGGGAGAGCTGGTGCAGCCCGGTGATGTCGGACTGCTTCCTGGTCAGATAGTCGAGGCCGAAGCGCAGCTCCAGACCCTCGGCCGCAGCCGGGGCCGGCAGCAGGCAAAGGGTCAAGCAAAGCAGCAGGAGAAAAGGGCGCATGAGGATCCTGAGGTTGGGGAAGTCGTGATGACTGGTGTCAGATAATAACTACTTGATCGGTGCCGTTTGTCAAATCCTGGAATCGGTTGCCTGCTGCGTAAATGGCGGCGTAAAGCAGAGTGGTTACTGTTGTGCCAACAGCCACCTCCTGGCACGGCAGAATGTGTCAGGTGACACATAGAGTTGTTTTCAATCACGTAATATCAGTTGCTTACGTATTGGCACAAAGTTTGCTCTAATCTTCATTGTGTTACATCCCCCGTCGCAGGAGAGTTCTATGCGAATATTTCTTATTGACGATGACAGTGAATTTCGCAACATCATTACCATCTTTTTAGAGATGCGCGGCTACGAGGTTATTTCGGCGGCAGACCCGACCGGTTGCGCGGTCTATGATGAACCTGACAAGCCTTGCCCACACGATTACCCGTGTGGCGATATACTGCTTATCGACCAGAATATGCCGAATTTGTCTGGCCTGGAGTTTATCCAGTTGCAGCAAAAGCGGGGCTGTAAGGGGATCGGCAGCCACAAGGCGCTGATGTCAGCTAATTTGAACGATGTTGAACGGCAATTGGCGATCGAACTGGGTTGCACCGTCTTTCGCAAGCCGTTTCGGATGTATTCCCTGCTTGAGTGGATCGAGAGCGTTGAAAGTACGCTTGCTCCTGACCGGACGTTATTCAATTTTTCTGAGGCTAGCTGTGCGCACCCGTGAGTCGGGCGGTGAAGCCGTAGGCATGCTGTGGTTGTTACCCTCTTTTGCCGAAACCCCTGTAGTGCAATCTTTCCCCTCCTGGCGGTCGCGGCTTTATCCCCGTTACCGTGCTGTAGATCCGCTATTTTTCCCTTGCCGTACCGCAGGCCTTCATGCTAGAAACGCACTCTCCGGCTGGCTGTAATTCGGTGCGGAGAAGGCGAGTGACGTGGATACGGCAGCCCAGGATCTGATCTTCATGCAGGCCGCCTTAAGCGAGGCGGACGCCGCCGGCAGCCTCGGCGAAGTGCCGATCGGTGCGGTGCTGGTCTGCGAGGGTCAGATCATCGGTCGCGGCGGTAACCGGCGCGAAACTTCCAACGATCCGACCACCCATGCCGAGATGGTTGCCATCCGCCAGGCCGCGGCTCATCTCGACTCCTGGCGACTGCTCGATAGCACCTTGTATGTGACCCTCGAACCATGTGTCATGTGTATGGGGGCCATCATCCTCGCCCGCATCCCGCGTCTGGTTTACGCCTGTCGCGATCCCAAGGCCGGTGCAGTCGGCTCGATTTACGATCTGTCCAGTGACCGGCGTTTCAACCATCGGGTCGAGACCGTCGAAGGGGTGCTGGCTGAAGAATGCAGCAAGCGGCTCAGTCGATTTTTCAAAGAGCTGCGGGCGGAGAAAAAACGGATCAACACAGTTTAAGTGTACGGAGGGGTGTCCGAGAGGTCGAAGGTGACAGACTCGAAATCTGTTGTACCGCAAGGTACCGTGGGTTCGAATCCCACCCCCTCCGCCATACAAAAGCAAGGGCTTAGCTGAAATCAGCTAGGCCTTTGCTTTTTTTCTTTTGGCCAAATGGTACACTCTTGGTACAGTAACCGACAAAGCCTGACAACAATTGGTAATTGACAGGGGGTATCATGGCCATTATCCAGGAACGCAAAACAGCTGACGGGAAGACCAGGTATCGCGCACTAGTTCGGCTGAAAGGCTACCCACCGCAATCCGCAACTTTTGAGCGAAAGACTGATGCCAAAAAATGGGCTCAGGATACCGAGTCAGCAATTCGCAACGACCGTTACTTCCAATCCACCGAGGCAAAAAAACACACACTATCCGAGCTCATTGATCGCTATATCGAATACGTCCTGCCGAATAAGCCAAAGGTCTACCGCGATCAGTTGCAGCAGTTAAACTGGTGGAAAAATGAGCTCGGCCCCTATCTTCTGTCAAATGTTTCGCCGCCAATGATTGCTGAATGTCGGGATAGACTGTTGAATGAAACCACACGTCGAGGTGACAAGCGATCCCCGGCGACAGTAGTTCGTTACCTTGCACCTTTGTCTCATGCCTTTACTATGGCGATAAGAGAGTGGGGGTGGATGGAAAGTAATCCGGTAAGTCGCTTGAAGAAGCCTACTGAATCGCGTGGTCGGGTTCGTTTTCTGGATGAGGTTGAGCGTGCAAAACTTCTCGTTGCCTGTCGCGAGTCGGATAATCC
>Ga0209231_1000428_pt1 | contig 24035 bp, 23 predicted proteins | sample Deesub45470m_DNA_FD_188086 | JGI IMG/M metagenome (GOLD analysis project Ga0209231, IMG submission 188086) | Deep subsurface microbial communities from North Pacific Ocean - 450_OLKR46/470m Metagenome (SPAdes) (version 2) | ecosystem: Environmental > Terrestrial > Deep subsurface > Unclassified ... | reverse complement strand
TCACCCATGTCGATATTGGCGGTGGGGAAACCGATGGTGCGGCCGAGCTTGTCGCCATGTTGCACCACGCCTTCGATGGTGAAGGGTCGGGTCAGCAGCCGGGTAGCGGTGGCGCAATCGCCCGCCTGCAACGCGGTGCGGATGCGGGTGGAGGAGATGATGTCGCCGCTGGCGTCGGCGACCGGGGCGACCGCCTGCGTCCATAGTCCCGAAGCTGCGCCGAGTTCCGCCAGCACCGCGACCGATCCGGCCCGGCCTTTGCCGAAGGTGAAATCCTGTCCGGTGACGACGCCCGCGACGCCCATATCCTCGGCCAGCAGGCGGACGAAGGCCTGCGGGTCGAGTGCGGCAAGCTCTGGCGTGAAGGCGAAGACCAGCATCGCGTCGGCCCCGGCGGCGGCAAACAGCGCCTGCCGCTGGTCCAGCGTGGTCAGGCGGAAATGGGGGGTGTCGGGCCGGAACAGGCGCATTGGGTGCGGATCGAAGGTCGCGACGATGACCGGACGGCCCTCCGCCCGTGCGCGCGCGGTGGCGTGGCCGACCACGGCCTGATGCCCGGCATGAAATCCATCGAAATTGCCCAGCGCCATGACGGCCCCGCGCAGATGCGCCGGAACCGGGGCGCTGCTTGTCAGCCGCTCCATGGCGCGGCCTATAGGGGGGTGGGATGGGCGTGGCAATTGGCGATCCACTGGCGCTCCGTTCGCCCTGTGCTGAGTGGAGGGTCTTGGACCTCGCTGCACTCGGTCGAAGGCTTCGACAAGTTCAGCCCGAACGGACTTTCAAGGTTCGCTATTTTTCACCAGCGTCACGAAACTATAAGGCGGGCGGCCGTCGAGTGCGGGATGCGCGTCGCGGGCGACTTCCACCCAGTCGGCCGGGTCGGGATAGGCGATGTTGGCGTCGCCTTCCGCTTCCAGATGGACTTCGGTCAGTTCGATCCGGTGCGCGAGTGGCAGGAACAGGCGGTAGATTTCCGCCCCGCCAATGACCATGACAGTCGGCGCATCGGCCAGCGCCAGCGCACCCTCCACATCATGCGCCACGTCAGCCCCTGCCCCGGCCCATGCCCGGTCGCGGGTCAGGACGATGTGGCGGCGGCCCGGCAGCAGGCCCGGCAGGCTGTCGAACGTCTTGCGCCCCATGATCATCGGATGGCCGAGCGTCAGCGCCTTGAAACGCTTGAGGTCGGCGGGCAGTCGCCAGGGTAGGTCGCCGTCCCGGCCGATGACGCCATTGTCGGCGCGGGCCAGGACGAGCGTGATTTCAGCAGCAGTCACATCATCGCTCCGTCATCCGTTTGTCATTGCCGCGCAGTCGGCAATCTATCTCCCACGCTGTCCCTCGACGCAAGGTCGGGAGATGGATTCCCGCCTGCGCGGGAATGACGGAGAATTGTAGGCTATCTTGGCTAAAGGCTCATAGCGTCAGCCGCGTCACATGGCCCATCTTGCGGCCCGGCCGCGCTTCGTCCTTGCCATAGAGGTGCAGATGATTGGCCGGATCGGAGAGGATCGCGGCCCAATCATGCGCGGCATCGCCGATCAGGTTGCGCATTTCCACCCGGCGCGCGGCGAGTGCGGTGTCGCCCAGTGGCAGGCCGCAAATCGCGCGGACGTGATTTTCGAACTGGCTGGTCACCGCGCCCTCGATCGTGCCGTGGCCGCTATTATGGACGCGTGGGGCCATTTCGTTGAAGACCGGGCCGTCAGCGCTGGCGAAAAATTCGCAGGTCAGCACGCCGACATAGTCGAGCGCGTCGGCGATCTGGCGTGCGAGCGCGCGGGCGGCGGGCACCTGCCCCTCGATCAGTGGCCCGGCGGGCGCGATCGACGTGTCGAGAATGCCGTCGACATGGACGTTGGCCGAACTGTCCCAGAAGCGCACTTCGCCATCGACGCCGCGTACCAATATGACCGAAAATTCCTCCGCAAAGGTCACGAAGCCTTCGAGGATTGCGCTTTGGCGACCGATGGCGTTCCAGGCACCGACCGCGTCGCCCGGCTCGTTCAGGCGCGCCTGCCCCTTGCCGTCATAGCCCATGCGGTTGGTCTTGAGGATCGCGCGGCTGCCGATCGTGGCGATCGCCGCTTCCAGATCGTCGAGGCTGTCGACCGGCGCGAAGGGTGCGGTCAGCCCGCCCAGATCGCAGACGAAGCGCTTTTCGGCGAGCCGGTCCTGCGCCACGCGCAGCGCCTGCGCGCCGGGGCGGACGAGTCCATGGCCCGCCAACGTCTCGACCGCCGAGGGGGCGATATTCTCGAACTCATAAGTGACGACATCGACGCCATCGGCAAAGGCCGCCAGCGCGTGCGGATCGTCATATTCGCCCCGCGTCCAGCGCGGCGACACGTCGGCGGCGGGGCCGCTCTCTTCCGGCGCGAAGATATGGGTGCGATAGCCAAGCTGCGCGGCGGCGATGGCGATCATCCGGCCGAGTTGGCCCCCGCCGAGGATGCCGATGGTCGAACCGGGCGCGATGGTCGTCATGGCTGCGATCAGTCCTCGACGGTTTCGGCGACCGCATCGGTCTGTTTGGCGCGCCAGGCGTCGAGCCGGTCGGCGAGCGCCGTATCGTTGGTCGCGAGGATGGCGGCGGCGAGCAGCCCTGCATTGATCGCGCCGGGCTTGCCGATGGCGAGCGTGGCCACGGGGATGCCGCCGGGCATCTGGACGATCGAGAGCAGCGAATCCATGCCCTTCAAGGCCTTCGATTCGACCGGCACGCCCAGCACCGGCAGCCGCGTCATTGACGCGCACATGCCCGGCAGATGCGCCGCGCCGCCCGCGCCCGCGATGATGACTTTCAGGCCACGACCGACCGCGCTGGTGGCATAATCATAGAGGCGTTGGGGGGTGCGGTGCGCGGACACGACCTTGCATTCATGCGCGATACCGAGCGCGGCGAGCGTGTCGGCGGCGTGGCGCATCGTGTCCCAGTCGGACCGCGAGCCCATGATGATGCCGACCTCGATTGCCCCGCTCATGCCCGTGCGTTCCCCTCATGGCGCGGCCGTTACGGTGCCGCCCGGAAAGCAAAGGCCCTTAGCGGGCGGGCCGCCGGTGGGCAATGTCGTATTTCCTTCCCGCTTGCGGGGAGGTGGTGCGCGAAGCGCGACGGAGGGGGATTGCGGCGAAGCGCATATGGACGCGCGTGGGGCCAACCCCCTCCACCACGCGCTCCGCGCGCGGTCCCCCTCCCCGTGCCGGGGAGGATTACCGTTCCGAGAGATAATAGCGGTCGATGGCGCTCAGGTCGTCGGCCAGTTCGTAGACGATCGGCTGGCCGGTGGGGATTTCCAGATGGGTGATCTCGTCATCGGGGATGTTGGAAAGATGCTTGACCAGCGCGCGCAGCGAATTGCCGTGGGCGGAGATCAGGACGCGCTTGCCGGCCTTGAGGTCGGGCGCGATCGTCGCTTCCCAATAGGGCAGGACGCGGGCGATCGTGTCCTTGAGGCTTTCAGTCGCGGGAATGGCGATGCCCGCATAGCGGCGGTCCTGGCTGAGGTCGAATTCGCTGCCCGCTTCCAGCGGCGGCGGCGGGATGTCGAAGCTGCGGCGCCAGATCTTGACCTGATCATCGCCATGCTTGGCCGCCGTTTCTGCCTTATTGAGGCCCGTGAGGCCGCCATAATGGCGCTCATTCAGGCGCCAGTCCTTTTCGACCGGCAGCCACAGCCGCCCCATTTCCTCCAGCGCGAGGTTGAGCGTCTTGATCGCGCGGGTCTGAAGCGAGGTGTAGCATTGGTCGAAATCCAGCCCCTTCGCCTTCATCAACTGCCCCGCCGCGCGCGCTTCGCCCACGCCCTTTTCGGTCACATCGACGTCCCACCAGCCGGTGAAGCGGTTTTCCAGGTTCCACGACGACTGGCCGTGGCGGATAAGGACGAGAGTGGGCATCGGGCACGTCTCCTGCACAAGAGCGAACATGTAAGTCCCATGACGGGATTGTCGCATAAATCGCCACTCCCACACCCGTTCGGGCTGAGCTTGTCGAAGCCTTGTCCTTCTCTTCGAGAAGTGCGGCCCTTCGACAGGCTCAGGGCGAACGGGGAAAGGTAGGCCGCGATTATGCAACGATCCCCATAGCAACCAAAATCGGGCGCGCAAGGTTGCAGCCGCCCGCATCGCGCCCACATTGCAGTCGATCGGGCGATGGGGTAGCCATGGCGCACAGGGCAGAAGGAACCGGCATTTGGCATTTGTGAAGGGCGCGTGGCGCATATTGGTGGCGATCAAGGACGGGCTGGTGCTGCTGTTCCTGCTGCTGTTCTTCGGCGCGCTTTATGCCGCTCTCTCCTTCTCGCCCAAGCCCGCCGCCAGCGTGAGCGCAGGCGCGCTGTTGCTCGACCTGGATGGCACGATCGTCGAGCAACCCGCCGAGGTCGATCCCCTCTCGCTGCTTTCCGGCTCCGGTCCCGATATGAAGGAATATCGCCTGTCGGACATCGTCGCGGCGCTCGAAGCGGCAAAGACCGATACCAAGGTCAAGGCGGTGGTGCTGGACCTGGATGGCTTCATGGGCGGGGGTCAGGTTGCCCTCGCGCGGGTCGGCGAAGCGCTGGACGGGTTGCGCGCCGCCAAAAAGCCGGTGCTGGCCTATGCCACCCTCTATACCGATGACAGCTATCAGCTTGCCGCCCATGCGAGCGAGGCGTGGAGCGATCCGCTGGGCGGCGTCGCGATCATGGGTCGGGGCGGGTCGAGCCTCTATTATAAGGGGCTGATCGACAAGCTGGGCGTCAACACCCATGTCTATCGCGTCGGCACCTATAAGAGCTTCGTCGAACCCTATATCCGCGCCGACCAGTCGCCCGAAGCCAAGCAGGCGAGCCAGGCGCTGGCGGATGTGTTGTGGCGCAACTGGCAGGATGATGTCGCTAGGGCACGACCCAAGGCGAAGATTGCCGCTTATGCCGCCGACCCGGTCGCGGCAGCCCGCGCCGCAGGGGGCAATATGGCGAGCGCCGCCCTATCCGCTGGGCTGGTAGACAAGCTGGGTGACGCCACCGCTTTTGGGGCGCGCGTGGCGGAGATTGCGGGCGAGCCTTCGGATGCGAAGGCGGGCGGTTTCGCGAAGATCGACCTGGCCGCTTATGTGAAGGCGCGCAAGCCCGCCAATGACGGGCAGATCGGCGTGCTGACGGTCGCGGGCAATATCGTTGATGGCGAGGCTGGTCCCGGCACGGCGGCAGGCGATACCGTCTCCGACCTGCTGCTGACCGCGCTCAAAGAAAAGGATTTGAAGGCGCTGGTTGTGCGCGTCGATTCGCCTGGTGGATCGGTCATGGCGTCGGAGAAGATCCGCAGCGCCATCATGACGGCGAAGGCGGACGGGCTTCCGGTCGTCGTGTCGATGGGCAATGTCGCGGCCAGCGGCGGCTATTGGGTATCGACCCCGGCCGACATGATCTTTGCCGAGCCGGACACCATCACCGGATCGATCGGCGTGTTCGGCATCTTGCCGAGCTTTGAAGGCACGCTCGCGAAGATGGGGGTCACGACCGATGGCGTGGCGACGACGCCCCTGTCGGGCCAGCCGGACCTGGCCGGCGGCACATCGCCACAGTTCGATGCGATCATGCAGATGGGAGTCGAGGATATTTATCGCCGCTTCGTCGGCCTGGTCGCGCAATCGCGGCGCAAAACGCCGGAGCAGATCGACGCTATCGCGCAGGGTCGTGTCTGGGACGGCGGCACCGCGCGCCAGAACGGGCTGGTCGATCGCTTCGGCGGACTGGAGGACGCGATCGCCGAGGCCGCGCGCCGGGCGAAGATCGACCCCAAGACGGCGCGCGCCTATCGCATCGAGAAGGCACCGGACAAATGGGCCGAATGGATCGAGGCCATGGCGGAGCGCGATAGCGACGATGCGAACGCGCCGCGCGACATGCTGGCGCGGCAAGCGATGGTCCAGCGCGGCTGGGCAATGCAGGCGGTCGCGGACGTCAAGGCGCTGGTCATGGGCGCAGGTGTGCGCGCGGACTGCCTGGAATGCCGTGGCTATGGTGCGCCGAGGACGCGCAATGCGGCGGAGGAGCGCGGGGTGATGGCGATGCTGGCGGGGTTGTGGCGATAACGTCAAGTCCCTTCTCCCCAATGGGGAGAAGGATATGAAGCCTTGCCGACCGCAGGGAGGTTAGGCGCAGTTGGATGAGGGGGTTCGATGCTGAAGTAGCGCGCTTCTGTGAGGGCGCTGCACCCTCACCCAGCTGCGACTTAGGCAGCGAGCTGCCAAGTCTTCGCAACCCTCTCCCTCAAGGGAGAGGGGTATTGGGGCTACTCCCCATCCCGATACACCGGCAATCCCAGTCCGCGCCGGATCGCTACGGCGCGGAGCGTGAAGCCCAGCAGCGCGGCGATCAGGCCTGCGACCGGCACGTCCAGACCGATGGCGCGCAGCAGGACGAACAGGCCGGAGGCGACGGCGGCGGCTGTCACATAGAGTTCGGGGCGCAGCAGGATGGACGGTTCGCCCGCCAGCAGATCCCGCATGATGCCGCCGACGCAGCCGGTGACGACGCCCATCATTCCGGCGACGAAAGGGGGTACGCCAAAACTCATCGCCTTGGCCGCGCCGAACACGGCGAAGGCCGCGAGGCCGATCGCATCGAGCCAGTCGAGCGCGCGTTCGCTCCAGAATTTGCGAGGGGTGAACCAGACCATCAGCGCCGCGACCATGCAGGCGATGGCGGGTATGGGGTCAGCGACCCAGAAGACCGGCGCGTCGATCAGCAGATCGCGCACCGTGCCGCCGCCAACGCCCGTGACCAACGCGAAGAAGGCGAAGGTCACCAGCGTCTGCTGCAACCGCGCGGCGGCCAGCGCGCCGGATGCGGCGAAGACGAAGGTGCCGACGATGCTCAAGGTTTCGAGCACCGGGCCGATGGTGGTAGCGAGCGAGGCGACGGGGGGAAGCATGGCGCGATCTAACGCTGCTCACCCGCTTGTGTCGAGCGAACCTCATCATATTTCCGTCATTCCCGCGAAGGCGGGAACTCATCTCCTACGCTATCGTCGGGTGCGTGGTTGGGAGATGGGTCCCCGCCTTCGCGGGGATGACGAGGTTCGGTTTTGAGAGTCTATTTCCGCGCTTTTTCGGTCGCGAGGCGGCTCATCAGGATGGCTGCGCGCTTGGCCTGACGTTTCATGCTCGACAGGTCGGCCTGTTCCGCCGGGCTGTGGTCGCCGCTCGATGTGACGCCGAGGCCGATCAGGCCGTCCACATCCTGCGAGACGAAGCTGATATCGCCTGCGCCGCGTTTAAGCGGATCGAGTTCGGGCATCGTTGCCAGCCCCAGATCGGCGTTGACGCCGTTGAGCTTGGCGAGCAACGCGCGGTTGCCCGCGGTCGGGGCCATGGAGGGATAGCCCATGTCGAAAGCGATGCTGGCCGAGGTGCCGGGCAGATGCCCTGCCCCGACGATCGCTTGCATTTTATCGCGAACGCGGGCGGTCTGCTCTTCGCTCAGCGTGCGGAAATCGCCCTTGGCGACAGCGATGGGCGGGATGATGTTGGTCTTGCCGGTTACCGCGATCCGCACGCCGTCCTTGTCCACGTCCGCGCCTTGTCCGCCGCCGATCAGGCCTACATTGAAGGTCAGATTGGGTTCGGGCAATTCCTTGCGGAAGGCGACGATGATGCGCGCCAGTTCATAGACCGCGCCATCGCCCGCACTGGCGGAAAAGATGCCCGAACTATGGCCGGACTTGCCGGTCGCGGTCAGCGTCCAGCTATTGGAGGATCGCCGGGCGATCGACCCCATATCCTTGCCGTCCTCGACAGACAGCCCTTCGAAATCGAGCGCCACGTCGGCGCGCTTGCCCGCCTGGATCAGGTCGGCACGCGCGATGCCGATGGGCTCGCCCGAATCTTCCTCGTCACCGGTCAGCACGACTTCGATATTGGCGTTTTTGAGTGTGCCCGCCGCCTGCATCGCCTTCAACGCCAGCAGCATCGTGACGACGCCGCCCTTGTCGTCCGCCACGCCCGGTCCCTTGGCCAGATCGCCTTTGCGCTCGAATGTCTGGAAGGGCGAGTCGGGTTCGAACACCGTGTCGAGATGGCCGATGAGCAGCATCTTCGTGGTCCCGGCGCGGCCCTTATGCACCGCGATCAGGTGACCGGCGCGCTTGGCGGCGTCCATCGGCTGCCAGGTCACGGTGAAGCCCAGCGCTTCGAACTGCGGGCGCAGCATGTCGGCCACCGCCTTCACGCCCGCGAAATTCATTGATCCGCTATTCTGGTTCACCAGGGTTTCGAGCAGGCCGATCGCGGGTTCATAGCCCGTCTCGACGCTTTGCGTCATCGCGCGTTCTGCGGGCGACAGCGCCGCCATGGCGGGGGTGCCCGCCAGCAGCAGCGCGCCCGCGATCAGGCCTGCCCGCATCACTTGGCGAGTTCCGCTTCGATCGCCGCGACCAGCGCCGCATCGTCGGGCGCGGTGGTCGGCGCAAAGCGCGCGGCGACGCTGCCATCCTTGGCGATCAAGAATTTCTCGAAATTCCACAGGACTTCGGGCACCGGATTGGGGGTCATGCCATAGCCCTTGAGCTTCTCGCGGAAGGCATCGCCCTCGCCTTGCGCTTCCGGCACCACGCTGGTCAGCGCGGCGTAGAGCGGGTGCTTGTCCGGGCCGGTCACCACGATCTTTTCGAACATGGGGAAATCGACGCCGAAATTGGTGGTGCAGAAGGTGGCGATCTCGTCATTGCTGCCCGGCTCCTGCGCGCCGAAATCATTGGCGGGGAAGCCCGCGACCACCAGCCCCTTGTCCTTATAGGCGGCGTACAGCTGCTCCAGCCCTTCATATTGCGGGGTCAGCCCGCATTTGGAGGCGACATTGACGGCCAGGACCACCTTGCCCGCATAGTCGGCGAGGCTGGTGTCGGCACCCTTGATCGTCTTGAGCGGGATTTGCTGAATGTCGGTCATGCTTTGTCTCCTGTGGTGGACGCGGACCTTGCCACTATATGGCCGCGCCGAAAAGATGGCCTACGCCAGCGGTCATCGCCATCGCCAGTGCGCCCCACAACAGCGTGCGCAGGATGGACCGCAGTGGCCTCGCCCCGCCCAGTCGCGCGCCGACATAGCCGAGCAGCGCCAGGCAGATGAGGCACAGGCCCACGATCGCGACCAACGCGCTGCCAGCCGGGACGATCGCGGACACCAGCACCGGCGGCGTGGCCCCCAAGGCAAAGCTGGCGGCCGAGGCCAGCGCCGCCTGTACCGGGCGCGCGGTTGCCATGTCCGAAATGCCCAGTTCGTCGCGGGCGTGGGCGCCCAGCGCGTCGGTCGCCATCAATTGCTCCGCGACCTGCCCGGCCAGATCGGCGGTCAACCCGCGTTCGACATAGATGTCGCGCAGTTCGATCCATTCGGCGTGCGGCTGGGTGGCGAGCGCGTTGCGCTCCTTGGCGAGATCGGCGCGTTCGGTGTCCGACTGCGCGCTGACCGAAACATATTCGCCTGCCGCCATCGACATGGCACCGGCCACCAAAGCGGCGATGCCGGTCAACAGGATCGTCTGGCTGCTCGCGCCCGACGCGGCGATGCCGGTCATCAGGCTGGCGGTGGACACGATCCCGTCATTGGCTCCCAGCACCGTGGCGCGCAGCCAGCCGACGCGGTTGACATAATGGACCGCGTGGTGGGGCTGGTCAGTTACATCGTCCATTGGTCAGCGCCATCCCCACATCCGTTCGCCCTGAGCCTGTCGAAGGGCTTTACTTGTTTGAAGTAAGAACAGGGCTTCGACAAGCTCAGCCCGAACGGTGTATTTTTAACCGGCCAACCCTTCGGCCTTTTCCGCCAGGTCCAGCCAGCGCATTTCCGCCGCCTCTTTCTCCGTCTTCGCCTTGTCGATCGCCCCGGTCAGCGCGGCGAATGTCTTCGGGTCGCGGGTGTAGAGCGCGGGGTCGGCCAGTGCCTCTTCATCGCGGGCGATGGCCTTTTCCAGTTCCTCGACGCGCTTAGGCAGCAGTTCCAGGTCGCGCTGGTCCTTATAGGTCAGCTTGGCGGAGGCGGGCTTGGGCGGCGCGGGTGCGGCGGCGGCTTTCTTCTCGGCCTTGGCCGCCTTGCGCGGGTCGCGCTTGGCGAGCCAATCGGCATAGCCGCCGACGATCACATCCACGACGCCGGTGCCGTCCAGCCCCAGCGTGACCGTCACCGTCCGGTCGAGAAAGTCGCGGTCATGACTGACGATCAGCACCGTGCCGTCATAATCGGCGATCACTTCCTGCAGCAGGTCGAGCGTTTCGAGGTCGAGATCGTTGGTCGGTTCGTCGAGCACCAGCAGGTTCGATTCGCGGGCAAATTCGCGCGCGAACAACAGGCGGGAGCGCTCCCCGCCGGACAGGGTCGCGACCTTTGCTTCGGCAAGGCTGGGGTCGAACAGAAAGTCCTTGAGATAGCCATGGACATGCTTGCGCACGCCGCGCACGTCGATCCAGTCGCCGCCTTCGGCCAGGACGTCGCGCACGGTCTTGTCGCCCTGCATCAGGCTGCGCTGCTGGTCGATGAAGATCATGTCGAGCGTTTGGGCCAGCGTCACGCTGCCGCTGTCGGGCGCGAGTTCGCCGGTCAGCAGTTTAAGCAACGTCGATTTGCCTGCGCCATTGCCGCCGACGATGCCGATCCGGTCGCCGCGCTGGATGCGAAGGGTGAAGTCGTCGATGATGACCCTTTCATCACTTCCGTTCGCGTCGAGCGAAGTCGAGACATCTTCGCGCTGCCGCTTCTCGACTTCGCTCGAAGCGAACGGAGATTTCGGAAAGCGCTTGGTGACATGCTCGGCCTTGATGACGCTCTTGGTCTTGCTGTCGTCGCTCGCCACCGCGATCTTCGCGGTGCCCTGCGGCCCCTGCATCGCGGCGCGGGTTTCGCGCATTTCCCATAGCTTGGCGAGCCGCCCCTGGTTGCGCTTGCGCCGCGCAGTCACGCCGCGTTCCAGCCAGTGCGCCTCGATCTTCAGCTTGGCGTCCAGCTTCTCCGCCGCCCGCGCCTCTTCGGCATAGACCGCTTCCATCCATTGTTCGAAGCCGCCAAAGCCGATTTCGCTGCGGCGCATGACGCCCCGGTCGAGCCAGAGCGTCTGGCGCGTGAGCCGGGTCAGGAAGGCGCGGTCATGGCTGATGACGACGAACGCGCCATTATAGCGCGCCAGCCAGTTTTCCAGCCAGTCGATCGCGGCGATGTCCAGATGGTTGGTCGGTTCGTCCAGCAGCAGCAGGTCCGGCTCGCTTGCCAGCGCACGGGCGATGGCAGCACGGCGCCGTTCGCCGCCGCTTGCCGTCTTCGCTTCGCGCGAAAGGTCGATGCCGAGTTGGTCGGCGATCGCCTCCACCTCATGCGGTGCCGGCGCAAACTCGCCTGCAAGCGCGAAGTCATGCAGCGTGGCGAAGGGCGTGACGTCGGGATCTTGCTCCAGCATGATGACCCGCGCGCCCGGCTGCACCGATCGCGTGCCACGGTCCGGCTCGATCAGGCCCGCGACCAGTTTCAATAGGGTCGTCTTGCCCGCGCCGTTGCGCCCGATCAGCGCCAATCGGTCTCGCTGGCCGACATGAATGTCGATCCCCTCGAACAACCAGTGGGAGCCTTGGGAGAGGCCAAGATTTTCGTAGGAAAGAAGAGGTGCTGCCATGGTCGTGCAGCTAGGCGTTAGCGCGCCGGGGGGCAAGGGCGAAGGAACCGGAAGCTGTCCCACGGCTTTCAACGCATGTCAGCGTCCATTCATCGCAGCCGATACAAAAGACCGGCTTCCCCACAGGAGAGTTACCCTTCATGAAATCCGCCCTTGTTCTTCTGGCCCTGGCCAGTGCCGCCCTGCCCGCCATCGCGGCTGCCCAGACCAATGTGACCATCGCCGAAACCGCGCCGGTCGTGACGTTGAACGTCACCGAAAGCGTGGAAGGATCGCCCGACATCGCGACCGTGGGCACGGGCGTCCAGACCCGCGCGCCGACCGCGCAGGCCGCAATGCAGGACAATGCCGCCAAGACGGAGAAGCTGATCGCCGCGCTGGCGCGTGCGGGTATCGCCAAGAAGGACATCCAGACCAGCGGCATCAACCTGAACGCGCAATATGACTATAATCAGCGCGAGGGCGAGCCGACCGGCCCGCGCTTCCTGGGTTATGAGGCGTCCAACACGCTGACCGTCAAGCTGCGCGACGTGAAGAAGGTCGGCACGCTGCTCGACGCGATGGTTGCGGCGGGCGCCACCAACGTCAATGGCCCCAGCTTCGCGATCGACGATCCCGCGCCGATGCTGGCCCAGGCCCGTGGGCAGGCGCTCAAGAGCGCCAAGGCGCAGGCCGATTTCTACGCCCAGGCGGCGGGTTTCCGCACCGCGCGGCTGATTGCGATCAGCGAAAGCAACAGCGGTGGCCAGCCGCCCATGCCAATGCTGCAAAGTGCCCGTTTCAAGGCGGATTCGGTCGCCACGACTCCGGTCGAACCCGGCCAGGTGAGCGCTTCGGTGACGCTGACCGTGCAATATGCGCTGGATAAGTAAGTTCTGTTCGTCCCCGTCATGCCTGCATCCGCAGGCATGACGGGGACGGCGCGAAACAATCCCCATCATTCACCACCTGTTCAATGCCCTGCGCCTATGCCATGCCCATGCTTATGAAGTGGAAAATCCGGCCAGCCTCCATGATGATCGGGATCGGCACGGCACTCGCGCTAGTGGCGACGATGCCCGTCGCTGATGCAGGCGGTCGTCGCGACGAACAGGACGCCGCCCGGCGCGCGATGCTGGACGGGCATGTCATGCCCTTTTCCATGATCAAGCGCCGCGTGGATGCCCAGATGGGCGGGGCCACCTATGTCGGCAGCGAATTCAACCCCGGTGCCAACCGCTATCGCCTGAAATATGTGAAGGACGGCAAGGTAGTATGGGTTGATGCCGACGGCCGGACAGGCGATATCATCGGCTGGGCGCGCTGACCGCGCTCGCTTTATAAAAGAAACGGAAAGCCCATGCGTCTGCTGATCGTTGAGGATGAACCGAATCTGGGCCAGCAGCTCAGGAACACGCTGGAGGGCGCGGGCTATGCCATCGACCTCGCCACCGATGGCGAGGACGGCCATTTCCTCGGCTCCACCGAAAATTACGATGCGGTCGTGCTGGACCTCGGCCTGCCGACGATCGACGGGCTGACCGTGCTGGACCGCTGGCGCAAGGAAGGCCGCGCCTTTCCGGTGCTGGTCCTGACCGCGCGCGACAGCTGGTCGGACAAGGTAGCGGGCCTGGACGCAGGCGCAGACGACTATCTCGCCAAGCCGTTCCAGAGCGAGGAATTGATCGCCCGTCTGCGCGCGCTGATCCGTCGCGCATCGGGCAATGCGTCGAGCGAACTGACCGCAGGCGACGTGCGCCTCGACACGCGGTCGGGCAAGGTGACGCTGGCCGGCGATCCGGTCAAACTCACGGCGCAGGAGTATAAATTGCTGTCCTACCTGCTGCACCACAAGGGCAAGGTGGTGAGCCGCACCGAGTTGATCGAACATATTTACGATCAGGATTTCGACCGCGATTCCAACACGATCGAAGTGTTCGTGACGCGCATCCGCAAGAAACTGGGTGCCGACGTGATCACCACCATCCGCGGTCTGGGTTACAGCCTCGACGAACCGGGGCGCTGATCACTTTACAACCGTTCGTGCTGAGTAGGGATTGAGCTTGTCGAAATCCCGTATCGAAGCATCCTGCACGAACCCTTCGATACGCCGCTTCGACAAGCTCAGCGACTACTCAGGGCGAACGGGCAATTTGTGAATAGCACGGTCGACCAATCTCCCGTCCGCTCGACCGGCTCCATCAGCCGCCGGATGATGGGCATTGCCGCGCTGTGGATCAGCCTGTTGCTGATCGGCGGCGGCGTGGCGCTGGACCGGGTGCTGAGCGACGCGATCACGCGCAATTTCGACGATGGCATGAATTATGTGCTGACCGCGATGATCGCGGCGGCCGAGATCGGGCCGGAAGGCGAGGTGTTGTTCAACCGCGAACTCGCCGATCAGAGGTTTCTAGAACCCAATAGCGGCCTTTATTACCAAGTCAGCGCCAAGGGGCATGAAGATTGGCGCTCCCGCTCGCTGTGGGACCGCGCGCTCAAGGTGCCCGACGAGCATCGCGACCGGCACCTGCATGTCTATGACAGCAAGCAATTCCCCGGCGAGGATCTGCGCATCATGGAGCGGACCGTGGTGCTCCCCGGTTCCGATAGCCGCTGGTTGTTCATGGTCGGCCAGGCGCGATCCGGGCTGGACGCGCAGATCAAGACGCTGCGCGCGACGTTGTTCCAGAGTTTCGCGATGCTCGCGCTAGGGCTATTCGTGCTGGCGACGTTGCAGACCTTTTACGGGCTGCGGCCGCTGCGCAAGGTGCGGCAGGAAATCGTGCGAATGCGCGACGGGCAGAAAAGCCGCCTGACCGAACCGATGCCCGCCGAAGTGCTGCCGATGGTCGAGGAATTGAACGCCCTGCTCGCCCATAATGAGCGGCAGGCGGAGGAAGCGCGCACCCATGCGGGCAACCTTGCCCATGCGCTCAAGACGCCGCTGACCGTCATCATGAACGCCGCGACTGCGCGGTCGCCCGACCTTGGCGAAGCGGTCATCCGCGAGGCGACGACGATGCGGCGACAGGTCGACCATCACCTCGCCCGCGCCCGCGCGGTCGGACGGCGCGGCGCGGCGCAGAGCCGGGCGGAGGTGTGGGCCAGCCTGACCGCCGTCGAGCGCGCGGTGCAGCGCCTCTATCCGCAGGCGCGGGTGGACATGGATGGCGACAAAGGCGCGGCGGTGCGCGTCGAGCGGCAGGATTTGGACGAAATGCTGGGCAACCTCATCGAAAACGCAGCCAAATATGGCGGCGGCTCCGTGTTCGCGACAGTGAAGCGGGCGGGCGACATGGTCGAGATATTGGTCGAGGATGACGGCATGGGCATTCCGTTGGAAGAGCGCGTCCGCATCTTCGATCGCGGCGTGCGGCTCGATTCGGGCAAACCCGGCACCGGCCTTGGCCTCGCCATCGTGCGCGATGTCGCGGAAATCTATGGCGGGTCGGTGCTATTGGAGGAAAGCGAGGATCTGGGCGGGCTGCTCGCGCGTTTGCGCTTGCCTGCGGCCTGATCTTTCCCTTGCCATCATCGGTCGCAGTTGCGAGACAATAGCAACACCCCCGCTCCCATAGGACCGATCATGCGGCGATATTTTTACTTCATCGCTGGTTGGGCGTCGCTGGGGCTCGGCGCGATCGGGGCGTTCCTCCCGTTGCTGCCGACCGTTCCGTTCATGATCCTGGCCGCTTTCTGCTTTGCCCGGTCCAGCCCGGCGCTGGAGGCGAAGCTACTCGACCACAAGCATTTCGGCGCGCATATCCGCCGCTGGCGCGACGGCGGGGCGATCAGTCGGCGGGGCAAGAAGGCGGCATTGGGCGCTTTTGCCTTCAGCGTCGTGCTGGCGCTGATCTTCTCGCCCTTTCCCTGGTTCCTGATCCCGATCGCCGCCGCTTTGATTGGCGGGACGTGGATATGGACCCGGCCTGAGGCCTGAACGGCTCAGCAGCGGCATTTCGCTTTGGTGGCGCGTTTGGGGGCGGTGGTGGCGAATTCGGCGGGGGTGAGTTTGGCGTCGCCATCCTTATCCGCCGCGCCGAAGCGGTCGGATGTCGCCACCGCCCATTCCTCGAAGGACAGCAGGTTGTCGCCATTTTGGTCGAGCGCCTTGAACGCCTTGGTCCGGCTGCCCAGCATCTCGATCCGGGTAATCACCCCATCGCGATTGCGGTCGTAGCGGGCGAAGCGTCGCTCTTCGCGGCTTTGCGGGCTGGCTTCGGCGGGCATGGGCGGGGCGGCCCCCACGGCATCGGGATCGCCCTCCGGCAAGTTCTCGATAGCGGGCGGCGGTGGTGCGGCCAGGGCCAGTTGCGGTGCGGGGTCGCTGCTCGCTTGGCCCGACCACCAGAAAAGCCCGCCTGCGACCAGCAGCAACGTCGCCATGCCCCCTGCCAGCAATCGCCCCATATGCCCGCTCCTTCGCTCCTGCGAAGCGCAGCCTATCGCGTCTGCCTATCGCCCGACAAGCGCGATCCGCAGCAACCGCCAGGCGAGCGAACGCGGCATCCCCAGCGGCGCGCGCCGTCCGGCCAGCACATCCTGATGCGCCAGCGTGGCCACTATCCGCACTGGTTTCCATGCACGCGGCCAGCGCGCGCCGTCCATCCGTGGCGCGATCTCCCGCGCCAGCACGAGCGCGGCGTCGGCCAGCGCTACGTCGCCGACATGGCCGGCCATATCCCACAAGGCCCAGACCTGCCCCGCCGCGTCCAGCCAGTCCGGCGCGTCGGCGACATCGGTCAGCGCGCGGAACAGGCCGCCGCCCCGACCGACAGCATAGGCGCGCAGGCCTTCCACATCGATCTCCGGTTCGACCACCAAAATTTCCCAGCCGTCGATCATCGCGACCAGCCCCGGCGCGGCCATCGCGCCCGTGGTGCGCAGGGCGTCGACCACCGGCTCGCCCCGCCCCTTGCGCGCGTCGGCATCATCGATGACGTCATTCCACCAGGCGAGCCGCATCTGCCCGATCATAGGCTCGCTGGTCGTGCGCGCGACATGGGCGAGCCGCGCGTCGAACGCCCAGAGCGCGCGGTGCCGCTCCGCCCCCGCCCCGGCATGCGCCACCAGCACATCGACCAGCGGCGGCAGTTCCTGCGCCAGGCCGCTCATCGACGCGGACAGCCGCAGAGCAGGCGGGATTGGCGGGTTATCGGTCCTTTAACCATCTTCCTCATACACATTCTAACGAGTGCGCCTTCATAGGCGAAAACAATCTGTCCGGCCCGAAATGGGGGGCGACGGGCACGACATGGGTGATGGCGGACAAATGGGCAAGCAGATCGAACATCCGGTAGGGTTGTTGGCACGGCTGGCGAAAAACCAGGCGGGCAATACGCTGGCTTTGGTCGCTGCGGCATTGATCCCGTTGATGGGCCTTGTCGGCGGCGGCATCGACATGAGCCGCCTCTACCTCACCAAGGCGCGGTTGCAACAAGCCTGCGACGCGGGTGCGTTAGCGGGCCGCAAGCAAATGGGAGCGGGGGCCTGGGCCGCATCGAACAACAAAGCGGACGAGGTCGCCAAGGAACTATTCGATGCCAATTTCGGCAGCAACCCCTATGGCACCAACACGACGACCAGGGGCTTCACGGAAAGTGGGGGCAAGGTCACTGGCACAGCATCGGTCATCGTTCCCATGACGGTGATGAAAATATTCGGCCAGACGAACAAGACCATCAGCATTGTGTGCGACGCGGAGATGCGTATTCCCAATACGGATGTCATGTTCGTGCTCGACACGACGGGGTCGATGGATGAAACAATCCCCAGCGATACTGTCAAAAAGATCGTCGGACTGAAAAAGGCAGTCAAATGCTTCTACGAAGCACTGGCTAAGATTGACATCGACAATGTCGATTGCGGCAGCATACCCAACGGTGGCAACGGCTCGACCGTTCAGTTGCGCTTCGGCTTCGTTCCCTATGCTACGAACGTGAATGTCGGCAAGCTGCTAAACAATGGGTGGGTAGAAGATTATCCACGTTACCAGACCCGCGTACCTAAATTCACGCCATCTACATCGACGTCGATCACGACGGGAACGCCAACTCTAATTCAGACGCAAAATGGCAATTGGAGCAGTTGGTCCAATTCGGTCAGTGCAAACTATTCCGGCTATTGCGATGGACGATCCGTTGACGGCGTTTTTACAGGAACCGAGGGCACACCTTACGGTCAAACATCAACGACATCTGGCAACACAACTACGACTACGTGGTATACAAATACGACCGTCACTGAACGAGACTATAGTTCCGAAACACAAAATAATGGCTTTTTCGGCCTCGGCCGCACCTGCGTAGTAACGGTCAGGACACGAACCTACACAATTACAAAACAGTATCAGCGTGTAGATACGAAGACGACCACGACAACCCAGGTATTTTCAGGCTGGGTCTATAAGAAGCATGAGTTAGACGTTCGTAGCTTGAAGGCGGGAGGATATAGCTGGAACAGCAGCGTGACGCTCCCGATCGGCGATAATGGCACCAATGTCTCTATCAACTGGGACGGGTGTATTGAAGAACGCCAGCCGTTTAAGAATAGTGACGGTAACCCGTCCGACGACTATGATCCCATACCGTCTGGAGCAAGGGATATGGACATCGACTCTGTTCCGACCAGCGATCGCGAAACTCAGTGGAAACCGATGCTCCCAGGCGCCGTCTGGGGCCGTCAGGACTATAATGGAAACTGGACGACCAGTGATGTCGATACCAGTAGTTGGGGTAGCTACATCAATTGGATGAACCGCAACTACCAATATTTTTGTCCGCACCCAGCGCGAAAGCTGAATCCGTACAAGACGTCGTCTGAAGTTACCGACTTCAAAAACTACGTGGATGCGCTGACCCCTAACGGTAATACTTATCACGACATAGGTATGATCTGGGGCGCAAGACTCATGTCCCCCACTGGCCTCTTCGCAAGCGAGAACGCGTTAACGCCAAATGGCGGAATAATCGAACGTCATATGATTTTCATGACCGACGGCGCAGCAGTGGCCAACAGCACGGATTATGTGTCGCATGGTGTGCCGTGGTGGGACCAGCGGCAAACGAACGCGACCGACAGCACCACATTGATCAATACCGTTAACGCACGCCTCACCGCCCTATGCTCTGCCGTTAAGAACAAGAACATCACGTTATGGGTCATATATTATGGATCGGTAACGAGCGGCGATTATACACGGCTCTTTAACTGCGCCAGTACAGGTCGCTTCTATAATGCGACAAACAGTACGCAACTTATCGACAAGTTCAAGGCGATCGCGGATGAAATCTCCCAATTGCGGTTGACGAACTGATGCTCTCCCTTCCCCTTCCGCGCCGCCTTTCTGCCGACCAGTCGGGTATATCCGCGACTGAATTTGGGCTGATCGCGCCTGTGTTCATGCTCCTGATGTTCGGTGTTCTGGACCTCGCTCATACCCTATATATGCAGAGCGTCTTGCAGGGTGTGATGCAGGAAGCGGCGCGCGACTCGAGCTTGGAGTCAGGCGGCACAGTTGCCAATCAGGCCGCCATGGATGCGGCCATCACCCAACAGGTCAAGCGCTTGGCCAGTAGCGCCGAAGTCGAGATCAGTCGTACGAACTTTCGCGACTACACAAAGGCAGCCGCGCGCGAAAAAGAGCCATTTACCGATGCGACGTCCGGTTTCTATGCCAATGGCGTCTGCGATCATGGCGAACCCTATGAGGACAACAACAATAGCGGAACATGGGACATCGACAATGGTCGCAGTGGCCAGGGCGGCGCGAAAGACACCACCATATTGTCCGCCGAGGTGGACTATCCGCGGCTGTTTCCTTTCATGACGTCGATTGGTCTCCCCGCCAATGTCACGATCAATGCATCTACCGTCCTAGTAAACCAGCCTTTTGGCGACCAAGCCGCGATCACCGTGAGGAATTGTCCATGATGCCCCGTAATGCGGCCAGCCGGACATGGAAACGTCTGTTTACAGATCATGCAGGCATGGCGGTGATCGAATTTGCCATCAGCCTGCCTTTCGTCGTCTTGGTCACGATGGGAGGAGCGGAACTGACCAACTATACGACGACGAAGATGCGTATGAGCCAGATCGCTCTGATGGTAGCCGACAATGCGTCACGCGTCGGTACTGGGACGGTGCTGTCGAACAAGACGATCAGCGAGAAGCAAATCAACGATCTGCTTACCGGCGCAGGTTTGCAGGCGGATAAGCTCAAGCTGTTCACAAAGGGACGGGTCATCATTCGCAGCTTGCAGCCCGGTGCCACGGCTACGCAATATGTCGTCCAATGGGAGCGGTGCAAGGGCATGAAATCCTACACCCCCACCACCTATCCCGCCGCCACCCCGACGACCCAACACACGATCAGCGGCAACCCGTTCAAAGTCACGCCGCCCTCAAACGGTGCCGTCATATTCGTGGAAATCGTCTATGATTACCAGCCGCTGCTGGGATCGCAATTCATCGACATTTCCGAAATCAGGGAAACAGCTGCCATGACAGTGCGCGACAATCGCGACTATGCTGGCGGCACAAATGGCATCTACAACGCAGAAGGCGTCACCGCGTCCAGTTGCTCGGTCTACTCAGCCAGTTGATCAGACCAGGGTAAAAAAGGGCGGCCCGTAAGCCGCCCTTCCCTTATTATTTGTAGCAGACCTTCTTCGCCGCCTCGACCACGCGCGCGGCATCGATGAGCGCGGCTTTTTCGAGGTTCGCGGCATAGGGGAGCGGCACGTCTTCGTTGGTGACGCGCAGCACTGGGGCGTCGAGATCGTCGAAGCCCTTTTCCATGACGACGGCGGCGATTTCCGACGCGATCGAACAGGTCGGCCAGCCTTCTTCGACCACGACGATGCGGTTGGTCTTTTTGAGGCTTTCCAGCACGGTCGCCGTGTCGAGCGGGCGCAGCGTGCGCAGGTCGATGACCTCCGCGTCTATGCCCTCTGCGGCCAGCGTTTCCGCCGCATCGAGCGCAAGGCCGACGCCGATCGAGTAGCTGACCAGCGTCACATCCTTGCCCGGCCGCATGATCCGCGCCTTGCCGATCGGCAGGACATAGTCATCGACCTTGGGCACGTCGAAGCTGCGGCCGTAGAGCAGTTCGTTTTCCAGGAACACGACCGGGTCGGTCGAGCGAATCGCCGCCTTGAGCAGACCCTTGGCGTCCGCCGCATCATAAGGCGCGATGACGATCAGGCCGGGGACGGCGGCATACCAGGGCGCATAATTCTGGCTATGCTGCGCGCCGACGCGGCTGGCCGCGCCGTTAGGACCACGGAACACGATTGGGCAGCGCATCTGGCCGCCGGACATGTAATTGGTCTTGGCCGCCGAGTTGATGATGTGGTCGATCGCCTGCATGGCGAAGTTGAACGTCATGAACTCGACGATCGGGCGCAGGCCGCCCATGGCCGCGCCCGTACCGATGCCGGCAAAGCCGTATTCGGTGATCGGCGTGTCGATGACGCGCTTGCCGCCGAATTCGTCTAGCAGACCCTGGGTTACTTTGTAGGCACCCTGATATTCCGCCACTTCCTCGCCGATCACAAACACGCGCTCATCAGCGCGCATTTCTTCGGCCATCGCATCGCGCAGGGCTTCGCGGACCGTCGTTTTGACGAACTCGGTGCCTGCGGGCAGGTCAGGGTCAGCGACGGTCGCCTTGGCTTCCGACGCCAGCTTGGCGGTGCCGCTCTCGGCCTTCTTGGGGGCTTCGGGCTCGGCCTTGGCAGGCGCAGCCGCCGCCTTGGGCGCGGGTGCTTCGTCCTCGCCCTCTTCGCCGGCCATCGTCGCGATGACGGTGCCGACCTTCACGCCTTCGGACCCTTCGGCGATCATGATCTTGCCGATCTTGCCTTCATCGACGGCTTCGAATTCCATCGTCGCCTTGTCGGTTTCAATCTCGGCCAAAATGTCGCCGGACTTCACTTCGTCGCCTTCCTTCACCAGCCACTTGGCCAGCGTGCCCTCTTCCATCGTCGGCGAGAGCGCCGGCATCTTGATTTCGATACCCATTAATATTGCTCCACCAGCACGTCGGTATAGAGTTCGGCCATGTCCGGCTCAGGCGAAGATTCGGCGAAATCGGCCGCTTCGCTGACGATCTTGCGGATGTCCTGGTCGATCTTCTTGAGTTCGTCCTCACCCACGCCATGGTCGGCGAGATAGGCCTTGGCGCCCTCGATCGGGTCGGACTTGTCGCGCATCGCCTGCACTTCTTCGCGCGACCGATATTTGGCCGGATCGGACATGGAGTGGCCGCGATAGCGGTAGGTCTTCATTTCCAGCAGGATCGGGCCATTGCCGCCCTGCACCCATTTCAAGGCTTCCTCGGTCGCGCCGCGCACGGCCAGCACGTCCATGCCGTTGACCTGGATGCCGGGGATGCGGAAACTTTCGCCCCGGCGATAGAGCTGGTCTTCCGCCGAAGAACGGTTGACGCTGGTGCCCATGGCGTATTGATTATTCTCGATGACGAAAATGATCGGGAGCTTCCACAATTCGGCCATGTTGAAGGATTCATAGACCTGGCCCTGGTTGGCCGCGCCATCGCCGAAATAGGCGACGCACACGCCGCCATCGCCATTATATTTGTGCGCGAAGCCCAGGCCCGCGCCAAGCGATACCTGTGCGCCGACGATGCCATGACCGCCGAAAAATTTATGTTCGACGCTGAACATATGCATCGAACCGCCCTTGCCGCGCGAAATGCCCGCGCCACGGCCGGTCAGTTCGGCCATGATGACGTTGGGATCAATGCCATAGGCCAACATGTGGCCATGGTCGCGATAGCCGGTGATAACGCTGTCCTTGCCGGGCACGAGCGCCGACTGGATGCCGACCGCAACCGCTTCCTGGCCGATATAGAGGTGACAGAAGCCGCCGATGAGACCCAGGCCGTACAACTGGCCCGCTTTCTCTTCGAAGCGGCGGATGAGGACCATCTGCCGGTAGAATTCCAGCAACTCTTCCTTGCTGGCCTTGTAATCGGTCGGAGTGTCGGGGCGAGGCCGGTTATGGTCCGCGCCGACCGGGCTTTTCGCCTCGGCCTCTGCGCGGGTCGGGCGCGGCGTCGTTGGTTTCGCCAAGGCTCTTATCCTCTTGCGTGGGGTAGGATGGAAGGAAGCCCGATATAGCGGCAGAGTTGCATATATTGCAACGGCGGACCCGACGGAATCCGGGCCAAAGCTATCATCTTGGGCTAATATTGGTCGTGGCGAAGGCTCAGTTGAGCGGCACGATCACTTCATCATGATGGATAACACCAAGCTGGCGGCGGATCAGTTCGTCCGACAGATCGGGATCGACGCGGCGCGGGTTGAGCAGGTCGACCCGGTTGCGCAAGTCAGCGCGCGCTTGCTGCACCCGCTTGAGTTCGGCCTTGGCCTCGCCGAGCTGCCGCGAATAATCGCCCCAGGCGAGGATGCCGTTCGACCCCACGACGACGTAGCCCGCGAAGGACAGCAGCAGAAGCAGCGCGATCGCAGGCCCAAGGGCCGAGAATAAAAGGAGACGTAGCTTCGCGATGTGCGCCATCGCCCACAAGAATCATAAGAAAAGGTCGGCCGCAAGCGAATTTTGTCGAACTTGCGGCCAACCGAAGGAAAGCCGATCAGAGGAAGATGGAGCGTCCGGCATAGACGGCGACATCGCCCAGTTCTTCCTCGATGCGGATGAGCTGGTTATATTTGGCGAGCCGGTCGGATCGCGCGAGCGAGCCGGTCTTGATCTGGCCGCAGTTGGTGGCGACGGCGAGGTCGGCGATGGTCGCGTCCTCGGTCTCGCCCGACCGGTGCGACATGACGGCAGTGTAGCGGGCGCGGTGCGCCATATCGACCGCCGCCAGCGTTTCGGTCAGCGTGCCGATCTGGTTGACCTTGACCAGCAGCGAATTGGCCAGCCCCATGTCGATGCCCATCGACAGACGCTTGGGATTGGTGACGAACAGGTCGTCGCCAACCAGTTGCACCGAGTTTCCGATCTTGTCGGTCAGCGCCTTCCAGCCCTCGAAATCATCCTCGCTCATGCCATCCTCGATCGACTTGATCGGATAGTCAGCGCACAGGGCGGCGAGATAGTCGGCCATTTCAACGGGGCTGAGCGAAAGGCCTTCGCCCGAAATCTCGTACTTGCCGTTCTTGAAAAACTCCGTCGCGGCGCAATCGAGCGCCAGCATGACGTCGTCGCCCGGCTTGTAGCCCGCCTTTTCGACCGACAGCATGATGAAGTCGAGCGCATCGCGGGTCGAAGCGATGTTGGGCGCAAAGCCGCCTTCATCGCCGACCGACGTCGCCAGACCCTTGTCGTGCAGGCCCTTCTTCAACGTATGGAAGATTTCCGACCCGATCCGCACGGCGTCGGCGATGCTTTCGGCACCCACCGGCATGATCATGAATTCCT